>Ga0208823_1000671_pt1 | contig 28811 bp, 29 predicted proteins | sample AD_UKC075_MetaG_FD_184440 | JGI IMG/M metagenome (GOLD analysis project Ga0208823, IMG submission 184440) | Active sludge microbial communities of municipal wastewater-treating anaerobic digesters from USA - AD_UKC075_MetaG (SPAdes) (version 2) | ecosystem: Engineered > Bioreactor > Anaerobic >... | reverse complement strand
AAATGTTCGTATTTGATCTTCAATTATTTGCTCACAAAAAGGGTGTTGGCAGTTCTAAAAACGGCCGTGACAGTGAGTCCAAACGTTTAGGAGTTAAACGTTATGATGGACAGGTAGTGCGGGCCGGGAATATATTAGTTCGCCAGAGAGGAACCAAAATTCATCCTGGCAAAAATGTTATGATCGGTGGAGATGATACTTTATTCGCTGTTATTGATGGCCGGGTAAAGTTCGAAAGGCTTGGGAAAAATCGCAAACAGGTAAGCGTATATCCCCTGCAAGAAACGGTTACAATGTAGTAGATGGATTATTAGATTTAGAAACCCCTGGAGCGATTCAGGGGTTTTTTGCTATAAATCTTATAAAGGAGATGCTGCGATGAATGGTGAACAGGTAATCCAACTACTGCGTCAGTTACGCCATGATTTTGGCAATCATTTGCAGGTTATCAGTGGCTATCTGGATTTGGGACGCAGTGCTGAGGTGAAAAGATATATTCAATCTTTGGCTGAAGAAATGGGCGAAGAAAGGATAATATTTGAAACCTGTTCTCCGGATACGGCTTTTTATTTTTACCAGCAGCTTTTACTGGCCCGGGAAAGGGGCATTAAGATGAGATATCAGGATTTAAGTGTTTCCTCGGTGGCAGCACTGGAAAAGAATCAGGAACCACTTAAGAGCGTGATTAAGGCAGCTGCGTCAGCAGGTGATGGCCGGATAACCGTATCAGTGCATCAGAGTGAAGACAGCGGTATTCTGCTCTACATAAGTACCGAGGCAGAACCAGAACCTATTGTAGTATCAGTAATGGAGTGAAGGCCATGTTTGTGGATCATGCCAAGATCTATGTGAAGGGCGGGGATGGCGGTAATGGAATCGTCGCCTTTCGCCGGGAAAAATATATTCCCATGGGCGGTCCGGCCGGTGGAGACGGGGGGCGAGGCGGCAATGTGGTATTTGTCGCTGACGAAGGCCTAAGCACCCTCATGGATTTTAAGTATCGTAAACATTTCAAGGCAGAACGGGGTGCTCATGGGCGGGGTAAAAACATGCACGGTTCCTGGGGAGAAGATCTGGTGGTTCGTGTTCCTGTGGGAACTGTAATTCGTGATGATGACAGTGGCCAGGTGATTGCTGACTTGACCCGGGCCGGGCAGGAAGTTATTGTAGCCCGGGGAGGAAGGGGAGGCCGGGGCAATGCCCGGTTTAGTTCGTCAGTGAACCGGGCTCCCAGTATCTCGGAAAATGGTGAACCAGGCGAAGAACGCTGGATCAGGCTGGAATTAAAACTGCTGGCAGATGTGGGCCTGGTAGGCTTCCCTAATGCGGGCAAGTCTACATTGATTTCAGTAATCTCAGCCGCTAAACCTAAAATAGCCGACTATCCTTTTACAACCCTGGTTCCTAATCTGGGGGTAGTACAGACCCGGGGTCATGATTCTTTCGTAGTGGCCGATATACCTGGCCTTATCGAAGGAGCTCACCAGGGAATGGGATTGGGCTATGAGTTCCTGCGCCATGTGGAACGTACCCGGGTGCTGCTTTTTGTTCTGGATACTGCTCAAACAGAAGGACGGGATTGTCTGGAGGATTATGAAGTATTGCGCCGGGAACTGCAAGCCTTTAACCCGGATCTGGCTCATCGTCCTTTCCTTATTGTGGCCAATAAAATGGACCTGCCCGATGCCGAAACCAATTTACTCAGGCTGCAGGAACAATTCGGTGACCAGGTAATCCCCATTTCGGCTGCCGCCGGCCAAGGGATTGAGAATCTGGTCGACCGAACTTGGGAACTGCTGTCACAAGTGCCGCGGGAAGAAACGCTGACGGGAGAAGAAGTAGTAGTGCACCGTTTTGAAGAGGAAGAACCGTTTACCATCGAAAAAATTAATGGTGTCTTTGAGGTAAAGGGTAAACGCATTGAAAAACTGGTGGCCATGACCAACTTTGACACCGATGATGGTTTGCTGCGTTTCCAGCGTATCATAGAAAAGATAGGTTTGGAAGAAGCCCTGAAAGAAATGGGAATTCAGGAAGGAGATACAGTGCGTATCAAAGACCTGGAATTTGAATATTCCGAGTAGGGGACGATGCCTACTGCGTCGGGGCGATGCCCACATCGCCTCGACGCAAGATAAATATTACACGAAAGACCAGTAGGGGACGATGCCCACATCGCCCCGACGGGTATGAGGGGATAACATGAGCAAACGTGAATTACTCAAAGGATGCCGCCGGGTGGTAATCAAGGTGGGAACCAGTACTCTCACTCACAGCAATGGCCAGCTAAACCTACGCAGAATAGAATCACTGGTAAGGGAAATCGCCGATCTGCACAATCAGGATATAGAAGTTTTGGTAGTAAGCTCAGGAGCTATCGGGGTGGGGGCTAACCGCATGGGGTATAAAAAGATTCCCAAAACCATTCCCGAAAAGCAGGCTCTGGCGGCAATAGGCCAAGGTGCCTTACTGCATCTTTATGAAAAATTATTTGCCGAATATGGCAAAACTGTAGCCCAGGTGCTGATAACCCGGGGCGATTTTGATGAACGAATTCGTTATCTTAATGCTACCAATGCTTTTTTGGCCATCCTGTCTATGAAAGTGATTCCTATTATTAATGAGAATGACACGGTAGTCGTCGAAGAAATTAAATTTGGTGATAATGATACTTTGTCAGCCCTGGTAGCTGGTATGGTTGATGCTGATTTGCTACTGATTTTATCTGATGTGGATGGGTTCTTCAGCAGTGATCCCCGGGTGGACTCCCACGCTACCCTGATCAGTGAAATTGAGGAAATTACCGAGGATATGGAGGGCCATTCCTACAATCGAGGCAGCAGTTTCTCTAGCGGAGGTATGTATACTAAACTAAAGGCTGCTCGCATGTGCATGGCAGCAGGCATACCTATGGTGATTGCCAACAGCAGTGAGCCCAATGTAATTCGCCGGGTAGTAGAAGGGGAACGACTGGGAACCCTGTTTATACCACGACCCGAGCGTATGCATGCCCGTAAAAAGTGGATAGCCTTTGGTTCGGTCACCCAAGGGACAGTCACAGTAGATGCTGGAGCAGAGCAAGCTTTGCTGAAGAGGGGCAAAAGCCTGCTTCCTTCCGGAGTAGTGCAGGTGCAGGGAGAATTTGAGCGAGGAGCCATTATTGCCGTTTTGAATCAAGAGGGAGTAGAAATAGCCCGGGGAGTTGTTAATTACAGCCATGAGGAAATAGTACTGATTGCTGGTAAAAAGACCAGCGAGATTGAAAAAATTCTGGGCAGCAAGGACTATGATGAAATAATACACCGCAACAACCTGTGGGTAGAGTAATGATGACTTACTAAGACAGATGGAGGAGAAAGGAATATGGACGATCAGCTGAGGAAAACACTATTAAACCAAGGCCGGCAGGCGAAGATTGCCTCTCGGGAGTTGGCGGTTACTCCTACCACGGTTAAAGACCAGGCCTTGATGGACATGGCTGATGCTCTGGAAGCGGGTAGTCAGGAAATTATGGCCGCCAATCGCCGCGACCTGGAGCAAGGGGAGAAGTCAGGGTTAACTGCCGCACTGTTGGAGCGGCTGATGCTGGATGAAAAGCGGATTAAAGACATGGCTCAGGGCTTGAGGGAAATAGCAGCATTACCGGACCCTGTTGGCCAAGTTTTGGAAATCAATAAACGGCCTAACGGTCTGGAAGTGGGACGCGTGAGAACCCCCATTGGAGTAATAGGCATTATATATGAGTCCCGGCCCAATGTTACCGCTGATGCGGCTGCATTATGTGTCAAAGCGGGAAACAGCATTCTACTGCGCGGGGGAGAAGAGGCCTTGAATTCCAACCGGGTAATTGCCCGTTTGATAGCCGATGCTGCTACCCGCGCCGGACTGCCGGCCGGGGCCATTCAGCTGGTGGACAGTGACGACCGGGAAGCTGCCGTTTTCATGATGCGCATGAACGATTATCTGGATGTATTGATTCCCCGCGGAGGAAAAGGTTTGAAACAGGCCGTATTAGAAAATGCTACTGTACCAGTGATCATGACTGGTATGGGTAACTGCCATGTTTATGTGGATCAATATGCAGACCTTATTAAAGCCGTGCCCATTATCATGAATGCTAAAGTGCAGCGCCCCTCAGTTTGTAATGCCGCTGAGACCTTGCTGGTTCATGAGCAGGTAGCCCAGGAATTGCTGCCCAGAGCTTTGGCTGAGTTGAAAAAAGCAGGAGTAGAGGTACGCGGCTGCCCGCGAACCCGTCAGATTGTACCGGATATAGTGGCTGCGCGGGAAGAAGACTGGGATGAGGAATACCTGGACTTGATCTTGGCAGTGCGGGTGGTAGACAGTCTGGAAGAAGCTATAGAACATATTAATACTCATGGTACCGGTCACAGCGAGGCGATTATTAGTGAGAATTACAGCAATGTACGCCTTTTTCTATCCTCCGTGGATGCGGCAGCCGTTTATGCCAATGCTTCTACCCGGTTTACTGATGGTAATGTTTTCGGATTCGGGGCAGAAATAGGCATCAGCACCCAAAAACTGCATGCCCGCGGCCCCATGGGTCTGCCGGAGCTAACCACCACCAAGTTTATAATCTACGGAGATGGTCATATCCGGCAATAAAAATATACGGGGCGATGTAGGCATCGCCCTCTACTACCTTACCTAATAAATTTCTGTTATTCTTTACACATATCGTAATAAAATAGGCACCCTTCTGACTATAATCGTAATTTTTCAATCGGTTTGGCTTTCGTTTTGGCAACTTCAAAAGCATCACCGTCCGAATTACGCATTGCCATTGGGCAAGGTTACTCAATTATCTCGAATTGATATTGAGCCAGTTTTTGCTGGTCTTCTGCGCTCAGTTGGTATTCGCGCTGCAGCAGCTCACGTTCCGGTTTGCTGCCGCAGAGTTCAGTGGACAAATAGCGCAGACCGTTGTCATTTACCATAGTAACAATCCGTTTGAAATGAGGATATTTTTCAGCTACCTTAAAAGCAGCTTTCACATTGCATCCCGATGAGGTACCACAGAATATACCTTCCTGCCGGGCCATCTGCCGGGCTATTTCCATGGAATCATCTGAGCTTACCAGGACAATCCCGTCCACATACTGCAGGTCGAGAATCTCAGGAATAAGACCGTCGGCAATTCCCTGCACCTTATGATGGCCGATAATTCCCTTTGACAATATGGGTGAATCAGCTGGTTCAGAAACAAATATTTTTATATCTGGTTTCATACTTTTTAAGAATTTGGCAGTACCGGTAACTGTGCCTCCGGTTCCCTGGCACATGATAAAAGCATCAATTTCTCCCTGGGTCTGTTCCCAAATCTCTGGTCCGGTATTGTTTATATGAGCGTTTAGGTTGTCTTCTCGGTAAAACTGACCGATTTCAAATACCTGTCCTGGATACTGCTCTTTGATGCGGGTTACTTCTTCCAATACCAAATCAACGTCGGTTTCTGCCCCTGGAGTCAGTACTAATTCCGCACCATAGGCCTGAATAGTCTTTTTGCGCTCATCACTCATGCCTTCCGGCATTACAATTATCACCCGGTAGCCGCAGGCTGCGCCCACCATAGCGGTGGAAATGCCTGTATTACCGGTGGTTCCTTCCAATAGTATCATACCTGGTTTCAGTTCGCCTCGTTCCTCAGCCCGGCGGACAATTTCATAAGCCACGCGATCCTTTAGGCTTCCACTGGGATTGGGAAACTCTAATTTAACGCAGATCTCGGGTTGAACACCAGCAGACAGTTTCTTCAGGCTTACCATTGGAGTGCGGCCGATGCACTCTAATACACTGTCATGAATCATTCGGTTGGCATCCCATCTTATCACCATATACCCTCCCTTAATACTTATAAAGTCCATTCCTTGCCGAAACGCAGTTCACAGCTTACCACGGCTTTTTCCATAACGGGTACTTCATCGAAAAAAGCCGGTTGGTTGCTGGCTTCTTTTTTCAAGAATTCTTCCATTAATTTAATGGCTTCCTGGCGATCCGCAGGTTTTCGCAAAGACAGCCTTCTAGCTTGTATGAACTCAGCTGCACCATTATTCAATCTAATTTCATAATCAGCCAGTTGTTCAAAGAAATTTTTCCACTTCAGCAGGTGGGGGTTCTTTTCCCAGCCGATATCGGGACAAACAAAATGACGACACACCGACTCCCTTAAGTTTTGCGGCAAACGACAACCTGCGCTGGCGCTGTGAAAGCGGCAGCGATAGCTGTCACCATCCGGCTGTTGGTTTATGGTAACTGAAGCATCCAAAACGGTTATACCATCCATTTGGAAAATTTCCTGTAAGAGCTCCGGCTGATGGTGTGCTAAATATACTAAATCAGTGGCGTAGAAAACCGGCGAGTAAAAACCGCAGCACCCTTTATTGTCCTGACGGGGACAACGAGCACAGAGGTCCACCTCGATATAGCTTCTTAAACCATTATTATGAAATACTAAGTTAACCTGTGTCTGCACTTTTAATACTCCCTATAATAATAGTCTTATTATAGGGTTTTTGGCGAATTAAAGGAAGCATATTTGACAAGCTGCTGCCATTCTTCGCACACCGTTTGCATTTTAAGGGTTTACCAGCTATTATTTAAGTTAGATTTCCAATATTTATACAGGTGATATATTGACAAGCAGAAAAAGATTAGGCATTATAGGAGGAACTTTTGACCCGGTTCATTATGGACATCTAGTGGCCGCACAGTATGCAGCCTATGGATTCCATTTGGACAGGGTTATTTTTATGCCCGCAGCTAAACCACCTCATAAGAATGCTGAAGGGGTACTGGATGCCAGGCACCGTGTGGCCATGGTGGAGCTGGCTATAGCTGACAATCCTGCCTTTGAAATGTCCACTCTTGAAGTAGAGCGTTCTGGGGTATCCTATACCATAGATACCATCGAGATTCTGCAGCAGACTTATCCCGGGGCAGAGATATATTTTATTATGGGTATGGATTCCATTTACATTCTGGACACCTGGAAAGATATAGAGCGGCTGGTTTTAATGTGCCGTTTTATTGTGGTGACCCGTCCGGCCTATGAGCTGAAGCGCAGTGATCCTGCTTTCCAAGCAGTGCCTCCTGAATTTTGGAGAAGGGTTGGTTTTTTAGAAATTCCGGCTATGGACATTTCCTCTACCGATTTGCGGACCAGAGTACGGCAGGGAAAACCCATTCGTTATTTATTACCGCCGGCGGTGGAGAATTATATTTATAATCACTCCCTCTATCAAGGAGTTTAAATCATGAATTACAGTGATGAAGAGATCACCAGAATAATAAAAAAACGTCTTTCTGCTAACCGCTACCAGCACAGCCTGCGGGTGGCAGAGGTCGCTGGCCGCCTAGCTGAACAGCATCAGATGGATCCTGGACAAGCTTATACCACCGGATTGCTCCATGATTATGCCAAAGGTTTGTCCGGTCCAGAACTCCTGGATTTGGCTGAAGTCCACGGAATGATTGTTCACCCGGTGGATCGTTTAGTCCCAGATTTATTGCACGGCCCAGTGGGTGCTTATTTGGTAAGGCAAGAACTAGGTATAGAAGATGAGGATATGTTAGCTGCCATTGCTAATCACACTTTGGGAGCCTTGGAAATGAGTCCTTTGGAGGAAATTATTTTCCTGGCTGATATGATAGAGCCTGGCCGGGATTACCCTACGATGGAAAGGCTTAAATGCTTGACGGAACGCAGTCTTCAAGAGGGAATGCTGTATGGGTTGGAGACAACCATCCGCTACTGTATTGACCAGGGGCGGATTATACATCCCCGTTCCGTAGAGGTGCGTAATCACTACCTACAAAAATGTACTTACCTAGATGGCTGTTGACCCAGGGGGACGCTTTTGGCGGATCCCTTATGTCCCTTAATTTATTGGTTAGGAGGGTTGTTGTTGACTCAAGAGGACAAACTGGCAAGATTAATCGCTGAGGCATGTTTGGATGAAAAAGCTTTGGATGTGGTGGTTTTGGATGTGCATGAGCTTACCGTTATTACCGATTATTTTGTAATTGCCAGTGGCCGAAATGTGATACAGGTCCGTTCCATTCTTGAACATGTGCAAGAAAAACTTCAGGACCAAGACATTTATCCCATTCGTAAGGAAGGATTGCAACAGGGTGTGTGGTCAGTTTTGGATTATAACTCAGTAATCCTGCATGTTTTCCGCCAGGAAGAACGGGAATACTACCAGTTGGAAAACCTGTGGGCTGATGCTCCCCGGCTGATGATAGAAAGCGGAGTCTAATCCAGCGTCAAGTGATGGGCTGCTGCTGGAACCCGACCAGTTTGCTGCCACTCCATTTGCAGCATAGCGGTTTTGAGATCAATACCGCCCGCAGCAGTGAACCCACCCCATCCGCTGCTGGATATAACGCGATGGCAGGGAATTATTAAACCCATGGGATTAGTCCTCATAACCTGGCCTACTGCCCGTGCCGCACCCGGCCGCCCCAGTTGCTGGGCTACCTGGCCATAGGTCATTACTTCTCCATAAGGAATACGGTAAACCAGCAGCAGAGTGTCGCGGGCGAAAGGTGTGCGATGAGAAAGATCTAGTTCTACGTCCCAATCGTTTATTATTTGTCCATAAAAATAATCGCGAAATTTATTGACGATGGGTACAGAGTGGTCATCCCAAGCAATGAACCGGGTATTGTACCCGGTCTTTTTTATGTGATGATGAAAGGTATTTAGGGGGGAGGGGGTGGGCAAAACCGTTGCGAACAAGGTCTTTTTTTCACTAAGGATAGCGGCCCATCCCCGGGGGGTGTAAAATATATACCAAGTCATCATTGGTACCTCATTAATTTAATGTTTTACAACAACATTCACCAATTTTCCTGGCACAATTATTATTTTCGCTATATTCTGAGCTTTTGTCAACTCCTTGATTTTGGGATTATCCAGGGCAATAGCCCGTAAGTCGTCTTCAGAGGCTTGTGCCGGGACCATAATGCGATCTCTGACTTTTCCGCTTATTTGCAGGACGATTTCAATTTCATCCTGAACCAGAGCCTCCGGGTCATAAACAGGCCAGGACTGCAGATGAATACTGGTTTGGTTGCCCATCATGGACCAGAGTTCCTCGGTGATATGGGGAGAAAAAGGACATAGCAGGACCAGCAGGGTTTGAATGGCCTCCTTCAGTACACACAAATCCTGTTCTTCCTGGTCGCGATAGGCATTAATTGCATTGGTCAGCTCCATAATGGCACTGATAGCAGTGTTGAAGTTGAAGCGTTCTTCAATATCTTCGGAAACCTTTTTAATGGTAGCATGGGTCTTAAAACGCAGGGCTTTAGCAGCTGGGTCCAGTTCTTTATAATCGGCGGGCAAATTTACACTCTGCAGAGCTTCAATACTGTTAGTAACCAAACGCCACACCCGGTTCAAAAAGCGGTAGGCTCCTTCCACGCCTTGGTCGCTCCATTCCAGATCTCTTTCAGGAGGAGATGCAAATAGAATGAAAAGCCGGGCCGTATCGGCTCCATAAGCATTGATAATTTCTTCTGGACTTACTACATTGCCCCTGGATTTCGACATCTTGGCACCATCTTTTAATACCATGCCCTGAGTGAGCAGATTGGTAAAGGGTTCCTGCACACTGAGCATTTTAATATCATATAGGAATTTAGTGAAAAAGCGGGCATACATCAAGTGCAGTATAGCATGCTCCACTCCGCCAATGTACTGGTCAACGGCCATCCAATAATCGGTTGCCTCCCGGGTAAAAGGGAGCTCAGTTTCGTGGGGGCTGCAGTAACGGTCAAAATACCAGGAAGAGCAGACAAAAGTATCCATAGTATCTGTTTCCCGGCGGGCGTCCCCACCGCATACAGGGCAAGATGTTTTATAAAAATCCTCTGCATAGTTAAGCGGCGATTCGCCGGAGGGACGAAACTCCACATCGGTGGGCAGTAATACCGGCAGGTCTTTTTCTGGCACCGGTACCGTACCGCACTGGGGGCAGTATATTATAGGAATGGGAGCTCCCCAGTAACGCTGCCGGGATATAAGCCAGTCCCGCAGCCGGAAGTTTATGGTTCCCTCACCAATACCATGTTCTTTCATATAAGCAATGATTTTAGCCTGGCCTTCTTCTACCGTGCAGCCGTCAAAAGAGCCGGAGTTTACCATTACGCCGTCACCAGCATAGGCTTCCGCCAGCTCACTGCCATCTATAGGTGTATCCTCACCCTTAATAACTACTCGGATGGGAATATTATATTTACGGGCAAAATCAAAGTCCCTCTGGTCATGGGCGGGCACCGCCATAATGGCACCAGTACCGTAATCCATCAGCACATAGTTGGCTATCCAGATGGGTACTTTTTCACCATTCATGGGATTAATAGCATAAGCCCCGGTGAATACCCCTTCCTTTTCCGCTTCGGTAGAGGTGCGGGCCATTTCACTTAACAATTGCATGCGCTTGACGAATTCTTTCACTTGTTTTTCTTCAGGACGGCCAGCCACCAGTTTTTCCACCAAGGGATGTTCGGGAGCCAGTACCATGTAAGTGACCCCAAAAACCGTATCCGGGCGGGTAGTAAAGACGGTCAGCTTTTCATCTAATCCCTCAATCTCCATGGAAAACTGACACCCTTCACTGCGGCCGATCCAGTTCTTCTGCATGGTCTTGACTTTCTCAGGCCATCCGGGCAGCTTTTCCAGATCATCCAGTAGCCGCTGAGCGTAATCGGTAATTTTGAAAAACCACTGCTCCAGCTTTTTTTTCTCCACGGCCGTTTCGCAGCGTTCACAGGCACCTTCTACAACCTGCTCATTGGCCAGAACGGTCTGGCAGGATGGACACCAATTCACAGCGGCACTTTTTTTATAAGCCAGGCCGTGTTCATAAAGTTTTAAAAACATCCACTGGGTAAATTTGTAGTAATCAGGGCTGCAGGTAGCAATTTCCCGGGTCCAATCGTAGCTGATTCCCAGGGTTTTGAGCTGAGCCTTCATAGCAGCTATGTTGTCATAAGTCCATTCTGCCGGGTGCGCTCCATGTTTGAGAGCGGCATTTTCCGCCGGCAGACCGAAAGCATCCCAGCCCATAGGATGCAAAACATTATAACCATTCATGGTCTTAAATCTGGCAACCACATCGCCAATAGCATAATTGCGCACATGCCCCATATGCAAATTGCCAGAAGGGTAGGGAAACATCTCCAGAGCATAATACTTGGGGCGGGTTATATCTTCAATCACTTCATAAAAATGTTTTTCTTCCCAATAAGCTTGCCATTTAGCTTCAATAGCCTTGAAGTCATAGTTGTGCTCCATAACCGTCCTCCTTATATAATTATTGCCCAGAAATAGCAAAAACCCTCATCCCGATTAGGGACGAGAGTTGTGTTCCCGCGGTACCACCCTTATTGACAAATAAAATAATGGTGGAGCTAGAGGGATTCGAACCCTCGACCTCTTGAATGCCATTCAAGCGCGCTCCCAACTGCGCCATAGCCCCACATTTGTCCACTTTATTTGGGATAACGGTCTTTTCCGTTACAGGCTTGTCACCTGTAAAGCTTCCCGGCGAGTTCGACATCTACTGCCGCCTTACACCAGCCGGCGGCTCTCTGTCAGTTGTCCGTCTACTACTCCGGTTCATAGCTTTTCAATATAAAGTTGACATAGAGAATTATAGGATAGTTAGCGGGAGAAGTCAACAGAAAAAGCATCCCATATGCGTGGCCTGGTTTATCTGGCAAGCCAGCGCAAGTCAGGGGATGGTTTTTGGGTTTGCTTTTTATTAGCCTGAAGTTGTTACCAGTGCTATTTGGCGAAAACGAAAGTTTTCTAACCTGGGTGACGAAAGATATGGCCTAAAGGTAGCGGTAGATGGTTCGCACCGATACTCCCAGAATTTCAGCGGCTTTAGTTACTTGATTATCACAATCATTAAGTATGTTTCTGATTATTTTGCGCTGTATGCGGGTGAGAGCATCTTTAAGGGTTTCATTGGGACGGAGAGTGCATTCCTCTAATTTGGTTGGTTCTTCACAGAATACAAAATGCTCGGGGGACATCCAGCGTTCATTGCCGTTTAGGACTACTGCCTGCTTCACTACGTTCTCCAATTCTCTTATATTGCCGGGCCAGTGGTAGCTTAACAGTTTGCGGGCGATTTCTGGGTTCAGCAGTGGTACATTTTCCGTATTTGAGTAACGGCTGATAAAGTAATGGGTTAAGGGAATTATGTCCTCGGGTCTGTCTCTTAAAGGGGGCAGTTCTAAATTTATTACATTCAGCCTGTAGAATAAATCAGCCCGAAATTCCCCGCGCTCCACCATAGTTTTAAGAGGCTGATTGCTGGCCGCAACAATGCGGACATCTACTTGTATGGGCCGATTTCCTCCCACTCGCTGAAACTCACCCTCCTGCAAAGCCAATAATAGCTTACCTTGAGCGGAAGGGCTTAAAATGGAGAGCTCATCTAAAAACAAGGTACCTTTGTCAGCCATTTCCATTTGGCCCTTTTTTTGCTGAGTAGCGCCGGTAAAAGCACCTTTTTCATAGCCAAACAATTCACTTTCGATTAGGTGTTCAGGCAGAGCAGCACAATTCAGCCATATAAAGGGAGCGTTTTTGCGGTTGCTGTACTCGTGAATAGCCTTGGCCAGCAGGCTTTTACCGGTGCCGGTTTCTCCATAGATCATTATGGTATGATCACTTTTGGCTATTTTTTTCAACATGGTATCGATTTTACGCATTTTAGGGTTATTACTGCACAGTATATTATTGGGGGGATTCCGTTTGATCAAAGCTCGCAAGCTTCTATTTTCTTCAATCAAATTCCATACTTTTAGTGCCCGGTTCACCGAAACACGCAATTCATCTATTTCAAAAGGTTTGGTAAGGTAATCGAAGGCCCCGTGGCGCATGGCTTCCACAGCTGTTTTTATGGTAGCAAACGCCGTTAACATTATAATGATTGCATCAGGATCCTGAGCCTTTATCCGTCTCAAAACCTCCAGTCCATCGATTTTAGGCATTCGTATGTCCATAATGGTAATGGCAACCCGGTGGTTAGCGATATAATTCAAAGCCTTATACCCATTATCCACTGTCACTACATCCAGGTCTTCTTCGCGCAACACTTTATCCAGGAGCAACCGAATATTTTCCTCATCATCTACAACCAGTATCAGAGGTTTATTGCGCTGGTTAGCCACCTTTTTCCCCCCTCTCCCTGATGGGCAATCTAATGATAAAAGTTGCACCTTGGCCCGGTTCACTTTTAACCTCTACATATCCGTAATGTTGGTTGACAATACTGTGAACAAGGGCTAAACCAAGACCATTTCCCTCTAGTTTGGTGGTATAGAAAGGATCAAATATGCGTTCAATCTTATCGGGCTCGATTCCGGAACCAGTATCAGTTACTCTAATCTTGACCCAGTTTCCTTGCCTGGAAGTATCCACATAAATATAACCGCTGTTATCCAGGGCCTGATAAGCGTTGTATAACAAATTCATTATGACCTGCTTGAGCCGCTCTGCTTCACCCCAAATCAAAGGCAGATCTGGTTCCAACTGCACTTTTACATAAGCCTGGGGCAAGTATTTTTCCATATTAAAAGCCTCAACGGATTTCATCACCACATCATTTATCTGCAGTGCATAATAGGCAATTGAGTTAGGATTGCGGGCGGTATTAAGCAGTTCCTGACTAAGCCGGCTCAGGCGGTCCACTTCTTTGATAATGATTTCCAGGTATTCCTGGTTCACATCATCATCATCAAGATTCTTCTGAATAATCCTGGCAAAACCTTTGATGGCACTGAGGGGATTTCTTAATTCGTGGGCAATTCCGACTGCCAGTTCTCCGATAGCGGTAAGTTTTTCCTGTCTCTGCACCAGTCTTTGCATCCGGCGCGTCTCAGTTACATCTTCCAGCAGCATTATTATACCGATATGGTTGCCCTCCTTGTCGCGCAGAACGGAAACATGAGGATTAAGGAGCACCTTGTTGCCGTTACGCAAAGTAAAACTTACATCCTGACCGCAGAAGGTCTTACCGGTTTTTAACACATGATGAAACCTGCTTTGCATGCGGTCTTCTTCCTCGGGTGCCATTTTGTAATAGTATTTGGTGCCCAGTACTTGTTCCTTGCTCAATCCGAACATCATTTCGGCGGCTTTATTAAACCGGTAAACATAGCCCTCCGCATCGGTTACTATTACTGCTGTGGCAATGCTATCCATCATCTGTTCATCATCCAGAGGAAACTGGACATTGTGTAACAGAATTCTGTTATTTTCAGACGTGGTTATACGGCCTCCCATAAACAACTCTCCTCCAGTTAAAGAAACTGCTGGGGCATAGGTCCCAATTTACCATATAATAAAATGGATAAAATTATCGTTATTACTATTATTATACATAGCCGCGAGGGTGATTGGTATCCGTAAACAGTTTCTGACAGCTGTATCAAAAGCCAGGAGTCCTCTAGCATTATAGTGGGTGGAGCAGGGCAGGACTCATTCCTTTTGGAGCGGGAATGTTTCCTGCCTGCTGTGTTCCTGCCTTAATAACATTACTTACCTTTAAACTGGGGTTTGCGGTTTTCCATGAAAGCCTGCGCTCCTTCCTTTATGTCAGAGCTCTGCAAGCATTTAACATTTTCCTCCACTGTAATGACTTCGAATTGTTTATCCAGCAAAGTCATGCTCTGGACGATGCTGGCTTTGGCCGCTCTTACGGCCAGGGGAGCATTGTTGGCTATTGATTTAGCGGTTTTAAGGGCTTTTTCCAGGAGTTTCTCCTGACTGAATACCTGATTTACTATACCCATGTCACTGGCCTGCTGGGCAGTGTACATCCTGCCGGTCAGGATCATTTCCATAGCCCGGTGCTTACCTACCTGGCGAGGAAGGCGGATAGTGCCTCCCGCAGCAGGTATTAGGCCGATTTTCACCTCGGGAGTGCCAAACATAGCCTTATCCGAGGCATATACTATATCACAGGCCAGGATCATTTCACATCCGCCGCCAGCCGCATACCCGTTTACAACGGCGATTACCGGTTTGGGACAGTACTCAACTCTATTGACTAACTGCTGTACTTCAAAGGTTTTACCGCTTAAGTAGGAAGGGTCAACGTTTTCACCCTGCAGCATGAGACCGATATCATAGCCGGCAAAAAATATATGGCCAGCCGCACCTTTGATAACTATTACCCTTACTTCATCATCCTTTTCCATCTCATCCATTTTGCTGTGAAAATCCTTTATAAAAGCAGGGTCTATAGTTACCTGATTAAAGGTAACTATAGCGATCTGATCATTCTTATCCCAGCTGACTTTATCACTCACCCCTGTGCACCTCCTTGATTATGCCCAATTTGATTCATCCGTAAAGCAGCTTATTGAACTCGAACTTCAGCCAATCCCGGAAATCGGGGTGGGCGAGACGAATAAGTTCCTCCGCCCGGGAATTTATACTACGGCCTTTCATATAAGCGATGCCATATTCACTCACAATATATTGCGCATCTTGCCGGCCAACGGTTACAAAATGGTTGATAGCCGGTACAATGGTGGATTGGACTTTGCCGTCCTGGTCGGTGTAGGTGGAGTGAATAGCGACAAACGATTTGCCCCCTGGGGACTGCCAGCTGGCTTCAACAAAGTTGGCTTCCCCAGCAGTATGAGGATATTGTCTAAAGGCTTCCGGTATAGAGGCACATTGGCCGGATAAATCAACTTCCCGAGCAGTGTTGATGGATATCAGATTGTTGTTTTGGGAAGCTATTTTCGGATCCACTATGAACTCTGCACCCCAAACTTCGATCATAGGATTCTTATTTACAAAGTTATATAATTCCTGCGAGCCTAGAACAAAAGAGGCTAGCCATTTACCAGGCATATAAGTCTTTTCCCGGGATGTTATTACTCCTCGCATATATAAATCCATAAAACAGTCACTCAGCATCTCAGTATGAACGCTTAAGTCTTTTTTTTCACTCAGGAATCTGCCTATGGTATCGGGAAGACCACCTATGCCCAACTGCAGGCAGGCACCGTCAGGAATTTGTTCCACAATATAGCCGGCAATGATTTCATCCTCTTTAGAAACAGGAATTTCCGGCAGACAGTATAGAGGAACCGTATTTTCCACTACAGCGTCCACTTCGCTGATATGCAAATGGTTGTTGCCATGGACAGAGGGCATATTCTGGTTCACTTCCAGCAAAATGGTGGGGCGGGGTTCCTGCTTGGTGATGGCATAGGCGTAATCAGGATTGGTGCCGGTGCTGAAGAATCCACTTTTGTCCATGGGCGACACCGTGAACATAACCACATTCAGGCTGTCTTTTGCCAGCAAACGGTTATCGCCGTCAAATCGCACTTGGTTGATTTTGCTTACTACCTCAGGAGCAGTCATTTCCGGACAGTTTACATTTAAGGCGTCGAGATATACTAGATCTTTGACATCTTCCCTTTTGATTCTTTGGGCAAGAGCTGAAACCAGTGCAACAGGCTGCCCGTTGGCCAGGGGAACTATTATTCTGTCGCCGTCATTAATGAGCTTGGTGGCTTCCTCAGGAATGGTCAGCTTTTGCTTATACATTTCCTGCCATTTGTGTTCCCTCCTTTCACCCGAACTATTTTTTCTTAACCTTCTGGCGGGGGCCCATAATAGCCGCTGCTATCATATTCAGCTGAATATCGTAGGTTCCGCCGCCGATTTCGATTATTTTGGCGTCCCGATAGCTTCTCTGCACCGGGTATTCAGAACATACGCCATACCCTCCAAAAATACTTATAGCTGCATCAGCGTTTTTCACCAGGGCTTTACTTAGGAAAGCTTTACCAACAGAAATGTCCAGTATAGCCGGGATCTGGTCGGTATCTATCAGCCAGGCCATCCTGTAAAATAGGCATTTGGCAGCTTCAATATCTATTTTCATTTCCGCCAGGCGATGGCGGACGGCTTGGAAATTGCCGATGGGTTCACCAAACTGATACCTTTGCAGGGCATACTCCTTACACAGGTTTAAATTGTATTCCATGGTTCCTATGGCAAAGCCCATGCCGGTCCGTTCCCAGTGAAGGGTGGTGTTGGCCACCAGTGCTCCCATACCTTCGCCGCCCAGAAGATTTTCTTCTGGTATGATGCAATCTTCAAAAATAAGTTCACTGGTAGGCGAGGAACGCATACCCATTTTATCGATTTTCTTGCCCCGGCTAAATCCGGGAAAATCTTTTTCAAAAATGAAAGCGCTGATTCCCAAAGGCCCTTTGCTGGGGTCGGTCACCGCTAACACTATGCCTATATCGCAGATAGGGCCATTGGTTATAAACATTTTTGTGCCGTTTAATACGTAATGGTCCCCTTTTTTGACGGCTCGGCTGCGCATATTAAAGGCATCGGAGCCGGAATCAGGTTCGGTTAGGGCAAAACAGCTGATCAGGTTGCCCGAGACAATGCCGGGCAGGTATTTTTTCTTCTGCTGCTCAGAGCCATGTTTAAGAATACCCACAGTTCCGATCCCATCCGATGCTCCCCAGGAAAGAAGTGAACCCAAACAGCCTCCGCCTCTGGCCCAGGCCTGCCGGGTTATGAGTATATCCATAGCGGAAAGACCCAGTCCTCCATATTCCTCCGGTACATAGGAAGCCAGAAGATTAAGGTCAGCCATCTTTTTCCACACTTCCGGAGGAAGAAAAGTCTGGTTTTCATCCATTTCCCGTGTTAGTGGAGCTACTTCATTGCGGGCAAAATCCTCTACCATCTCCACCAGTTGGTGCTGCTCTTGGGTCAACGTAAAATCCATTTCCGTGCGCCTCCTTTCTTGCGTATCTCTATTACCCAAAAACCAGATCACGGTTTTTGCTTTACAGCTGCCTTCATACAGACAGGCACCCTTAATCGGCTAGCGGCGCAAAATGGGCCATGTCCAGAATGGTGTTGGTGGGTTTTTGAGCAAACACAGCTTTAACCCTCATGCCGATTTGCACTTGGTCCGGCTCAACATCCGCCAGGATATGGGTTAGAGGAGTATCAGCCCCGTCCAGTTTTATCTGGGCCAGAACATAAGGAGCCTTAAAAGGCAGGTGTTTATCGTTATAGCGTACTACCGTATAATTGGTGACCACTCCTTCATTGCCCAGTTCCACCCAGTTTTCATCTAATTTGGCTAAGTCCCTTTCGCAGTACTCCCGGGGAGGAACATAGACCTTGTTGCAGTCCGGACACCTGACTCCCAAAATTTTGCGGTCATCCCGCAGGGATATAATAAAACGGGAACCAACCCGGCCAGCGAAATACTGTACAGGAAGAACCATTTTCCCAAACATTACAAAACAGTCTTTGGTATCATCTCTTCTTAAAGCCGTCACTGCTATCCCTCCTTAATCATCGATCTCAAAGTAGAGTAAGTCATCGATTCCGCCTGTCCTGATCTCATTCCAGACAGGACGTACTCTCATGCCTTTTTTAATCCGGTGAGTGTCTTTGGGATTGAGGTCAAAGGACAAACATTCACCGGGGGTAGAGCCATCCATCCACAAATAGAGTGTTACATAGGGAGTGGAACGGACTTTACCGGTGAGGGGATCGGGGCTGGCATAATAAACGATGTCCATATTGGCTACCGTACCTTTGGGACCGACTTCAATGAAATCATCAGAGCGTACCACGCATTCAGCGCACACCTCGCGGGGAGGTACCTGGGTACGGCCACAGGAAGGACATTGGGTTGCGTAGAATTTTTTCTCCTTCAAGCCTTTGAACCATTTGCCCATATGAGGTCCGGTAGCAAAGCGCTGATCAATGGAGGTGGTGGCTTTCAAGGAGATGAATTCCTCGGCTTTTAGATCGTCGCCTGCTACCCGGAATTTCTTGAAAGCTTTCGGTACTATACTGGTCATTATACTGATGTCGCCATTTACTTTGAATTTGCCCGCTGACATAGCGGTAGCCAAATCAATTTTTCCCAGGGTGCCGCCCACAAATGTTTCGGCATTAGCCGTAACCACCACTGAACATGGTGGCATGTCGCCGCTGATATTTTGGACTTTTAGGGTTCCCTGTTGTATGGTAACTACCCATTTGCCGCCGCCATCGCCGGTAATATCGTAGCCGATAGTTACATCCACATCCTTAACCTGGTCAGGCTTAAAGCGCTCCGGCATACTGCCAAATATGGCCTCTACATTGGTTCCAAAGTATTCTGTCATCTTATCTCGCCTCCTACCAGTCTAGGTCTTTCTCAAGCATGATCAGGACGGTCCACATGGTTCCGCCGAAGCCTGAGGCTAAGCCGTGTTTAACCTCTTTTTTGATCTGATGGGCCCCGGCATCACCCCGGATCTGCAGGGCTACCTCAGCCACTCTGGCCATAGCCGTAGCACCGATGGGATTGGAAGACGTTACACCGCCGGAGGGATTTAGGGGCAGCTTGCCATCTATGGTTAACTCGTCATTTTCCACCATGCGGATATGTTCGTCATCTTTAAGCAGGAAAAATTCACGAATCCAATCCAATCCCCACCAGCTGGAAGGGTCATACATTTCAAAAACATCGAAGTATTCAACCGGGTCAGTGATGCCGTTACGAGCAAACAGCTGGGAAGCCGCTCTATGGTGGCTAGTTTCGGGCCGTTCATAAGCATAGTTATTGGCCACCATTTCTTCCTTGTGAACAGCGATGTGGTCTCTTATCCACACCGGATGGGAACTGATAGCTTTGGCTTTTTCTTCGCAGGCGAATATCATTACACAGGCCCCATCACTCTGGGAGCACATGTGGATGAGCCGGAGTTCTCCTACCAGGGGTGGTGAGGTGTTCATAAGATCTTCCATCTGATCATATTCAAGTCCAAACCTTCGATGGGCCCGGGGATTGAGGGTAGCGTTTTTATCCATCATAATACGGAGTTTCATAGCAGCCCGGCGGGCACGATCTGCGCCAAATTCTTCGATAATATTGTTGGCCTCAGCGCTGGTCAGGGCACCAGTCTGCTTATGACGATACCAAAGAGGATCAGCCATATTAGTTATACCAGCCGTAGTACTTCCCGCTTCCTGCAGTTTTTCAAAACCAATGGCCATTACAATATCGAACATGCCTGATGCCACCAGGTTGTCGGCTGCACATACAACGGTCGCACCAGTAGTACCGCCGGTCGTGATTCTGAAGGCAGGTTTACCAAAAGCACCACTGCCCAGCACATGCCATAGGTCAGGCTGGTGTACGCTTTCGAATAGTTCCATGTTGCCGTGCACGATGCAATCTATGTCATCCAATGTTAAATTCGCGTCGCGCAGGGCGGCGCGGACGGCTTCATTTATCATTTCCGGTTGGTTTTGATCCTCCTTGTGACTGGAGTATTCAGTCTGACCTATACCTACTATGCCTACATTTCGCGTTTTCCGACCCATTAATATCCCTCCCTTGTATAAAAACAAACCAGAGGAGTTCTTACCCTAGCCCTGCTTGAGGATATCCCCTGGCATAGCCGCAGGTGAATTCACCTCGCTTGATCTTTCTAATAATTGCGTCCTTGTTGCGGCAGCAGTCTAGTTCTATCCAGGCTCTCCCGCAGGATAGCAGGTCATGAGAGTCGTCACTGGCTATCTTGGGATAGATCAGCCGGGCGTCATTGAACTCCGGAGTAAGAAATCCCATATGAGTGTTTTCAATAGCATCAACAGGATATTGTTGTAACACATCAGCAATACATTCCAGGATTTGCTTTACGGATAATCCATAATCAGCCGGATGATTAAATACATAAAGCTTCTCTTTGTCGCCTTCGATCTGGTTCACATGCACGTATCCCCAGCGAGTACTTACAGTCAGCTCTATGCCCACGAACACCAGCAGGTCGGTTTTTACTGTCGCCAGCTTTTTTCTATAGTCGGGTTTGAGAAGATGATCATGGTCCGTATAAGCTATAAAATCAAAACCCAAATCGGCATATATATCAGCCGCCTGCTGGGGAGTAAGGTTCCCATCTGAAGCAGTGGTGTGAATGTGCAGCTGACCTTTCAGATGAATACCTCCTTTAAGTAGATTTATATTCTGGGGAGATCCTTTAAAAACCGTCTTCGGGAATACCCAACGCAGAGTCATCGCCTTCCTCAATAACCATTTGAAGGGCAGAGATCTTGGGAACTACATTCATAATGTAGAACTTGGCACTGCTGATTTTTCCTCTATAAAAGGGGATGTCATAGTGGTCTGGTCCCAGCTTTTCCAGTTGGGCAGCAGCAATCAGCGCCTGACTTAACAGCAGCGAACCGCAGTATAGTATGGCCGTTGCGTGCAGTATTCTGGTTGAATAAAGGGGCATCATGGCTATTTTGCCGGAAGTCAGGTATCCTTGGAGAGCTGCCAGTATTTGCTGGTAAGCTTGAAAAGCGCGAGAAAGCATAGAGAATTCTTTGGCAAACTTTTCAGTTTCATTTTCTTCAATAAACCGTTTTATTTCCTTTAACCATTTTCTGAAGGGTTTACCCTGACCCATTAGAAATTTTCGGCCTACCAGATCCATGGACTGAATATAGTTTGTGCCCTCCCAAATAGAATGGATTTTACAGTCGCGGGCAATCTGGGCAACCGGGTATTCCTCTATAAATCCATAGCCCCCATACACCTGGATTGCTTCGGCCACCATTTTCCAAACCATGTCTGAGGCATAGGCCTTGCACAGGGGCGTGTTGATCTGTACCATCATATCGGCAAATTCCCGTTCGGCAGGATCAGGACTATCATGAGAAAGATCTATATAGTAATAAGTTTTGACTATAAGCGCCCGGAGAGCTTCGATAACTGATTTCTGATAAAGAAGCATGCGACGAATATCTTCGTGCTGAATCAGTTTTACGCGGGGGCCTTTGGGATCAGTTATCAGCCGGCCCTGTATTCTTTCCTTAGCATATTGGAGCGAGTTTTCGTAAGCCTCATAGGCGTTGGCAAGAGCCATACTGCTCACCCCTAGGCGCTCCTCGTTCATCATATTGAACATTTGCTTCATACCCTGACCCCGGCCATCCTCACCAGGAGGATCTCCCAGGAGAATACCCCGGCAGTTGTCGTTTTCTCCATACGATAAAACACAGGTAGCCGATCCCTTGACTCCCATTTTGTTTTCAATACTTACGACTTGAATATCATTAAGATCCCCCATACTGCCGTCATCATTGACCCAGTATTTGGGTACCATAAATAAAGATATACCGGCAGTGCCTTCCCTGGCTCCATCTATACGGGCCAGGACCAGATGGATTATGTTTTCCGCCAGATCATGGTCACCTGCGGAAATAAACTGTTTGGTACCTTTGATTTTATAAATACCAGGAACATCAGTTGGATAAGCTTTGGTTAAAATGTCGCCTACATCCGAGCCGGCTCCGGGCTCAGTTAAATTCATGGTACCGCTCCACTGCCCGGAAAACATTTTGGGCAGGAACAGGTTTTGGTACTTTGAGTCAGCATATTTCTGAATGACTCCGGCAGCTCCGGAGGTCAAGCCCCAGTAAATGACTAGAGCCATGTTAGCTGCCATCAGGGTTTCGGAAATAGAACAGTTCAAACTGAGCGGTATTTTGCCTTCGGTTTTCCGGTCTGCAGATTGAGGACCCAAACCAGCTTCCATTACTTTCATATAAGCATTCTTAAAAGACGGCGGAGTTTTTACTTGTCCATCCACCAACTGTGCATGGAGCTGGTCACCTTCATCGTTGGTAGGTGCCAAAACTTCCTTGGCCAGCTTATATGCTAAGTTCAAATAGGTATCAATATCATCCAGAGTATAGTAGTCCTTGTAAGCATCGAGAGAAAAAATCTTCTCCATGTCCAGCCATTCTTTATAAATGAATTTATGATCCCTATGGTTAAATAAATAATTAGTGGCCATTATAATCCCCCCTATAACTTGATGTCCGAGTAATCCCTGAGCCTCCTCTACGGATTGGTATATACTATTGGCTAAGCAACATTTATGCCATTGAATCCGGGACGGTATAATATTAATTAGAGGAGTGGTCATGAGAAGGGGCGACTGATGTGTGACAATGATTTCATAGATGGTATTAAAACTCCTTAAGAATTGGTTCTAGGAGTACTGCCCCAAGTGGCATAATTGTCAGCAGATGTGCAATAAATGTCACAACCTTCAGTACACGAATTTAGTGATATACCATAAGGGAAAGGAAAATCATGGGGATGCGGCGTATAAGAGATTTAGGAACTTTATAGCTGGTGTCATATGTAAAAGAGGGTACAGTACCTTTTATAAAGATTCAGGGTACCGCCAAGGAGGTCTTGTATTATGCCAGAACTGCGTCAGGATTTATTCAAGAACAGCTGGGTGGTAATTGCTACCGATGTGGAACTGAAACCCCGTGACTTTCCCATCAACCGTTCAGGAGGCCAGCATGTCATTGAAAATTCTTTTTGTCCCTTCTGCGAAGGACAGGAAGCCACTACTCCCCCGGAATTGGCTTGCTACCGCCAGCAGGGAACGGAAGCCAACACCCCGGGTTGGCAGGTACGGACAGTTCCCAACAAATACTCGGCATTTAGCCCGGAAGGCTCTTTTTCTTCGCAGATGGAGGGTTTGTTTACGCGGGCCAGTGGTTTTGGCCAGCATGAGGTTATCGTGGAGACGCCGCGACACGATGTGGAATTCCATGAACTACCTGTAGAACATTTGGAATTGGTTTTTAAGATGCTGCGCCAGCGCTACAATACCCTGGCTGAGGATAAGCGCATGAAATACCTGCAGATCTATAAAAACCGGGGACTTTTTGCGGGTGCCTCTCTTAGTCACAGCCATAGCCAGATGGTGGGGCTCCCCATGGTTCCGGAAACCTGTCAGATTATGTCCCGTTACTATGAAGAAAACCATGAATGCCTTATGTGCAAGGTCTTGGAGGAAGAACGTACCCAGGGAAAGCGCATAATCTGGGAAAGTGATCATTTTGTGATTCTATGTCCCTATGCTTCCCGGTACTCATATGAAACCTGGATAGTACCTCGCCGGCATGCCGAGCACTACGGGGAAATTACTGACTTGGAAATCAGTGATTTGGCCCAAACAGTGAAACGGTTACTCACGACTCTGCTAGACAAGTTGGAGAACGCTTCGTATAATATAGTATTTAATACTGCTCCCATAAATGTTGCCTATCAGCCAGGTCATCATTGGAATATGGAGATTACTCCCCGGTTAATAGTTACCAATGGCATTGAAATGGGTACAGGATATCATATTAATCCGGTCAGTCCGGAAATAGCCGCCCGGGTAATCCGGGAAAAGATAGGAGAATAGCGATTGCGGGGCCAAAACCAAGGCAAGTCCAGCATTTTATATCCTGACATGTATGTGGATTCTTTGTTGGATATTCCCCTTGACGAGCTGCAAAGTAAAAATATTAAGGCCTTTATCCTGGATCTGGACAATACCATTACCGAATGGAACAGCAACTATATTCGAGAGGAAATTGTCACCTGGTTCAAGTCTATTCTTGACCAGGGCTTCAAGGCCTGCATATTATCCAACAATGGTCAGGAAAGAGTAGTCCAGGTAGCCCAAAGCCTGGGAATTCCTTTTATAAGCCGGGCGCAGAAGCCTCGCCGGCGTGCTTTCCGCCGGGCAGTGTCGTTGATGGGAGTTCAACCAGAAGAAACGGCAGTAATAGGCGATCAAATATTCACTGATGTTTTAGGAGGCAACCGGGCTGGTCTTTTTACCATACTGGTGGTCCCCATCGCCCGCCGGGAGTTTGTGGGAACCAAGTTTTCCCGAGCCATGGAATATTTTGTGCTGCGCCGTCTCAGTAAGGACCACTTCCCGAATAAGTAATCCTGATGCCTGCAGGTAAGGCCATTGCGGTTGAATTCATCCCGGGGAAATGCCATAATTTGAAATATGAAGCGAATGCAGGTGCATTCGCTTTGAACTATGCGGGAGGAGTGTATGTTTAATACAGATATGGCTTATTTGGGACTGTTAGGCAATCCGGTAAGCCACAGCCATTCACCATTAATGCACAACGCTGTGTTTGACAAGCTAGGTATTGATGCCATTTATCTTCCCTTTCGAGTATCCCCTGGGCAGCTTCGTGAGGCGGTTATGGGTCTGAAAGCCCTGGGATTTAGAGGGGTAAATGTTACTATTCCCTTTAAAGAAGCAATTATACCTTTATTAGATCGTTTGTCACCGGAGGCTAAGGTTTACCAAGCCGTAAATGTAGTGGCTATAGAAGAAGATCAGCTGGTGGGTTACAATACCGACGGACCTGGTTTTTTAGCTGCGCTGCACGAAGCAGGTGTATCCAGCTGGGAGCACTGCGTTTTGCTAGGCGCCGGAGGAGCAGCCCGGTCCATCAGTTTGGCCTTGGCCCAAAACGGCGCCCGGGAAATGACCATCCTGGATACTGATGAAGCCAAGGCCTGCAGTCTGGCTGAGCATGTGGCTCATATCACAGCGGCTGTCACCCAGGGTAAGCTGGCTAGCCCTGCCAACTGGGCCCAAGCTGCTGACCGAGCTGATTTGATTGTTAACTGTACCCCGGTGGGCATGTATCCCCAACTGGAGGCAAGCCCGGTAAGTTCACTGGAGGGAGTTGCAGATCGAGCTGTAGTATGTGATATAGTGTATAATCCGTTAGAAACCAAATTCCTGGCTATGGCCAGGCAGCAGGGGTTGACCACAGTTAATGGATTATCCATGTTTGTTTTCCAGGGAGCCCTTACCTTAAAGCTGTTGCTGGGTATAGATGCCCCGGTGGATTTCATGAAAGAAGTGGTCAAGCATGGTCTTCAAGACCAGGGGAGTAACCCTGATTGAACTGTTGCTGGTTACAGCCTTACTTGGCTTAATCCTACTGCTGGCATATCCATCTTTTGAACCAATGAGAAGCAAATACACTTTGGAAAAGGATGCTAAGCAGATGGCCTGGACACTGCGCAGTGCCCGGCAAAAGGCCATAACTACAGGGGAGCCTCAGTATGTAGAATTTAAACCGTATGCGGGTAAATATGAATATAATGAAGAAGAGATCAAACTAAGCGACGGTATTAAATATGTAGGAACCACCACTTTTCCCAAAAGAAGCAATGGGATGATTATTTGTTCCTTTGCCTGTACGGGTGTTCCGGCTAACGGGGGAACGGTTACCTTGAAAGATAAGTATAATAATTATCTATACATTATTGTAAATCCGGTAGGCGGAAGGGTGAGGATATCCACCGTACCACCAAAAACATAATAAAACAAGGAGCAGCTCAGTAATGATTCTGGAATTATTGTTCATATTTTTTGCCCGGGTTATCGATGTATCTTTAGGAACCATTCGTATGATTCTGATTATAAGGGGAGACCGGATTCCCGCAGCAGTGATCGGCTTCTTTGAGATTATGGTGTACACTGTGGCTTTGGGTTTGGTGGTCGGTTCCCTGAATCACCCCATCAAACTGGTGGTATTTTGCAGTGGTTTCGCCCTGGGGGTTCTAGTGGGCAGCCTTATCGAAGAAAAGCTGGCCTTGGGATACCGGGGTGTTCAGGTGATCGTTGATCGCGACCATTGCGATTTGGTGGATGCTTTGCGTGAGGCCGGCTACCCGGTAACCTGCTGGGAAGCTACGGGCAAAGCCGGACCTAAAACTGTTTTACATATGGTGGTAAAACGCAATATGATTAAAGCAGTGTCTGACTATATATACGAACGAGATCCTGGTGCCTTTGTGGTATTGATGGAACCCAAACAGTTCCGGGGAGGATATATTAAAAAGAAGTAGGAGGATTTGATGCTGCGTTTCTCGACAGCGGGTGAATCACATGGACCAGGCCTGGTGGGAATTATCGAAGGACTTCCGGCCGGACTGCCTATCAGCATCTCAGACATAAATCGAGAGTTGAGCAGGCGCCAACAGGGGTATGGCCGGGGTGGCCGCATGAAGATAGAACAGGATGAAGTAATTATACTATCAGGGGTACGCAACCAAGTTACCCTGGGCAGCCCGGTCAGCTTTGTAATCTGGAATCGCGATTATGAAAACTGGTCCGATATCATGGGCTCTGGTCCCTGTTCCCAGGTGGAGCAGCGCCGGGTGACCAGGCCTCGACCTGGCCATGCTGATCTGGCTGGAGGGATGAAATATCATCATAATGACCTGCGCAATGTGCTGGAAAGAGCCAGTGCCCGGGAAACGGCGGCCCGGGTGGCAGCGGGTGCTTTTTTTAAGAAATACCTGGAGGCTTTTGACATATATATCTATAGTCAGGTAATTGAGATTGGGGGAGTGATAGCACCTCCGGTGGATATTACCCGGCACAACTTGACTGAGGTGCAGCAGGTTCTGGAAAATTCACCGGTGCGCTGCTATGATCCTGAGTCAGCCCAACTGATGATGGCTAGGATAGACCAGGCAAGAGAAGAAGGTGAATCCCTGGGCGGGATGTTTGAAACGGGCGCCCTGGGAGTGCCCCCTGGATTAGGAAGTCATACTGCCTGGCACCTGCGTCTGGATAGCCGCCTGGCCGCTTTGATGATGAGTATACCAGCTATAAAAGCGTTCGAGATAGGCGAAGGCATTGCTAATTCCCGCCTACCTGGTTCACAAGTGCACGATGCTGTATATTTACGAGATGCAGCCGGTATAGAGCGTAAAACTAATCGAGCCGGAGGGGTGGAAGGAGGGATCAGCAACGGGGAAACCATCCTGACTAGAGCGTACATGAAACCCATCCCCACGTTGTATAAACCATTAACCAGTGTCAACACCAGTACCTGGGAAGAAGAAAAGGCTGATGTGGAACGTTCAGATATTTGTGCCGTGCCGGCAGCGGCGGTGGTAGGGGAGGCCATGATGGCTTACGGCCTGGCACAAGCATTCAATGAGAAATTTGCTGGCGATCATATGGATGAAGTGCAAACGTCATACCGGGAGTACCGGAGCTATTTGAAAAAGGTGTGGAAATGGGCAAAAATATAATTTTAACTGGATTTATGGGTACCGGAAAGAGTTCGGTAGGGACCAGATTGGCCGAACGCCTGAACCGCGAATTTGTAGACATGGATCGGGAAATTGAAAGGTTGACTGGGATGACCATTAGTCAGCTGTTTAGGCGTTACGGGGAGGTCCGCTTCCGTTCCGAAGAAAAGCTAATGGCAAAGAAACTGGCCGGCCAAAGCGATCTGGTAATTGCTACCGGCGGAGGGATTGTCCTGGATCAAGAAAATATACAATTGCTAAGAGATAACGGCACTGTGGTATGCCTGGTGGCTGATCCCGAAGAGATTTTCCAGCGAGTAAGCCGTAAAAAAGGTACCCGCCCACTGCTGAAAAAGAATTTAACCGTCAACGATATTATAGCTATGCTGGAAGAGCGCAAGCCCCTGTATGAAAATGCTGAGCATATCGTGGAAACCAGCGGACGCAGCATTGACAGTGTAGTGGATGATATCATCAACCGGCTCAGCAAGGATTCAGGAGTGTTGTAGGATTGTCTGAGGGAATTGCTATGCAAGAACTGACAGTGCCGTTAAAAGACAGATCCTATCCGATCCGTATCGGCACTGATTTATTATCTCATTGCGGACGGTGGACAGCGCAAATAACCAGCAGCCGTATCTTAGTGATCAGCAATCCCACCGTTTTTAAACTATATGGAGCAATGGTGGAAAAGTCGCTGCAGGAGGCGGGGCTGGAAGTGCACCGCGCTTTAATCCCAGACGGCGAAGAATATAAAAACATGGAAGAAACCCTGCAGGTGGTTGATCGTGCTCTGCAGCTGCATTTGGATCGCAA
>Ga0208823_1000670_pt1 | contig 28826 bp, 23 predicted proteins | sample AD_UKC075_MetaG_FD_184440 | JGI IMG/M metagenome (GOLD analysis project Ga0208823, IMG submission 184440) | Active sludge microbial communities of municipal wastewater-treating anaerobic digesters from USA - AD_UKC075_MetaG (SPAdes) (version 2) | ecosystem: Engineered > Bioreactor > Anaerobic >... | reverse complement strand
CACTCAAGGACATTGAGGAAAGATCGCAACCGTCAGATCTTTCGCTCGGGTTGACTTGGTTTCTCCAACTCGATCCTCTGAATCCACCAAATGTGTCTTGGAGTTCAGGGCCGGAGCAGATGATCAATGAACTCCAATTTGAGGCGATCACTAGGAGTGAGCAATGGCGGCCATTCCAGCGATGGGCGATCGCGACGGGTCTAGCGCACCGCTGTGACCATCGCGAGGCGAAGGTGCTGATTCCTGACCCGAGTGCGGCGATCATGGACCAACTTCCGAATCTGCCGACAGCAGCTAGTGGTCAAGACTGGCTCGCGAAAGTTCAATCGCGGCTGCCTTTCTTTGGCTCTACCGCTCTCTTAAATCAACTGCCAAAAAGAGCACAAGAGTGGCAGTCGGTCCCGCCAAGCCTTGCCTTTGGACTTCTCAAATTGGAACGTAAAGGTGTACTGACGATGGAATCTTCCGATGATGCGATTGACCCCTTGGTCATTCGCTTCGGTAAAAAAACCAGGCAAATCACACGTATCTCTGTGAGGAGCGCTAATGACTGATCCTGCGCTGAAAGGATTCCGTTGCTGGACTGCGCAAGGTGTCGCTGAGACCGTTTACTCCGATATCGGTCTTCTGACGGAGAATGCCGATGCGCTTTTCCTGGCGGCTCACTCCCCGATAGAACTTGAGCATCGAAAGGGCGCCGAACTTGGCCTCGCAAGCTCGGGCGAGGCAAAGGTGTTAGACGCGCTGGTAGGCCGTATCGGCGACGAAAGCAGGAACACTCTTGTTGCCGTCACCGGAGACTCGGGTAGCGGCAAAAGTCACGTCGTCCGCTGGGTTCGAGCGCATCTTCCGGATGATGACTCTCGGTATCGGGTGTTGTACGTGCCGCGAGCCGTGCAGACGCTCAGAGAATTGCTGAGACGGATCATTGAAGGCCTGCCCGGAACTGAGGGCGGAGACCTAATGAAACAGGTCGATTCGGCCTTCACCGGCGTTCGGCCCGGTCAGTTTCAAGATCGGCTCGTGTTCGAGATCAAATACGCGCTGCGGTGGACGATGGATGACTTTGCAGCGCCCGAGGGGGGCGAAACTGCCGAGGAGGCTGAGAGGCGTCGAGAGTTCAACGAGTTACTTGGATTTCCGGATGACAAGGTCGGCTGCCGCCGGGATGGTCTAGCTGACCTGCTCGACCTTCCCGCCTTCAGCGGTGTTCTGCTTCGGCAGGAGGGCAACTTACGGCAACTCGTGGACTCCTATTTCAATGAGACATCGCGGCGTGACGACAACGACGAGGTGTTTACCAAGGAGGATCTCCCACTCCGCACACCCGGTATACGCAGGGAACTCAGCGGTAACCGCGATCTGCTGGAGTTGTGGCAGATCATCGAACGCAAACCTGAAGATGCCTTGAGACTGCTCGAGGAGGCTTTGCGCATCGCACTGCCTAGGGCAACTGGTCTCAGGCAAACTGATGGGGAGACCCTTGATTCGCTTTTCCGCAAGTCCCGCAAGGCTCTGAGAGCAGAAGGCCGGGAGTTGGTTCTGATCTTCGAGGATCTCGCGATGTTCGGCCTAGTCGACGGCGAACTCTACGACCAGTTTGCGACTGCGCCAGGTGACGATTTGGCTCCACTCCGTGTTCTATTCGCCATCACGGACTCGCCTTACGCTCGAATGCCACAGACTGTCCGAACAAGAATTGAACATGAATTCCGCGTAGGTGAATCTGCGCTCTCCAAACCAACGGAGTTCGTTGCCCGTTATCTCAACCTGGTCCGCGTCGGTCGCTCGCGTACCCAGGAGTTGTGGAGCAAACGGGAGACCGATGCCGACGAGCAGTGGATGGCCAATTCATGTGACACCCGCGAAAGTGGGCAACCGTGTCGGGTTCGGGACGAGTGCCACGCAGGCTTTGGAGCGGTGTCCGTCGAGGGACTTGGCGAGGTCGGCCTGTATCCGTTTAACCACACGGCACTCGGACGAGCTCGGCAGCATCTCGGCGAATCTCCCACACCGCGGGCTGTCCTGGACTCTTGTCTTCTGACGATCCTGCCCGAAGCGGACGGTCACATAAAGCAAGGCAGTTATCCCCATGAGGGGACGCTCAGGAACTTCGATTTCAGAACCTCAATGTTGAAGGATGCTCTTCTTCGGCAGCATCCTTCGACTGATCCGGAGCGGATGTATCGCGCTCTGGTCATTTGGGGGAACGAAAGATCGCTTGCGACGGGGATTTCGGAAGCTTTTGCTCTCGAGCAGGCGGAGGAGCCAGATACTTCTGAGCCGGATGAACAGCAGATTGGTCGCCCGCCCGTTGAGCTGCAAAATTTGCTTCACTCTCTCCTTCAGTGGCAGAACGGTGAACCACTTCCAGAAGACGAGGCGAATCTTCTTAAGGACGCGCTCCGCGCATTTACGGTTGACCGACTTCAGTTGGACGAGCGGAGAATCCACATCTACAGCGGCCTTGGAAAAGCCCTGTTGGACAATATCTTTAATCGAACTTCCTTCGAAATCGAGGGGTCTCGCGGCCGAGTGGCCGGCGCGGATTCAGTCAGGTTCAAGCTGACGCGGAGTGCCGAAGACATACGGGTCCTAGTGGCGGCCCGTTGGCTTAGGGATCACGGGCACTTCGATTCGTCACGGGCGAAGTGGCAGTGGCCCAGAGGGTATGACCCCGACGAATTGATGCTTGAACTCGAAGATCGACTTGACTACTGGGCGGAGGAGGTTCGCTCTCGCATCCTAGAGGCTACGGGCGGCTCACGGCTTGCGTGTCAGGCGGTAGGCCTCAGGGCAGTCGCTCTTGCCGCTAGCGGAAGCGCGATGGGTGACCTGCATACTGTTTCTGATGTTCTCGCGGTTCCGCCAAGAGTCGCTGAACTCCCCAGTCCAATATGGCAGAAAGTTGATGCAGCAGCATCCCAAGTCATCCGGAATCTTAATGCCGGCGAGTATGTGGGACAGTTCGCGGCCGTCCGTCAAGGCGATGTCGGTGAGGCGCAACTCATTGACCCAAGGGAACTGGATGAGGCAATCCAACGTTTTCTTGCAGAGCCTGAAACTTCCCTTCAAGAAGTAGAGGATGCAACGTCTGATCCGGCCTTGGTGCAGCAGGCTCAAATTCTTCGCGCTGCTCTTTTAGGCGCATGCGAGCAGGAGGCTTCCGCGGCATCTGAGACTTCAAATGAGCTATCCAGACTGCTAGAGGGCCAAACACCGGCAGGCGTTTCAACGGCGGCTTTCGATGTTGGTGACGCCGCAAAGAATTCCGGATTCTTCCGTCCCGTTGATCAGTGGAGGAAATTTCGTGACGCCATCGACGTCCTGGCAGGCCTCGAGACTTTTCCCGCTCTGAATATCGGAACTGATTTAGCCGACGTTCTGAGCGCGCAACCCGCGATCCGTGAGAATCGGAAACTCCTTGAAGCCCTTCTTTTCATCAAGGAGTCGATGGATCTCACGCAGAAAGAGTGCTTGCGTTCCGGCGGAGAAACTGTTGACGTCGCTGAACTGAGAGCCTCCGTCCGGCAGCAACTGAACGAGTTGAACGAGCTTGTTGACACCATCGCGCGACGAGAATGAGGGATATGGCCAACAACATGGGGGTTTCCTGGATTAACAGTGCTGATCAAGCTCTGCGCTCGGCCATGAACGTCGCGGACACTGAGAATGAAAAGGCCGATCTCGAAACGGCTGCGAACAGTCTTCCCGAACTACTCGAGGCCTTCCGCCGAATGGGCAGCGCTGCGTCCGTCGTGCGGCCACTCGGCTGGGAAGGTCGAAGTGTGGCACCACAGGTGCGAGATGCCTTACGTCAAGCGGCAGAAACTCTCGAGAAGCGTAAGGTCTCGACGGCACTGAACGGCCTGGAAAGATTCCGCGGAGAAGTCAAAACCGATTTGTTGAGTTTCTGGCAACGACACGCGGCGGAACGGCTCGGCAATGTGGCTGAACTGCAGGTGCTCGCCAGCACGCTGCGCCAAGTAGACGGGCTCGCGAGACTTTCTCAGCGGTTGGAATCGGTGCTCGGTGATCTGGCCCGCACGCAGGATCAGTTGCCCTCTCAGCGGTCATCTGAGCTATTGGATCAAGTGGAATCGGCGCTTCGCGAATTAGAAGTATCGCTCCAACCTGAGACTGTCCGTCGATTCCTCTCAAGCGTCGCCCGAGGTGGCGCGTCACTTGAGTTGCTCACCGATGACGTAATCACCTGGCTCAGAGAGCACAACGCCATGCAAGGCCTCAAGATCGTCGCTGGATCTGCGCCTGAGTCAACTAATGAGTGACGCCCTCCAAAAAGCTCTGACCAAGATCGAGCTCCGAGAGGCTGAACTCCTCGCCTGGGGCGCGGTGGGTGCTGAATGGCACCGTGATGAGTTGATCGAACTGCTCGACGAGTATGGCGACGCAGATCGCCTCCTGGCGCAAATGCTGGATTTAGCACTCGTTGTCGAGACCCCCTCGAAGGGATATCGTTCAAGGAGTGCGGAGACCATGCGTCTCCTGGCAACTCTCAAACAAGCTTTTCGCAGCGAGGCCATCCTCCACGGAAGACCGTTGGTGCTTGACTATCGCTTTCTGCAACGTCCGCGACGCCGACCCATGCGCGATATCGCCGGAAGTGAATTACAGGATGCTGGCCGACCGTTCTTGGATGCCCGTGGCCGAGGCGTACTGAATGTATTGACGCCGCCGACCGTCTCGGCTTTCCAACTCCGGTCGACAAAGTCGGTCCTGGAAGCACTGACCGGCAGAGAGCCTGCCGGTGTGGTGGTGACTGCCGGCACAGGAAGCGGCAAAACGCTTGCCTTTTACATGCCAATGTTTGCGTGGATAGCAGACCAGAACAGTTCTACGCCTGGTGTGTTGGCCCTTGCTTTATACCCACGGAATGAGTTGCTCAAGGATCAGCTGCGGGTTCTTGTTTCATACGCGTTGAGACTTCGCGACGCGAAGGGCGGCCATCCACCCATCTCGCTGGCAACCTGGTTCGGACCTACACCGTTTTCGGCGAAGGCGGTACGCGATGGATGGGCCGACGGGTGGAGGAAGATCAAGGTCGGGTATGTCTGCCCGTTTCTTCGCTGTCCAAAAGCGTCCTGCGAGGGCGATCTCATTTGGCCCACAAGGGAATTGAGCAATGACGTCGAACTTCTGCGATGCACAGAGTGTGGAACTGAAGTCCCAGGGGACATTCTCAGGATAACGCGAGACTCGGCAAGAAACCGACCTGCGAAAGTGATGCTCGGCACGACTGAGTCCGTCAATCGACAACTGTCTTCGCCAGCAAATCTGCGTGCTTTCGGCATCCTGGGCAGTACCTTGCGAGCCGTCCTTCTCGACGAAGTTCACACATACGAGGGCGCTACTGGCGCTCAGAATGCCTTTCTTTTCCGGCGATTGCGTAAGGCGCTAGGCCATCAGCCTCTGTGGGCTGGTCTGTCTGCGACCCTCGCGGAAGCCGGTGAGTTCTTCGGACGGTTGGTGAACATCGATCCGGGATTAGTGACACTGGTAGAACCCGACCCCTCTGAGATGGAGGAGTCGGGCGCGGAGTATCTCGTGGCATTGAGACACAATCCTCATTCCAAAACCGGGCCACTGTCAGCGACCATTCAGACGGCAATGGCGATCAGTCGAACGCTCGATCCTATGAACGGAAACCCCTTCAACCCGCCGATTGATTCGGGTGGCATCTTCGGCAGTCGCGTCTTTGCATTTACCGACAAGCTTGACAGCACCAATCGGCTCTACTGGGACTTGCTTGACGCTGAAGGATGGGCATGGCCTGGCAAGCCGCGAGGAGGAGTGAGCCCCCTGACCTTGGCGCACCTTCGGTCGCGTGGGCAGGAGCGACTTCCGAATGCTCGGCGTGAGGATCCCCTGCAAAGAGATCCTGAAGGCCAATACTGGTGGTTACCGGAGACTTTGGGACACGAGCTTGACGGCGACGTCCAGAAGCGAATCGATCGAACCAGTTCCCAGGACACCGGCCTGACTTCGGACATTTGGGCTAGTACCCAGGTTTGAAGCCGAGGTGGTCGAGGATTTCGCGTTCTGTGGTTGGAATTTCTGGTGGGAAGGTTTGGGTGGCGCCGTTGATGTTGATGGTCGCCGTGCGCAGTGGGCGTAGTTGCTTGACGACTTTGGCGATGGATAGTCCGGTGCGCGATTGGATGGCGTGAGCCACCGCGAGGGCGGTGAACACGATCGTCAGGTGTGCCTCGATGGCTGCCCGGGTGTAGTGGAACATGGGGCGGCCGCGTAAGTCGCTCTTGGACATGCGAAATGACTTCTCCACCTTCCATAGATCGTGGTATTTCGCGATGACTTCGGTGGCCGGCATCGCGGTGACCGGCACATTGGTCACATATCCTTTGAGACCTACGAGGGATTGGGCCCGAGCCAGACTGGTTTCATCAACGGTCCGGTCTTCGCCGCGGATTTTCACGAACCGGGCAGTTTTTCCTGGCTTGCTGCCATCGACAATGGCCCGGGCGCGGGCTTCTTGAGCCGCTAGTGTCTTTTGATCCCGGCGGGCGCGTTTGGCCGAATATGACCAGATTGCCCGCCACGCCCGCGCCGAAGTTTCGGGATTCCAGACCGGCTCAGCCCGCTTGCTGCAGTCATTAACTTTGTGGTTTCCGTGTCTTGGGGTGACGGTGTCGATGATCTGGCCGTCGGTGAAAAGATCGCCGTTCCAATGGAAATGAGACTCCAGATCCCCAGGAGCTTTGGTCATACGGGAGCCGACAATGAACGAGAGCATCAGATCATCGAGTGCCTTGAGATTTCCTGCTGAGAGCATCCCGGCATCTGCAGCCACGATCAGTCGCGTGCCCTGAAGCTGATGGCGTTCGATGAAGCCGCGGATGATCGGCACGATGGTCGTTGTCTCGGCGGTATTGCCTTCGAAACAGCCTATCTCCAAAGGGAATCCACTGCGATCCACCAAAAGCCCGACGACGATTTGAGGGTCGACTTTACGATCCTTGCTATACCCAACCCGGCGCAGCGCGTCCTCTTTCTCCGCTTCCCAATGCAAGGTTGTGACGTCGTAGAGCAGCAACGACAGGCCACCGCAATCATGGGAGTACTCAAAGCATTTCGCCGCGATGGCATCGCGATATCTGCCGGAAACAACCATGTTGAGATGACGTGCGACGGTCCGATAGGTCACCGTTGTGACGCCCAGCTCGGCCAGCACTCGCTGGGTGTCGGCCTTGCTGGTCGGTTCCACAATCCGCGCGACGACCAGATCCCGGAATACTGGGTCGCCGACCACATCGAAACCCAGCCAGTCATAGACATGGGCCAGTACGTCATAAAGCAGCCGCGAACATGCACCCACCGTGCGCCCCGGCGGCACCACCGGCGCCGGCGAAACGGGACCACCCACCGGCTCCGCGAGCAGGGCACGCTCTCGGAAATCGGACACATCGGCCATCGACTGGGCCCGAGCGGCCACCTCGAAATCCAACGCCGCCTGGCCGCCGACCACCATCTGACGGGCCCGCTCAAGCAAAATCCCCAGTTCAGCATCTGTATGCGCCGAACCCAGATGCGCCAGCACCACCACCCGGCCATGGTCCTTACGCGCGACCTGCACCGCGACCGCGCCCGAGGTCGTGCGCACCTTCCGCACGTACGCCACCGCGCAAACTTACCCGGCTAGTACCCCAAACATCACATCACGACAAACAAACGCCCAGCTCACAGACCTAACGGCCCAAAAACCGCGAATCAATGTCCGAAGTCAGGTGGTTGAGTGGCCTCAGTTTCAACTACTGGACTGGAAGTTGATGGCAGAACACGCGCCCAATGCGGCAGTTCTCGACGTAATGCCTCAGATCAAGGTGCCCGCGAAAATTGATTGATGCCTCAGTTAAGAATGCCCGCGAAGGCGGAGGGTTCAGCCGGTCTTGATCCGGATGCCTTTGCGGATGTCGGGTAGGGCGCTCGGGATGTTGGCGAGGTAGAGCTGTTCGGTTTTCTCTTTGGCCAGTAGCAGGAGTCGATATTGTAGATCGGCGATCTGGCGGCCGATCTGGGCGGGGTTGAGACTGTCGCGGTAGGCGATCAGTTCGGCCTTTTGGGCGCCACTGAGCACGCCGGCGGCCAGCAGTCGCTGCAGCGGGGTCTGCGGGGCGTCGTAGAGGCGCCGGCGTCTGCCGTCCCGGCTGCTGCCGTATCCGATGGGTTTGATGGTCGGGGTGAGGTAGTTGAGACGGTCGTTGACCAGTTTCCACAACCGATTCAGCACAACCCGCTCCTCGGTGGTGTCGTAGCGGTAGTAGAACGCGTATTTGCGCACCAGATGGTTGTTCTTGGATTCGATGGTGGCCTGATCGTTCTTCTTGTACGGCCGTGAACGGGTGAAGAAGATCTCCATCTCGCCAGCCCACTTGATGACCGCCTTGTTCAAGAACTCAGTTCCGTTATCGAAGTCCAAACCCGTTACCTCGTAGGGCATTTCACCGACAGCAGATTTCAGTGCCGCCAGGATGTGGGTGTGCGCGTTGTTCCGCACGCTGCGAGTCCAGACCCATCCGGTATGCACATCGGTCAGGTTCAACGTGCGGGCGAACTCGCCTTTGAGCGTCGGGCCGCAGTGAGCGACGGTGTCGCCCTCAAAGAACCCCGGCTCCGCCTCGACCTCATCACCGGCCCTGCGGACCTTGATCGAATTACGCAGCAGTGGTGAGGGTTTGGTCATCGACACGCCCCCGATCCGGTCCTTGGCCCTCGCGGTCTTCAGATAGCGGTCGATACTGGCCGCACTCATCGCCAACAGTTCCTCCCGAACGCCGGGACCATAGCGGTCAACCCCGAACTCCAACTCACCGTGACGTTCGAGCCCGTCGAGCTGCAGCGCCATCGAGGAAGCAAGGTACTTCCCGCACTGCCCACCCGAGGCAGCCCAAACTTTCTGCAGCACCTTCAACGCGTCATAGGAATACTTCGGCGTCCGTTGCCGGCGAACCCCCTTGACAACCTCCCGACCCGCGCCAGGCCGCCCTACAGCGGCCGTCAACCGGCGGCGTGCATTGTCGCGCGACCAGCCCGTGATCTGCACGACCTGGTCAAGAATCCGACCCTTATCCGCCTTCGTGGCCTTCACATAGCCCCTGGCGTACTTCGCGGTGATCTCGGCGCGGCACGGCATCGACAGCCCACTTTCCATGCCTGGCGAGCATCACCATTTCGCGGGCATTCTTACCTGAGGCACCGAGGGCGTTTCGCGGGCACTTTTCGTGAGTCAAGCCGCTCGATAGTGGAAACATACTGCACGCGGATACAATCAGAAGCCTTGGGTTCCGCTATCTCGCGAACGGAGCGTCGCCCGGATTCTAGGTGGCGCACCCGGCTTCTAAGTAGTAGCCAAGTGTGTGAGTGGGCCGCATGGGGAACTCCCCGCTCATGAGGTTGCGCAGGAGCGTCTTGACCGATCCCGGCATCACCCGTCGCCGCCGCGGTAGTGGTTTCAGCTATCACCGCCCCGATGGGAAGCGTCTCACCGAGGCCGCAGAGCTTGCCCCCATCGACGAACTGGTGATCCCGCCGGCGTGGAAGAAAGTGTGGATCGCTCCGCACGCCAATGGTCACATTCAGGCTTTCGGATTTGATGCGGCGGGCCGTCGTCAATACCTTTACCACCCCGCGTGGCAGGAGGAGCGAGCCGAGGAAAAGTTCGACCGTGTTCTGGAGATGTCCAAGGCATTACCGGCTTGGCGGGTTCGGATTGCTCAGGACCTCGATGGGCGTGGCCGAACACGAGATCGTGTTATGGCCCTCGCACTGCATCTGCTGGACCGTGGCTACTTCCGGGCCGGTGGGGAGCAGTACGCCGAAGAGAACGAATCCTACGGACTGGCGACTCTGCTTTGCGACCATGTGAGCTTCCGGGGCAAGGCGGTGGTGTTCGACTACCCCGCCAAGAGCGGTGTGCAAAGAAAGCTCGAAATAGAAGACGTACAGGTTGAGCGGGCGGTTCGGGCACTGCTTCGGGGCCGGCCGCGTGGCGAGCGGCTCCTGGTGTGTAGAGACGGAAAGAAACTGTGCGAAATTCGGGCTGACGACCTCAACGCACAATTCAAAAGCCTTGTCGGCGAGACCTATAGCGTGAAAGACCTACGGACTTGGCATGGCACCGTGTTGGCCGCCACGGCATTTGCCGCGGCCAAACCCGCTGATTCGCAGCGGATTAGCCGTCGAGAACAGGCGGCAGTCATGCGGCAGGTGTCGGAGGCGTTGGGTAACACCCCTGCGGTCGCAAGGGCATCCTACGTGGATCCCCGCGTCATCAAGGGTTATGAGCAGGGGATAACGATTGCCGCTACGACCCGGAAAGCGGCCATGGGCAGCCCGGAAAGAGCTCAGGAGAAGTTGGAAAAGGCAACGCGCAGCTTGATTCTCCGCGTTCAGTTGGCGAGGCTGCCGAAGTCTGCTTAACGCGAACGCAGTTCAAGTGGGCCTGAAGCTGGCTGCAGGACCACTAACGGAATATGGCCATTGGGTACGCCGATCGGGTTGCCGGCTCGGAAGAACTGGCAAAGCCGGGCGGCAGCAACTGAGAACGACATGCTTTTCCGTACCCCCTTACGGCCCGTTCAAACAAACGTACCCGTCACCGAGGAGGCTTCTTTCGCTTTGTGATGCAAACGTTAACTTTGGATTCTCTTGGGGTATCTCACGTTTGGTTTACTGCGCAGAATCCGCGGGCATATCACTGCGGACGGCATTTGCCTGTCGCACTTCATAAAGGCTGCTACGCAATGTAGTTGGCAATTTATCCGAATGGAAAACAGAGGTAAAAATGAGTGACAAATCAGGTCCTGCTGAAGGCGTTGAAGGTGTCGTCGAAGGCGTGAAGGGCAAGGTCAAGGAAGCCGCCGGCGCCGTGATCGGCCGGGATGATCTTCGTGAAGAGGGTCAAGCCCAGCAGGACAAGGCCGACGCGCAGCGCGACGCGGCAAAGAAGGAAGCCGAAGCGGAAAGTGCTCGCAAGGCGGCCGACGCCAACGAAGAACGGCAACGCGCTCACCAGTGAGTTAACCGACTAACAGACTTAGGGCTGGCGGGTCCCGTGCGGACCGGCCAGCCCTAAGTGTCTGACGGCTGGAATCGGATTCGAGTTGCCGCTACCACTGGATGCGGCACCGACGGCAACCGCAGTGCACTCGTCGATGTCGTGGTCGGTCGCCGCGCGAATGTGCTATGCCGGCTTTGCCGGCCCGGCGGCCGAACGCGTCCGGCGCGCGATCACGGTGGTCTCCGGCGCTTCGAACTAGCGCTTGCCGGCAGCGTTTATCCCGTAGGTGCCCGGGTACCACTGCGAAATCTGCCGACCCCATGCATTAGGGAGAAAAATGTTCGTACACAATAAGGACCTTCAATTTGAGGTGCGGGTTGACGCGCCAGATCCTCGTTTCGCGCGTCTGCTGCAGGAGCAGTTCGGTGGCGCAAACGGCGAGTTGAAGGCCGCCATGCAGTATTTCACCCAGGCATTCATTCTTCGGCGAGAGAACCCAAAGATGTATGACCTGTTCATGGATATCGCGACCGAGGAGCTCAGCCATTTGGAAATGGTCGGGTCGATGATCACGATGTTGCTCGACGGGCTCAACGACGACCTGAAGATCGCCAATGAGAGGTGTGATTGGATGCCGGCCGTATCAAGCACGCACGGTAGGGATTCGGTAATCGACCAGGTGGCATTGAATCCGCTGTACTTTGCACTGACCGGTGGTGGCCCGGACGTGAGCAATGCCGCGGGGGTGCCATGGAGCGGCGCATATGTCAACGCCAATGGCGATCCATCCGTCGATCTGCGTAGCAATCTGGCAGCGGAATCGCGGGCAAAGGTTGTCTATGAATACCTGAAGCAGTTCACTGATGATCCTGGTGTGCAGGACACCCTGACCTTCCTGATGACCCGCGAGGTGGCGCATTACCAACAGTTCACCGCCGCGCTCAACGAGCTGCCGGTGAACTTCCCGCCAGGTGAATTGCCTGGTGATGAGCGTTTTCAGAACGTGGCCTTCAATATGTCAAATGGCGACGGCGACGTGCGAGGGCCATGGAATGAGGGCCAGGGGCCGTGGCCGGACGGTATGGAGTGGACATACATCAAGAATCCCGCTCAGCAGTGGCTGGGCACCGACGCGCGGCGCAATATGGGGGAGCAGCGCAGCCCCGGCGGCACCCCGAACGTCGAAAGCGACAAGCCGTTCACCCACGAACAGCGCATTCCAATGAGCTAGCGGCGCCGGGTGTTACGGCAAGAAGAGCAAGACGACCGTAGCAAGATTAACAGCACCAGCAGAACGATGGCGATTACTGAAATGACCGCTGTCGGGGTCGCTTTGCGGTACGCCACCCGATCCGGCGCGGACAGTCCAGACGTCTGGGCCGAATCGGGTGGCGTTTCACCGGGTTCTACGCTGCCCCCGGGAGTGAGTCCTGGGGTCGTCGCGGGGTTAGGGTCGGGCGGGGTAGACGTCATGCTTTCGGCATACCCCGAACTGTCGCCATGGAACGTGCCTACCCAAGCGGATTTTGGCGCTTCAGCGTTTGTGATGGTGGTGATGAAGGCGGGTGCCGTAGCTGCCTTCTCGTCGTCTCGTTACAAAACGGCGTCTCGTTACAAAACCGCGTCTCGTTACAAAACCGCCTTGTGGCTACGAATGATAGGCCTGAACGGCAGCCGCGAATTCGTCCAACAATCTTAGTGTTTCGTCAAGCGGTCGGGACGGCAACATCAGACCGAGCCGGCCGAAGCCGAGTTCCTGTGCAGCACGCCAATATTCGAGGTCTACCGGCGCGCCGAACATGGCCAATGGAACATTGCCTCCGGTTGCGGCGCGCATCTGGTCGACACGCATGGACAACAGATTGACCGGAAGGGCATTCGACATCCAGCCGGCCCGATGGCGTGCCACTCGCCGAACGGTAGCGTCGGAGTTGCCGCCGATGAAGATGGGTGGATGCGGTTGCTGGACCGGCTTCGGGCGACTGTAGGACGATTCGAAATCAACGAATCTGCCGTGATACTCGGCGGGTTCGACGGTCCACAACGCCTTGATTGCCTCGATCCGCTCATCGAGCAGCGTCCCGCGGGTTTTCGGATCGGTGCCGTGGTGGCGCATCTCCTCGATATTCCAGCCCGCACCGACACCGAAGACGAAACGTCCGCCGGAAATCAGGTCGATACTGGCTGCCTCCTTCGCGGTGATGATCGGGTCGCGCTGAATCAACAGCGCAATACCGGTGACGAGCTCGATAGTCGACGTCACCGCGGCGGCAGCAGCCAGCGTGACGAACGGATCGAGCGTGCGGTAGTAGACCGACGGAAGCTCGCCACCACCTGGATAGGCGGACTCCCGGCTCGCCGGGATGTGGGTGTGCTCGGCCACGATCAGGGACTGAAATCCGCGCTCCTCGATCGCCCGCGCCAGGGCGAGGGTGTCAATGGTGTCGTCGTTGACGAAGGTGGCAATTCCGATCTTCATCTTCTCTCCTGTCGGTGCTGCTAGATTCCGGCGATGGGCCGTCTTGGCGAGCTGCTCAATCCAGAATGCATCGAACTCGATGTGATGGCATCGACTTGGCAGGACGCGATTCGCGCCGCCGGCGACGCCCTCACCCGCGCCCGCATTGCCGGTTCCGCCTACACGGAATCGATGATCGCAAACGTTGAGAGCAACGGTCCCTACATCGTGGTGGCACCCGGGTTCGCTTTCGCGCACGCCCGCACATCCCCGGCAGTCTACCGAACTGGCATGTCGTGGGTGCGACTCCAAGAGCCAGTTGCGTTCGGCCACAAGACAAACGACCCGGTGACCCTTGTCGTAGCACTGGCGGCGACCGACGCCGGTGAGCATCGAGCGGCGATGGCTGAGCTGGCCAAACTGCTTGCGAATTCGACGAAACGCGCCGCTCTGGATAAGGCGCAGACGGCCGTCGAGGTGTTGGACGCCATCGGTGCCGAATCAGGCGGTGGAGACGGGACCGCCCGTACCGAAGCACGGACGGCGTCGAACCTGATTCTGACGGTGTGTGGAAACGGTTTGGGTACCAGTCTGTTTTTGAAAAACACCCTTGAGCAGGTGCTCTCCGGCTGGGGCTGGGCACCGTTCATCACGGTTGAGGCCACCGATACCATCTCGGCGCGCGGCCGATCGAAAGAGGCCGACTTGATCCTCACCTCCGGTGAGATCGCCAAAATACTTGGTGACGTTGGCATTCCGGTCAGGGTCGTCACCGACTTCACCTCGACCCGAGAAGTCGATGCGGTGCTGCGCGACTCCTATGACGTCTGAAACCCTGAGCCGTAAGGAGCCGCGATGACCTGGTTGGTTGATATCGCACAATTCCTCGTCGATGAGATTCTTGCCGTCCCGGCGTATTTGATCGGCATCATCACCGCCGTGGGGCTGATTGCGTTGCGTAAGGGCGCCGGCCAGGTGATCGGCGGTGCGCTGAAGGCGACGCTCGGATTTCTGCTCATCGGGGCCGGCGCGACCTTGGTGGTCTCCTCGCTGAAACCGCTTGGCGTGATGATCAAGGGCGCCGCCGGCACTCAGGGCGTCATACCGACAAATGAGGCCATCGTCGGCGTCGCGCAAAATCAATACGGCGCACAGGTGGCATGGTTGATGATCGTCGGCTTCGGCATCAGCCTGGTACTGGCCCGATTTACCCCACTGCACTACGTCTTTTTGACCGGCCACCACACGCTGTTCATGGCGACCATGCTGACGATCGTGCTGGCGACCGCCGGTTTGCCGGCGGGTGCGGTGTACTGATCGGCGGCATACTGCTGGGGGTGGTCATGGTGGCGATGCCAGCGCTGTCACAACCTTGGACTAAGCGGATAACCGGTGATGACAGCATCGCAATCGGCCATTTCGGCACCCTGGGATATATCGCTGCAGGCGTCACCGGGCGGGTCGCGGGAGGGGCCAAGAGTCGATCGACCGAGGATTTGAAGCTTCCCGAGTCGTTGCGGTTTCTGCGCGACTCGATGGTCGCGACGGCGCTGTCGATGGTGCTGATGTACCTCGTGGTGTCGCTGCTGTACGTGGGCAAGGCGGGAGAGTCGACGGCATTTCAGGCATTCGCCGACGACACCGGAGCGGGTTCGGCGACGAACATCGGCAACTATTTGATGATGGGCGTCACCCAAGGCCTTAGTTTCGGGGTGGCCGTGGCCGTCATCCTGTTCGGGGTGCGGACCATTCTCGGCGAGCTGGTACCCGCGTTTCAAGGCATTGCCCAGCGGGTGGTCCCTGGAGCCGTCCCGGCGCTCGATGCCCCGATTGTGTTCCCATACGCCCAAAACGCTGTCCTGATCGGGTTTCTCTCCAGCTTCGTCGCCGGCCTTCTGGGCCTCGCGGTGTTGTCGGTGTGGCTTGGGCCGACTTTCGGATGGGTGCTGGTGCTGCCCGGGCTGGTGCCTCATTTCTTCACCGGAGGCGCCGCCGGCGTCTACGGAAACGCGACAGGCGGACGACGGGGTGCCGTGGCCGGCGGGTTCGTCAACGGCCTACTTATTACCTTCCTGCCGGCACTGCTGGTCCGGGCGCTCGGTTCCTTCGGCAGCGAAAACACCACCTTCGGCGATGCGGATTTCGGTTGGTACGGCGTTCTGCTGGGTAGCGCGGCCAAGCTGGGCACGGTTTGGGGTGCTGTGATGATGCTCACCATTGGCGCCGCGATACTGGTGCTGGCGATCCTGGTACAGCGAAAGCTGGTTGACACGGGTTGGGATCCGGCGCCGAACCGGTCCGCGCCGGTGAGCGCTACAGCGACCCCAGTACTGGTGAGTTCGGGTCAGGTCGGCACGGCCAACAACTATCCCAAGATTCAGCCCCCGGCCGGGGCGCCCCCACCCCCGCCACCGGCGGGGTGACAAACTCCGCCCACTCAGCCGAATCAGCCGAAGTAGGTCTCGCCGCCGGTCGGATATCCGCCACCCTTGGTGGCGATATGCACATGGGTGTAGTGGTTCGCATTGTCGGAACCCATATTCGACATGACGTGCGGTGCCCCGGTCCGCGGGTAATAGACCTGACGCCAAATCACGTGTTCGATGTCGAAACGTTCGGCATTGGCCAGCGCGAAGGCCACGATCTGATCGCCCAGCTGTCGTCCCGCCGGACTGTTCCAATCGGGGATCATCACGTCGATGGCCAGGCCATTGGGATGCCACCTCATCGCATCGGGGCGGACACCGCCGATGTCCCGGATTTCGGGAAACATTGCGCTTACGGCTCGTGCGGCCCAGATGGTTTTGACCTGAAGACCGTTTTCCGGCGCCACACCGGTTGCCAGCACTCGCCGAACCGCGCGGCTTGCGGCGCGATCGGTGGTCCTGAGCTCGGATATCACGCCCGCCCGGGCCGGGTTCACAGCTGTGACTGCCAACAGTTCAGTGCAGCAACTTGGTTTCTCGGCGTTTCGCGCCGAGTGGCTGCCGCCAGCGGCGGTGCACAGCGATGCGGCCGCCGGGACCAGTAGTGCCGCCGCGGTCATCGACCATCGGCGGGGTTTTCTGGCTAATCTGTGGCGACCCACGGTCAAGGACGATACCGGCAGATCTCGCAATGTACTAAAATGCTTGGCAAAAAATTCCAGAGTCCGATTTTAGGGCTGGTCACGCTGGTGTTGTTTTCTTCAGTCGCGGTCGATAGCGCCGTATGCTGCGATCTGAGCGAATTTCTGGGGTGATTTTTCGGTTTCGAAGGGTGGACTAGCGGTGGTTTTCGGGGGACCTGCGGCAGTTGCGCATCGTTAGCAGGATCTTGCGTCGGCAGGATGCGGCTGAACTCGCCGCAGACGCGGAATCCCCCCAGAGTTTGGCTATCGACCCGAAGCTTCGGGCGGACTACCGGCGGAGAATTGCCGTCATTGCGGCGGTGTCCCTGGTGCCGTGGGCCATGCCGGTATTCGGTGTGGTGAGCGATGTGATCGCCGGCTCACGTTCGGTGTTCGTCGTGGTAGTGCCGATCCTGGCCTGGCTGTTGGTCATTGGCTTCATCCCGCCGCGCGGCGTGGTCGATAACGAAGTGGACTGGATCGTGTCCACGTTGGTGTGCGTGACCGCCGCCGTTGCCATCGTCCTGTTCACCTACCGGATACCGACGTTGACGCAGCTGTGGCGAATTGAACTGGTCGGCCCCGTGGTTTGGTTGGCCGCCGCCACCGGGATATTCCTGGGAGTCCGATATGCCGCCCAGCTGTGGGACCTATGGCTGCTGCTGCTGTTTTTTACCGGCCCTTTGCCGTTCCTCCTGATTCTTTCGCCGACCGGCGGCAGCGACCTGGCCGTCGCCGCGCTGGCCTGCGGCTTGGCGACGCTCGTGGTGCTCCGCGTATTGCGTGGTTGTCAGCTCAAGTGGTTCCTCGGTGGCACCGCATTGTCGGTGGCGGTCGGGGGGTCGGCTGCCTGGCTGGCAATCGTCGCCCTGCCGGACAGAGAGCTTGGTCTTTTGGCAGCCGTCACCGTCGGCGCGGGCGTCGTTCCTGGCATTACGGCATACACCGTGCTAAGCCACGCGCCCCGGATTGCACGCGCTGAATTGGCCATCCCGCCGGCGAAGTTACCCTCACTGTCCCGCTGGGGTGTTGTGACACTTGCAGTGCTGTCGGTGATGACTCTGGTCATCTTCCCGTTGCCGCCGAGCCGGCCGACGCTCTTGCGCGCCGCCGACGATTGGACGCAGCGCAGCGGATTAGAGGCGGTTCGGAACTACGGTGCAGCCGCCAAATTGTTGGGCCCACACGCATCGGTCACCCGCTACGTCTCATCTCGGCCGTCCAGCCCGCCCTCGGCGGTGGATGTCATTTCTGCACCCACCCGGGGAATTTTGGACGACTTCGTCGACGCGCAATGGTATGCAAGCCCAGAGCCGGTCGACTACGTTCCGGCAGATTTGGCCGCCGCAACTGACCTGGAGGTTCGCAGTGCGCATAGCAATGCCGACAACGCCGTGGATCCCACCGCGCCCCAGTGGTATCTGTTGACCTGGATGTGGCAGGTCGGATCAGGATTTCAGCAGGTCATAGTCGTGGTGAGCCAACATGACGAGGGACGGCTACCAATTCCGTCAGGCGTGTCACTACCACAAGTGTTGCTGACGCCGATGTTGTGGATTGCGCGTCAGCAGCCGAAGCAGCGTTCCGAGGTGGCCTCCCAGACAGTCGACCAGGCCAAACAACTGGCCCACCGGCTCATCGGGGCGGCCGGCCTCGCGGGTTCAGCCGGAGGTCGGCTGACTTGACCAGTGCCCCAGTCGTCAGGCCGCTGCCCCCGGAGCTTTCTGCCCGGGTCACCTTCGACAAGCGGTCGAAGGTTGCCATGGTGTTATTCGCTATCGCGATAACGTCGGCGGTCGCGATATGGCCCGACTACGGAGTGCTGGTCGGCACGGCCGTGCTTTCCGTCGTATACCTGGCCATGACCGTCGACCGGCAATGGTTACTGATCAGGGGTATGCGGGGTTGGGCGCCGGTGACAATCAGCGATGAAGAAGCGCTCGCCCTTGCGGATGAGTATCTCCCTGTCTACACGGTCCTGCTACCCGTGTATCACGAGCCGGAGATCGTCGCGAATCTGGTGCACGGCGTCGGCCAGCTGAACTACCCCAGCGACAAGCTGGAAGTCTTGCTGCTGGTCGAAGAGGACGACCTGCAAACCCAAGAAGCCCTTGAATCATTCAACACCGAGACGGTGCGAACAGTGATCGTGCCGGACAGTCAGCCAAAGACGAAACCCAAGGCATGTAACTACGGAATGGGATTGCCCGATATCCGGGGCGAGCTTATGACGATTTATGACGCCGAGGACATCCCCGACCCGCTACAACTGCGTCGTGCTGTGGCGGCGTTTCGACAGCTTCCCACCGATGTGGGCTGCCTCCAGGGCAGGCTTTGTTTCTACAACGAAGAGCAGAACCTACTCACGCGTTGGTTCTCCCTGGAATACGAACAGTGGTTCGGCTTGATCCTGCCGGCGGTCGAAGCCACCCGCTGCGTGGTTCCACTCGGCGGCACGTCCAATCACATGCCGGCCAACGTCTGGCGCGAAACCGGCGGCTGGGACGAATTCAACGTCACCGAGGACGCCGATCTGGGGGTTCGATTGGCCCGGCATGGTTACCGGACGATGATTCTCGATTCGAAAACCATGGAGGAGGCCACCTCCGACGTAGTCAATTGGATACGTCAGCGATCACGCTGGTACAAGGGCTATATGCAGACCATGGTCGTCCATCTTCGACGACCGTGGTCACTTGCGCGCGAGATAGGCTTCTGGGCTACTCTCCGCCTGATGGGTATGACCGGAGGGGTTCCGATCAGTAGCGCGCTGAACGTTCCTTTTGGTTTCCTCATGCTGGTGTGGATCGCCGGCCGTCCCGCCTTCGTGGATGCGCTTTTTCCGCCCATCACCTATTTCATCTGCATGACCATGTTCTTGATGGGCGCGCCGCTGTCGGTGCTGGTCGCCTTCATCTGCACCTGGGCCTTGGGTAAGCCGCACCTGTGGTGGGCTGCGCTGCTGACCCCGATGTACTGGGTGCTGCAGTCGATCGCTGCGATCAAGGCCATCTATCAGTTGATTTTCCGGCCTTCCTTCTGGGAGAAGACCGTTCACGGCCTGGCCACCGGCACTCAGACGGGCACCCCGGCATGAGCGCTGCGGCTCGGTTGATGCTGGGCTACCTGCTGTGCCTGCTGATGGTGGTGCCGACGACCTTGACAGCGGCTGCGGTGCCGACCCCGGCGCCGGTGCCAGCGCCAGCACAGCCGCCGGCGGAGCCCCCACCGCCGGACCTTGCCCAGGCGCTGAGCTGGGTGCAGATGGGACTTCCGGATCAGCTCACGGTGGCCAGCTCGGTCAAACCGCAGACAGTGGGAATTCCGTTTCCTCCCGGCGCCAAACCCGTGCTGTTGACGGGTCAACTCGATGCGGTTTCGAACGCGGTGAACTGCCGGATCGAGGTGTTTGACGGCAACCACAAATATCTCGGTCCGATCGGCTTGACGGAGAATCAGACGGCGGGCACCTTTTCGCTGGATCTGACAAATGCTGCGGCGACTCGCGACGTCGTGGAGCTGAACTTCTACCTAAGGCAGGACGGCCCGCCCGCGGATGTCTGCACTCAGGCCGACAAACCTTCGGCGATGGTCATCAGCCAGATGTTCACCACGTTCTCCGGAACCGCCGAGCCGCCGAAGACGGTCGCTGACTTCATGCCGAAATTCCTCAGCCAAATCGTCATTCGAATTGGTGACAAGCCGTCGGCCGATGTTCAGCAGGCCGCGCTAACCCTGGTTTCTTACCTGACTCACCTCTATCGCCCGATACCAACCCGGATAGACGTCGATACCTCCAACGCGACAGGTCCACCCCCTCCGGTTCCACTGGGCGCGTCCCGAGTCATCGTCATTCGCGAAGACCGCAACGCCGGTATTGATGTCATCAATCCCGAAACCCCGGAAGCGGCGATGGTGATTTCGGGTCAGGGAAATGCGTTGCGCAACCAGGTCGAGCTGTTCTCGGATCGCCGCTTCGAGGTGGCCCAGACTGCGTCGTCGGACATTCTCAACGCCGCCCAATTTGCGGTGCGATCGGGGACCGTCAAGACCTTCGGTGAACTGAAGATGACCGGGGATGCGACGGTGGTAGGCAGCTACACGCTTTATCTCGGCTTCGATGCCAGCGAGTTCGGGGTCGGGTCCATTCAGAGCGCCGATATCGATCTCACGGCCAAGTATTCGCCGGTAGGGGACGGATCCGGTTCGGTTCTGCTGCGGGCCGGTCCCTCGGTGATCGCCACCCAAGCGCTCGATCAGTCCGGAAGCCTGCGGCTGCAAGCGCGCATACCGGCCGATGCCATCCAGTCCAACGTCGGGCTGGCACTGGAAATTCGGTACGTGCCGCAGCGCGGTGACTTGCCGGGTAGCTCGGGAATGCAGTTCTCTGTCCAGCCTGAATCGACTGTGCAAGTTACACCGGGGAGCCAGACTCGGCGCGGCTTCAGCGTGCTGCCGATGGCATTTGTGCCGGAATTCAATGTTGCCGTTGACGATCCGAACCGAATTCGGTACGCCGCGGCCGTCGTCAACCTGATGGGTCAACAAACCTCTGTCGCCTTGCGACCTCGGTTGGTGACGTTGGATGCCGGCGTGAATGCGGCCATCGGACTGCTGATTGTTACGTCGGCAGAGGATCTCGCGAAGCGTGGGCTACGGCTACCACTGCTCGGAGCGACCGATGACACAGCCCAGATCCACGGCAACCCGTTGACGGAGATTGATCTTGAAGGCCCGCTCGGACTCGTTGAAACCGCCACGTCAGAAAAGCGGACGGTGCTGGCCATTTCGGCGGTCAAGGACTGGACCCTTGTCGATCGCAGCATTGACTTCATCCGCGGAGCGAACGGGCAGTGGGGATCGCTAACCGGCGACATTGTCGCGACCGGCGCCCAGGGAAAGTCCGTCAATCTGATCATCGACCAGGGCGGAGGTTGGCAAGACCAAACTCCAGGTAAGGGCTGGACACGCTGGGCTCTGCTATCGGCCGGCATCGCGGGCCTGCTAGTGCTCGCCGGCGGTGCCTACTGGCTGGTGAGATGGTGGCAGAACCGGCCGCGTGACCCGGACGAGCCAATCGAAGCAGATAATCCGTATGGCCCAGATCCGTATGATCCGGACGAACCGTATGGCTCCGATGAACTGTACGGCGCAGCTAATCCGCAGGACCCAGGAAAACCGGCGCCATGACGTTGACCGCGGCCCCCGCCTCCGCGTCGACCTTGGCTTCCAGACCAATGCCGGTGAAGCGCGAGTCGCGCTGGTGGGGTGTCGCGCTTTTCTTCTCCTGTTCGGCCTTCTACTTCGGGGTCGCCTGCCTGCTGGGGTTGCGATACAACCTGTTTGATCCGGATGCCGCCAGCCGGGTCGCCAACGCAGGTTTCGTCTTCATGAGTCGCTACCCCCATCTCTCGGCGATCGGATTCGTCTGGAATCCGTTGCCAAGCTTGATCGAGATTCCGTTTATGTGGCTGAGTCAATTCTGGCCACCGTTGAAAACCAACTCATTGGCCGGTCCGGCGCAAAGCGCCCTGCTGATGGCGGGCGCAGTAATGATGTTGCGCGGCATAGCTTTCGATCGCGGGGTGGGCAGATGGTGGCGCTGGCTGGCCGTCGCCGGTTTTACGCTGCATCCGGTGATCGTCACCTATGGGCAGTCCGGGCTCAGCGAGTCGGGTGAAATCATCTGTCTGCTGTGGGCGATTCGCTACCTCTTGCGCTGGCTCGATGACGGGTCCATCAAGGATTTGACGTTTGCCGGCATGGCCATGGCGGGCGGGTATCTCTCGCGTTATGAGTTCGTCATCGCTACCGCAGGTGCTGCCGCTTTGGTTGGCTTCATCACGTTGATCCGGACTCCGGCGGGTCACCGCTTCACCCATGCAATGATCTCGTCCGTCGTCCTCATCATGCCGATTGCGGTGACATTCATCATCTGGGCCATCGCCGGTTGGGTACTGGCCGATGAACTTTTCGCGCAGCTGTCATCCCGGTACGGGAACGCTGCACAGGTGGCCAATGCGCTGGCTCACCAAGGGGGAGTCAAGCCGGCCTACACGGCGTTGCCATCAATCGGCGGAAAGCTGTTCACCATGCAGCCGCTGGTGGTGGTTGCTGGCGGCATTGCAGTTTTTTGGGCCCTCGTCCGTAGGAAATTCGACCTCCTCGTTCCGCTGGTCGTGATCGGACCAATTCTGCTCTTCGCGGCCTACGGGCAGCACAAGCCAACCACCTTCGGCTTCTTCCGGTTCTACATCACCGCCATACCGCTGGTGACTTGCATCTCGCTCATATGTTGGACACCTACGAAAGATCCAGCTGCGCCGCCATCTCGATGGGAGCCGCAGCGCCTGACCGGCATAGCATTGATGCTCATCTCGGTGTTCGTTGCGACACCGGTGACCGCCGCCAACATGCTTGACCGCAAAATTGGTGATCCGCAGCTTCAATATGCTTTGAGCTCAGTGCTTTTCCCGGAGCGTTTCACCACCAAGGACATATGGTTCCGGCGCGTCAATGCCAACGAGGCGCGGCTGGCGAAATTCTTTGACGATCAACACCTTCCGCCGGGGTCGGTATTGATGGACACCGCCAACACCTGGGGCATCTGGCTCAAGGCAACGGACACCAAACAATTCGTCATCACCAGTGATTACGACTTCACCAATGCGTTGAACCGGCCCTATGACCACGGGGTTAGATACATCGTGGTCAGCAGCCCACAGAACTACAACGAAGACGCGATCAGCACTCGGTATCCATCACTATGGGCTACCGGGGCGGGTATTGCCGTTCCCATCCTGTCGGTGGCAGGACCCGAGGGCAAGGACGGCTACCGAGTCTACGAGGTGATCAAGCCCCCCGAACGTGGCGGACGCTGATGAGTACACCACCGCCGGTGGCCGTCGTCACCGGAGCAAGCCGCGGAGCGGGCCGCGGGATCGCCCGGGCGCTTGGTGGTAGGGGCTGGCGCGTCTATTTGACCGGCCGGACTGTCGATGAAACCGCCGCACGTGAAGTCACCGACGCCGGCGGGGAGGGAATTGCCGTGTGCGTCGACCATGCCGACGATGCGTCCGTGGCGGCACTGTTTCGGCGGGTCGCCGACGAGAATGGTGGGCTCCAACTGTTGGTCAACAACGCAGCGTTGATTCATGAGCAACTGACCGATCCGTCTCCGTTCTGGGACAAGCCCCTCGGTCTCGGCGACGTGCTCACGGTCGGTTTGCGGTCTGCCTACGTGGCCAGCTGGTACGCGGCGTCATTGCTACTCAAGGCCAGCCGCGGCTTGATTGCGTTCACATCGTCGCCGGGCTCAAGCTGTTACATGCATGGTCCCGCCTATGGGGCCCAGAAAGCCGGCGTGGACAAAATGGCAGCGGATATGGCCGTCGACTTCGACGGTACCGGTGTCTATACGGTTTCGATCTGGATGGGCATCCTGCTGACCGAGCGGCTGGAACGGGCGTTGCAGGGCCAGCCGGGTGCCTACGCCGCAACCGCCGAGCACGCCGAAACCCCGCAATTCACCGGCCGCCTGATCGATGCGCTCTACAACGATCCTGACCTCGCAGAACTGAACGGCCACACCGTAATTGGGGCCGAGCTAGCGCACCGGTACGGCATCGTCGACGAAGCCGGACGGCAACCTCCGTCGCACCGCGCGCTCGGATCACCGCGAGCACCGTCCACCGTTGTGATCCGCTAGTCCTCCTTACGAATGAGACGCTGTAACGCAACTCGGTCTTGATTCAACAACTCTGCGATTCGCTCCTGGTTCACGTCAGCGACGATAATCTCACCGACCTCCTTGTGGACATTGGTGAAAATCCCATGTGCGAGCATCCTTTCGGTTTGGTAGACGTTGTCCTCGGTCGGCGTCACGTAGTAGACCGCATCTGCTTTGAACCGATGCACCAACCACAGATGAATGACCGTCATCAGCCGCTTCTGGCGGAGCTTCTCGGCGTAGGTGTTCTGATCTCGAACGGTCAGGATGCTGCGGCCGTGCCGGTCTTTGATCGGGTCCACGATGACGTCGGCAAGCTTCTCGCCACTGTCGCCGTAGATTCCCAGCTCCAATACATCCGAACCGGCGCGTCGCGGCCTGAGTTGCACTGTAAGCCTCTCGCCGAGCTGATAATGCTCGCTCCACAGCGCTAGCCATTCCTCTAGGAGCTTCTTGGGCACCTCGGTCTGGACTAGATGCTGATGTTGGGTCGAGCCTTTGCCCATTGCCTTGGTCGTTGCCGTGCGGCCCGAAGAAGCGGCGAGTGCGGCGTCGTTACGTGGTCCGCCAACTAGCGTTTGCGGTGTGCGGTAGGGAGATTCGACGAGTCGCATCTTGCGCTGCAAGCGAGCCAGCGCCAACATGCCATCCTGCCGCAGAGCTGTTGCGAACTCTTCCGCGGCCACCCCGTCGATCTGGTGTCCGCCGTAGGTCATGAAGTTGAAGACGAAACCCATCTTGCCGATTTCCTCGGGGAAATGCCGCATTTCGTCGTCGCTCATGCCGGTGGTGTCCCAGTTAAACGAGGGAGACAAATTGTAGGCCAACATCTTTTCGGGGTAGACCGCGTGGATCGCATCGGCGAATTGTCTGGCGTCCTCAAGGTCCGCGGTTTTGGTCTCCATCCAGAGGATGTCTGCAAATGGTGCTGCGGCAAGCGATTTCGCGATCGCGTACGGGATGCCACCGCGTACCTGGTAATAGCCTTCGGGGGTCTTTGCGCGTTCACAACACCACGGCGTGTCGACGCCTAATTCCTTGGCCTTCTCCTGTGCTTCGTAAAGCGATGCCCGTGAAGAGAATTCGCGCCATTCGTCCAGACTCATGCTGACGGGTTCGCTTTCCGTCTCGCGGAATTGCAGTACCCGCGCCACGGCGTCACCGTAGGTGTCCAATCCGGCATCGTCCTGCCATGCCTGGACGAACTGCGATTCGACATCGTCGAAGATGGTTTCAACGCTACTGGCGCCGGCCAGCCACTTCGCGGCAGCCTCGGACACCTTGGCGGTGATACCCTGCTGCGTCAACCACTCAGTCGCGCGGGCGTATTCGGTAGCCGGCAGTGCGTACAGAAGATGGCCGTTAAGCTCCGGCACGCCTGCCTCATAGAAGCTTCGCAAGAGCGCAAGGAAACATGCCTTGTACGGCGGAACCTTGAGGTTGGTCGCGCCGAGAATGAACGGTTGATCGCGTTCATCGGCTCGGCTGTCGATGAGGTTGGCGGCTTCGGCATCGGTTCTAGCGACGATGATGCCGGGAACCCGCATGATGTCGAGCTGAAAGCGAGCGGTGTTGAGCCGCTTGATTTGTTCGTCCGACGGGACGAGCACCTTGCCGCCCTGATGTCCGCATTTCTTGGTGCCGGGGCGTTGATCCTCAATGTGGTAGCCGGTGACACCGACCTCGACGAACCGTCGAATAAGGTTGCGGACGTGGGCATCTCCACCATGCCCCGTGTCGGCATCGGCAATGATGAATGGCCGGAAGTCGATCTCTGGGGTGGCCGCGCGTTGCTCGGCCGTCATCAAGGAGCGCAGATACTGCTGGTTGCGGTCCGCGGTCAGTAGTGCGCGAATCAAGCCGGCGGCTTCGTCTGGAACTTGGCTCAGGGGATAGCTGGCAAGGTCCGGCCCTGGGTCTTCGGTGATTGAGCCCTTGGCCGAGGTGGCCCATCCGCCCAGGTAGATGCCTTCGATGCCGGTTCGCTTCATCGCCACTGCCTGCCCCGGCGAATACGGCCCAAAGGTGGTGATGCTTTTACGCTCTGCGAACAGGTCCCGCAATCGGTTGAAGAATGCTCGTGAGGTTTCCCGCGCAACTGTGTAGTCGACTGGAATCGTTCCGCGCTGGGCCACCACCTGGCGCGCACTGTAGAGCCGGATGATGCCGTCGAATCGTGGGCTGTCGAAGTACTTCTGAGTCGCTGCGATTTCTTGGTCGAATGCGGATTGGTCAGCTGGTGTGGATCCGGCGTTCGCTTCGGTGGTGGACATGAGGTTTGCTCCTCGTCGAGGCGGTTCCTGCTGATGGATGGACGCTATCCAGGGCGCTTACCGATTATCCTCCGCCGCGCAAGAGGCGTCAGCTATTGACGCAAGCGGCAAATGTTGGAACGGTGTCGCGTGAATGGCCAATTCGGAAGAGTCTGCTTCATCGGGAACTGCCTCGTACGAGCAACGGGGTGGCGGGGGGTCATCCAGTAACGACTCCCGCCAAATCGACTGTTATGCAGGGATATTCTCCGCAGGTGGGGGAGCGTCGGGGGAGGGTGCGATCGAATCTGCCGGTGCCGGGTCTGAATCAGGCTGGGCGGCAAGGGGATTGCCGACGTCAACCATTACCGGGCCGTCCGGCTGTGATGGGTCGCCGGGAATTGCGTTTATATCCATCGGCAGGAACATGTGGTGGGTGAACTGAGGCTGGTAAGCGCCGCCGCCGCCGACCTTGACGCCACTGCCGCCCTCGCCGCTAGAAACCGGCGTGCCATCGGGCAGGGTTACCGCGGTGTGGCTGCCGTTCCAGCCGATCACCAGAGCATCGGGAGCGGTTCCGTACTGGAATCCACGCGCGAGCAGCGCAGATTCTTCGTTGCCGGTGCTGAACCGGCTACCGAACACGGGACGCCCGGTGGCCAGATTGGATACCAAAGACGCCAGGCCGGAACAGTCCGTGCCTCGGGGTGAATCGCCGCCGCGCACATAGGGTGTGCCCGACATTTGATCGACCAAGGCCATCAATGTTGTGGGATCAACCATGAATCTGAAGCTACAAGGAACGGCAGAGCAGCCAAAGTCTGTGCTGCCACTCACATTTCATGAGGTTTCTCATCTTTCCGGTAAACAAATGTTCTGTGGGCGGCCAATTTTCGGCATTGGAATCGCATCTGTCTCGGTGAAAGATACTGGTGGGTAACGTGATACGAAGTGTCTGTGTTGGGGGCGAGCTGGACCGGTAATCCTGATAGGAATGTGTGATGCAGGTTACCTCGACTTACGCAAACGTCAATTTGTAGGTAATGGAGTGACGAGCGTCACTCAATCTGGCCCGCGTTTCGTCGCGCATCGCCGTGCGAGAGGATGCCCCGGTGCGGATTTTGGTGCAGCGGGTGACCTCGGCGGCGGTGTCGGTGGACGGAAATACAGTCGGTGAAATCCGGCCGGCTACGCAGGGACTACTAGCCCTCGTCGGGGTCACCCATGCCGATACGGCTGAAACGGCGAAACGGCTAGCGGAAAAGATGTGGCGGTTACGAATCCTTGACGACGAGAAGTCCGCGGCAGACATTTCTGCCCCGATCCTGGTGATCAGTCAATTCACGCTCTATGCCAATACCGTCAAGGGGCGTCGCCCGGCATGGAATGCGGCCGCCCCCGGTGGAATGGCCGAGCCGTTGGTCGACGTATTCGCCCAGGCCTTGACCGAACTAGGCGCACCGGTAAAGACCGGAATATTCGGAGCGCATATGCAGGTATCGCTCATCAATGACGGACCGGTGACGGTGATGTTGGAGATTTAGCCATCCGCGAGGGCGTTGGAGATGTAGCCATCCGCGAGCCGATTTGTTATCGGATGGCGCCCCGAGCCCAGGCGGCCCGTGAGAATGTAGAAGTCTATGCAACCGCACAATTACGTCACATACGAAGAATTCGGCCGCCGCTTCTTTCACGTCGCAGTGACCGAGGAGCGGGTGGCCGATGCGCTGGCTGAGGTCGCCGGCGGGGAATTCGAGATGGGTCCGATGGCGCAGGGACCCGGTGGTATCGCCCGTATTCACGCCAAGGTGGCTATTCAGCAGCCGCTGGTGCGACGCAATTTGGGCGAGACAATCACCTTCAACATCAGAATTCCGCTTGAAATCGAAATGGTCGTAGACCTGCGGCTGGACAAGCAAAAGTTCAAGGTGGCCGGCGACATCGAACTTCGGGCAACCGCCCGCGCGGCTGAGCCGCTGCTATTGGTCATCGATGTCGCTAAGCCGCGGGCTTCCGACATTTCCGTGCACGTGACCTCTAAATCGGTGCGCGGTGAAATTTTGCGCATTGTCGCGGGCGTCGACGCCGAAATACGACGCTTCATCGCGGCGTATGTCCTGACTTCGGACATTTGGGCTAGTACCCAGGTTTGAAGCCGAGGTGGTCGAGGATTTCGCGTTCTGTGGTTGGAATTTCTGGTGGGAAGGTTTGGGTGGCGCCGTTGATGTTGATGGTCGCCGTGC
>Ga0208823_1000664_pt1 | contig 28997 bp, 27 predicted proteins | sample AD_UKC075_MetaG_FD_184440 | JGI IMG/M metagenome (GOLD analysis project Ga0208823, IMG submission 184440) | Active sludge microbial communities of municipal wastewater-treating anaerobic digesters from USA - AD_UKC075_MetaG (SPAdes) (version 2) | ecosystem: Engineered > Bioreactor > Anaerobic >... | reverse complement strand
CGCCAGGCATGCGCGATGATCGTGGCCAAATCGGTGTAGCGCGGCTCCCAGCCCAGCTCGGTGCGCGCGCGGCGTGAATCCGCCACCAGTCGGGCCGGATCGCCCGGTCGCCGTACGCCATACTGCACCGGAATGGCGTGGCCGACCACGGCTTCGGCGGTCTCGATGACCTCTCGCACCGAGAAACCATTGCCATTACCCAGGTTGTAAACCGCGCTGGCCCCACCCGCCCACAGCCGCTGCAAGGCCAGGCCATGGGCTTGACACAGGTCATCAACATGGATGTAGTCGCGGATGCAGGTGCCATCCGGCGTCTCGTAGTCATCGCCGAACACCGTGATATGGGAGCGACGACCGGCAGCGGCCTGGAGCACCAGCGGAATCAGGTGGGTTTCCGGTTGGTGCCGTTCGCCCAGTTCCCCATCGGGATCGGCGCCAGCAGCGTTGAAATAGCGGAGACAGACCGACTTCAGCCCATAGGCTGCGTCGTAGTCCTGCAGCATCTGCTCGACCATCCACTTGCCACGGCCGTAGGGATTGATGGGCTGCTTGGGATGGCCCTCGTCGATCGGCGTCCGCTCCGGTTCGCCAAAGATTGCCGCCGTGGATGAAAAAATGAAGTGCTTGACCCGATAGGCTCGCATCGCGTCCAGCAACTGCTGGGTCTTGCTGACATTGTTGAGGTAGTACTTGGCCGGCTCCTGCACCGATTCGCCGACCTGGATATAGGAGGCGAAATGCATGACGCCGTCGATGGGCGCGCGGCCGAACGCCTCATCCAGCGCTGCCCGTTCGCCTAAATCGCCATGCACGAAGCGGCCACCCTTGACCGCATCCCGGTAACCGTTGGATAGATTGTCCAGCACGGTCACCTCGAATCCGCGCTGGCACAACCACTTGACCATGTGCGAACCGATATAGCCCGCTCCGCCGACGACGAGCACATGCATGGCAACGTTCCTGATCTGTAAATTGAATCCTGTGACCGGAGACCGATCGAGTCATGGCGCAGCGTGATCAATCACGACTACGATCGCGCTGCAGGCGCAACAAGCGTTCCATCAACTGTTCGATCTCGGTTTCCAGCGCGCTGCGCTCCTGCTCGGACTGACGATCGCGCGCAGCCATGCTGGTTTCCAAGTCGCGTTTTTCCTGGCGCGCCAGCTCCAGCTGCTGGCGTAGTCGCTGCACTTCCTGTTCCAAGGCTCCTGGAATGGTCCCTCCCTTATCCCGCAGGGTCTGGCACTCGTTCCGCAGCCGCTCCAGCTGGGCCTGCAACACTCGGCGTTCTTCCTCCCAGGCATTGCGCCGCCGATTCAATTCCGCCGAGGCTTCGGTCCTGAGTTGTTCGACCAAACGGGTATTGTCGAGCGACGGCGCATCCGGACTGCTCTCCATGCGATTCAATTGGATCTGCAAGGCCAGACGCTCGCCTTCCCAAGCCTCGTGCTCCTGCTCCAGTTGGCTGCTCAGTGCTCCCTTATCCCGTTGCAAGACCCGGATCTGTTCGTCGTTTTGCGCGCATTGCATCAGCAGGCCGCTGCGCTCCTGGTCCCAATTCGAGCTCTCCCGTGCGAAACGATCCTGCAAAGCCATCTGTTCCTGTTTCAGCTGGGTAATCAGCTCGCTCATCCGTCCCATCTCACGGAGTTGCGTTTGCCGTTGCGTATTCTGGTGTTCTTCCAGCTCGGCGCGCTGCTGCTCCAGTTCGGCATAGCGTGTCCGGCTTTCGGCCAGATCGGTTTCCAATTGCTTCTGCTGAGATAATAACGTCCGGCGCGTTTGATAGGATTTGGTCTGCTCTTCGAGCATGGCGCCTTGCAAGCCGCTGCTCTTGGCCATGACATCATTCAGATCAGCCTGGAGTTGGCGGTTGGCGCCCTGCAAAGAACGGTAGGAAATGAAATAGACAAGTAGTGCGCCGGCCAATATCCCGGCGACCAGACCGATTGATAAATATGCAATATCCGTTGTCATCCCAGTTTACCCGCATTGTTGTTCTTAGCCCTTGCCCATTCGGGCTCGACGCCCGCACCCCACGCAACATCCCGCCGCTATTCATTGAAAACGATGGCATCAAAAATAATAAGGGGATAAGGACCAAACCCCGGAGCGACCGACCTGGCTCCGGTTGCCGTACAACGGCCGAACATCACTATCGTTCATCGGATGCCATAAACCAGCACGGCCGCTCCGATCCCGACCACAGCAGCCGCGCCTGCCGTAAGATACATGCGGCGCTGCAGATCGCGTTGCATATCCGCCCACAATTGATGGGTCGCATGGGCAGCAGCAGCGGCCACGCTTTTCTCCTCGGCCCGAGCGGCGGCGATCGCGGTCGTCACCGCCTCGGCGACCGTCGTCGAAATCTCCTCCCGAGCTGCCTCGATTGCGGCCTCGCGGGCCACTATCAGGGTCTTTTGGGTCGCTTCGGTGAACCGTGCGCTCAGCTGCCGGACCAGGTGCTCGGACAACTCGTGCAGCTGCGTCTGACAGACCCGACCGGCCACATCCTGCACCATCCCTTCGATATCCGCCCGGCTCTCGCGACCGAATGTCTCCAGCCGTTCTCCCAGTTGGGCAACCAGTATCGCCCGAATGGCCTCTTCGCTCAGCTGAGCAGGGGCGCTTTCTTCCACTGCCGGCGGCTGCCATTGCGCCAGTCGCGTTTCACAAATGTCCGTCGCGACTCGAGTAGCGACTTCTTCATGATTCAATTCCAGCTCCCGCCGTAGTTTGGCGATCACGCTATTGATCAGCGGCAGCACCTGGGATTCCACCATGTCGTAGAACACCAGTTCGCTCTTTTCGAGCAGCAGTTTCTCGACCCACTCGGACGACACCCCTTCGCTGCTTGGCGCAGCGGGGACGGCAGCCGGTTGTGTCGCATGGGTGGCCGCATCCATCTGTTTCAGGAGCGCATCCAGCAGTTCCGGGGTCGCCGGCTTGCTCAGCACACCGATGGCGCCGGTCTTGATAGCCTGCTCCAGATAGTCGGCATCGTCCTTGGAGGTATACATCGCAACGGGAATGGCTGCAGTGAGCGGGTTGCCCCTGATCTGCCGCAAGGCGGCCAAGCCATCCATGCCCGGCATGGTGTGATCCAGGAAAATGGCGTCCGGCTGCTGGCTACGCAGATAATTCAATGCCTCTTCGGCCGTTTCCGCTGCATCGACGGTCACATTGAACCCCTGCAACATCTTGCGCAGCATCAAGCGGGCGGACTTGGAATCGTCCACCACAAGGACATGTCGGACTGGCATAACCTTCTCCCCTGGCATTTTTGTTACAGATTAACAGGTTTCCCGCAGGTTTTTCCGGGTCAAGAACGTTTTTGGTTCCATGCGATGCCAGCGCAAAATATGATCTTAAATATCATGAGCTTGTTTGGATATTCTGCGCTTTCAGCAAATGCTTGACGTCTTATCCGAACGTGCCATAAAAAATGCGAAGTGATCGCCATCAGTCAAACTTGGCAACAAGTTGCGGCGCTCCCCGAAGCGCTTCGTTGCCCTGCAGACAGGCCACCAAGCGGCCATACAGCCCGCGCTTCCGCGCTGGAACACCGTCTACGACTGCTTTTATTATGGCTGATCGTGTGACAGGACAGGGGAGCATCTCCACTACGATCTGCGCTCGCGGCTACAGCAGGGTGGCGCAAATGCCCGATGGCGCGCAATCTGGAAGCGGAGCGCCAAAGATACGGTAATCGCCGAAACTGCGGCTTGTCTCTCCATCGCCGCTGCGCAACGGATTGAAAAGCGCACATCAACCATCCAGCATCCGGAACCATGCCTCAATACCCCTCAAAAATATGACAAACGATGACGATTCACGGGAATACAACGTTCGGCCAGTTTATCGGCCGGATATCGACGGCCTTCGTGCGATTGCAATCCTTTCCGTCGTGATTTTCCATGCATTCCCAAAAACCATCCAAGGTGGATTCGTTGGGGTCGATATTTTCTTCGTTATTTCTGGCTTCCTGATCTCAAGCATCATTTTCAGAAGCATGCATCATGGCAACTTCAGTTACGTAGGATTCTACATCCACCGCATCAAGCGGATTTTTCCCGCCTTGGCTGTCGTTTTACTGGTCGCGTATCTTTTCGGATGGTTTGCACTCTTGCCTGAGGAATTTAAACAGCTGGGTAAACATATCGCTGCAGGAGCCGGTTTTGTTCAGAATTTTGCGCTTTGGCAGGAAGCTGGATATTTCGATACTGCGTCAGAACTGAAGCCTTTGATGCATTTATGGTCCTTGGCTATCGAAGAGCAATTCTATCTTATTTATCCGTTGCTGATCTGGATCATCTGGCGATCCAAGCTCAATATTTTCCCTGTCGTTACCATTTTATTGGCGACATCTTTCTATCTCAATATTGCCGATATCCACTCGGACATTGCAAAAACATTCTTTGTGCCTCAGACGCGATTCTGGGAACTTCTAGCAGGGTCTATTCTAGCTTACATACATCTATTCAAACACCATCTATTGCAAGACTGGATGAAGCGATTAATTTTTCACCCATTCATTTTCCGTAACTCACTGCGAGACAATTGGCATGACACCGTTCTGAATCATTTTCTATCGATCCTTGGATTGATGCTATTCATATTCGCCATCTTCGTTGTGAACAGAGAAAAATTGTTTCCTGGCTGGTGGGCATTATTACCTGTTTTCGGCGCATTCTTACTGATCTTGGCTGGGCCGAACACTTGGATCAATCGAACGATTCTCGCCAATCGCCTGATGGTTTTCGTTGGACTGATCAGTTACCCACTCTACCTTTGGCATTGGCCAATCTTCTCATATCTACAAATTATAGAATCCGGTACCCCATCAACTGCCACTCGCATTGCAGCTGTCGTCGCTAGTTTCATATTTGCCTGGATCACTTACATATTTTTAGAAAAGCCGATCCGCTTCGGACCTCGAGAAAACGCCAAGGCGATCGTGCTTGTTTTGGCAATAGCCATAATTGGCTTGCTGGGATTTTATACTTACGAACAGAATGGCTTTCCGTCGCGCATCAATCAAGCCATGAGCGATGAAGAGTTAACCGCACAGAGGGGAAGATATTGGGGTGAATCGAACACAATGGGCATCCCTTTCTCGAAAGACAAGACCAATATCATTGTATTTGGCGATAGCCAAGCCCATGATATCCTTCACGCTTTAAGAAACGATAAGGAAATCGGTTTGAAATTTTTCAGCTCGGATTATACCTGTTCCGGGTTCTTCAGTACGGACGCTGGCTTCGAGGATGCCCGAGGAGACGAGTGCAAGCTATCATTCTCCATGTTGCTAAATTCAAATGAGCTCAAGCAAGCAGATGTTTTGATCTACGCCCAAGACTGGAATCCTGGCGCTGAAATCGAGGAAAACTACAGCAAAGGCATAGAAGAGATCCGAAAAGTAAATAAAAATATCAAAATTTACTTTTTTGGATCGAAACAACGCCTTCATCCTATCGGCTCAATCAATGTCATCACGAAAGACGCGCCCAATTTATGGGATATGAACAATTTCATCAACTCTAAGGTTTCCAAAGAAAACAGCGATGAATACGCAGACAAGCTCGCCGAACTAAATCATGTGATATTCGTCAGCGTTAAAGATATATTCTGCATCGATGGCTGCATCTATTATCAGGCAGGAAAATTCTTGTACTTCGACTGGAACCACTGGACGCAAACCGGTGCAAATCAATTCTTCGAGAAATTCTCCAAAACCGATATCTACAGCTCAATGCGTCGCTACAAAGCCCATGATTCTCAATGACCTCAGCCACATCATCGACATCCAATCCATGCTACCGCCCCAACACCGGCGCTAAAAATCGCCCGGTATGGCTATGGGGATGAGCGGCGATTTGCTCCGGCGTGCCTATAGCCACCACTTCCCCGCCACCGCCGCCGCCTTCCGGCCCCAGATCGATGATCCAATCAGCGGTCTTGATCACATCCAGATTGTGTTCGATCACCACGATGGTATTGCCGCGATCGCGCAATTCGTGCAGCACTTTCAACAACTGCTCAATGTCGTGGAAATGCAGGCCGGTGGTCGGCTCGTCGAGAATATACAGAGTCCGACCGGTGTCGCGCTTGGACAGCTCGCGCGCCAGCTTCACCCGCTGCGCCTCGCCGCCCGATAGCGTGGTGGCATTCTGCCCGAGCTTGATATAGCTCAGCCCCACATCGACCAAGGTTTGCAGCTTGCGCGCCACCACCGGCACCGCCTCATAGAAACGCAGCGCATCCTCGACCGTCATCTCCAACACTTCATGGATAGTGCGGCCCTTGTAACGGATGTCCAGCGTTTCCCGGTTGTAGCGCTGACCCTTGCACACGTCGCAAGGTACGTAAATATCGGGCAGGAAGTGCATCGACACCTGGATCACCCCATCGCCCTGACAGGCTTCGCAGCGCCCGCCCTTGACGTTGAAACTGAACCGGCCCGGTTGATAACCCCGGCTGCGCGATTCCGGCACGCCGGCGAACAGCTCACGGATCGTGGTGAACAGGCCGGTATAGGTGGCCGGATTGGAACGCGGCGTGCGCCCGATCGGGCTTTGGTCGATGTTGACGACCTTGTCCAGGCGATCCAGGCCAAGCAAATCCCGGCATGGCGCAGGCGACTCGTTGGCGTTGTTCAAGTCACGAGCGGCGTAGCTATACAGGGTATCGTTGATCAGGGTGGATTTGCCGGAACCGGATACTCCAGTGACGCAGGTGAGCAGCCCCAGCGGAATGGCCACCGACAAATTCTTCAGGTTATTGCCGCTGGCTTCGACGATGCGCAACTGCTGATCCGGATCGGACGGCACGCGTCGTTCCGGCACGACGATCTGCCGGCGTCCGCTAAGATAAGCGCCGGTCAGCGACTCGGGATGGGCCATGATCTCGGCCGGTGCGCCCTGGGCCACCACCCGACCGCCGTGCACCCCCGCGCCCGGTCCCATGTCCACCACCTGATCGGCGGTGCGGATCGCTTCTTCGTCGTGTTCGACCACGATGACGGTATTGCCCAGATCGCGCAGCCGCAACAAGCTGGCCAGCAGTCGGGCATTGTCGCGCTGGTGCAGGCCAATCGACGGCTCGTCCAGCACATACATCACCCCGACCAATCCAGCGCCGATCTGCGAAGCCAGCCGGATGCGCTGCGCCTCGCCACCGGACAGGGTATCGGCGCTGCGCTCCAGACTCAGATAATCCAGGCCGACATTGACCAGGAAATTCAGCCGCTCGTCGATTTCCTTGACGATCTTGGCGGCAATCTCGCCACGGCGACCCGGCAGCTGCAGTTGCGCGAAGAAATCGCGGGCCGCGCCGATCGGCAAAGCCACGATCTCCGGCACGCTGCGGCCGGCGACGAACACATGGCGGGCCGAACGGGTCAGTCGCGCACCGCGACAGGATGGACAGGGTTGGCTGCTGAGGAACTTGGCCAACTCGTCGCGCACCAGATTCGATTCGGTTTCCCGGTAGCGCCGTTCCATGTTGGCGATCACGCCCTCGAAAGCATGGCGGCGATGCTGGGTTTCGCCGCGACTGTTGGCATAGGCGAAATCGATCAGCTCGCTGCCGCTGCCGTGCAGGATCACCGTGCGCACCGACTCGGGCAAGGACTGGAACGGCTGGCGCTCCGCATCGAAACGATAATGTCGCGCCAGGGACTGGATCAGCTGGAAATAATGGACGTTGTCGCTATCCCAGCCGCGCACTGCCCCCTGCGCCAGGCTCAGATGGGGATGCACCACCACCCGGGCCGGATCGAAATACTGCTTGATCCCGAGCCCGTCGCATTCCGGGCAGGCTCCGACCGGATTATTGAAGGAAAACAGCCGCGGCTCCAGTTCGCTCAGGCTGTATCCGCACACCGGACAGGCATAGCCAGCCGAGAATAGCCACTCATCCTGCTCCGGCTGATCCAGGAAGGCCACGCGGGCGATACCCTCCCCCAGCCGCAATGCAGTCTCGAACGATTCCGCCAGCCGCAGACCGAGATCGGCGCGCACTTTGAAACGGTCGATCACCACTTCGATGGTGTGCTTGCGGCGCAAATCCAGCGACGGTGGACTGTCCAGTTCGACCACCTCGCCGTTGATCCGGGCGCGCACGAAGCCCCGCGCCTGCAGTTCCTGCAATAGCTTGACGTGCTCGCCCTTGCGTTCCTTGACCACCGGGGCCAACAACATCAACCGTTCGCCTTCCGGCAACGCCAGCACCTGATCGACCATCTGCCCGACGGTCTGGGCATCCAGGTCGATGCCATGATCCGGACAGCGCGGGATGCCAGCCCGCGCATACAACAAGCGCAGATAGTCGTAGATCTCGGTGATGGTTCCGACCGTGGAGCGTGGGTTGTGCGAAGTCGACTTCTGTTCGATGGAAATGGCCGGCGACAGACCTTCGATGTGATCGACATCGGGCTTTTCCATCAGCGACAGAAACTGGCGGGCGTAGGCCGACAGCGATTCGACATAACGGCGCTGCCCTTCGGCGTACAGGGTGTCGAAAGCCAGCGAAGATTTGCCGGAGCCGGACAGACCGGTGATAACAATCAGCCGGTCGCGTGGCAGATCGAGATCGATGTTCTGGAGATTGTGGGTGCGGGCACCGCGAATCTTGAGAGTATCCATGCGCTACGGGATCGAGGAAGGCTAGCTGGAAAGGGGCCATGATAGCGCCCCATACGCACGACTGTGCAAATCCGTCCCATGGCGCTCAAACTGTCTTCATAACCGTCGTATCATAACGCCCGGCAACGGACGCAGCGGCATCTCATGCGGATCGCGCCGACAGGCCGACTGCATCCGCGAACATTTCCCGCGGGTTGAATTTTCCCGATCCGTCCCCATATGTCCTTTGCCTTGCCTGGAGTCCAGCCGGAGTGCGGAATCAGCCTGATAGATTTATACGATTGGGATTATCCAGATAATCAATTAGACCAAATCAGTACCCGTGCCTAGACTTCACCCCATCGAGATTCATTTCACTGCAGTCAACCACCGGAGAATCGAAATGTCCGTGATCAACAGCGAAATCAAACCCTTCAAGGCCCAGGCTTATCTTGACGGCAAGTTCGTCGAAGTCAGCGACGCCAGCGTCAAGGGCAAGTGGGCGATCTTCTTCTTCTATCCGGCCGACTTCACCTTCGTCTGCCCGACCGAACTGGGCGACATGGCCGATCTGTATCCCGAGTTCCAGAAGCTGGGCGTCGAAGTCTACTCGGTGTCGACCGACACCCATTTCACCCATAAGGCTTGGCACGACGCTTCGGACACGATCAAGAAGATCCACTATCCGATGATCGGCGATCCCACCGGCACCATCAGCCGCAACTTCGATGTCATGATCGAGGAAGAAGGTCTGGCGCTGCGCGGCACCTTCGTGGTCAACCCGGAAGGCGTGGTCAAGGTCGCCGAGATTCATGACCTGGGCATCGGTCGCGACGCCGCCGAACTGCTGCGCAAGGTCAAGGCCGCGCAGTACGTCGCCTCCCATCCGGGCGAAGTGTGCCCGGCCAAGTGGAAGGAAGGCGAAGCCACCCTGAAGCCTTCGCTGGATCTGATCGGCAAGATCTAAGACCTTCTCGATCCATCCGGGCGCCCACCGCCCGGAATGCTGATACTCCACAGCCGGCGTCATGCCGGCTGTGTGTTATGTGCACCGCGTTGATGCGGCCACAGCCTCTTATATATTGGAAGAAACGCCATGCTCGACGCCAACATCAAAACGCAACTGAAAGCTTATCTGGAAAAGGTTACCCAGCCGATCGAAATCGTCGCTTCGCTGGACGATAGCGACAAATCGCGGGAAATGCAGGAGCTGCTCAACGACATCGCCAGCCTGAGCGATCGGATCACCCTGACCGAGGTGCGCGACGACGATCAGCGCAAGCCCTCCTTTTCCCTCAATCGCCAGGGCGCCAACATGGGCCTGCGCTTTGCCGGCCTACCCATGGGCCACGAATTCACCTCGCTGATCCTTGCCCTGCTGCAAGTCGGCGGCCATCCGCCCAAGGTTGAGCCCGAAGTCATCGAGCAGATCCGCAGTCTGGATGGCGAATTCAATTTCGAGACTTTCGTTTCGCTCAGCTGCCACAACTGCCCAGATGTAGTGCAGGCGCTGAATCTGATGGCGGTGCTGAATCCCAACGTCCGCCATACCATGATCGATGGCGCCTTGTTCCAGAAGGAAGTCGAGGACCGGCAGATCATGGCGGTGCCGATGGTGTTCCTCAACGGCGAGCTGTTCGGCCAGGGGCGGATGGAACTGGGCGAGATCCTGGCCAAGGCCGACAAGGGCGCAGCGGCCCGCGATGCCGCCAAACTGTCGTCCAAGGAGATCTTCGATGTGCTGGTGGTCGGCGGTGGCCCAGCCGGCGCGGCGGCGGCGATCTATGCCGCCCGCAAAGGCATCCGCACCGGCATCGTAGCCGAACGCTTCGGCGGCCAGGTCATGGATACCCTGGGCATCGAGAACTTCATCTCGGTGAAGGAAACCGAAGGCCCCAAACTGGCGGCGGCGCTGGAGGAGCACGTCAAACAATACGGCATCGACCTCATGGTGCACCAACGCATCAAGCAAGTCGTGCCGGGTGAACCGATCGAACTGCAACTGGAAAATGGCGGTTCCTTGAAGGCCAAGTCGGTGATCATCGCCACCGGCGCTCGTTGGCGCACCATGAACGTGCCCGGCGAAAAGGAGTTCATGACCAAGGGCGTGGCGTTCTGTCCGCACTGCGACGGCCCGCTGTTCAAGGGCAAGCGCGTGGCGGTGGTCGGCGGTGGCAACTCCGGGGTCGAAGCGGCTATTGACCTGGCCGGCATCGTGTCCCATGTCACCCTGCTGGAATTCGCCGACGAGCTGCGCGCCGATGCGGTACTGCAGAAGAAGCTATACAGCCTGCCCAACGTCAAGGTGATCAAGAGCGCCCAGACCACCGAAGTGACCGGCAAGAATCAGGTCAACGGGCTGATGTACAAGGATCGGGCGACCGACGAAACCCATTGGGTCGAGCTGGAAGGCATCTTCGTCCAGATCGGTCTGCTGCCGAACACCGATTTCCTCAAGGGCAGCCCGATCGAGCTGACCCGCTTCGGCGAGATCGTCATCGACAGCAAGGGCAATACCTCAGCGCCCGGCGTATTCGCGGCCGGCGATTGCACCACGGTGCCCTACAAGCAGATCGTCATCGCTATGGGTGAAGGGGCCAAGGCGGCGCTGTCGGCCTTCGATCACCTGATCCGCACCTCAGCGCCCGCCTGAGTCGATACGGCCCGACGGCCGATATCCGCGTATTCCGCCCTGACCGGCCACCGAGCCGCTCAGGGCTCGTTCAATTCCTGCACGCACGCCAGTGCCCTCGCAGACGACTCCATCAAAATAGACTGCAACTATCGACATAGTTGGTTTATTTTATTTTTATTAAAACTCCCCTTTTGCAATAGTGAATTTGTGGGTGACATCACCCGCATCACTCGCGAGGTCCGCAACGACCCGTGGGATCGCTCACACGCCGCAAGGCAGTGATCCGTAAATGCAAGAGGAGTCCGACATGAGTGACCCAAAGAAGTTGACCACCAACGCCGGCTGTCCTGTCGTCGACAATCAAAACGTCATGACCGCTGGGCCGCGGGGTCCGCAGCTGCTCCAGGATGTCTGGTTTCTGGAGAAACTCGCCCACTTCGACCGTGAAGTCATCCCGGAACGACGGATGCACGCCAAAGGTTCCGGCGCCTATGGCACCTTCACCGTCACCCACGACATCACCCAGTACACCCGGGCCAAGATCTTCTCCCAGGTGGGTAAGCAGACCGAACTGTTCGCCCGGTTCACCACCGTGGCCGGCGAACGCGGCGCGGCCGACGCCGAGCGTGACATTCGCGGTTTCGCGCTCAAGTTCTACACCGAGGAAGGCAACTGGGACATGGTCGGCAACAACACGCCGGTGTTCTTCATGCGCGATCCGCTCAAGTTCCCCGACCTCAACCATGCGGTCAAACGCGATCCCCGCACCCATATGCGCAGCGCCAAGAACAACTGGGACTTCTGGACCTCGTTGCCGGAAGCGCTGCACCAGGTGACCGTGGTTATGAGCGACCGCGGCATTCCGGCCAGCTATCGCCATATGCACGGCTTCGGCAGCCATACCTTCAGCTTCATCAACGCCAACAACGAGCGTTTCTGGGTCAAGTTCCACTTCAAGACCCAGCAGGGCATCAAGAACCTGACCGACGCCGAGGCTGAAACCCTCATCGGCAAGGATCGGGAGAGCCATCATCGCGACCTGTTCGAGAGTATCGAACGCGGCGATTTCCCCAAATGGACCTTGAAAGTACAGATCATGCCGGAAGCCGATGCAGCCAAGGTGCCCTACCATCCATTCGATCTCACCAAGATCTGGCCGCACCAGGACTATCCGCTGATCGAGGTCGGGGTGATGGAGCTGAACCGCAACCCGGAAAACTTCTTCGCGGAAGTGGAACAGTCGGCCTTCAATCCCGCCAACATCGTGCCCGGCATCGGCTTCTCGCCCGACAAGATGTTGCAGGGACGGCTGTTCTCCTACGGTGACGCCCAGCGTTACCGGCTTGGGGTGAACCATCATCTCATTCCGGTCAACGCGCCGCGCTGCCCCGTGCACAGCTATCACCGCGACGGCTCGATGCGGGTCGACGGCAACTACGGCAGCACGCTGGGCTACGAGCCGAACAGCTACGGTGAATGGCAACAGCAACCAGAGTTCGCCGAGCCACCGCTGACCCTGGAAGGCGCGGCCGATCATTGGAATCATCGCGAGGATAGCGACTACTTCTCACAACCAGGGGCCTTGTTCCGACTGATGAGTCCAGAGCAGCAACAGACCCTGTTCGACAACACCGCCCGCTCCATCGGCGAGGCGCCGCGCGAGATCCAGATCCGCCACATCGGGCACTGCCTGAAGGCTGATCCGGCCTATGGCGCTGGCATCGCCAAGGCGCTCGGCATCGACTTGAGCGAAGTTCCAGCCTAAGTAAGCCGGTAGGCACCGGGCGGCAGCGGCTCAAGCGGGCCGTTCGCCGCCCACTCGAATTCTTTCATCGCCTGTTGCGGCTCGACCTCAATGAAACGGTCGGAGCCTGATCTGGCCACTCGCGCTGAGCCAGCGGCAACGCTCGGCGCTCTACCGCTCGGTGCGCTGATTCTGCGCCTGCTCCAGGTGAACGACAGCGTCCGCCTGGACGCTTTGGCGTGCACCGATCGATCGCCCCCGCTTGACAAAGACATCAGTTTTGCGGATATTTCCATAAAATAATTATGTCTTTTACCTATTGTCCGCCTGCCACCCGCACTACGATTCCGCAGGGCTCCTTTCGGCAGGCGGACGTGATTCTCACCGCCGATAACAACCATCCCGAGAGGAAAACGTCGTGAATGCCAAGGTCAGCTTCATGTACTCCACGCTGGCTGCCGCCATCGCGGGTATCTCTGGTAGCGCTCTTGCCGCCGACGAACCAATCCAGCCGATTCGCCCGGTCCAGCAAATCAATCTTTCGCAGGTGGAATTGGGCAAGAAGCTCTATTTCGAGCCGCGCCTGTCCAAATCCGGCTTCATCTCCTGCAATTCCTGCCACAACCTGAGCATGGGCGGGACCGACAACCTCAAGACCTCCATCGGCCATAACTGGACCCAAGGCCCGATCAACGCGCCGACCGTGCTGAACTCCAGCCTCAACGTCGCCCAGTTCTGGGACGGCCGGGCGGCGGATCTCAAAGCGCAGGCCGGTGGCCCCATCGCCAATCCCGGCGAGATGGCAGCGTCGCATACCCTGGCCGTCGAGGTGTTGAGTTCGATTCCGGATTACGTCATCGAATTCAAGCAGGTGTTCGACACCGACCAGATCACCATCGACGAGGTCACCCAGGCCATCGCCGAGTTCGAAAAAACCCTGGTGACGCCCAACTCGCGCTTCGACCGCTGGCTGCTCGGCGACAAGGACGCGTTGAACGCGACCGAACTGGCGGGCTACAACCTGTTCAAGACCAGTGGCTGCGTGGCCTGCCACAACGGCCCCGGCGTCGGCGGCAACTCCTTCCAGAAGATGGGGTTGGTCGAACCCTACAAGACCGACAGCAAAGCCGAGGGCGTGGCAGGGTTGACCGGCAAAGATGCCGACCGCTTCAAGTTCAAAGTGCCGACCCTGCGCAACGTGGCGCTGACCTATCCCTATTTCCACGACGGCGCGGCGCAGACCCTGACCGATGCGGTGGACACCATGGGCCGCCTGCAGTTGGGCAAGAAGTTCACCCCCGAAGAGAACGCTCAGATCGTCGCTTTCCTCAAGACGCTGACCGGCGAACAACCGACGTTCCTGATCCCTATCCTGCCGCCGTCGAACGACAAGACCCCGCCGCCGAAACCATTCGGCTAAACGATTCTCACTCCCCGTGCGACCCGGCTTCGGCCGGGTTTTCGTTTGCTGCGAAGAATCGGCGGCGTTCCAGTCCACGCCGGCCCTCAATGCCATACGACCTGTTGGGACCGGACGCGATGGGCATCGGTCTTCTGTTGCTGCTCGGCCATGGCCTGCCACTGGCGCAGCAATTCGCGGTGGATTTTCCTCCGATCCTCTGGCTGGCTCGCGATGTCGGGATGCGCCAGCAACATGCGCAAATGATGAACGATGGTGATGATCAACCCGGCGCAGGGTCGCGAGGCGTAACGGGTCATCAGATAGCAAAGCGCAGTCTGAATCACCGTCACATCGGGCAGCTCCTCGCCGTCGGACGCATTGGAATCGAGGCATCGCATAGGGCTCGCTCGCTTCAACAGGCGGTCGCTTGGCTGCAGGTAGCGGTGATGCCCGAAACCGGTCTTGCCCCGGCTTCGGCCTCGACGGCGACCCAGGCCAGTCGTCGCCAGTGCCCCGCCAGTCGCCGCAACACGCAACGCTCTTCCGCCGACCGACGATCATCGGGGTGGGCGCACAGCGCATCGATATGGCGCACGATCTCGCCAGCCAGCGCGGCGGAACGGTCGTTCAGGCTAGCGCGAATCAGTCGACCGATCCGCCGTTCGATCTCCTGTGGCGCCAATCTGGCCGGCGTCAACCCCTCGATCACTTTCCATTGATCCGACGATCGTGGATGGCCCTCGACGCCCAAGCCAGGCGCGTCGGCCAAGGCGACGGCCTGGGCGAGCAGTTGAGCCAGAGGGAACGCGGTCCGGGGGGTCCGGGCAACGGGACGGGATGTCCATGGGTTCGATTGCCGCTGGGCTGAAACAGTATGCCTTGACACGGGAAAGACCTCCGCAGATTCAGGAAGAGTGCTCGTGCAGGCTGGCTGCCGTCGCCCGGAAGGCATCAGGTGGCTGGCGTGCTATCCCTGTTCGGGACAGCGTGAGAGTGGATTATTTGGTCAGGAGCAATTTACCTTGCCGAGTGATGCGCAGCCGGTATTCCTGCCCAGCATGCTCGATCAGGATCTCTTGAGCGCTGCCGAATAGCTCGCCGCTGGTCAGGCGCTTCCGGGACAGGTCCAGGCATGGAATGGACCGCGCCGGCCAGGCTTCATGGATCGGACGGCTCATGCTGGATGATCCTGGCAGTAACACGACTCTGGACTATCGACAACAGCCAGACCGTTCAAGCCGTGTGAACACGCCTGCAGACACAACGCCCGAATGCAACATTTGGTGTCGTGGTCGCGGCAACGGAAGTCGGTCACACTCATCGCCCCGCACGCCAACAGCTGGTAGAGCTTCCCGACGTTGATGTCCAGCCCGATCCAGCGGTCGTCCTCGATGCTGTCGGTCGCCATGCGCGTCTGGTGAAATCCGGCAGCCGCCGTTTTCGCCATCGCCCCCTTGCGCCTGCGCGACATCGCCGGAAGGGCTGGGGAGGCATTCCAGGCATCCTGCGAGGATCTCTGCATAGGCCGATGCGATTCGTACATGGGCTTCACCTAAGTTCAATATGTTATGTAGTTAATGATAATCATTCTCATTTAGATGTCAAATACAAATCCGCCACTACGCCGAATTGCCGACGCTACTACAGCCCAACAATCCTTGGCTTCTGCACAGCACCGAAGCTTGAAGAGATCTACGCCTCCGAAACGCGCGGCTTCACGGCAGAGATCGAAGCCGAGATGCAGAAGCTCGAAGGATGCGATCTCATGTTGTGGCAATTTCCTCTTTGGTGGTTTGGCCTGCCTGCCGCACTCAAAGGCTGGGTCGACCGAGTGTTTGCCATGGGGCGGATCTACGGTGGGGGGAAAATCTATGAAACCGGCGTATTCAAGGGCAAAAAAGCCCTGCTTTCCCTGACTACCGGAGGACCACCGGAAGCCTATCGCCAGGATGGCTTCAACGGCGACATCCATTCGATCCTGCGGCCGATACACCGAGGCATGCTGCAATTCGTGGGATTCGACGTCCTGGAACCCCACATCGTCTACGAACCAGTGCGGATGACCGACGAACAAAGGCGGCAGGAACTGGAAGCGTTCGCCACTCGCCTTCGACGGATTGAAACCGAATCGCCTATTACCGTTGGGCGTTATTAAGACGGAACAGTGTAAGCAAGTGTGGGCGAGCTACCGGTCCGGATTCACGCCGAACCGGTGGCGACCACCCGCCAACGGCGCGATCAGTCTTCGTCGAGGGGAGGTTCGAAGCGGACGCCGGCGATGGAGTTGAGCAACACGCCAAGCGTCACGCCATTGTGCAGCAGTGCCGACCAGATCGGCGAGAACAGCCCGAACGCCGCGCCGGCGATGACGGCGGTATTGACCGTGGCGGACAGCCGAAAATGATGGCGAATCAGGCGCAGCGTGCCCACGCTCAGCACTCTGGCCGCCAGCAGGGTCTGCAAATGCTCGTCGAGCAGGACGATGTCGGCGGTGGCGCGGGCCAGATCCGCACCGCGAGGCATGGCCAGACCCACATCGGCGGCGATCAAAGCCGGGGCGTCGTTCACGCCGTCGCCGATGAACGCCACCTTGGCGCCCTGCGCCCGTAGTTCTTCCACCACGGCCGCCTTGCGCTCCGGCGGACACTCGGCGTAGACCGCATCCATCGCCAATTCCTGCGCTAGTGCTTCGGCCTTGTCCTGACGGTCGCCGGTCAACAACACCAGACGTCGCACCCCGCTCCGCCGCAATTGCGCCAGAATCGCCCTGGCCTCGGGCCGCAAGCTGTCGCGCAGAGCGATTAGGCCCAGCGGGCGCTGTTCCAGCGCCACATACAGCACGGTCTTGCCGGCCTGTTCCAGCGCCGCGATGCGCTCTTCGTGGTCAGCGAAGGCAACGGCGTGATGGGCTTCGAGAAAATGGCGGCTGCCGATGGCGACGATTCGCCCTTCGACCTGGGTGGTCAAACCGTGCGCCACCAGATAATCGACGTCCTCGTGTTCGATATGCTCCAGGCGCTGCTGGCGGGCCTGCTTGACCACCGCATCGGCTACCGGATGCGTGGCATGCTCTTCGATCGACGCGACCAGAGCCAACAGCGGGTCCTCTTCCCAAGCGTCATCCAGACTGAACACGTCGGTCACCTCCAGCAGGCCGCTGGTCAAGGTGCCGGTCTTGTCGAACACGAAGGTGTCGGCCTGGGCCAGGCTGTCGATGGCCAGACTGCTGCGGAACAGAATGCCGTGCTTGGCGCCCTGATACATGGCCGCCTTGATCGCCACCGGCGTACCCAGCTTCAGGGCGCAGGCGTAATCGACCAGGAACACCGAGGCCAATCGGTCGAGATCGCGGGTCGCGGCATACACCAGCGCGCCGGTGCCCAAAGTCAGGTAGACCCGTTGATCGGCCAGACGCTCGGCCAGGGATTGGGTGTGCGATTGCTGATGCAAGGCGTTTTCGATAAAGCGGGCGATGCGGGCGGTGGTGGTTTCATCGCCGACTCGGGTGGCGCGGATGCGCAGCCGCCCGCCTTCCAGCACCGTGCCGGACAGCACCTTGTCGCCCGGCTCCTTGCGCACCGCCAGATTCTCGCCGGTCACGGACGCCTGATTGACCGCCGCGTTGCCGCCCACCACCTTACCGTCGATGGGAATCATCTCGCCCGGCCCGACTTCGATCAGATCGCCGACCTGCAGTTCGCTGCACGGTATCTGCACCAGGGTGCCGTCGCGCTCGACCCAGGACTGGGTCGGCATCGGCTTGAGCAGATGGCGCAGCAGATCGTCGGCGTGACGGGTGGTGCGCTGCTCCAGATACGCGCCCAGCATCAGCAAGCCTTGGGTGGCGATGGCGGTGAAGTAATCGCCACGCGCAGTGGCCAAACCGACCGCCAGGCTATCCAGCACCTCGACTTTCAGTCCCTTGCGACCCAGGGTCTTGGCGCCTTCCCACACGGTCGGCGCGATCAGGGCGTAGGTCAGCAGGCGGCGCAGCGGCTGGGTCAGCGCCGGCAGCAGGGCCAATCCCGCCAATGCGCTAAACACCCGTAGCAGGTCGGGACTGGCAGGGTTGGCGATGCGGTTGGATTCGGTCAGAAGGGTTGGCGGCGGTTGCCGAAACCAGTCCAGGATCGCGCGACGATGCTGCGCCTGGCCATCGTATTCGATCGCAACGCTGCCCGCCTGACGGTTGGCCCGCACGCCGCGCACGCCGCCAAGGCTCGACAAGGCAGCTTCCAGCGCCAATCGATCCAGGCGCCGGTCGCTCAGCCAGGGAGCGCGCAGCCGCAGGCGCTGGGGAAGTTCATGCGCCAACTGGTAGGTTTCCGGCGCTACGACAATAGACATGGCAGGATATCCGGGTAGAAAAAACCGACGTCGGGGCCGCCGTCCCAACGCCGGAATTGCTGGCTTGGCCAGGCTAACGGTTTTACTTGCCCTGGCCTTCGGTCTTGATCTCGGCTTCGGCGTCCTTGAAGCGTTCCTTGACCTCCTCGAACCCGCCCTGGAACATGTTCCAGATCTTGACCAGCGACTTGATGGCGTTCTTCTGCACAGTGTCGTTGGTCAGCAGGAAGGTCACGGCCGCTCCGGTAATCGCGCCCTTGACGAAGCGCTCATCGCGGAAGTTGAAGAAGCTGGCCAGGCCGCTCTCGTGGTGATGATGCGGCACATAGGCGTGCGGATGCGAACCATAGCTGGCCGGGGCCTGGTAGCCAGGAGGCGGTGCGCCATAAGCCGACGGCGGATAATAGCCATGACCCTGGCCGCCAGGATGCCCTCCCTGCTGGGCCCAGGGCGGCGGACCGTAGCCCGGTGCGGGCGGATGGCCATAACCCCCACCCTGATACGGACTGGGTTGACCGCACTGATGCTGGCCCTGCTGAGCCCAGGGCGGCGGACCGTAGCCCGGCGCAGGCGGATGGCCATAACCCCCCTGCTGCTGATAACCGCCGTGATACTGCGGTCCCTGGCCCTGCGGACCGGCCTGCTGAGGATCGGGCTGCTGTGGGGGCATGGTGTTGTTAGGATTTTCGGTCACGAAGATTCTCCCTGTTTCGATGGGTTCAACAAATACATCAAAGCGGCGCTGGTCACGAACATGGCGGCATAGCGGGTCAGCGTCGTGCTACGTCCCAGGCTTTGCCCGGCCAGGGTGGCCGCGGCCGTGGTCAGTCCACCGACCACGCTGGCTTGAACAATCTCGCCTAGAGCCAAGCGACCATCGGCGCTGGCGGCGCTGAGCTGCGCGGCGGTCGCGGCCGCGGCTCCGAGGGTCGCACCCACCGCAGCGCCTTGCAGGACCGCTGTCGTGGTGGGCGCAAACGGCGCAGGCTGACCATGGGGTTGGCCATGAGGATAGGGTAAGAGATGATGGCGATCGCTCACGCGGAGGCTCCTTCCAATCGAGAAAACATGTAGGGGGCATGGCCAGCCGGCAGATCGACTTCGGCCAGCACGGCGGGCAATGTCCCGCTCTGGGCGCGCAGCAGGCGTTCCCACCACTGCGGCGGGATGCGCCGGGGGTCGTATTCGACCACCAGCGAAGCGGCCAGCCGATTCATCTGCAGAGCGGTGACGCCCGGCAGACGAGCCAGCCAATCGTCCGGCGCGACATCCGGCCATTGCGCCAGCAGCTCCAGCACGCCGGCCCCCAACCGTAGCCGCAGTCGCCCGCGCACGTGGTGGACGATGCGTAAATGCGGCAGCAATTCAGCCAAGCGCGACCAGTCGTCGGCGGTTGCCGCCGGGATCGAGTTTGGCGCGCTCAACGAAACCCTCGCGCCAAAGATAGAACCGAGGTTTCCACGCTCTTGCGCAACAGGGTGCCGAACAGCGCATTGCCGAACAGCGCACCGGCCTGCTTGACCAGGCCGCTGGTAGCCGAAACCGCTGGAGACGCCGACATGGGGCTATCCAGGCAACCGGCCTTGTAGAGGTGGTACAGAATGTCGTCGGCGCTCACTTGGGCATTGTCGTAGTGAATCAGCACGCTGCCGATCTTGCCGTTGTGGCTATGGCTGTCGACACCGGGCAACGCCGCCAGGATGCCGCCCAACCGGGATTGGCACTCGGCCCGACGCAGGCAGGCGGTTTTGATCCGCAAACGACCTGGAACATGATGGATGTAGTAGCTCATCGCAATGACCTCGCAACGGAACCGAGTGAACGTGGGTCCATTCGCCATCCTCATCCCCTCTCCCATGTTCACCGGCGAGGGGGTGACGGCTCTTCGACAGGCACGAAATTACTGGATAAACAGCATCATTAGGCAGCAATCTCAACGCCTCTTGTTTGAGATCATAATGCAAATGAGATCTATTCTCAATAATAAACCAGCTTGATAGTACTGGAACCTTGCTTTCAGCCAGTCATAACCTGCGCGCAGCAATCCCAGCACCAGTTGCTGCGCTTATCTTGGTGCCATGTGCATCGGCGAATTCAAACAATCCGCCGATCTACAAACCCAGCCCGGCGCTAACCGCACACGCGCCGGCTGGCCTCACGATCCAACGGATCGGGTTCCAATCCCAGACAGGTCTTGCGCAGATGGTCCCACAGCGCCAGATGGTCCCAGCACGGCTCCTTCAACACTTTCTGCTCGACCGTGAGATAGGGATTGGGTAAGAACACCGTCATCTGCTGCTCGTCCTTACCGTTGAACAGCCGCAACCCCCAACTGCCGGGACAGCCATCCTCGCGTAGGCGCCGATAGAGTTCGGCCCGCGCGGTACGGCGATGCCGGGCCAGCTCCGGCGGACATGGATTGTTGCGCGAACCCCGGTGTTCACCGATGCACAGGTGGAAATGCCAGTGACCGAAATCGACGGTCAGATAGCCATCCAGCATGCTGATCCGGATCGGTGCATTAGGCGCGCGCACTTCCCACACTCCACCCTGTACGGCGGTCCCGAAATGAATCTGGTCCCAATAGTTTTGGAAGATGTCGGTGATCAGGGTTTGCAGAAATTCGGCAGCGGTCGGCAGAGCAAAGATTTCCAGCGTGCCGTTACCGGGTTCGGTGACCAAGGTCGATTGCGTCATGAGAAATTCCTCGAACTGTACGGGCAGTCGCGGGATGCGAATGCACAGGCAAAAATTTCGCTTATTGCGGTGAACGCTGCTTGGCGAAGGTCATCGTGTCCTGGCCGGATTGCGCGACCAGATAGCGTCCCAAGACGAACAACAACGAAGACAGGCGATTGAGATAAGCGACGAGTGCGGTGTTCTCGACCACTTCCTCGGCGATGAGCTGTGAGACCCGCCGTTCGGCGCGACGCACCGCCGTGCGCGCCATATCCAGCGCCGCATCGGCCAAGGTATCGCCGGGAACCACGAACTCTCGTGGCATACTCACCCGTTGACCAAACAGGTCGGTGATATTCGCCAGCCAATCCACCTGCTCGATGCCGATCCGCCGGAATTTGGCCTGCGCATCCGGGGTTGCCGCCAATTCAGCCATCAAGTCGTAACAATGGCGCTGGACCTGCACCAGAAGGTCGTTGATTTCGCGGTCGGCAATCAATGCGCGGGCGAACCCGATCATCGATCCCGCCTCGTCGACGGCGCCAAAGGCTTCCGGTTGTGGGTGATGTTTGGGAACCCGCCCGGCGCCGAGCAAGCCTGTCGTGCCATCGTCGCCACGCGCCGTATACCAAGGAAATGACTTACTCATTTGTTCCTCCAGGATTTATCGATCTTCCAAAAGGCATTGTCCCGCCAAATTCCATGTGGACCGGCGGGTGGGCAATCCACCGGTTCAGCCATATTTCGCAATCCACTGCCGATTGCGCTCGATTCGCTCTGCCTCATCAATCACAGGACAGCTGGCGCAAAAATGTCGTTCTTTTCCCTTAAAATACAAGCAACAACTGGCGCGAACATGGAAACAATGATTCTTTCCCTGGTCGCGGATGAAATACCAACGCGGGAGTGCATGGGCCAATGGTCGCCATTGGTCATAGAAAACTGTCAGATACCGCCTTAACTGCTCTTCGGGTAGCCCCAGGGTCTTGCTGATATTAATGAGCTGTCCGACCCATGACGAACTGACCATGGCCCATAAAGCTTTGCCAGAAAAACCCGACCATTGATGCAAGGCAGCGACGATAGGGTTCGATTGCTGCGCCAACCGATCGGCCACCAAACGAATCGCGGCATTCCGGTCGGAATAGGTCAGGGCACAATGCGGATCGAGGCTGAATTCATGATCCCGATCGATGATGAAACGATCGCTGCCCAGGCAAATCGCCTGAAACAAGGTATTGTTCGCGAAACATAATTCTGCTTCTTCAGTGGTGTACCAGGGAATGGGACGATCCATCAGCAAAGGTGCAAGCATCGCACCCGAAGACCAGCCATAGCGCAGCAGAAACGAAGCGGCGGCGAAACGTCGGTTGACGATACCGCTACGCGTCATGAGAGTACGCAGCAGTTCTCCATAAAATCCCGTTTCTGGATGGCAGAGTTCAGCATGGCGTATCCAGAAAAAAGTCGGCAGCGGTCGGGTCGAAGCCCCTTCGGTGTTTTCACCCGCCGCCGCGAACTCTGCCCGCTCGCGAACCACCGTCGTATAGAGACCGGCGGCATTAACAGCATTCAGGGTCTCCATCAATGGCGAATGCACCACGTTCTTGTCAGGCATCGACGCAGATCACCGCTGGAAAACGAGCTGAAGGTGAACGGTCAGTTCCATTTACCCGCGAACCCTCGTACTACGGCCAATGCCGCTAGCGCGCCCGGATCGGCGACTTGGCGCATCCCGAGCGTGGCGCGAAATTCGGCGAAACGCTCCGGTTGCACCGCCACCGTTGCGGCCAGCAACGCCGCTTGATTGAGGGTTGCTTCTTGCACAGCCTCGGGATGCACAATGCCGACGCGCGCCAGATCTACACTCTCAGCTATGCAATAAGCAGCGGCAGCACTTTGCGGGTCGAGCACCAGCGCCGGCAGGTTAGCGATGAACAGCTGCGCCAAATCGGCATCGAGTTCGGCTTCGGCACAAGTACGCAGCGCCGCTTCGTCGCAGCCATAGCGGCCCAACGCGCTGCAGATCGAGCGCCGTAATGCGGGACAGACCCCGTTCTGCAACAGCAAACAGCGGGTCACCGCCTCATGGACCGCGCGACCAAGCAATTCGCCCAGGGTGTTGTGGCTACCGGCCCAATGTCGTACCCAGTCCCCGGCGCTTTCCAACGGGGCGGCGATGGCCAGTTGATCGGTACCCGTGCCGGTGGCCAATCCCGATGATTGCTGGCTGGGCATCCGCAGGTCGAGCACGGCGGTGCTCTTGCCCTCGGTGATCATCGCCACCGCCTTGACCAGGCAGGCTGGAGTACAGGGCTGGTTGATGAACACCAGCGTCACGATGGTGCCGGACCCGGCTTCAGGCGGTGGCGCGGTCAGCGTGGGGCGTGCTACCCGTTCGCTGCCGCCCGGTCGTTCGTGCCAACCGGCTGGATCGCCGGCACGCGTGGCGTTGCCGAGCACGCCGGCGGTCGCGACCACATGCACCGCCAATTCCGCATAGGCGGCACGGCTTACCACGGCGCATTGCATGTTGGCGGCGGTACTCATCAGTGCAGTGGTGGCAAGAGGCAGCCCCGCTTCGGCACAGATGGTGGCATGCCCGGCGTCCGGCCCCAGGCGTGTGAGCGCATGGTAACGGGTGATGTGGGCCATGCCCTCACAGCTCTGATGATTGGCGACATGGGTCAGATCCTCGCGCAAGCCGCCATTGACCCGACAGGTGCTCAACACGCGATGTGGTCGCTTGAAGGCAGCGGTGAGAAAACGCCCTTGCCGCCGCAGGCTGTAATGCTCGGTATCGTCAAGCAGCATTTCGGATCTCGAACCGACGCACGGCCTTGCAGTTCATGAACAGGAAAGCAAAGCGTTTAGCGCTTATCGAGAAAACAAGGCGGCGATTTCCTGCGCTGCCTGATCACGCCGGCTGCGATCGTCTTCCTCGGCCAAATGATGAGTGACATGCTCGATCAGTAATTCGTCGCGGATCTGACCCAGCGCGCGATAACAGTCCTGCACCGTGTACAGCAGTTCGGCGCAGGACAATCCTTGATCGAGATGATCGACCAGTGCTTGGATGCGATCGCGATACGCCACCAAATCACGACGCAAGTGTTCGGCCTGTTCAATGTGAGCCATGGTTGCAAATCTCCTCGGCCAAAGCCGGTTGATGGAAAAACGTGATCGCTTCAGGAACGTTTCCGCAACAGTTCGTGCAGACGTTCCAGGATTTGTTCGGGGTTACGTTGCCCGGTCGCGCAGGCTTTGCAGACGCAGGCGACGCCGCGCAGCTCGGGTGGCACTCTTTCCAGGACCTCGGGCGGGATTTGGGTCTCGAAACACCAGCAGCTCGATTGGCCCGCCGCCATGCCGCATTCATTCGGCTGTCCGCATAAAGGACAGCGGGAAACAGTCTCGTCCATCGGCGTCATTGCTCGGTCCTCGCGGCGAACCAATGGGTTTTTACCCCGCGTAGGGTCTGAGACAGGGTCGGAAAGTCCTGATAAGTGTCCTCATGGTGCAGTCGCCACACCGTTTGGCCCTCCTGGTCGTGAATCGCGACCCGCAGTGTGGCGGGAGGATCTTCATGGCCACTGACCACGAAGCCTTCCCGTTCCAGCGCGCGTCGGGTCCACACTGCCGCCAGATCGTGACCGACCAGATCGATCCGGCCCATCGGCGGATGCTGGAATACAAACGCGCCGGTGCAGGCATCGAAGGCGACGCCAGCGCCGCGAAACGCGTGCTGAAACGCGCCATTCAGCACTAATTCTTCCGGTACACCAACCTGGATCGAACCCTCCGGCTGTAGCAACCACAGTTGATCAGCGCCGCGTAAGGCCAGATCCAGATCGTGGGTGGAGAGCAACACGGCCCGTTCCCCCTCCCGCGCCAGCCGCCGCAACAAGCCCATCAATTCCACCCGGCGCGGCAAGTCCAGAAAGGCGGTCGGTTCGTCCAGTAATAGCAGTTGCGGTTCCTGTGCCAGGGCGCGGGCGATCATGACTTTCTGTCGCTCGCCGTCGCTCAGCTCATGGACGGAGCGCGCGGCAAAATCGGCGATGCCGACCGCCATCAGCGCCTGATCGATAGCCACCTCATCGCGTGGCGTCAACCGTCCGCTCCAACCGGTATGGGGATAGCGCCCCAACGCGGTCAGGGTGCGGACCGACAAGTTGCCCACTTCAACCCGATCGGTCAGCACCACCGCCAGACGGCGTGCCAATTCCTGTGGTGACAACCGATACAGATCGGTTCCCGCCAGTCGCAGCTGTCCCCGCAATGGCGGTTGCATGCCGGCCAGGGTGCGCAACAGAGTTGATTTTCCCGCACCGTTGGGACCCAGCAAACAGACCAGTTCTCCGGGATACAGACGGAGATCGAGCCGTTCGGCCACCAGGTGCGGGGCGTGGCGGCGAGTTCGATAGCCGATCGCCAGATCGTCGGTTTGCAGAATGGGTTCAGACATGATGCCGCATCCTTTAGCTCGAAAAATCCGAACGCGGTCCGTCCCGACGCAACACGATCCACACCACGATCGGCGCACCCAGCAGGGCGGTCACCGCATTCAAAGGCAAAATGGTGCGGCTACCCGGCATGCTGGCCACCAGATCGGCCAACAAAGCGGCCAGACCGCCCATCAGCAGGGTCGCCGGCACCAACAGGCGGTGATCCGAGCTGTGCAACAGGGCGCGGCACAGATGCGGAATCGCCACGCCGAGGAAAGCGATGGGACCGCAGAAAGCGGTGACGGCGCCAGCCAGCACCGAGGTGCCGGCGATGAGCCAAAAGCGAACGCGCTGGACATCGACGCCCATGCTGCGGGCGTAGGCTTCACCCAACAGCAAGGCATTGAGCGGTTTGGTCAATAGCACGGCCAGCAACAGCCCCGCGCCGATGACCGGAGCCAATATCAGCAACTGCCGCCACGTCACGCCGCCGAAGCTGCCGAAGGTCCAGGCGATATATGCCTGAATCTGTTCGGGAACGCTGAAATAGATCAGGATGCTGACGATTGCGCTGGTGGCGTAGCCCAGCATCAGGCCCAGGATCAGCAGGGTCATGGCGTGGCGCAACCAGCGGGCAGCGACGATGACCAGTCCGGTGACCAGACTGGCCCCGGCAATGGCGGACGCGATCAGACTTAGATCGCCCAACAGGCCGACATTGGACAGAAAACCGGTGGCCGCACCGGTGGCTAGAACCACCAGCGCCACACCCAGACTGGCGCCAGCGTTGATGCCCAGAATGTAGGGATCGGCCAGCGGATTGCGAAACAGCGTCTGCATTTGCAGACCGCTGACCGCCAGCGCCGCACCGGCGAGGATCGCAGTCAGAGCCTTGGGCAGACGAAACGCCAGCACGATATAGCTCCAACTCGGCTTGCTGGCCTCGCCGCCGGTCAGGATGGTGATGATCTCGGATAAAGGGATACGCACCGAACCAAAAGCCACATTGAGGAAAAACGCAGCGACCAGGGCTATTGCTAATCCCCCGAGCAGACTCCAGCGCCAAAGATCGCTACGGGTCTGACTCGCGGTGGGTGGTACATGAACGGTATCCAGCGTCGCGCTCACGGTAACCACCGATAATATTTCAGAGTGTGATCGGGCAGGATTTCGGGATGCAGAATTTTGATCACATCGGCCAATTGCACATCGGGTTCGACGATCCCTGCTTCCCAATAGTCATTGGCTTGATAGTCATTCAGGCGGGCGTTGTTGTTGTAAACTCGTTTGTCCCGAAACGCCTTGAAAGCGGCGTAACGTTGGTTGGCGGCTAGCAAATCCGCCCGTTTGAACCAGTCCTGATTGCTGGTGAACCAGACATCGGCATCTCCCGCTCGTTCGTAAACCGCTTCGAAACTGAGCGGAATGCTGGCGCGATGTGCATCATTGGCCCATAAATAAACGCCGCCGGCATCCGCCACCAATTGCGCGATATAGCTATCGCCACCGGGCACGTACCAGACATCGCGTTGCAGAAACCCGCCCAACACCGTCGGCTTCTGCGCGGTAGGTAGATCGCGAAGCTGCGCGGCGTATCCCTGATAACGCTGGACCATGCCAGCGAATAGGTGCTGAGATCGTCCGTCCTGGTTGAGAAAAGCAGCGGTGAGCTTCAGCCATTCACTGCGACCTAACAGATTCGGTTCCACGTATTCGGAATTGATGACCACATGGACCCCGGCATTGCTTAACAGCGGATGGCTGTTGTACTGCGGTTGATCATGGCCGACAGCGGTCACTAGGTCCGGATTCAGATCGAGCAGGGTTTCGAGGTTGATGCTGGGACCACGCCCGACTTCCGCTACTTGACCGGCATCGATGCGACGACGCGCAGCAGGAGAATACACATTGTCATAGGTGCTGACCGCAACCAGCCGATCCAAAGCTCCCAATAATTCCAGATGCGACAAATGGGTGGTGGACAGGATGGCGATGGAGCGAATGGGAATTTCGATTACTTGGGCACCGCCAGTGTCTTCTGGAACCGGCGTGCCACATTGCACCAGGATATAGCGGAAACTTTCCTTGGCCTCGGGCCATGGCATGGTAACGGTCAATACCTTGTAATGCTTGAAGTATTGCAAGGCAAAGCCTTTGGCATAAGCCAACGTGGCTTTCTCCGGAAAATAGTCAACATTGGGGTCGTAGTGTTCCACACAGCCGTTGGTCAGATTCATGGCCGGTGGTGCGGCGGCCGGCTTATCGGCCCACCCGTCCCCCGCCAGGACCAGCAGGCACAGCAGGCTCAAAACCAGTTGGCGCAGCAGCAGAAGGGGGAGCTGGCCATCGGCCAGGCAGGTTGGCAACGAGAGCGGCATGAAATCACCCTTGACCTTGTAGCTTGAAAGTGATCGGCACCAGCAAGGTTGCGTCCACCGGCTGGCCGCCGCGCTGGGCCGGCTTGAATCGCCAGCGTTTGACGGACTCCAAAGCCGCTTCATCCAGCACGGCATAACCGCTGCTGCGTTCGATACGGGCGGTCCCCACCGATCCAGTCGCCATCACCTGAATGTGCAGGACTACCCTGCCCTCGTAACCCAAACGACGGGCGAAAGCGGGATAAACAGGTTCGGGGCGATAGGCGGGCGCTGGTTTGCTGTCGCCCAGACCAGCACCGGAAACGGCCGCGCCCTGCGCGCCTGAACCGATTGCCGTGCCGGCCTGGGTGTGACCGCCGCCCGCGCCCGTCGCCATGGTCATCGCACCAGCCATCGATCCTGACACAGCCGCAGCTGGCAGCGCAGTTTCCGCTTCATGTCCGCGTACAGTCGGCGCGCTGGATACAACCGGTTTAGGTGACGACTTCTTGAGCGCCAACGCAGGCTTCGGTTTCGGCGTGGGCTGGGATTTCACCTTGGGCGCGGGCTTCGGCTCCGGCGCGGGCGGGGATTCCACCTTAGGCTTGGGCTTCGGTTTCGACGCGGGCTTCAGTCTCGGTTCCGGTTTGGCAGGCGGAGGAACCTGGGCAACTGGAAGCACAGCAAGCGGGGGCGCTGGCGCAAACTCAGCCACCGCTGGGGTAGCAGGTGACGAAACGGTTGCCGAGGCCATCTCCGGC
>Ga0208823_1000662_pt1 | contig 29019 bp, 22 predicted proteins | sample AD_UKC075_MetaG_FD_184440 | JGI IMG/M metagenome (GOLD analysis project Ga0208823, IMG submission 184440) | Active sludge microbial communities of municipal wastewater-treating anaerobic digesters from USA - AD_UKC075_MetaG (SPAdes) (version 2) | ecosystem: Engineered > Bioreactor > Anaerobic >... | reverse complement strand
CCCCCACCGCCCATCGACACCGATCACCGATCACCGATCACCGATCACCGATCACCGAGCACCGATCACCGAGCAGGAGACGACCATGACCGCCGCCCCGGCAACGCATTCCTACCAAGTCACCGGCCTGACCTGCGGGCACTGCGTCGGCGCGGTCAGCGCGGAACTCTCAGCGCTGCCCGGCGTCGAAGCGGTCGCCGTCGATCTTGTCGTCGGCGGCATCTCCACCCTCACCCTGACCGCCGACACGCCTCCCCCACCGCAGCAGATCGCCGCCGCGCTCGAGGAGGCCGGCGACTACCACCTGGTCACCGACCCACAACCCCGGTGATCGCCCCTGCCGGCAGCCCCCACCAAGGACACGTCATGATCCCTGCCGATTCCACCGCCGCCCAGCACACCCGCCGCATCGACTTGGCGATCGGCGGGATGACCTGCGCGTCGTGTGCCGCGCGTATCGAGAAGAAGCTCAACAGACTTGACGGGGTGGAAGCCACCGTCAACTTCGCCACCGAGAAAGCCCACGTGGCCTACACCAACTCGGTGGATCCGCAGGTGTTGATTGCCACCATCGAAGCCACCGGCTACACCGCAGCCGCCCCACCGACCGCCGACAACGTCGATGGGCCCGCCGAACCCACCCTGCAGCCCGGCGAGGCCGAATCACTGCGCAGCCGGCTGCTGATCTGCGCGATCCTCACCGTCCCCGTGGTCGCGATGTCGATGATCCCCGCGCTGCAGTTCCGGAACTGGCAATGGCTCGCCCTGACGTTGGCCTCCCCCGTCGTGATCTGGGGGGCGTTGCCGTTCCACCGCGCGGCCTGGACCAACACCCGCCACCGCGCCGCCACGATGGACACGCTGATCTCGCTGGGTGTCAGCGCGGCGTACCTGTGGTCACTGTGGGCGTTGTTCATCGGCCACGCCGGCATGCCGGGGATGCGGATGCCGTTCACCCTGCTGCCGGAATCGGGTGCGGGGAACGAGCACATCTATCTCGAAGTTGCCGCCGCGGTGACCGTGTTCATCCTGGCCGGCCGTTACTTCGAGGCCCGCGCCAAGACCCAATCCGGGGCCGCACTGCGCGCGCTGCTGTACATGGGCGCCAAAGATGTGGCCGTGCTGCGCGACGGAACCGAAATCCGCATCCCCACAGCACAACTGAACGTCGGCGACGTCTTCGTGGTGCGCCCCGGGGAGAAGATCGCCACCGACGGCGTCGTCGTGAAGGGCACCTCGGCGGTCGACGCGTCGATGCTCACCGGCGAATCGGTGCCCGTCGAGGTGCGCCCCGGAGACGACGTCACCGGCGCCACCGTCAACGCCGGCGGCCGGCTGCTGGTCCGCGCCCGCCGGATCGGGGCCGACACCCAACTCGCCCAGATGGCCCGCCTGGTCGAAGACGCCCAGAACGGCAAGGCATCGGTGCAGCGGCTCGCCGACCGGGTATCGGGAATCTTCGTGCCCATCGTCCTGGCGCTGTCGGCAGTCACGCTGGCGGCGTGGTTGCTGACCGGCCATTCGGCGACCGTGGCGTTCACCGCCGCCGTCGCGGTGCTGATCATCGCCTGCCCGTGCGCACTCGGGCTGGCCACACCCACGGCCCTGATGGTCGGCACCGGACGCGGCGCCCAACTCGGAATCCTCATCAAAGGACCCCAGGTGCTCGAGTCCACCCGCCGGGTGGACACCATCGTCTTGGACAAGACCGGCACCGTCACCACCGGCCGGATGAGCCTAACCGGGGTGCACCCCCGCACCGAGCACCGTCGCGAGGACATTCTGTCCCTGGCCGGCGCGGTGGAGAACGCGTCCCAGCACCCGATCGCCGCGGCGATCGCCGCCGCCGCGTCCGCCGACGGCCCACTGCCCGCGGTGGCGGACTTCTCCACCCACAACGGCCACGGGGTCAGCGCCGTCGTCGACGGGCACGCCGTGATGGTCGGCCAACTCAGCTGGTTGATCGGTCAGTGGTCACTGACCGCCCCAGACGAGCTCGCGGCCATCGCCGACCAAGCCCAGGCCCAGGGCCGCACCCCGGTCTGGGTGGCCTGGGACGGGGAGATACGGGGTGTCATCGTCGTCGCCGACACGATCAAGGACACCTCCGGGCAGGCCATCGACCAATTCCGCCGGCTCGGGCTGCGCCCGATCCTGCTGACCGGGGACAACCGGCGCGCGGCGCTGGCCGTCGCCGCCCAGGTCGGTATCGACCCCGACGATGTGATTGCCGAGGTGCTGCCAGCCGACAAGGTCACCGCCGTGAAAACCCTGAAATCCCAGGGGCGGACCGTGGCCATGGTCGGCGACGGCGTCAACGACGCCGCCGCCCTGGTCCACGCGCATCTGGGGCTGGCGATGGGCACCGGCACCGACGTCGCCATCGAGGCATCCGACCTCACTTTGGTCCGCGGTGATCTGCGCACCGCCGCCGACGCCATCCGACTGTCCCGGTCCACCCTCCAAACCATCAAAGGCAACCTGTTCTGGGCCTTCGCCTACAACGTCGCCGCACTTCCCCTCGCCGCCCTGGGGCTGCTCAACCCCTTGATCGCCGGCGCTGCGATGGCATTCAGCTCCGTCTTCGTCGTCACCAACAGTCTGCGGCTGCGCCGCTTCGCCAGCACCGCGACCACCACACCCACCGAAGCCGTGCACACTGCCGCACCCCCAGCCCGGAACAATCCCCTGCCCGCTTCCTGACTAGGCGTCGCAGCGGAGGGACGCCGGGCCCCACGAACCCCGTCGTCGGTGGCACTGCACTCGCCCAAGGTGTTGTGCGCACGAGCGCGTACGGCGGTGAGGGACTCCTCGACCGCGGGTCATAGACGGCAGAGCGGGCCAGCAATGCCCGGCCGCGGCGGTGACGCGCCCCGCACTGAGTACTGAGGGGCCGCGTTCTTCATTGAACCTTCATTGAAGCGCTACAAGACCCCTAGCCGGCCGCGGGAAGGTCGTAGATGAGAACCATTCCACCTCACGAAAGGAAGGCGCCGTGAACGCCGACTCCTCCTCCACGCCAGACGGTTTCGCCGATAGCGGCCCGAGGCCAGGAATCCAGTGTTCCGAGTATGATCAGACGAAGGAGTTGCAGAGCCACAGACCGTCGCCCGGAGTGAAACATCACCCTGCAGTGACCGTCCCGACGCACCACCGAACACTGCAGAGAATCACCACCGCCGTCGTCGCTCCGGCACTCGCGGTCGGACTGGGCTTCGCCGCTTTCGCCCTCAGTTCTGCTGCGCCCGCCCTGAGCGAGCCCACCACCGAATGCAGTCCCATGGCCCATCCGCCCGCCGACCTTCCCGACGCGGGTGCGGGCAACCCCCTCACGCGGCCCGGGCAGCTCGGCGGCCTCAACCAAGCACCCCAGTCCGACGGACCGATGCAGATGGAATGCCCCGACGTCGGTCACGGGTGAGCACACCCGACGCACCGGGGACGTCCGAGATCCTTTGTTAAGGGCCTATGTTGGGTTCTCGTCGGTCAGCGTTCTTGACGGCGGCATGCGATGGGCGAACGTGATCCCCGGTGCGTTGAGCGCTGGTTCCAGCGTGCGACCCAGTTAGTTTGCCCGGTAGCTTCGGGATCGAGCGCCCGGGTCGCCCAGTAGAGCGCATTAAGCGCCGACTGCTCGACCGGGAAGCGCCCACGCGCCCGCCCCGACCACCGGTAGCGGGCATTGAGGCTCAGCGATAGGCCCGGGAAATTCAGTGACTGCTTTCGCGACCCGATTTCCAAAATCGGATGCTGTCATTGGTGTTCCGCGTTTCGCGCGTTTGAGCAGCGGCTGGCCGAGGTCGCGTTCGAGGCGCTTCATCTGGGTGATGATGCTGGCTTGCGGGATTCCCTGGGCGGCGGCTGCTTGTTGAAGGGTGGGGTAGTTCAGCGCGGTGGCGAAGTGGTGGAGTCGTTCCCAGCCGCCAGCGGTGGCCAGTGCGGGATGCAGGATGGCCGGTATCGCGGCGAGTTGTCCTGTGAAGTCAGCGGGACAGCTGAGCCGGCGCACGGGAATGTCGAGGATGCGGCTCCAACGGGTCATGCTCGCGACGGCGACGCCGAGTTCGGCGGCGATGTCGTAGAGGGCCCGGCCCCGGGTGATGTGCTGGTGGTAGAGCCAGTCGCGGTTGATGCACAGGGTGCGACCACGGTGGGGCGGGCGGATGTCGAGGCCGTAGTCGCGGGCCAGTCGGCTGATGACGCCGCGGCTGACGCCGACGGATTCGGCGATGTGACGCAGGCTGATCTTCTGGTGTTGGTAGAGCTCGATGAGGCGTTCCCGCGGCAGGGCGGAGCGGGCGTCGGCGCGGGCGGTGGGGTTGCGGCAGTAGCGCGGTGTGGGCGTGTCGGCGGTGGAAGCCGGTGGTGCGGGGTGGGTGCTGAGCAGGTAACGGATTTCGTCGAGGGTGGCTCCGGTGCGGGTCGCGGCGACGCGCAGGCAGCGGCGGTCGCGGCTCATGCACCGGTGGACCTCGGCGATGTCGAGGAGACCGGGGTCGGGGCGGGGCAGCTGGAGGTCGGCGATGAGGTCAGCGGGTGGCTGCCACAGCGGTGGCTCGTTGATACCGCGGTCGGCCAGGAACGCCGCCGCATGGGTGATCAGTGCGTCGTGCAGTCCCGGGTTGAGGCGACGCGGGAAGTCGGGCACTTTCAGCAAGACCCTGCCGAGGGGGGTGTTGGGGGCGGCCGTCGGCGCGGGAACGGCGCTCAGATGGGTGCGAAGCCACTGGCGGGCCACCGCGGCGCTGACCGGACCTTGCCCGTTGGTGCTGGTAGCCCGGCACATCTGCGCCCAGAGCGGGTCGGGCAGCAGGGTGTCGTAGTCCAGGGTGCGGCGGCGGCGGTAGTCGATCGGGACGGGGTCAGTGTGCAGGTAGTCGGCCAGGCGGTAGAAGGCGATGCGGATAGCCGGCCAGTGCGGGTCGCGGGAGAGTAATCGGATGACTCGGGTGACCGCGTTGGCCGACAGTGGGCAGCCCAGCAACGCGACGGCGTCGGGCAGGGCGATGCGGTGGCCGGTGAGCAGGACTGCCGCGGACAGGGCGGGGCGCAGGAGTCGGCGGTTGCATCCCGGGATGGTCATGCGCAGCCACCAGTCCGGCCACAACAGGGTGGGCAGGTGCGCGGCAAGCGCCCGCGCGGACGAGCGACGGCGGTCGGGTTGGCCAGCCAGCGGGATGCCGATGCGGTAGCGCAGTTGGTCGGTGCCGCTCAACTCTGGGGCTAGGGCGTGCAGTTGGATGCTGCGTACCCAGTCGGTCATGCCGTGGCCCCACCGGGTGGTAGTGGCGCGCACGATCAGCCCTCGGGAGCGGGCTCCCAGGACCAGCCAGCCCGCCGCGGCGGTCGCGGCCTCGAAGCTGGGGGCGTTGAGGATGGTCATGGCCCCGCTGACCGCGACCGCGGTCGTCGCGGCGTGCGCGGGGGCGGCCAGGCACGGCCGGCGTTCGGCGACACCTTTGCCGAAGCGGGGGTCGGGATCGTTGGTGCGGTGGCGGTGCTCGGCGAGGATGTCGGCCGCAGCGACGGCGGCGATCTCGCCGGCGGTCGCGCTGGACAGAATCCGCCCACCTATCGCGCGCAGGTCCGCCAACGCCGCCGCGGTGCTGACCGGATGGGTGCGGTAGACGCCGAACTCGGCGGTGCCGGCGTCGATGGCGGTAGTGATGATTGACTGGGCCGTGATCGCCGGGTGCCGGGCCCCCAACGGCAACGCCGGGGCCGCGGTGAGGTCGGCGCCGCAGCGGATGGGTGCGTTGGTGGGTCCGCGGACCGGGTTGGCGCAGCGCCCCGGGGCGGGGATGTCCCTGCCGGGATGCGCGAGCAGGCGTTGCGCCCGCCCGCAGGCCGGGCAGGCGTCGAGCAGCAGGCAGCGGTGCTCGAGGCAGGCGAAGGTCCAGCCCAGCCGCCAGTGCAAGAGCCACCGGCCCCCGGTGTCGGCCAGGCAGTGCGGGCAGTAGCGGCTGCCCCGCCCGCGGCCCCACGGGAATCGCCGGACAAACGCCCCGGTCTGCGGATCGACTCCGACCGCGCGCCCGGCGTAGTGCGACAGGGTCATCGCCGCGAGCCGCTGCGGGGCCAGGTCGCTGGCGGCAGCGAGGTTGGTCAGCGCGGCGCCCGGCAGGGTGATGATCCATTGGTTCCATCGGTTGTCGGGAGTGAACAACCCCATCGCCGTTTGCAGGTCATCGAAGGAGCACTGCAGGCGGTGGGCGGTCGTCTCGAGCCAGGAGTCGATGCCTTCCCCGGGCAGCGGGTCGACGGTGATCGGCAGGGTGCGAATCACGCGGTGGCCGGGCTGGTGTCGGGTCGGATGGTCGTGCGTCGGCGGTCGGCGGCGCGGCGGGTGCGGGTGGTGCGTAGACGGGCGGCTTCGTGGTCTCGGGATTTCTCGGCGGCCTCGTCGATGCGGGTCGCGTCGAGCACGGCTTCGGTCAGGGCTTCGGCGCCGGTGCGGATGGCCCGGGATGCGGCGCGGTTGATCAGGGTCATCAGCGATCCCATATGCCCGGAGCTGCGGGCGAACAAGTAGTCGGCGAGGGCCGGTAGGCTCCCGCGGCGGTGACAGGCGAGGATCAGGCGGTCGTCGATCGCCCGCAGCACGGCTTTCCAATGGCGCTCCCCGACAGGGTCTGCGGCGTCGAAGCGGTCCAACGTCAATCGGGTTGTGCGCCGGGCGGTTTGGGCCAGCACCGCCCCGCTCACCGAGTGGCCCTCGGTGAACAATCCGGAGTTCTCCAGGTTCACCCCGACCATGAGCAAGGTGATGGGGAATTCGTTGGCGATGAACTTCAAGTGGTTGCTCACCGCGACGCCGTCGGAAGCCCGCCAGCGCAGGAAGTGGATGTCGTCGACGATGAGCAGCCGGACTTCGCAGGCCAAGAAGGTGTCCAGGGCGCGGCGCGCCAGCAACGCGGCGCTACCGCGCCGGATACCGGGGTGGGCGAAGAAGTGCAGCAAAGACAGGTTCAGATCCCGCATGGTGGGGTGCCCGCTGAGCGTCACCCGGCACACTGGCCAGCGTTCGTTGCCCTCGCTGGTGCGGGGGCCGTGTTCGGCGACCTCGCGCAGGTGGAACTCCTTGGCGAACTGCTCGACCACCGTGCTCTTGCCCAGACCGGCCGCGCCTTCCAACGCGACCGCCCCCTTGATCCGGTCGCCGTCGTGGACATTGCTGTCCAAGACGTCCCACAGGGTGTCATGGATCGCGGTCAGCTGCTGGGTGCGCAGCACCCCCATGTTGGCGTGCCAGTCGCGGCGGCGCCGGTCGTACGCCGCTTTGGTGGCGGGCGTCAGCGCCGCCAGCTCGCAGGCGCTGACCCTTTCCGGGGCGGTGCGCGGTTCGGCGGTGACGAAGGCGGCCCAGTCCTCCTTGCGGCCCAGGCTGATATTCTCCAGCCCCCTCACGCCCATTGCAGTGTCTCCCCGGCGGGATTCCCGAAGGGCTCGTCGTCGCTGTCGTCGGGCTCGTCGGGGTCGTAGTCGGCGTGCAGCTCGGCGTCGTCGTCATCATCACCGCCGAAAGCCGCGCAGGGATGCGGTGGGCGGACAGCGTTACGAGACAGTATCTCTGCCGCGGCAGCGGCGTCGTCGGCACTGACCTGTTTGCTCAGGGCGGCTTCGGCGCGGGCCAGCCGTAGTGCGATACGCCGCTCGGCCGGGCTGGCGCCCATCGCGATCTGCCAGCGGGCCAGCAGTTCGGTCAACGCCAGTCGGTCATCGACGAACCCGTGCCGGCGAGCGCCGAGCCGCCGGGCGAAATGCAAGGTGTCCTCGCTGAACGGCATCGGCACCTCGCGGGCGTGCTCCCACACCAACTCATGCCAGTCGCGGGTGCTCGGGTGTCGCACGAACACCCGGGAGATGTCATCGGGATCGACGTGGATGGGCCAACGCCCGGCCAGCCGGCCGGTGTACGGGCTGCCCAGCTCGGCCAACTCGCCCAGGACCGCGCCCTTGTAGACCAGGTTGGCGATGTGGATTCCGTCGTGCTGAATGGTGCGGGGCACCACCCGCAGGAACTCATAGGCCAATTGCGGGTCGCGGGGGGCATGCAGATACCCGGCGCGGACCATCCCGTGGGCGAACATCTGCGCCGGGCTCATCCGCACCGCTGGCAGCCCCGGATCCAGCAGCGAACGGTGCCGGCGGTGGTGATACACCGTGGCGACCCACTCTCGAACCATCGCTTCCAATTGGTCGAGATAGAAAAAGGAGTGGCTTTCCACGTCCAGGCCGCGGGCATTGACGTCGGGACCCTTGTAACCGGCCAAGTACTGCAGCAACCCCAACCGGACGGTCTTGAAGAACCGCTCCAGCGGGGCTTTGTCGCGACCCTCGCGGATGCGGGCCGGCTGGATCGAGATACCCATCCGGGCGCACACGCTGCTCAGGTGCTCGGAGAGGTAGATCTTTCCGTGATCGACCACGATCGTGCCCGGGCTCATCGGCGGCGACATCACCGCCGCGCCGGTGCGGTCGATGCGATCCGGGTCGATCAACACCTGCTCGGGAATGCCGTGGGCGGGCCACACCGCGTAGTCCGGCCATTCTGCGGGGGCCGGCGGTGGGCGGAACACCTGATACATCAACGCCGCCGCGTCGACGGCCTTGGTCGACACCGGGGTCAACCGCAGCCCAACGATGCAGCGGGTATACCAATCCATCGCCGCACTAAGCTCGACCTGCACCCAACGCAGCGTGGCCGGATCCAGCGCGAACACATCCAGGCGGGTGGTGTCCAGGATCAGGTACTCCCCCGGCCGGGTGGGGCGCAACTTGCCGTACGGATGCGGTGGCCGCCCGGCGATATCCCGGTTGCGTTTCGTTGTGCCATGAAACGTCGGGTGTTGGCCGTCGAGCTGAGCCAGCTTGCGATACGCCGAGGCCCGCGAAGGCTCCACGACCACCCCGTCGGCGATCTCCCGCGCCAACCGCGCCCGGGTCTGCAGAATCACCGCCGATTGCGACGGCTGCGATTCCTCGGTGTATTCGGCCATGATCGCCAGCGCCGTCTGAGCCCACACCGGATCCACCCGGTCACAACCCGCGCCACGACCCGGCACCAACCCCGCCTCGCCGTGCTCCCGGAACGCCCGCACCCATCGCCGGACCGTTCGGCAGTCCACTCCTAACTCCGCGGCCTTCGCCTGGTAGCGGGCCCTCAACGGCAGGACCGGATCGAATTCACGTCGTGGTTCGCCGGGCAAGGCGGCCTCCGGGTGCCCCAAGCGGTGCCCGCTCAACACTTCCCGCACATGCCCCGCCCGGTCGTTGACCTGAGCCAGTTGCTGCGCGTTCAGGCCCAGCAGAGCGGTGGCGGCCGTGTCGACATCATCGTCGGGTTGGGGTCCGGGCCGCTCGGGGATCAGCCGGACCCTCTGATCGCTGAGCAGCGCCACCACCGACATCCGGCACACCGACCGCGCCCCCCGCAGCACCACCTCATTGCCTGCCCCGCTGGGCAGCCACTCGATGATCTCGTGCACCTCCCCGTCGAGCCACACCCGGGTGCCGATCCCCACCCGCACCCCCGCCCCGCTCACGCGGACCCCACCCTAGTGTGAAGAACACTGTTGGCCGACAACACTTCCGCCAGTTCAGTCACCAACTCATCGGTCCACAACAGGTGCAGCAAACCGGCCCGCACCAGCGGCTCCGGCGCGTCCACCCCGGCGGCCACCGTGCCGAAGCGCAGCCCGTCGAGATTGATGCCGCGCAGGCTTTCCAGCACCGCGGAGTCGATCCACTCGACACGGCGAAACCCCGCCAGAAAGCGCACGTTCTCCAGCACCGCCGCCGGCGGCTCCGACGCGACCTCGAAGCCCCACCCCAGCCGTTGCGCCACCTCACTCACCCACGACAACGTGAACGCCACATTCGGATCCGTAACCAGCGCAGCAGGTTTGACCGCCACCAACACCGGGCCGTCCCGCGTCAACAACCAGTAGTCAGGGATGTGCCGGCGAATCTTGCCGTTCACCCGCGCTCGGATCAGACACGGCTGCGCCCTGATCTGTCGCACCGCCGGATCGAAATCGGCCAGCAGCAGCCGGCTCAACTCCAACAACGACTCATAAACCACATGGCCGGACTCCGTCGTCGACCAGTAACTGCCCGAATAATGCTTCTGGCCCCGATACCAGCGGAACCTGCGCCACGGCACCGTGTCCCCAAACACTTCAGAACGGACGTTATCCGCGCGAATCTCGACCTCTTCGTCGCGCTTGGTTCTGACAATCAACAACGCTGCAGCACAATCGAATTCCATCGCGCACGCCCCTCACCAGAAACAGCTATAAGCACGATGGTCCGCGCGAATCTCCCCAATACCTAGAAGCTTCTCTCAATCGGAACCGGTGCGAGACAAAGCCTCCATCACAGACCGACGTCTCAAATCATGTCCACAATTGGACACCGGGTGGACATCCCATCTGAGAAAAGGACATCGAGAGTGAGAATCTACAAAAATGTAGGTTCCGTTTTCGGTTGGCGAACCGATACCTCCGTTAGCTCAGTCTTCTGTGTTTTTCCGCTCCGCTTGGCGGGGTGGTTTTTCCGGTTTTCGTGGCGAATCCGAGAACCGTACGGTTGTCCAGGTGCCGGGCTGCCGGGCCGGGTTCGGTCGCGTCGGCCTGGCGCTTGTCTGAGGTCGCGTCATCGCGACTCTTGATTCACTTCGGCCAAGCCTTTTTTTGAAGATGGTCCGGTTTCCGTCGGGATCGTAAGCGCTCGCGAAGTTCTTGGGCGCCCGTCTTTCGAAGGGGATTTCAGCGGTGGTCAGGCGTCGAATGAGCCAGCAGCTCACAGGCGTGGTTTATGGGTGAGCGGTCACCCCGGCGGGTGGATGAATCCGGTGAAACTCCGGGCGGTCGCGCCACTGTGAGAGTCAGACCTGAGGCCCGTCACCGCTTAATCTGGGACGCGAAACATCCCGGGGAACCGGCTCTACGCCCTCGGTACCCAGGTCGTCATCTGGACCAGCCTCGGCCTGGTGTTCTGGGTGTTGGTGTCGCGGCTGCTGGAAGGCCGACGCCGACAGCACATTTCGGTGTGAGCGGGATCGTCCGGTTGACCTTGCTGGCCCACGGGATGACCGAGGCCATGTCAGCCGGACGATTCCCTGCCGACGAACCTCTCAGCGAACTGGGTGTGCGCCGAGTCCGCGCGGTCGATCATTTCGGGCCCGTGGACCGCGTTCTGGCCGCGCCCGAGACCAGAACCCGGCAGGCCGCTGACCTATGCGGCTGGACAGCCGAGACCGACCCGCGTTTGGTGGACCTTGACTACGGGGGCTGGCAAGGGGCGATCCTCACCGCCGTCGACCCTGCCGCGCTGCAGATGTGGATGACCGACCCCACCAGTGCACCCATGGCGGGGAATCCCTCACCGCGTTGATCAGGCGCACCGCCGGTTGGCTCGACTCGGTCAGCCGCACCAACGGGCGCGTCGTAGCGGTGACCCACCCCGCCGTCATCGGCGCGGCAATCCTTACCGTATTCAACGTCACGCCAGAATCGTTCTGGCGCATCGCCATCGCCCCGGCTTGTCGAACCGTCCTCCATTACCGGCACGGCTGGACAACTTCGAGTGCCGTAGCGGGTCGGGTGGTCAGATTCTTTGACTCAGCAATAGCACTTGCTCATCGTTGGCTGCAAAACAGTGTGCCCGCAATCGGTTTCGCTGTGACTGGTCAACACCGGCATCATCGTGGAGACATGGGCATTCACGGTGCATTCTTCGCGGATACGACCGACTTGCCACTGATTCTCGTCGGTGGCCTCGGCGGTTACCTTGGTGTGCCGCACCCGCCACACGGTCAGCAGGATCGACAGCCCCAGGCCCAGCAGTACGCCGTTGAGCAGGTTCAGGAAAATCACGCCGAGAACGGTCACGACGTAGACCGAGAGGTCTCCGGTGCGTCGGGCGGTTTGAATATGGGTGATCTTGACCAGTTGCACGCCGATCACGATCAGCAGGCCGGCAAGGGCGGTCATCGGGATCTGCGTGGCCAGGCCGGCGAACGGCAGTGCGAAGACCAGGACCCACAGCCCGTGCAACATGGCCGATGCGCGGGTTTTGGCGCCGGCGGCGACGTTGGCTGAGCTGCGGACGATGACGCCGGTGATCGGCAGGCCGCCGATGGCACCCGAGACCATGTTGGCCGCACCCTGACCCACCAGTTCCCGGTTGAGGTTGCTGCGCGGTCCGGTCTGCATCCGGTCGACGGCGACCGCGGTGAGCAGGCTCTCGACGCTGGCGATCAGGGCGACGGTGAGCACGCCCACGGCGAAGCCGCCCCAATTGCCCTCGGGAAGGCCCGGCAGTTGCAGGGCGTCGATCAACGACCCGTTGAGGTCGATCCTGGGCACCCCGGGGGCGAACACCATCGCGGCCAGGCTTGCGACGACGATGGCGACCAGCGGCCCGGGAATCCTGCGTACCGCAGGGGGCGCCCAGCGCCACGCCAGAAGGATCGCAATGACCATCAGGCCGATGACGATCCCCGCGCCGTAGGCCTCACCGATTTGCATCGGCAAGTCCACCAGGTTGCGCCACGCCGAACTGTGCGACTCGCCCCCGAGGAGGACGTGGAACTGCTGCAGGGCGATCGTGATGCCGATGCCTGCCAGCATCGCGTGCACCACCATCGGGGAGATCGCGAGCGCCGCCCGGCCGGCTTTGGTGAGTCCGAAGACGATCTGCAACAACCCGGCGCAGACCGTGATCCCGCACGTGACGGCCCATCCGAATTCGGCGATCAACCCCGCCACGATCACCGTCAGGCCGGCGGCGGGACCACTGACCTGCAAGGGGGAACCGCCGAGGGCGCCGGCAACGAGGCCGCCGACGATGGCCGCGATAAGGCCGGCCAGTGCCGGGGCGTCGGAGGCGATCGCGATGCCCAGCGACAGCGGCAGGGCGACCAGGAACACCACCAGAGAGGCGGGCACGTCGTAGCGCAATACCGCTCCGAACCAATCCGATCGGGTGGGGGCGCTTCCGGTTGTCGGGGATGCTGACGTTGGTTCGGCCATGGTCTCGAGGTTAGGTATCGCTCATGGGGTCGCCAAGCTCCGGAGTCGTTCGCATAGAAAACGCATAGGCATCGCCTATGGACCGTCAACAACACGTTCGGGCAACAGGCGCATTCCACAATGGTGGCGAAATCATGACAGCTAGACCATGCGGAAATCATTCTCGCGCAGAGCATTTAGAAGGGTCACCGGCAATTCGCCGCGAGTGAATGAGGTTTTTATGGGTTTTCATAACGTCGGGCGACATGCTGCAAATCACGTGTCACACGTCGTTATCGCTGATTTATCTCAGGCCGGATGCCATTTCCCAAAGGGGTCCCGGTGGCCTGACGGAACATGCTGTCGCGCCTTCGTTGCCCCATTATCTCCGACGGTGATTCCCAGCGGGCGTGCAGGATTCACCAATCCCAAGGCTGCTGGCCCATCATCCCCGGACCCCACGGACCCGGACCCATCATTCCGGGCCCCATCATCCCCGGCCCCCACGGACCGGGCCCCATCATTCCGGGCCCCATCATCCCCGGCCCCCACGGACCGGGCCCCATCATCCCCGGCCCCCACTGGCCGGGACCGGGGCCCCATTGGCCGGGGCCCGCGCAGTCGGGGTACCAAATGCCGTCCGCGCCCCAACATCCGGGCGGGTCCATCGGGTTTGGTCCCTGCGCTGGATACGGCGGCGATGCTGAGGTGCGTTCGGCGACAACGGGTCCGGCTTGGGCGGTGGCGTTGCCAGCGGACCCGCCGAGGATGGTGCCGGACCCGAGCATCACGATCGCCAGGATGGTGGTGGTGAGTCGTCGTGTGGTGAACATGGTGTGTCACCTCTCCTAGAGCGCGTGGGTCACCTACTGGGCTGGACTCACATCTAATTCGGTGTACATGCCGGTCCAGTAGTGGCCGCTGATGTTGCAGATCAATTCATAGCGGCCCGGCGTGAGGGTAACGGTGGTCCAGCCACTGGCTCCCGGTGCGATGCCCATGGCGTTCTGGTTCTCCTCACCTCGGTCAGCGCCGCAGGTCCGGGAAGCTTCCGCGACGCTGCCTGTTTCGTCGGCCTTGCCATCCGAGCCGATGGCCCGCTGTCCGGGGTATTGACCTTTGGCCAGGGGCAGCACGACCAGCTCGTGGTTCAATGCGCCGGCGTTGGTGACGCGGAAAGACACCTGGCCCGGCGGGACGGTCGCCGGATTGACCACGATGCGCATCATGCCCATCATCCCGGGCCCCCTCATGCCCGGCCCCATCATCCCGTGCATATCAGTGAAAGTGACGTCGACAACGGTGCCCGCCAAAGGCGTTGCGGCACAGGAGGGGACGGCCGGGGACCGCGGCGTGCCCATCATTCCGGGCCCCATCATTCCGGACCCCATCATCCCCGACCCTGGAGGTGGGTAGGGTCCGCCGGCGCCGCCACGGCTGGGGCGCATCGCCATCCCGACGCTGAGCGCAACGGCGCAGGCGATCGCGATCACCACCGCCGCGAGCGTGATCCCCAAGTCGCGGGATCTGCGATCAGATGCCATGGCGGTCAGCGGTGTTCGCGTAGCAGGGTCATGCGCCGCTGGAATTCGTCCTCGTCGATCTCGCCGCGGGCGAAGCGGTCAGCGAGTCGATCTTCGGCTCGGATGCCGTCGTGGCCCTGAGCGCCCCGGTGATGCAGGCTGGCACCGCCACCGGCGAGGTTGCGCACGGCGAACACGACCGCGACGATCACGGCGATCAGGAGCACCACCATCAGCACCGTGGCCAACACACCACCGAGGCCACCACTCCAGCTGTTACCCCACCCGTATCCGCACATCGAATCCTCCAACCTCAACAGGGCCCTCCCAGCCTACGAGCGCGCACCCCACCGCCAGTAGGGCCAAAAGTCCTGTCAGTTCGCTTTGTGGCTATAACATCGTGGCGTGGAGATGACCGATGTTGGGCAATTGCGCCGGATCGAGCTGGCCCCGGCGGCAGCGGTGTTTCGTTCACTCGGGGATCCGACCCGGCTGGCGATCCTGCGCCGGCTGGCCGAGGGTCCCGCCCGGGTCGGCGAACTGGTGGACGAGGTTGGCCTGGCGCAGTCGACGGTGTCCAAACACCTGTCCTGCCTGCGTGAGTGCTCGCTGGTGGACTCCGAGCCGGTGGGTCGCTCCTCACTGTTCCGGCTGACCCAGCCCGCGCTGCTCGACGTGCTCTCCGCCGCCCAGACGTTGCTGGATACCACCGGCCAGGCCGTCGCACTCTGTCCGACCTACGGCGTGGACAGCCTCACCCCCGAGACGTCGTGACCGGCCCCCGCGAGGTGCCCGCCGCCGATCAGGCGATCCTGCCCTGCGTCTGCCGGGAGGTGACCTGATGAGCGATGCATGCGGCTGCGGCGGCGACGACGACGACCCGACGGGAACGCAATCCGAGGACGAACCCGAGCGGATCTGGCAGATCAGCGAGCTGCGGGCGGCCGCGTTTGCAGGGGTGGCGTTACTGGCCGGCTATATCGTCGGCTGGGGTGGCGGACCCCACCCGATCCAGATCGGGTTGTATGCGGTCGCACTGCTGACCGGTGCGTGGACGTTCGTGCCGGGCACGCTACGCCGATTGGTCCGCGGCAAAATCGGTGTCGGAACGTTGATGACGATCGCCGCGATCGGCGCCGTGATCCTCGGCGAGGTCGGCGAAGCCGCCATGTTGGCGTTCCTGTTCTCGATCAGTGAGGGTCTGGAGGAGTACTCGATCACCCGGACCCGCCGCGGGCTGCGGGCGCTGCTATCGCTGGTCCCCGATGAGGCCACCGTGATCCGCGACGGCCGCGAGCAGAAGGTGTCACCGGCGGATCTGAAACTCGGCGAGACGATGGTCGTCAAGCCCGGTGAGCGGATCGCCACTGACGCCACAATCCTTACCGGACGCAGCTCCCTGGACATGGCGGCGATCACCGGGGAATCCATGCCGGTGGAGGCCGGGCCCGGCGATGAGGTGTTCGCCGGATCCATCAACGGCACCGGGGCCCTGGAAGTCACGGTCACCGCCAGCGCCGAAGACAACTCGCTGGCCAAGATCGTCCGAATCGTGGAGGCCGAGCAGTCCCGCAAAGGTGCCAGCCAGCGACTCGCCGACGCCATCGCCAGACCCTTGGTGCCCGCGATCATGGTCGTTGCCGCAGTCGTTGCCGCCCTCGGCAGCCTTCTCGGCGACCCGCGGGTATGGATCGAACGCGCCCTGGTCGTCCTGGTCGCGGCGTCGCCGTGCGCGTTGGCCATCGCGGTGCCGGTGACGGTGGTCGCCGCGATAGGCGCGGCCAGCAAACTCGGCGTGCTGATCAAGGGCGGCGCAGCGCTCGAAGCCCTGGGACGCATCCGCCAGATAGCCCTGGATAAGACCGGCACCCTGACCCGCAACCGCCCCGTCGTCGTCGATGTCGCCACCGCCAGCGGCGCCTCCCGCGACGAGGTACTGGCGGTGGCCGCGGCCCTGGAAGCGCGCAGCGAACACCCCTTGGCCCGGGCCATACTGGCCGCCGTCGCAGAGGTCACTGCGGCCGACTCGGTAGAGGCCGTCACCGGCGCCGGGCTGCGCGGCCACCTCAACGGCATCCCCCTGCGGCTCGGGCGCCCCGGATGGATCTCGCCGGGACCGCTCGCCGTTGACGTCGAGCGGATGCAGCAGGCCGGGGCAACCGCGGTGCTCATTGAGCGGGATGGCGTTGTGATCGGTGCGGTCGCGGTCCGCGACGAGTTACGACCCGAAGCCATCGAAGTCGTCTCCGCCCTGCACCACGACGGCTATCAGCTGGCGATGCTCACCGGTGACAACGAGCGCACCGCCCGAGCCTTGGCCGCCGATGTCGGCATCGACACCGTGCACGCCGACCTGCGGCCCGAGGACAAGGCCCGGATCATCCAACAGCTGCGCACCGGATACCCCACTGCAATGGTCGGTGACGGTGTCAACGACGCCCCCGCGCTGGCCTCCGCCGATCTCGGCATCGCGATGGGCGCGATGGGCACCGATGTCGCTATCGAAACCGCGGATGTCGCCTTGATGGGCGAAGACCTCCGCAACCTGCCCAAAGCGCTGCGCCACGCCCGCCGTTCACGTCGGATCATGCTGCAGAACGTCGGCCTGTCATTAGCGATCCTCACCGTCCTGGTGCCGCTGGCACTTCTGGGAGTGCTCGGCCTGGCCGCGGTCGTCTTGGTCCACGAAGTCGCCGAGATCGTGGTCATCGCCAACGGCGTACGCGCCGGCCGCACCCCACCCCTGGCCGCCCTCCCACACCCGGAAGGCCCCCACGCAACCGCGCAACCCGAAAACACCGTAAACAACCGAGCAGGAATGAGATGACGATGACAGCCCTGGCACTATCAACCACACTGCACACCACCTTCGACGACGCGGTAACCCGAACACGAAAAGCGCTGGCCGACAACGGGTTCGGAGTGCTCACCGAGATCGACGTGAAAGCCACCATGAAGGCCAAACTCGACGCCGACATGGCCGACTACCTCATCCTGGGAGCCTGCAACCCGCCCCTGGCCTACCAGGCCGTGCTCACCGACCCCGAGATCGGACTGTTCCTGCCCTGCAACGTCGTGGTACGCGCCGACACCACCCACGGCGACGACACCGTCATCGTCGATGCCATCAACCCTGCGCTGATGGCCCAACTCAGCGACGCACCCGCCATGGAACAGGTCGCCCAACAGGTCACCACCAAACTGCAAGCCGTCATCGACGCCCTCCGCGGGCGCTAACCCGACCCGGGGGAAGGATCCGAGCACGCACACATGCCGCGGCAGGACAAGCGGCGTCGCTATCGGGTGTCCCTGCGCGGCGAGGGGCATCGTGACATACCTGCTGCTCGGATCGAGTGACCTCCTTGCTCATGGCGTTGCGCATGAGGTGCCGGTACAACAATCCCTTGAAGCCGCGGGCGTTGACGCCGTGCGCGCGATAGAAGGTGTCCGGCTCGTCGAACGTCATAGACCGCGCCGATACCGGGGGCGCGGCCGGCTATCGCTTCGGCGGTGACGACGACCAAGAGGGGCGGGGCAGTGCTGATCCGCTTCCACCCCGCCTGCACCGGTACTCCCTTAAACGCACCGGCGTTGCGGCCGGAGGACTGATCGGAACACCCCGGCGGCGGCGAGCGTGTCATCGTGATGGTCGACGGTAGGCCGACGCTCAGTGTGTGAATGGTCATGCAGGGCGCCGATCACCCTGGGGCGCAACCTCATTCGACCTCGGCCTTGGGCAGCGGATAGCGCAGCAGGCGCAGCGCGTTGGCCACCACCACCAGTGTTGAACCCTCGTGAACGAGCACGGCCAGACCGATACTCAACCCGAGGATGGTCGCCGGGATCAGTAACGCAACCACCCCGAGGCTGGCGAGAAGATTCTGGCGGATGATCCTGCGAGTGTTCCTGCTCAGGCCGACGGCGAAGGGCAGCGCGTTGAGGTTGTCGGCCATCAAGGCGATGTCGGCGGTTTCCAGGGCCACATCAGATCCTGCGGCGCCCATCCCGATGCCGACGGTGGCGTTGGCCATCGCGGGGGCATCGTTGACACCGTCACCGACCATGGCGACCCGGTGCTCGCCCTCACGCAGGCGGCGGATCGCCTCGACCTTGTCCTCGGGCAGCAGATCGCCCCACGCTTCGTCGATGCCCGTTTGGGCGGCGATGGCGTCGGCGACCTGCTGGTTGTCACCGGAGATCATGATGAGCCGCCGGATTCCCAGATCCCGCAGGCTGGCGGCGATGGTGCGGGCGGAGTCGCGGGGGGTGTCCATCAGGCCGATCGCGCCGAGGTACCGGGCGCCGCGGCGAACCACCATGATGGTGCGGCCCCGCATCTGGGCGGCCTGAATATCAGCCATGAGCTCGGCGGGCATGGTGGGGCCGCCCACTTCGCTGAACAGGCCGGGTTTACCGATGTAGACCTCCTCTGCCTCGACCATTGCCCGCACGCCGCGGCCGCTGAGCGCCTCCAATCCGGTGGCCTGCAGAGGGGTGTCGCGGTTCAGGCGGGTACGGCCGTCACGGGCAACGGCCGAAGCCAGGGGGTGATCGGAGAGTTGCTCCACGGCCACGGCGACCTGCAGGAGTTCGGTGTCCTCGACGCCAGGGGCGGGCAGAACATCGACGATGCGGGGCTGCCCGGTGGTCAGGGTTCCGGTCTTGTCGAAGGCGATGGCGGTCAACCCGCCCAAGTTCTCCAGTGGTCCGCCGCCTTTGACCAGGACGCCGGCGTTGCCGGCCCGGGCGACCGCGGCCAGGACAGCACTGGGAGTGGCGATGGCCAGGGCACACGGACTGGCCGCGACCAACACCGCCATCGCCCGGTAGAACGACTCGGCGAAGGGCTCATGGGTCACCAAGGGTGCCAACAGCAGCGCTGCGACCAGTGCCAACACCAGTGGCACGAAGATCCGCTCGAATTTCTTGGTGAACCGCTGGGTTGGGGAGATCTGCGTTTCGGCCTCGCTGATCAGTCGCACGACGCGGGACATGGTGCTGTCGGCGGCAAGGCGGGCCACGACGATGTCTAGGGCGCCTTGGCCGTTGACAGTGCCGGCGAAGACCCGGTTCTCGGCGCCTAGACCGTCAAGATTGGCGGCGGCCTGGTCACGGTCGGCCACCGGGGACTTGTCCACCGGGACGCTCTCGCCGGTCACCGGTGCCTGATCGACACTGCTGGATCCGGCGATGACGAAGCCGTCGGCGGGGATTCGGGAGTTGGGCCGCACCGTCACGACATCGCCGACGGCGAGTTCGGCGACCGGAACCTCAGTGACGTCCGCACCGCGCCGGACCAGTGCGGTCTTGGGGGCGATGTCGGCCAGGGATTCGATGGCCCGTCTGGCCCGCCCCATCGCATAGCCCTCCAAGGCATGGCCGATACCGAACAGGAATAGCAGCAACGCGCCTTCGGCAAAGTCCCCCAATGCCGCGGCACCCAAAGCGGCGACAAGCATCAGGAAGTCGATCTCGAAGCGCCTTGCCCGGATCGACTCAATGGCCTCACGGGCGGTGAAGTAACCTCCGGCACCGTAGGACAGCACGTAGAAGATCAGCGAAACCGACTGCGGCACAGCCGATACGAACGACAGGGCGAAACCAACGGCCAGGAAAACCCCACAGGCCAGGGCGAAGACCAGTTCGCTTTTCTCGCCGAAAGGCCCACCATGATCGTGGTCTTCGCCCTGCGCAGCACCTGGTCGGTGGTCCGCAGCCGGTGCCGCCGCCGGCGCCACCGGCTGCCCGGCCACAGCTGGTTCGGTCTTCACCTGCACACCCAAGGCGGCCAGTCTGGCGGCCAGTTCGTCCTCGTTGATCTGTTCGCGGTCGAACTCGATGCGCAACGGCCCGTCGGACCAGGCGCGGGCCTCCAACACCCCGGCAACCCGCTCCAGCTCCGCGGTGATGCGCGCCGCCCGTCGGGGCCGCTTGAGCCCGCTGGCCTGCCAGACAACATGACCGTAGCGGTCGGTGATCGCCGCTCCGGCCCGAAAGGCCAACTCGCGCAGCGTGCTAACGGTCAGCGCATCGCGGTCATAGTGCAAACACAGCTGTGCCGGGCCCTGATCTTCGGTGACGATGTGCGCCTCGTCGATACCCGGTGTTCGGGCCAAAGCCTCCGACAGCCGTCCCAGGCAGCCATCGCCGTCCTCATGCCCATCAGGCAACAGGGTCGACACTTCCAGTTCCAGCTTCGCCGTCACTGACACGCCTCCGTCTTAGTGCCGCAAGCCAGGCCAGGACCTCCCCTGGAGTGGACAGCGCGGAACGGAACAGTACCGCTGGCAGCCATCGGCTTTAGATCCATCGACGCACAGTCCGGCAGTAAGCCGAATAGTCCGAGCCGAATCGGCTGAGTAAGGCGCGCTCCTCGGGGATGATCTGAACGCGCGTCATGGCGGGCACGAAAAGCACCGCAGCCGCGAGTGAGGCGGGGTTGGCCAACCACCAGGCGAAGGCCAGCAGGCACAGCAGCATCCCGAGGTACATCGGGTTCCTACTCACTCGGTAGATGCCAGCCGTCACAATGGCGGACATTCGATCCAAGTCCATCGGATTGACCGAGGTTCGCTCCTCCCGGAAACCGTGCACGGCAAACGCGATCACCGACAACCCCATGGCGGCCAGCGCCACGCTGCCCGCGATCCGGAGCCACAGTGCAGGATCCACGCTCGGCGTAAACAACGACACCGACCACATCAGCACGGCGAAAATTCCCGTAACTGCTACGGGCGGCATCTGCAGCGGCCGTCTCGCCGTCATAGACCCCTCCGAGTGTTAGGTCAGTTCAGTGTTGTGGCCTGGATTCCAGACGTTGCTCGGGAGCCGCACTTCACCCTACCGACATCTACGTAGCTGGATAGTGGTTGGCTTCACGTCGGGAACGATTCGCGGTTCCAGTGGGAGGTTCAACAGCATTGCAGCCAGATCAGGGCAACGCCCGCCGCGGACCCGATTCGGATGCCGATTCACCCCGGTCGGCGGGCCGCGCCCGTGGTCGCCGCGCCGCTAACTCAAACCGACCGGCCAGACATCGAGGGGTGCTCGAGAATCCCCGCCGCAACGCATCGGCGCGGGCGGGCACGGTGGCGGCCGTGGCCGTCGCGTGTGGGGTGGCCGTGGTGCTCGCGCTGGTGTGGATTTCTGTGCGCACTGATTCGGCAGTTCCGCAGTCCGCCACACCTGAGGTCGACCACGACATCGTCATACAGGTCCAGCCCGGCGATAGTCTGGAGGCTGTCGGGGAGCGACTGGCTGCGTTGGGAGTCCTCGACTTGGCACAGTCACTGACCGCCGCGGCGCGATCGCGCACCGCACCCGTGCAGGTTCCCGGCCCGGGCTTTTATGTGGTGTCCCCCGGTCAGGAGCCCGACGAGATCCTCGCTCAGTTGCGCGACCCGGCCAGCAGAGTCGGATTCATCACCGTGCAGGCCGGCCGCCAACTCGAGGACGTCACCGATCCGGTAACCGGATCCGTCCGGCCGGGACTGCTCTCTGATATCGCGCGGGCGAGTTGTGCGCCGACCGGCGGCGGCCGACGGTGTCTGTCGGTCGAGGAGTTGCGGCAAAGCGCGGCGCAGTCCGACATCGCGGCACTGGGCATTCCGGATTGGGCGCGTGACCCGGTCGAGACGATGGCCGGGGACTACCGCCGCCTGGAGGGTCTGATCGGTGTGGGTCAGTGGAATTTCGATCCGACTGCCACACCCGCACAGGTGCTCGCCACGCTGATCGGTGGCAGCGCAGCGCGCTATGACCTGAACTACTTGCTGAGCAACGCCGCCGGTGAACACGGGATTAGTCCCTACCAGGTGCTGATCGTAGCCTCACTGCTGCAGCGCGACAGCACGCCCGAGCGGTATCGGCAGTCCGCGGTCGACCTCTACGACCGCATCCGGGGCGGCCGGGACGACGGGCGGCTGCCGCAGGCCCCGGTCACCGTCCCGGGCCCCGAAGCCATCGCGGCCGCCGAACATCCCAACGGGTGACCGCGGCCCTGGGTCTGACCACCGTGTAGGGCACTCAGGTCCTGTTGAAGCCCCAATCCAGCACCGCACGGGCCTGATCCTGCAGGTCGTCCTGGCTGTACATGAGGACCGTGATCAGTCGCCTTCCGTTGCGCTGAGCCATCGCGACGTAGGTCTCCCGGGCTAGGTTGGTGAAACCGGTCTTGCCGCCGATGAACCCCGGGTAGGTGGAGAGCAACGCATCCTGGTTGGCGATTTGACGCATCCCACCCATACCGTCCGGGAACAGCGCCACACGCTGGTGCATGATCTGAACCAGCATTGGGTATTTCAGCGCGGCACGATAGATCACCGCAAGGTCATGGGGGGAACTGACCGATTCCCAGCCCGGCCCGTCGAGCCCGGACGGCGAGTTCGAGCGGGTGGAACGGGCGCCGACAGCGGCGGCCTTGGCGTTCATCTTGGCCACCGCGATCCGATAGCCCCCGACCATGTCAGCGAGCATGTTGGCCGCGTCGTTTCCCGATACCAGCAGCAGTCCGTCGAGTAACTGACGGACGGTGTAGGCCTGGCCGGCAACCACACCGGCGCATGAGCACTCGACCTGGGTGTGTGACTGGTTGGCCCGCGCGGCCGCATCGGGCCGTAACTGGTCGAGGACCACCATCGCCAACAGCGGCTTAATGGTCGAGGCCGGCGCGTAGGCGCCGTAGGGATCTTGGCCACCGAGGATCGCTCCGCTGACCATGTCAGCCACCAGCCAGGCACGCGCCGGGCCGCCGGGCGGTACAGCCAGAGGCTGGTTGGCGTTGGGCTGAGCCGCGCTGAGGGGAACGACGTGAGCCGGCGAGGCGGTCAGGATGCAAACAGCCGCGGCCACAAGTGCGGTCACGCGCCGCCATCGGTACATGATGGTCGACCCTAGTGGCGCTGGGCCGCGGCGAGGACTCAGTGCCGTCTCGAATCAGGCACAGCGCGGTGGTTGAAGCACCCGGGCTTCGTCCGAAGAGTGGCACCGCTGAAAACCGTTCCGGAATACAGCTCAACTACTCACGGGAACGCTAAGACGACCTTCAAATCCGTTGCGCGAAATGCTCTTTCGCTGGAAGGCGGGCCGGTGCTCTTCTTCTCGCCGGGCCGGGGATGGTTTGCCTTTGCGGGGTGTCAGGACGGGGCGCACACCCAGGTCGCGCAGGGCGTCTTCGACGCGCTTCTCGCAGTAGCCGCGGTCGGCGGTGACGATGCGTCGCGAAGGTTGCCGACCTCGACGGAGTGGTCGAGCACGATGCCGTCGTCGGTGACTGGCCGTTGTGACCGAACTCGACCGGTTTGCCCAAGCGGACCTCGGCGATCGGGCGGGCACCGCTTTCGTGCAGGCTGACTCGCCGGTCGGCGCCGGCGGGTGTCTGCCCGGCGACCCGCTGGTGGGTCGGGGTGACGATCTATTGGGTGAGGGCGACCAACTTCTGCAATTCGTTGACCGCTCGCACGAATCGGCCCCGGGGCCGGCAAGCGGCGGCGTCCCGCTGACCACGGGCGGCCAGTTGGGCGGCTTTGACCCTCCCTCGACGGATCGCCTGCTTGACGTTGATGAGCAGCCGCTGGGCATCACAAGCGGCGGCGCGGGCCAATCCGGCCAGCTCGCCACCCGTGGCCAGCACCGCCGCGGTGGCTTCGCCACAGCCCATTACCGAGCCTGAGCCGCAGCTTGGCAGCGACCGCATGAGCACGCTTAGCGGCCGCGCGGGAACTGTCACGCACCCGGGTGCGCACGGCCGGCGTCCTGAATCCGCTTGGCAGCCGACCCGATCCGGCGCACCGCTTTGGCCAACAGCCCCGAATCGGGTCGAGTAGGCCACATTGGCCGGCACCACCGTGGTGTCGGTGCGAACCCTATTGGTGCGAAGCACTTTGGCCGCGGCGGCGGCCTTGGCCAACAGGGCCTCGTTGAGTCCGTCGGCAGCTGCCGAACCGCAGCGGGTAATCAGCCTCATCAGCGTGGTCGGATGCGGCAGACGCCCGTCAAGCGGGATGCGGCACGCGTGCGACTTGGCCGCCGCGGGAATCCGGGTCAATACCGTGGCGGCGGGCTACATCGACAGGCCAGAGCGAGAGCAGGGCCCGGGAAATAGTTCCCGGTGTAGCGTCCGCAACAATCGGTGGAGCGCCCTCGACCGCCGGCTGACCCGGAACGGAGCCCATGACGTCCACAGCTACTGACACCGGCCGGGCAGCAGTCCCGTCGCTGCTGCTCGGCTTCGCCGTGGCGGCCGGCGCGGTTGCGGTGTATGTGCTCACGGCACTGTCCCCCGCGACGGCCACGACCGTCGCCGAGGCCGTCGGCTACTTCACCGCCACCCTCGCGGGAGCGGTGTGTCTGGGTGGCCTGGTGCTGGTTGTCATCACCGCCCGCCCCGACGACCGGGGGGTCCTGGACCTGGCAGCATTCCGGGCACACCTAGTGGTGGAACGGGTGGCTCCGCTATGGGTGATCGCCGCGCTGGTCATGGTGGTGGTCCAGACCGCCGCCGACGCGGGCGTCTCCGCGACCCGGTTGCTCGTCAGCGGCCGGCTCGCCGCCGCTCTGGAGGCGTCGGAGACCGGGCGGGGGTGGGTGACCGTCGTCGTGGTCTCGGCGGTGCTCGCCGTCACGGTGCGGCTGACGGTGCGGTGGGAATGGCATGTGCCGCTGACGATTCCGGCTCTGGTGGGTGTGATCGCCGTACCGGTCACCGGAAACGCCGGTCAGGGTCCCGACCACGACTATACGACCAGTTCGGTGATCGTCTTCGCCGTCGCCGTGGCCGTGTGGGCCGGCGTGACGGTCGTGAACGCCGCGGCGCCGAGCGATCCCGCCGTGCGCCGCCGCGTCACGGTCACGGCCCTGGCCGCGGGGTCGGTCGCGGTGCTCTACGGCCTGCTGCTCCTGGGTTTACGGGCGGGAGATCTCACGAGCGGGTACGGCGTGCTCGGTCTGTTCGCCGGCGCGGTACTGGCCGTCGGACTCGTGGCCGGGGTGGTCGCACTTCGCGGGGGGCGCAGCACCCCGGTGCCGGCGCGGCTGGCCGCGGCGATGGCCGTGCCGGCGGCGCTGTCCCTGATGGCGATTCAGACCGCGCCCGGCCTGCTGGCGACCCGGCCGAGCATCTGGGACGTCCTGCTGGGCTATGAACTGCCCGGCGCCCCGACCGCGCTGCGCCTGGCGACGTTCTGGCGTTTCGACACCTTCCTCGGGGTTCTGGGCCTGACCCTTGCCTGCGGGTACCTGGTCGGCGTGATCCGGTTGCGTCGGCGGGGTGACCGGTGGCCGGTCGGCCGCACGGTCTCCTGGCTCGCCGGTTGCGCGGCATTGGTGGTCGCAACCGGTTCGGGAGTGCGGTCCTACGGATCGGCGATGTTCAGCGTGCACATGGCCGAGCACATGATGCTGAACATGTTCGTGCCGGTTCTGCTGGTCCTCGGGGCGCCGGTCACCCTGGCGTTGCGGGTGCTGCCCAGCGCCGCGCCGGGGACGCCACCCGGTCCGCGGGAATGGATTGTGCGCGCGGTGCATTCGCCGTTCACCGCGTTCCTGTCCAGTCCCGTCACGGCGTTCGTGTTGTTCGTCGGCTCGCTGTACGCCGTGTACTTCACCCCGTTGTTCGACACCCTGGTTCGCTACCACTGGGGACACGAGTTCATGGCGGTGCACTTCCTGATCACCGGCTACCTGTTCTACTGGGGCATCATCGGCGTCGATCCCGGACCGCGTCGGCTTCCCTTCATCGGCAGACTCGCCCTGTTGTTCGCCATCATGCCGTTCCACGCATTCTTCGGTGTCGCGATGATGACCATGACATCGGTCGTCGGCGGGAACTTCTATCGCGGACTGGCCCTCCCGTGGGTGGCCAACCTCAACGACGACCAGCATCTCGGCGGCGCCATCGCCTGGGGCGCAAGCGAAGTGCCGCTGATCATGGTGGTGGTCGCCTTGGTGACGCAGTGGGCACGCCAGGACCGGCGCACCTCGACCCGCTCAGACCGGCACGCCGACGCCGGCTACGACGACGATCTGGCGGCCTACAACAACATGTTGCGCGAACTGGAACGTCAGCGCACTCGGGACGTCAGGAGACCGTGACGTGGACGTGGTTGAAATGATCCGGCACACGCCACATCGTGTAGTCGATACCGAAGCGTCCTGCCTGCCGCTGGAGGTCGGCGTTGATTGCGTCCCCCAAGTCCATGTTTGTGCCAGTCATGATGTCCAGGGCGCGGCCACTGGGGTGGTCCGGAAGCGGGTCTGCGCGGACCCCACCGATGGACTGCACACCGGGGAAGGTGGACATGATGTAGGCAGCCAGCACACTCGCGTTGGGCACCAGCCCATTCATCCCGATCGCGGGGACCGGTGCGACCAGATCTGACGCCGCGATGACGGAGCCTGGCAAGATGACGGAGCCTGGCGATACGGCTTGTCCAGCGGTGTCCAGCATGAGGCCCTTCGCTTGCACCGCGGCGATTCGGCTTCGAAGCTCTGACTGCGTGCTCTGCAGATCCGCTCGCACCTCGGCAGCCGCTTCAACGGCAGCCGCAGCTGCGGCCGCAGACTTGGCGGCTGTGGCTTCGCGGAGCTTTGCCTCCCGCTCAGCCTGTCGGAATCCCCGCATCCGCGACGACATCTCCGTGGCCATCACCCGTTGAACGGACAGCTTGTCGATCAGGCCCTTGGGCGTGGTAGCCGTAAGGAGCGCGTGGAGACCATCTGCGCGCCCGCCGGTGTAAACCGCGGCCGCGAGAACGTCGACGGCCTGCTGGTAGCTGGCCAAACGCCCGCTGGCGGCATCGAACTCTGCCAGATCGACGGCGTGCGCCTCATCCGCGCGCGTGAGTGCTTGAAGTCTGTTGTCCAGATTCGCCTGCGCTGTTTGAACAGTCGCGGCCAGCTGCTCAGCCTGCTGAGACAGTTCCTTGAGCTCCACCAACGGGTCATCTAGCGGGTCGGCAGCGGCGGGACCGCACCACGGCGGGACGAGCAGCGCAAGCGCGGCGATCGCGATGACGAAACGAACACCGCCAGCCCGCCTTGCCGCACGCGGGGCAACGAAATCCAAGACCCGACCCTCCCTTTCGCCACTAATCGACCGACCCGTCACATGAGGTCTCGAAAAGATAACGAACGCACGGCCGCGCTGTCTAACCTCCAGCGGAGCCGCGTACCCCAGCCGCGCTCGTGGCTGGTCAGCGGACGTCGGGATCGGATGGGAACCCTCGGCTGCTTCGCTTCTGCCCGTCTCGGCGAACAGCCCGCTGACACCCGCACGGGCGGTCGGAGCAGGTTCCACGTCTGGCCGTCACCACAGGGACCTGTTGCCGTCCCCGCGATGCCCGCCGCGAACGCCAGCTCTTGAAGCCCCGACTTGCCCCAGGATGCCGTACTCGTCGATCTCATAGACGTGGGCTGCGCCAATGTCGAAGAACATGCCGACCACTCGCACGCGACCAGCTTGCACCGCTTCAGCCAGCATGGGATGGCGGGTCAGACGTTCTACTTGAACCGCGACATTGACGATGGCGAGCTGGTCGGCCGAGCTGAAACCCTGCAGTTCGGCGCTCATCCGGGCGGGGTGATGGTTTTGGTAAGCCAGGACACTGTCCGAGGCGTGGCGGAGCCACTGGGCCACCGCAGCGTGGGGGCTCTTAGAACCCGGCAACAAGGCCTTCATCGCGCCGCAGCACGAATGACCGCACACTACAACGGAATTCACGCGCAGTTGATTGAGCGCGAAACTCAGTGAGGCGTCGACCGACCCATCGTTGACGTCGGCGGGAACAAGGTTGCCAACGTTGCGGACGGTGAACAGATCGCCCGGGCCGCTGGAGGTGATGACATTGGGCAGAATGCGGGAATCGGTGCAGGTGAGGAAAAACGCATCGGGGTCCTGGACGTTTACCAGCTCGGCGACATGGGGTCGCAGGGCATGGGACCCGCGCTGGTTGTACTCCGTGATGCCATCAATGATCGACGCACCGGTACCGACGGTCTCGCTTCGAGGCCACGACCGCCATGGAACCAAGCCCATGGCGCGAGAGCTGAAGTGGCGCTGCGGCGGCTTCGCCAGCGCATGATGCAGCTCAGCCTGGCTGGACTCGATGATCATGACCGTGCCGCCGCCAGCCTCGTGGGCGCGTTTCCACTCAGAGATGGCCTCGGAGCAGGCGCGGTCGATGTAGTCGGCGTTGATGGAGAGCGTGGTGTGCGCCCCTGCGTCAACGGTGCTCAGCGTCGCAGTGAGTCGTGGGAGCGACAGAAAGCTCAGCGACCCGTCGAGAGCGACGTGCCACTGCCGTGAACCCTGTGTGCCGAAGGGCCGGGCCTCCATGTGTGTGCGCATCACCCGGGCAACCAGGATGCTGATCGCCACCAGGAGTCCAATGCCGACACCTTCGAGCAGATTGAGGAAGACCACGCACACGATCGTGATGGTGTAGACCGCGAGATCGCCGGTGCGCCAGGCGAGTTTTACGTGC
>Ga0208823_1000657_pt1 | contig 29105 bp, 30 predicted proteins | sample AD_UKC075_MetaG_FD_184440 | JGI IMG/M metagenome (GOLD analysis project Ga0208823, IMG submission 184440) | Active sludge microbial communities of municipal wastewater-treating anaerobic digesters from USA - AD_UKC075_MetaG (SPAdes) (version 2) | ecosystem: Engineered > Bioreactor > Anaerobic >... | reverse complement strand
CGCAAGTCGAAACCACGGAAGAAGTCGAGGAAGAGCCACCGCAAGCCAGCTTTCCATCCTGCTGACCGTCTGTAGCTCAGGGCTGCTTGGCATCCTGGCCTTCGCCGCTGTCTGCGCCGCCTCCCGTTCCTGCCGCCACGCTTCCGACTCGCGGATGCTGGCGAAATCAGCTTACAGCTGGGCTACGATGCTGAGTTTGCAATTGCAAACTATCCTCCGCCAGAATCCCAGCTTCGCCCCCTCAAATCCGTCTCCGAATCCGTCCGCAAAGAAATCTGGGACGAGGCTATCCAGCACGCCACCAATTGCGGACTGATGCTGTTGCAGGTCAAGGCCAGCCTGCCGCACGGTAGATGGTTGCCGTGGTTGAAGCAGCAGCAGGAATCAGGGGCGATTGGGTTTTCACAGCAGACCGCCAGCAAGTACATGAAGCTGGCGGCAAATTACAACCACGAGCGTAATTTATCCGAAGCCCCATCAATCCGCGCCGGGTTGTTCGGCCTTCTACTGTTCAACGTCCTGCGCCGGTTCGCTTCCCGCTCGGCCCGTTCCCGTTCCTGCCGCCACGCCTCGGACTGGCGGATCAGATTCCCCACGGCTAGGGCAACGAAAAAATTGTTAGGAGGCTAAACATGTGCGGGTATAGCCACCCCATCCCATTATGGATTACTATGGACGGATGGCTATGGTGGCGAGAATAGGGGTTACTTTCAGGGGTCACTGATAAAATTCAGTCACTGAATGTTGTGTAAAAACAGCATGTTATATACACAATTCGATAGCCTCTCTCTCCGCCAAATTCCCATCCATCGCTTTCGCGATGCCCCAGCCGATGGGCGCATATCCTCTGCAGGCCGCTCAGACGGCGGGATCAACGTCGTTGTCATGATGGTATGATGGCCGGAATCCTCGCAGAGATTCCAGTCATGAGCCAAGCCCGCATCATCGACGCCGCCCTGCTCGACGTGGTCAGCGCCGAGGCCCGTATCAGCCCGCGCCGTCGCCGTAATCACAATTTTCACGCGGATGACCACGCTGCCTGTCATCGCCTGCTGAACGCCGTCGAACCGGACTCCTACATCCCGCCGCATCGCCACAACGATCCCGCCAAGAGCGAAAGCATCCTGGTGCTGCGCGGTCGGCTTGGCGCGTTGTTCTTCGACGAGCGGGGTAAAATCACCGACTGTGCCGTGTTGGAGCCGGGCGGCGCGGCAGTCGGCATCAATGTGCCCAACGGGGTGTTTCACACGGTGCTGGCGTTGACGCCGAACACGGTGTTCTTCGAAGCCAAGGCCGGACCATACCTGCCGCTGGCGGCGGATGAGAAGGCGCCCTGGGCCCCAGGTGAAAACGAGCCGGGCGCGGCCGCCTATCTTGCCCAACTGCGGGATCGGCTGTCCGCCATCGAATAGGTCAGTTCCTATCGCAATTTGCCGTTCATGCAAGCCGAACTGGCGCATTCCCGATAGCGATCGTCCAGGAAGCGGGTCCGCTCGACCGTGGTGTTGGTGGCGCAATCCATATCGAGCAAGATTTCACTGCCCCGCGTCTCGCTGCAATTCTTGTTGCGCGTCTTGATCCAGGCCAGCTGTCCCTCCTTGAGGATCGCCCTCCCCTCCGCGTCGAGTTTGCCGACCAGTTTCTTGTAAGCTTCGTTGAGCTCCTTGTCCGCTTGCAAGTAAAGCCGCGTGCTGCAATAGACCACGTCGTAATCGGTGTTGGTCTTCTCGCAATCCGCCCAGACCGGGGCAGCGAGCAGGCATGCGATCCAAATCAGGCTTTTTTTCATCATGCGTATCCTCCAGTTCCGGAAACGGGTTTGCCGCCAAGGCAACACGGCGATTGGAATGCCGATGGGCGAGCGGCCAAACAGCGATCGACCCGGCATAAAAAAACCCTTCCCCGGCTGGGGAAGGGATGCAAAAGAAACATCGGATTCGGCTTCGTCTGCCTGGGGTAGCCAAACTACGGACAGGCAGCGAGCCGGTTTTTTTAATGCTGTTCGACGGCGCGCCGGACTTCTTCCAGCGAGTTCGGATCGTCCAGGGTGGACAGATCGCCAGGATCGCGGCCTTCGGCCAGCGCCTGGATCGAACGCCGCAGCAGCTTGCCGGAACGCGTCTTGGGCAGCGAACTGACGAAGTGGACGCTGTGCGGCTTGGCCACGGCGCCCAACAGCTCCTGCACCTTGTTGATGATTTCCTTCTCCAGTTTAGCGGCCGCGCCCGCCGCATCAAGCTGAGTGGGATCCTTCAAGCGGGCAAAGCCGATCGGCACCTGGCCCTTGACCTTGTCGGCCATACCCACCACCGCCACCTCAGCGATCGCCGAATGCGACTGAATCGCCTCTTCGATCTCACGGGTGCCCAAGCGGTGACCGGCCACGTTGATCACGTCGTCGGTGCGGCCCAGGATGAAGAAGTAACCGTCCTCGTCGCACACTGCCCAGTCGGAGGAGGTGTACAGCAAGTCCTTGAAGCTGGAGAAATAGCTCTTGACGAAGCGCGAGTCGTCACCCCACACCGTCAACAGGCAGCCCGGCGGCAGCGGCGGCTGCACCACCAGCACGCCCTTCTCGCCACGCGGCATCTCCTCACCGGTGCCTTCGTTGATGACACGGATGTTGTAACCGTAGACTGGGAAGCCCGGCGAACCGTAACGGTTCGGCTTGAGGTCGACGCCCGGCAGATAGCCGAGCATGGCCCAGCCCGTCTCAGTCTGCCAATAGTGGTCGATGACCGGGATCTTCAGTGCGTCACTGATCCAGCGCGAGGTCGGCTCGTCCAACGGTTCGCCGGCCAAGAACAGATAGCGCAGGCAGGATACATCGTACATCGTCATAAACTTCTGGTCCTGGCCCTTCAGCACCCGCACCGCCGTCGGCGACGAGAACATGGTCCGGACCTGGTACTCGTTGACGATCTTCCACCAGACGGCCGGATCCGGCCGAGTCGGCATGCCCTCGTAGATGATCGTGGTCGAACCATTGATCAATGGGCCGTAGATGATGTAGGAATGTCCGACCACCCAACCGATGTCGGAGGTGGTGAACATGGCCTCGCCGGGATTGAGGTTGTAGATGTGCTTCATGCTGGCCGCCAGCGCCACCAGATAGCCGCCGACATCACGCTGCACGCCCTTGGGTAGACCTGTCGTGCCCGAAGTGTACAGGATATAGCTCGGCTCGCTGGACTCTATCCAGGTGACCGGCACCTCGGCGTCCATGTGTTGGGCGCGCAGGGTGGCGTAATCCACATCGCGACCTTCGATCAGCGTCAGATCCTTGTCCAGGCCACGATTGACGATGACCACCTTCTCCGGGGGGAACTTGGCTAGGCTGCAGGATTCGTCGACCAGGTGCTTATAGGGCACCGGTTTGCCGTTACGCATGCCGGCATCGGCCGACACCATGACCTTGGGCTTGGCGTCGTCGATGCGCACCGCCAGGTTGTAGGCTGCGAAACCGCCGAACACCACCGAGTGGATCGCGCCAATCCGGGCGCAGGCCAGCATGGCAAAGGCCGCCTCAGCGATCATCGGCATGTAGATGATGACCCGGTCACCCTTACCGACGCCCAACGATTGCAGGAGTGCCGCGAACCGGTTGACCTCGCGATACAGTTCGGCGTAGGTGTAGGTTACGGTTTCGTTAGTTTCCGTCGAGATGTAAATGACCGCATTCTTATCGGCATGTTCGGCCAAGTGCCGGTCCACGGCGTTGTAGCAGATATTGGTTTCGCCACCGGCGAACCACTTGCAAAAGGGTGGCTTGCTATAGTCCCGGATCGTCTGTGGCGGCTTGTTCCAATGAACCAGCTTCGCCTGCTCGCCCCAGAAGCCTTCGGGATCGTTGATGGACCAGCTATGGAATTCTTCGTACTTCATGCGTGAACATCCTCCGATTTAGCGGTTTTACAGCGACATTTATATGATTGTCGTCAGGGAAGTGTAGTCGCTTGTTGGAAAAATTCCTGTCCGCCGTCCCCGGTCGGTCATGGGGTCGACCATGGGGACAGCGGCAGTGCCTCACTTGGCCTTGAGCAGATCTTCGATGCTGGCGCGTTCCTCACGCAGCTCTTGCTCGGTGGCCTTCATCCTCTCAGCGCTGAACTCGTCGACCGGCAAACCCTGCACGATCTGATAGTCGCCACCCTTGCAGACGCAGGGATAAGAATAGATCACGCCTTCGCCGACGCCATAGGAGCCATCGGCCGGCACGGACATGCTGACCCAGTCACCCTCCGGCGTGCCCAACGCCCAGTCGCGCATGTGGTCGATGGCCGAGGAAGCGGCCGAAGCGGCGGAGGAAGCGCCGCGGGCCTTGATGATGGCCGCACCGCGCTGCTGCACGTCGGGAATGAAGGTGCTGCGGTACCAGTCTTGATCGACCAGGGAAGTCGCCGCCTTGCCCTGCACGGTGCACTGGCTGATATCGGGATACTGGGTCGACGAGTGGTTGCCCCAGATCGTCATTTTCTTGATATCGTTGATATGGGTGCCGGTCTTCTCGGCCAGCTGGCTCAGCGCGCGATTGTGGTCCAGCCGGGTCATCGCATGGAAACGGCGACGGTCCCGATCCGGGGCGCTGCTGGCGGCGATCAGGGCATTGGTGTTGGCCGGATTGCCGACCACCAGCACGCGGATGTCGTCAGCGGCATGGTCGTTGATCGCCCGCCCCTGCGGTCCAAAGATGGCACCGTTGGCGGTCAGCAGATCCTTGCGCTCCATGCCAGGGCCACGCGGCCGCGCGCCGACCAGCAGGGCGTAGTTGGCATCCTTGAATGCCACTTCCAGCTTGTCGGTGGGCACTACGCCGGCCAGCAGCGGGAAGGCGCAGTCATTGAGCTCCATCACGACGCCCTGCAGCGCCTGGAGGGCCGGGGTGATTTCCAAGAGTTGCAGGATGACCGGCTGATCGGGACCGAGCATGGTGCCTGAAGCGATCCGAAAGGCCATGGCGTAACCGATGTTACCGGCGGCACCAGTGATAACGACACGGACGGGGGATTTCATGCGTGTGCTCCTTTGACGTTAGGATAAGGATGTGGCTGATGATGCTCCGGCTCCACGTTGGAGGCGCAAGGTCGGAGTGTGAAATGGGAAAACAGGCTGGGACAGGACGCACTGCGCGTCTGGGAAATCGGATTCGCGCGTCCACACAATACGGAACGCGCCGGCAAGATCGCGAGGATTGGCGGCCAGCAACAGAAATACGGGCCTGGCAACGACAGGCGGGTATCGGTGGTCTGATCTTTCGTTATGAATCGCCATGTCCGCGATAGCGCGGTGACTGTCGCCGGGCAGCCAAGCATCGGCTCGCTTCCCGGAGCGGCGGTCGGAACCGCGGCGATATGTCTTATATAATGCAACGCCGCCCTAACCCGGCGGCGGCATCTTTGAAATAGGCTAAATAGTAACGTAGATTGCCGCGTTTTAAAACGAATGCCGGTTTTTCCGGTCAGGATATTCTTGGCTATGAGCAATTCTTTTTTCCAGGGTGCGGGCTATGCCGTGACTGGCCTGCGCTGGTTGCCCAAAGCGGGCCTGCGCAGCGTCGTGCTGATCCCTCTGTTGATCAACGTCCTGTTGTTCGGCGGTGGCATCTGGTGGAGCACGGGCCAGTTCGAACGCCTCGATCAAACGGTGCAGGGCTGGTTGCCCACCTGGCTGGCCTGGCTGCACTGGCTGTTGTGGCCTCTTTTCATTCTGACTGTGCTGCTGGTGATTTTTTACACCTTTTCCCTGATCGCCAACCTCATCGCTTCCCCTTTCAACAGCATCCTGGCCGGCCGGGTCGAAAGGATGCTCGATCCCGCCGGCTGCACCGCATCCAGTGAGTTTTCCTGGCGGGAATTGCTGCTTGCCCCACTGACCGAACTGGGCAAGGCGCTGTATTTCGCAGCCTGGGCGCTAGTGCCTCTGCTGCTGTCGTTCGTACCGGTGATCAACGTCGCCGCGCCGCTGATCTGGGCCGTCTTCACCGCCTGGATGCTGGCGCTGGAATACGCCGATTATCCGCTCGGCAATCGCGGCGTGAACTTTCGCGCCCAGCGGCGACTTCTACGGCAAAAATGGCCGCTCACGCTCGGCTTCGGCGGCATGACCCTGTTGTTGACGTTGATTCCGGGTCTGAACCTGCTGGTCATGCCAGCGGCGGTGATCGGCGCGACCCTGATGTGGCATCGGGAATTGCCGGCCTCGCGATGACCGCCGGCGCCGACTGGAAAGCGCGGACGCTGCGCGGACTCTACAGCGGCCTGCTCTACTTGTTCCTGCCGCTGGCCTTGCTGCGCTTGTATTGGCGCGGCCGCCGGGACGCTGGACATCGCCAGCGCTGGCGCGAACGGCTGGGACTTCTCCCGGCGCTGCCGACCGGATGCCTGTGGCTGCATGCCGTTTCAGTGGGTGAAACCCGCGCGGCCCTGCCTCTGATCCGGGCACTGTTGGCGCGTTATCCGCAATGGCCGCTGCTGGTGACCACCACCACCCTGACCGGCTCGCGCCAGGTGCGGGAAGCGCTGGGCGAACAGGTCCAGCATGTCTACGCACCCTATGACCTACCCGGCGCGGTCCACCGCTTCCTGCGCCAGACCCAGCCCCGTCTGGCGGTGATCATGGAAACCGAACTGTGGCCCAATCTGTTGCGTCAATGCGCGGCGGCCCATATTCCGGTGCTGCTCGCCAATGCCCGGTTGTCGGAGCGCTCGGCGCGGGGCTATGCCCGGATCGGCGGCCTGGCCACGGCCCTGCTACAGGATGTCACACTGATCGCTGCGCAAGCCGACGCCGATGCCGAACGCTTTCGGGCGCTAGGCGCGCCGCGGGTCGAGGTGATCGGCAATCTCAAATACGACCTGCAGTTGCCGGACGATCTACGGGAACATGGACGGCAACTGCGACAGGAACTGCTGGGTGAGGAACGGCCGGTTTGGATTGCCGCCAGCACCCACGCCGGCGAAGACGAGCAGATTCTGGATGCCTTCGCCCGCCTGCGGGAACGCTGGCCCACCCTGCTCCTGCTCTTGGTGCCGCGCCATCCGGAACGCTTCGCCGGGGTCGCGACCCTGTGCCGACAGCGAGGCTTCAGTCTGGTCGGACGGAGCGAGCGACAACCCTGCCGGCCGGATACCGCCGTATTCCTGGGCGACAGCATGGGGGAGTTGCTGTTGTTCTACGCGGCGGCCGATCTGGCCTTCGTCGGCGGCAGCCTGGTGGCCACCGGCGGCCATAACGTCCTGGAGCCGGCGCTGCTCGGTCTACCGGTGCTGTTCGGTCCTCACATGTTCAACTTCACCGAAGCGGGTCAGCGCTTGTTGCAAGCGCAAGCAGCCTGGCAAATCAGCGATGCCGCGGCATTGGCGCAGACGGTCGATCGACTGCTGACCGATCCGCAGTCGGGTCAGGCGGCGGGACAGCGCGGGCGGGAGATGGTAGAACGGCATCGGGGCGCATTGGCCAGGACCCTGGCCCGGATCGCCTCACTGCTGGCTCAAACCTGACGGCGCAACAGCACGTAGATCGCGCCGGTGCCGCCATCGACTCGCCGCGCCGAACAAAAGGCCAGCACTTCGTCGCGCTGGCGCAGCCAGTGATTGATCTTCTGTTTCAAGACTGGGCCGCGATGACGGGAACCGTTACCCTTGCCGTGGATGATGCGTACGCAACTCAGGCCATCGCGGCGGGTCCAGTGGAAAAACGTGCTCAGGGCCTCTCGGGCCATGACCACCGTCATACCGTGCAGGTCCAGGGTCGCGCCGACCTGGAACTGCCCGCGCCGCAGCTTGCGCAGCACGGTCTGCTGCACTCCTTCGCCGCGGTAGTACAATTCCTCGCCGGTGTCCAGTTCAGCCGGCTCGAAATAGTCCGACAGCATATCCGCCAGCACTTGCTGCTCGTCGGCGCGCGTGAAGCGCGGAATCGGCTTCGGACGGGACACGCGCGGTTCGATTCGATCGCAGCGGATAGGCTCGACCGGACCGACGGCCTGCCGGAACAAATCCCGATCCCGTGCATCGAGCGTGAACGACTTGGTCATGGGCATCTCGTCGAAAGCGGCAGGCGCATCGGGCCAAGGCGGAGGAACACTGTCATTTTACCGTCGCCGCCGCCGGATACGATACGGCAGTTCAATCGATCATGTTTTAAGGGGCATTCGATCATGCATATACTGGTCAGTAACGACGATGGTTACCTGGCGCCAGGACTGCTCTGTTTGGCCAACGCTTTGCGCGACTTGGCGGATATCACGGTGGTCGCGCCCGACCGCGACCGTAGCGGCGCCAGCAACTCGCTGAGCCTCAAGAATCCCCTGTACGTCACTCGCCACGACAACGGCTTCCACAGCGTCGAGGGCACCCCGACCGACTGTGTCCATGTCGCCATCACCGGCCTGCTGGACCAAGAACCGGACATGGTGGTCTCGGGCATCAACAACGGTCCCAACCTGGGCGACGACGTGATCTATTCCGGCACGGTGGCCGCCGCGATGGAGGGGCGTTTCCTTGGCCTGCCAGCCATCGCCCTTTCACAAGCCTCGTTCCGACCGGAGCATTTCGATACCGCCGCTCGCGTAGCCGTCTGGCTGGTGCGCCGACTGCAAGAGCGGGTGCTGCCCCACGACATCATCCTGAACGTCAACGTTCCCGATGTCCCCTGGGAGCGCCTGGCTGGTTTCCAGTCCACTCGGCTGGGCCACCGCCACAAGTCCGAGCCCGTCATTCGCGACACCGACCCGCGCGGCCGACCCATCTACTGGGTCGGACCGGCCGGCTCGGAGCAGGATGCCGGCCCCGGCACCGACTTTCATGCGATACGCGCCGGTTACGTCTCGATCACCCCGTTGCAGGTGGATTTGACCCGTCATACCACGCTCAAACCGCTGGCGGAATGGCTAAACGATTGAAGGATCATAATCGCATGAAATCAGCCGATTTATATATTTAATACATACGCAGCCAGTAGACTCCTCTATCATGTAAGGCTTATCATTGTCACAGCAATTGGAATTCGGAACAGGATGGACACTTTTCCGATGCTGCAGACGCCAATGGAAGCGCATGGCAACGCCAAACCCAATTGGCCCCGCCAGATTCATAACAAAAATAAGCACGATATAAGGCATGGCCATCAGGCCAGCGTCTCTTTTGAAGATCCACCAAGCGAAGCGTGTCTAGGAGGTTATCGATGTCCCGACGGACTAACTGTCTAGAAGTGGTCGTTTGTGACGATGAATTGAATCTGGACGACTCCCTGCTGGACGAGGACAAGCTGGACGACACCGAGGATGAGGTGATCGTGGCAGAGGAAGAGTTGGAAGCGGTCGAAGTCGCGGAAACACCCTGGCCACCTCCGGTGACCAGCAGTCGAGAGTTCACCCAAGACGAGCTGGACGCCACTCGCATGTACCTGAGCGAGATTGGTTTTTCTCCGCTGTTGACCGCTCAGGAGGAAGTCTATTTCGCTCGTCAGGTCTTGCTGGGCGACACCAGCGCCCGCAACCGCATGATCGAAAGCAATCTGCGCTTGGTGGTCAAGATTGCCCGCCGCTACATGAATCGAGGCTTGAGCTTGCTCGACCTGATCGAAGAAGGCAATCTGGGGCTGATCCACGCCGTCGAGAAATTTGATCCCGAACGCGGTTTCCGATTCTCGACCTACGCAACCTGGTGGATTCGCCAAACCATCGAGCGGGCCCTGATGAACCAGACCCGCACCATCCGCTTGCCCATCCACATCATCAAGGAAATCAACGGCTATCTGCGAACCGCCCGCCAGCTGGCGCAAACGCTCGATCACGAACCCAGCGCCGAGGAAATCGCCCAAACCATGGGCAAATCGGTGAACGAAGTGAAGCGGATGTTGCAGCTCAACGAACGGGTGGCATCAGTGGATACGCCAATCGGCAAGGACGAGGACCGTTCTCTGCTGGACGCCATTCCTGACGACAACAACACCGATCCCTCGCAATTGCTGCAAGACGCCGACATGAACGAGAAACTGGAAAAGTGGCTCGGTCAGTTGAACGACAAGCAGCGCACCGTGGTGAAACGGCGCTTCGGCTTGGGCGATCAGGAAAAAGCCACCCTGGAACAAGTCGGCAACGAAATCGGCGTAACCCGTGAGCGGGTGCGGCAGATCCAGATCGACGCCCTGCGCCGGCTACGCAAGATCATGGAGAACGAAGGATTTTCCCAAGGCTTCCTGTAGGCTACCCAGCAAGCATAGTCGTTAGGGAAATAATCCGGGTCCCGGCGGAATGCTGTCGATCGACAGCTCGCCGGGCCTTGTTTTTTTCCTCCTCTACCCCACATGATCCATCGCTCGCAATGCCCGTAGGAAGGCTATGAAAGGCTCCAAGTCGAAAAAATCCGCGCCCGCAAGCATCCGGCCCGTTTCTCCGTTAGAGGAGGAGCTTTTACGCTTAGGCGCCGATCTGGAAAAATCGAAGCGATTGACGGAGGCCCTGGCGGTTTATCAACGGATGTTGGCGGCTCGGCCAGATTTCGTGCCAGCCAAACTGAACGTGGGGCGGGTCTTGATCCTCCTGCGGCGGTCGGAGGAAGCGCTGAGGATTTTGGAAGAGGCGCGCGCGCAAGCCCCTAATTTTGGAATGACTTACGCCATGATTGGCCAGGCCCTGAGCAACTTGCAGCTCACGCAACAGGCCGTGACCTATCAACGCTTGGCAATAGCGCTCAACGCCCCTGATGATGTGGTCCTTGTCCATGTCCTGTTATTCAATCTCAACTACATGCCGGATTGCACTGCCGAAGCGTTGTTCGATGCGCATCAACTTTTCGGCCAGCGCTATTGCTCGGAGTTCTATCCTCAAGACCCGTGCTATGACAATCACCCAGATCCAGAACGACCGCTGAAGATCGGCTATGTATCCGGCGATTTTCGGAATCACCCGGTATCGCAGTTCATCGAACCGGTGTTTGCCCATCATGATCCCACGCAGTTCGAAATCCACGCGTTTTACAGCCACGATCTGAACGATGCGACCACAGCCCGATTACGGTCTCACGTCGCCCACTGGCATCCCATTGCCGATCAGGATGACGACGCCGTCGCCGAGCTGATCCGCACGCTCGGCATCGACCTCCTGATCGATCTGTCCGGACATACCGATCATCATCGCCTGTTCGTCTTCGCCCGCAAACCCGCCCCCGTGCAAGCCACCTGGTTGGGTTATATGAACACGACGGGCCTGGCCACCATGGACTACCGAATCTGCGACGTCTATACCGACCCGCCCGGCCTGACCGAACGCTTTCATACCGAGAAACCCTTGCGCCTGCCGGAGTGCCAGTGGTGTCATACACCCTACAGTGATTTGCCACCTATCGGCGAGTTGCCGCTGTCACACACGGGCTGGCTTACGCTGGGATCGTTCAACAAGCCCGCCAAGTTGAATGAGCAAGTGCTGACCCTGTGGGCGGAAATTCTGAAGGCCATCCCCCAGTCGCGCTTGGCCATCGCGTCCGTTCCATCGCAGCGTACCGCCGATTACTTTACCGCAATCCTGCAAAAAGCCGGCGTCGCCCGCAACCGTTTCGCCTTCCTGGCCCGCCTGCCGACTTTCCAGGATTATCTGTCGTCCTTGAATGAAATCGACATTGCGCTTGATCCCTTCCCTTATAGTGGCTTCACCACCACCCTCGATACGCTGATCATGGGCGTTCCGGTAGTCACCCTGGCTGGCGATCGCTCCATCGCCCGGGGCGGGGTCAGCCTATTGGCCAACCTGGGCTTACCGGAATTGATCGCCGAAACCCCTCAGGACTACGTCGATATCGTTAAGCAACTCGCCGACGATCCTGCCCGACTCGCGGCATTACGCGGTAGCTTGCGCGATCGGGTGCTAGCTGCCCCGTTCATGAACGGGGAACGTTTCACTCGCCAACTGGAAGCCGCCTACCGCCAGATGTGGCGCACCTGGTGCGATTCGCAGTGCCAGCAACCATCTCGATGAGAATCGTCAGACCGGAAAATCCCGTTGCGCCCCATTGACATCAGCACCATTCGTTTCTCTGGTGATCCCAACGAACTAAATTCAAGAGGGCCATGAAAAATCCTCCGCCTGCGAACACCCGAACCATCCCCCAGTCGGCCGAAGATTTCATCCAACTGGGCGTCAAGCTAGAAGAGTCAAAACAATTTTCGGCAGCCTTGATGGCTTACCAGCGCGCATTGGCCCTTCAAGCTGACTCCGTCCCTGCCAAAATCAACATAGGGCGTCTTCTACTCCTCCAGCGGAGGTCGGAGGAGGCGCTGAAAATCTTGGAAGAGGCGCGGGCACAGGCCCCCAACTTTGGAATGACTTATGCCCTGATCGGCCAGGCCCTGAGCAATCTGCAACTTATGCAACAGGCCGTGACCTTCCAACGCCGAGGATTGGCGCTCGATGTCCCCGATGGAGCGGCCCTCGCCCATACCCTGTCATTCAATCTCAACTACATGCCAGATTGCACCGTTCAAGAGCTGTTCGATGCGCATCAATTTTTCGGCCAGCGCTATTGCTCGGAGTTCTATCCCCAAAACCCACATTTCGACAACCGCCCGGATCCAGAGCGGCCGCTGAAGATCGGCTATGTGTCCGGCGATTTTCGGGAGCATCCGGTAGGGCAGTTCATCGAACCAGCATTTGCCCACCACAACCCCGCACAGTTCGAAATCCATGCGTTCTACAACCATACGCTGAGCGATGCGCTCACAGCTCGATTACAGTCCCGCGTCGCCCACTGGCATCCCATTGCCGATCAGGATGACGACACCGTCGCCGAGCTGATCCGTACGCTCGGCATCGACATCCTGATCGATCTATCCGGACATACCGATCATCATCGCCTGTTCGTCTTCGCCCGCAAACCCGCCCCCGTGCAAGCCACCTGGTTGGGTTATATAAATACGACGGGCCTGACCACCATGGACTACCGGATCTGCGATGCCTATACCGACCCGCCCGGCTTGACCGAACGCTTTCACACCGAGCAACTCTTGCGCCTGCCGGAGTGCCAGTGGTGCCATATGCCCTACAGCGATTTACCACCTATCACTGAATTGCCATTGTCACACACGGGCTGGCTCACCCTGGGATCGTTCAACAAGCCGGCTAAAGTCAATGATCAGGTGATAACCTTATGGGCAGAAATCCTGAAGGCTGTCCCACAGTCGCGGCTGATCCTTGCCGTCATTCCATCGCAACGCACAGCGGATCACTTTAGCGCAATCCTGCAAAAAGCCGGCATCGCCCGCAATCGCTTTGCCTTTATGCCACAGATGCCACGTAAAGATTATATGGCAGCGCTCGCCAGCGTAGACATCCTGCTCGACCCATTCCCATACAATGGCGCGACAACGACCTTCGATGCTTTAATCATGGGAGTTCCAGTGGTTACCTTGGCTGGCGATCGTTCCATCGCCCGGTGCGGGGTCACCCTGTTGGCCAATCTGGGTTTACCGGAATTGATCGCCGAAACCCCTCAGGACTACGTCGATATCGTTAAGCAACTCGCCGACGATCCTGCCCACTTGGCCGCACTGCGCAGCAGCCTGCGCGATCGAATGCTGGCTTCCCCGCTCATGAACGGGGAACGCTTCACCCGCCAACTGGAAGCCGCCTACCGTCAGATGTGGCGCACTTGGTGCGATTCGCAGCGCTAGCTGAAACATCCTCGACCCGAGGTCTGGACGAAATACGCTAATCCGCCATCATGAGCAGAGCGGCCGCAACCCGGCGACCCTCCAGCATGATGATGTTGTAGGTTCGGCAGGCGGCAGCCGTATCCATGACCTCGACGCCGATACCGCGTTCCAGCAAGGATCGCGTCAGCCGCGGGTGCGGAAAGCGTTGGCGATCACCGGTGCCCAGCAACACGATTTCCGGCTCCAGCGGTCGAATCGTCTCGAAATGCCCTTCCTCCAGGTCGGCGAAGGTCTGCGGCGGCCAATCCGGCACCAAGCGTTCGGGGGTGATGATCACGCTCCGGCGAATTTCCCGCTCGTTGACGTTGATCCAGCCCGGACCATAGCTTTTAATGACATAGCGGTTTGCATCGATATCGAGACTGAAGCGCATTCAAGACGTCCTCTGGATTGAAATGACGGGGTGCGCGAACCGGTTATTTTAACTCTTGTGAGTGATCGACACTGCCAATGTTCCACACCTCCAATCATGCTCCTTCCCATACCATCCATGCCCTGGAACTGGGGCGCATGGGCAATTTCATCTATGTGATCCACGACCACGCCACCAATCGCGCCGCCGTGGTGGACCCGGCCTGGGATGTGCCGAGCATCCTGGCGACGGCCACGCAACACGGTTTGCGGATCACCGACATCCTGCTCACTCACAGCCATTTCGACCATATCAACGGGGTCGAGGCGCTGTTGAACGCCAGTGATGCCCAACTACATCTACTCCGGGCCGAGGCTGCCTTCTGGGACCGCTACCTGGATCTGCCGACCCTGCACGATGGCGGCGATCGCATCCAGCTGGGCGACACCGATATCGAAATCCTGCACACCCCCGGCCATACCCCGGGATCGGCCTGTTACCGGGTCGGTGACCAAGTGTTGACCGGCGACACCCTGTTCGTGTTCGGCTGCGGCCGTTGCGACCTGCGCGGCGGCAATCCCGAACAGATGTTTCAGAGTCTGCGCCGGCTGAGCGAACGGCTGCCGAGCGACATGATCGTTCGGCCGGGCCACAACTACGGCATCACGCCCACCTCGACCATGCTCGAACAGATCGCCGGCAATCCTTTCCTGCACTTCGATCACAGTCCGGAATTCGTCGAGTATCGCATGCATCTGCATGACCGTGAGGAGCCCTACCGGCCAGAACCGCGACCGCACCAGCATCCGCACTGAAAACCTCAAGCGTCCACGAACACCTGCCCAGCCTCGACGATGACCGGGTAGGTCTTGAGTGCTTTCTTGGCGCGCAGGATGTTCAGCAATTGCACGCCTGGCGGATGGTTGGCCCAACACACCACCTCGCCGGTGCGAATGTCGAAGCGCGTGCGATGGTGCGGACATTCGACCTGATGACCGGCGACGAGCTTGCCCTTGTGCAAGGAAGCGAACAAATGGGTACATTGATTTTGCGTCGCATAGAAACCATCTTCCAGATGGAAGACAACCACTGTCTCCTTCCCTGCCTGACCGGGTTTCATGCTTCCGCTGGGGATATCGTTCTCGCTGCAAATTCGATAACGCGTCATCTTGAACCTCTGCCATGCGCCATAATGCGATGCAAGGATGATTCGCATGCCACCCTTGCGACTCCGATAAAAATAGCACTTATTTTGTGGTAATAGAGAGGTCAATGCATGATCGTCAACTGTGTCGCCTATGTCGACGGCCACAAGCTGCCTCGCATCGAACTGGACGATATCCCGACCCTGTGCGACCAGCCCGACGCTTTCATTTGGCTGGGGCTATGCGAACCGGATGAAGCGTTGCTGGCGCGGGTACAGGCATTGTTCGGCCTGCACGAACTGGCGATCGAGGATGCCCACCACGCTCATCAGCGGCCCAAGGTGGAAGCGTATGGCGACTGCCTGTTCGTGGTCTTGCGAACGGCCCAAATGAGTGAGGGCAAAGTCGATTTCGGCGAAACTCATCTATTCGTCGGACCGCGTTATCTGGTATCGGTCCGGCATGGCTCCTCGCTATCCTACAGTTCGGTACGCGCTCGCTGCGAAAGCAATCCACACCTACTGAGCAAGGGACCGGGGTTTGTGCTGTACGCTATCCTCGACTTCGTGGTGGACAACTATTTCCCGATCCTCAACACCGTGGAAGACGCCGCCGAGGAACTGGAAGAACGGTTCTTCAAGGGCGATTTCGCGCAGGACGACATCGGGCAGCTGTACGAACTCAAGCGCGAATTAGTGGAATTGCGCCGCGCCGCAGCCCCCTTGATCGAAGTGTGCAACTATCTGCTGACCGATGTGTTTAACACCCACATCTCCGACGATATCCGACCGTATTTTCGCGACGTCTACGACCACACCCTGCGTATCAACGAAACGGTGGAAACCGTGCGGGAGACTCTGGCGCTCGCCCTGCAAATCAGCCTGTCGTTGAGCGCTGCCCGACAGAACGAAGCCACCAAGAAACTGGCCGGTTGGGGGGCGTTGCTGGCCATCCCTACGATGGTTTTTAGCATTTATGGTATGAATTTTAGAGGCTGGTTTCCCGAGCTGGAGTGGACCTACGGCTATCCCACCGTGATGGGTGGGGTGGCGGTGGCCTGCCTGCTCCTGCACTACCATCTGAAGAAATCCGGGTGGTTGTGAGTGTTCCAGTTCACCCCCATCGGCGTCATCCATTCCTGTTTTCGCGAGAAATTCGGCATTCCACGCCAAGCGGGACTGGCTCCAGCGGCGCGCGCCACTCTGGAATTGCTGCCGCCCTGTGACCCACCGACCACCGTGCGCGGCTTGGAAGGCTTTTCCCATCTATGGTTGCTATTCGTGTTCCACGGCGTACCGCTCGGTCGTTGGCATCCAACGGTGCGGCCGCCGCGGCTGGGCGGTCGCCAGCGACTGGGGGTTTTCGCCACTCGCTCGCCGTTCCGGCCCAATCCCATCGGGCTATCGGTGGTCAAGTTGGAGCGGGTAGCCATCACGCATGGCCGGGTGGTGTTGCATTTGGCCGGCGTGGATCTGCTGGATGGCACCCCGATATTGGATATCAAGCCCTATCTGCCTTACGCCGACAGCATCCCCACCGCAACCGGCGGCTTCGCGCCCGATGCACCCGATCCGACACTGGCAGTCGCCTTCAGTCCGGCTGCCGCGACCTTTTGCGCACGGCAGCCAAACGACGAATTGCACGAACTGATTACGCAGATTCTGCGACAGGACCCTCGCCCCGCCTACGAACGAGCGAGTTCCACCGCCCAACATTACGGCATGCGGGTGTACGATTACGACGTACATTGGGAGATACGCCAGGGCGTCGCTTACGTCACGGAAATCCGGCCCAGCCCGGAAGCCGTTGCAGTGGGTCAATCTGGACCAACCCGGCCAATTTGAACCTGCTCATCGCCGCTCAGTCAGATATCACACCATGCTTAAATTCCATGTTTATCTATATATATCAAACAGATAAATAGATGGCACAATCTTTGTTTTCTGAAATGGCATCAAACAGTCACTCCATTACGATAATTTCAAAAGGAACGACAACGATGCCGACCAATGTAGACAGCGCCTCCGCCTGCGTCGCCAAACCGTCTTACGATTACTGGCGCAAGGAATCCCACTGGCAGCGTACCAAACGGTTACGGGAAAGCGAACGACGGGAACAAATCGGCGAACGTCAACCCCGTTGGCAGCGCGAACAAAACCTGCGGCAGGCCAGTCGGATGGGGCGGATATGGCAAGAGGAAGCGTGGGACGAGGCTTGATCGCCGGCGATGCCGCACGCTCGAAAACGCCTCATGATTTCCAGCATTATCCAAGGAAGTCCAACAGAAGCCAGCAGCAAAACCCGGCGAAACTACGGACTTGCGTACCAATGCAGACTGCGTTGGGCTTCCTTGGATGCCCTGTTTGACAGGGCATCCATCCCATCACCTCGACCACTCACCCAAGATCTGCTGGCGAATATCGCTCTCATCGCTCTGAGCAATTTCCTTTTCACCAGCGACTTGTCCAAACGCCTGCGGAAACATCAGCGCAGCGCAGGGCGATTAGCCATCTGAGCCACGATAAAGACGCGAATATCCTCCATCGAGACGAGACCGTTCTTGTCCTCATCGATAAGCGCAAAGTGGTTGTAGACATATGGCATCCGGCCATTGGCTTCGGCGGTGGTCAGCAAACCGTCGTGATTGACGTCCGCTGCGATAAAGCGTTGCTGTAGCTCCTGCTCCAGGCGTTCCTGGCGGCTGGCGGCGGACACTGATCCAACGCTCGCCAAAGCCACCGTTGCGACTATCAGCGATAACCAGCTTCGAGATACGGACATGGCGGTGCTCCTTCGTCGAAAGCCATCAACGCGGACAGGCGATGACGTTGCCCGCTCCGTCGTAACAGGTGGCGCTGTGACTCAAGCCACCGGTCTGGTTGTAGGACGTGCTGCCCTGATAACTGTTGCCGGTGGCGGCGTTGTAGAGCGTGGAATTGCGATTCTGGCTGACACTGCCGTCAGCGCCGACGGTCGCAGCGCCGTTGCTGCTCACACTGCCGCGCGTCCCACTGGCCATCATCCCGCTCTGATGTTGCAAGCTTCCATCGGAGCCGTAGTAGGTAGCGCCGGCGCGCGCGCCACTGGCACCGTTGGCGGACTGAAATGCCCCACCGCTGCCAGCGTAGGCGTTGCCCTGGCCATCGGTGCGCACCACATGACCGCGGGCGGCGCTGCCATTGACGCCACTCCGGTAACGCGTCGCACCGGCTGTGGTCCCGCCATCGGGATTGGCGTACTGAAAGCGAGTGAAGCGATCGGCAGAAGCCGGCGATACAACGATGGCGCTGCTCAGGCCGAGAACGATGCCAAACGCCAAGGTGCTGATGGAAGTCTTCATAACGGTTTCCTCGTGGACTGTCGGTGTCGATCAAGCGTCGTAAGCCACGGAATCCACTGTAGTCCCCAGGGCCGGTGTACAGGTTACGGCGCGACACCCGATGGTTAACGAACAGCGCGGCAGGATCGACTTGTAACCTCAGCTAACAATTCCACGGGCGGGCAGCGACCGCATTTGCTCTATGATGCGGCTCGAACCCTGTGCAGCCCTGCCATCCCCACTCGGCCCATGAACGACACGGCGAAAAAAATTCTGGTTTTGGACGACGAACCCGAGTTGCGGGCCTTGCTCAGTGCCTACCTGGGTTCGCGCGGCTATTCGGTGCGTCAGGTCGAGAACGCCACGCATCTCGACCGGCTGTTGGCGCGGGAAAGCTTCGATGTGCTGATCCTGGATGTGATGATGCCCGGCGAAGATGGCTTGTCGATCTGCAAGCGCCTGCGGCTGGCCGGGGAGATCATGCCGATTCTGATGTTGACCGCGCGCGGCGAGACCGTCGACCGCATCATCGGGCTGGAAATGGGGGCCGACGATTATCTGGCCAAGCCGTTCGAGCCACGCGAGCTGTTGGCGCGCATCGAGGCCATGTTGCGACGGCAAACCCTGCTGGGCGCTCACCACAAACCGCATGCGGAACCGCTGACCGAGTTCGGAGCCTACCGGCTGGATACCCGGCAGCGCCTGCTGTTCAAGGCCGACACCCCGATTGCCCTGAGCGACGCCGAATACCATCTGCTGCAAGTCCTGGCCGCCAATATGGGGCGACCGCTCAGCCGCGATCGCCTGCTGGACCTGACCCACGGTCGCGGCAGCGCCGTGACCGAGCGCAGTATCGATGTGCTGATCCTGCGGCTGCGCCGCTTGCTGGAACAGGATCCTGCCGCGCCACGCTACATCATCACAGTGCGCGGCAAGGGTTATCTGCTGACCAATGGGCAAGCGCGGCCATGACATGGTTGCCGAACAGTCTGCTGGGACGGAATGTCCTGCTGCTGGTCACGCTGATCGTGGTTGGGCAAGCGCTGGCTGGGCTGGTGTTCCGACAGATGGTACAGGCTCCGTTCATCGACCGTCTGGCCGTCACCCTCGCCAACGACTTGATCGCAGTCCGGGCGGGCATGGCCACGCTGCCGCCGGAGCAGCTTGCCCAGTTCATCCAGGCGTTCAACGCAACCAGTCAGGCCCACCACCTTGGCCAGCCCGAGGCCATGATCCCGTTGCCAGTCGAGCAACGCCTGATTCGAAAAACCTCGGCGCTGCTGGCGGAGCAAGGCATCCAGGCCATTTGGCGCAGCGAGGCGGGCAATGCGTTTTACGTCCGCCTGCAAATCGATGGGCAAAGCCACTGGCTATCGACCGTCGGCCTGGCATCTGGGATGTTGCTACCGCGCGCCGCCCTGATCTCTTGGCTGGTCGGCATGGGGTTGGCGGTATTGGGGGCGTTCCTGATCCAGCGCCGTATCAACCGACCGCTGACCCAGCTGGTGCAAGCGACCCACGCCACCAGTCGCGGTGAATTCATCGAACCGCTTGCCGAGCAGGGACCGCACGAGATCGCCGAAGTGTGCCGCGCCTTCAACCGCATGCAGGCCGAGTTGGCCGATCAGAACCAGCAACGCACCCTCATGCTGGCCGGCGTTTCCCACGATTTGCGCACGCCCTTGACCAAAATCCGGCTGGCCGCCGAGATTCTGCGCGACCAGGCCGACGCTGCCCTGATCGACAGCATCGCCCGCAGTTGCCACCAGATCGAAGTCATCATCGATCAATTCGTCGATTTCGCCGGCATCGGCAATAGCGAACCGACCGCTGTCATCGACCTCGATCGGCTCATCGCCGAACTGATTCAGGAACTGGACGCGCCCTTTGCCTTGCAGCTCGAGCCGATTCCCCCTCTCACCCTGCGTCCGCAGGCGCTGCGACGCGCCCTGACCAATCTGATCGAAAACGCTTTGCGCTACGCCCAGCCCGATTACGGTATCGTGACCGCAGCGCAGGGAAAATTCGCGGTGATTCTGGTGCAGGATCGCGGCCCCGGCATCCCAGCCGACCGAGTCGGCGAGCTGCTCAAACCATTCACCCGTGGCAGCGCCGCCCGTAACGGCCCGGCGGGCGCGGGATTGGGCCTGGCGATCGCGGCGCGCATCGTACACATGGAAGGAGGACGGATGACTTTGGGGGAGCGCTCTGGCGGAGGGCTGGAAGTTCGTCTTGAGTTGCCGTTCCAGCGCGAAGGGCCAACCGCCCCCCGAACGGACAGTTCATCAAAGACTCCGGGCAGGAGCTGATGCGATGCGAGGAATCGGGAAACGACGAGGAAAAATCGGTAAACTGGCGCGCCCGGCGAGACTTGAACTCACGACCTTCGGCTCCGGAGGCCGACGCTCTATCCAACTGAGCTACGGGCGCGTTGGGGAAGAATGATAAAGATACCCGGATTGCCATCTGCCGTCCAGTGTTTACCGAGGTTTCTCGCTCGATCGAGCCATATCGGCGAGAAACCGCCCGTCTGCAGGCAACCGGCCACCCCCTCGCAAGGCTCACGGACAGGATGTTTTCAGATAAACGCCGATAACGTTATAATTAATACGTTTACGCTTTGCCCGAATACAACATAAGAACCCCAAACTACAACCTTCCCACAACGGTGCCCCTGCCAAGACCTACGCCCGGCAGACAGGAAGACCAAGACAGTCGAGCCGAGTCTGCTGCCATGCATCGGGAATGCGCAGGTTGCGAATGCGTTCAGTGAGGTCTAAGAGTGTGAGCTCGCAAGCAGAAAAAGCAGATAAATCTGTCATCACCATGTCAGTTACCCTCGTGTCGGCGCTGGTGCTGCTGGCTACCGTTTTGTTCATGGTCGCTGCCCTCATTGGCGCCATCAACAAAATCGCCCCCGACGATGGCTCGCGCAAGGAAGTGGCTGTGCTCGACCGCATCAAGCCGGTCGCCCGCGTGTCGTTCGCCCAGCCCAAACCGGCTGGCGCGGTGAAAATGACCGGCCAGGAAGTCTACAACAAGGTCTGCTCGGCCTGTCACGCCACCGGCGCTCTGGGCGCCCCCAAGGTCGGTGCCAAGGATCAGTGGGAATCGCGCGTCGCCCAGGGTTTGGATACGCTGATCACCCATGCGACCACGGGTATTCGCGCTATGCCTCCCAAGGGCGGCGATCCCTCGCTGACCGAAGCCAATCTCAAGGACGCCCTGGTCTACATGCTGGGTGAAACCGGCATCAAGGTCGACGCCGCACCGGCTGCCGAAGCGCCGAAATAACGCGCCGACGCCCGCTATCCCCATCACCCAAGGGCCATCCCACCGGATGGCCTTTTGTTTGCCCGCCAAACCGCCATGCGCCCCGATCTTCGCTACACCGAATCACCTCGCCAGGAGCGCCAGGACTGGGCCAACCTGCGCTCGCTATGGCCCTATCTGTGGGAATACCGCGGTCGGGTGCTGTGGTCGCTCGGCTGTCTGGTGCTGGCCAAGATCGCCAACATCGGTGTGCCGCTGCTCCTCAAGCAGATCGTCGACCGTTTGGACCCCAGTCGGCAAATCACCCTCGTCCTGCCGGTCAGCCTGCTGCTGGCGTATGGCGCGCTGAAGCTGGGCAATGCCCTGTTCAGCGAATTGCGCGACGTGCTGTTCGCCCGAGTCCGTTACCGCGCCATGCGCCGCCTGACCATGCGCACTCTGGCTCACCTGCACGCGCTGTCGCTGCGCTTCCATCTGGAGCGCAAGACCGGCGCCATCAGCCGCGATCTGGAACGGGGCGCGCGCAGTCTCAGCACCTTGTTGAATTATCTGGCCTTCAGCATTCTGCCGGTACTAGTGGAATTCCTGTTGGCGGCGGTCCTGCTGCTCGGCCGCTATCCGCCGATCTTCACCCTGATCGTATTGGCCAGCATCGTCGCCTACGTCACCTTCACCCTGGCCATCACCCATTGGCGGATGGAGCATCGCCACTTGATGAATCGCCTGGAATCCCAGTCGAACAACGAAGCCATCGACAGCCTGATCAACTATGAAACGGTCAAGTTCTTCGGCAACGAAGACTGGGAACTACGCCGCTGCGACGACACCTTGGCTGCCTGGGAAAACAGCGCGGTCCTGAGCCAAACTTCGATGTCGGCGCTCAACTTCGGTCAGGGCGCGATCATCGCCCTCGGGGTGACGCTGATGATGTTCGCCGCCGCCGCCCAGGTTGCAGCCGGCCAGCTGTCGCTGGGCGATCTGGTACTGGTCAACGCCCTGCTGCTGCAGCTGTTCATTCCGCTCAACTTCCTCGGCATCGTCTACCGCCAGATCAAATACGCCTTGGCCGACATGGACGATCTGGTGCGACTGCTGGCGCGCGAGCCGGAAATCCGTGATGCGGGCGACGCCAAAACCCTGGCGTTGCCACGCGGCGAACTGCGCTTCGAGCAGGTCGATTTCAGCTACCAGCCGGACCGACAGATCCTGTTCGACGTCAGTTTCACCATTCCGCCGGGCCGCAAGCTGGCGGTGGTCGGGGCCAGCGGCGCCGGTAAATCGACCCTGGCGCGGCTGCTGTTCCGGTTTTACGATGTGACCGACGGCCGCATCCTGCTCGATGGCCAGGACATCCGCAGCGTGACCCAGCACAGCCTGCGCGCCGCCATCGGCATCGTGCCCCAGGACACCGTGCTGTTCAACGACACCCTGTATTACAACCTGGCCTATGCCCGTCCGGGGGTCAGCCACGAGGAGGTGGCCACCGCCGCCCGGTTAGCCCAGCTGCACGATTTCATCGCCGCCCTGCCAGCCGGCTACGACACCGTGGTCGGCGAACGCGGTCTGAAGCTGTCCGGCGGCGAAAAACAGCGGGTGGCCATCGCCCGCGCCCTGCTCAAACGACCGCGCCTCCTGGTATTTGACGAGGCGACCTCGGCCCTGGACAGCCAGTCCGAACAGGCCATCCTGCAGGCGCTGCGGGCGGTGGCTGCCGAACATACCACGCTGGTGATCGCCCATCGCCTGTCCACCATCGTCGATGCCGATCAAATCCTGGTGTTGGATCATGGCCGGGTGCGGGAACAGGGCACCCACCGCGAGCTGCTGCAGCGCGACGGGCTCTACGCCCAGATGTGGGCCTTGCAGCAGCGCGAGCAGGCGACCCAGGAAGAAGAACGTTTGCTGGGATTGGTCTGAATCACCCCTCTTCCCAGCCATCCAGGCCGGACGCCAGCAATGTCCGCTCCAATTCGCTCAACTGCACCAACACGCTGGCCTGCTGGCGCTGCAGCCAGGCCAGTTCCTCGCGCCGCTCGGCCCACTGTTCATCGTCTTCCCCGGCCTCCTGCAGCACCTCGCTCAGCGCGGTGATGGCCTCGTCCAGTTCGTCCTGTTCCTGCAGCAGTGACCGATATTGCTGTGGTAAATCGTGCATCGTCGCCATTCCCGAAGATATCTCGCCCTGTGATTGCAGGCGGATGGCGTCCATTGCACCGGACGCCAGTCGACCCCGCGCACCGATGAGCTGGGTTATACTGCCGGCACACTGTGAGATTCCACCCCGCGCGCCGCCGTTCGGCCGTGTTCATGCTGAAGCCGCGCCAGCCGACCCTTTCATTATCCGACGACAGCCATGGAAAAGACTTACGAACCGCACGCAATCGAACAACGCTGGTATGCCTTTTGGGAGGAGCAGGGCCATTTCGCTCCCGGCGGCCAGGGCGTGCCCTACTGCATCATGATCCCACCGCCGAACGTCACCGGCACACTGCACATGGGCCACGCCTTCCAGGACACCATCATGGATGCGTTGACCCGCTATCACCGGATGAAGGGCTGCAACACCTTGTGGCAGCCGGGCACCGATCATGCCGGCATCGCCACCCAGATGGTGGTCGAACGACAGCTGGCCGGTGAAGGCAAGACCCGTCACGATCTGGGCCGCGACGCCTTTATCGAACGGGTGTGGGCGTGGAAAGGGGAATCCGGCGGCACCATCACCCGCCAGCTGCGGCGGATGGGCGCTTCGGTGGACTGGGCGCGGGAACGCTTCACCATGGACGACGGCCTGTCGGCGGCGGTGCGGGAAGTGTTCGTCCGGCTGTACGAAGAAGGGCTGATCTACCGGGGCCAGCGCCTGGTCAACTGGGATCCGGTGCTGCACACCGCGGTGTCCGATCTGGAAGTGGTCAGCACCGAAGAAAAAAGCTTCATGTGGCACATCCGCTATCCGTTGGCCGAAGGCGGCGGTGATCTGATCGTGGCCACCACCCGGCCGGAAACCTTGCTGGGCGATAGCGCCGTGGCGGTGCATCCCGACGACGAGCGTTACAAACATCTGATCGGCTTACATGTCGCCTTGCCGCTGACCGACCGCACCATTCCCATCATCGCCGATGAATACGTGGAATCCAGTTTCGGCACCGGCTGCGTCAAGATCACCCCGGCCCACGACTTCAACGACTATGCGGTCGGGCAACGTCACCAGCTGCCGCTGATCAACATCTTTACCGCCGACGCCAAGATCAACGACAACGGTCCAGCACGCTATCGCGGCCTGGATCGCTTCGAAGCGCGCAAGCGCATCGTCGCCGATCTGGAAGAACTGGGGCTGATGGAAGACATCAAGCCGCACACGCTGATGGCCCCACGCGGCGATCGCAGCCACGCCATCATCGAACCGTTTCTGACCGACCAGTGGTATGTGAAAACCGGACCGCTGGCCGGGCCAGCCCTGGCGGCGGTCAAGACTGGCAAGATCAAATTCATCCCGGAAAACTGGGAGAAGACCTATTTCGACTGGCTGAACCGGATCGAAGACTGGTGCATCAGCCGCCAGATCTGGTGGGGCCATCGCATCCCGGCCTGGTACGACGACAACGGCCAGGTCTACGTCGGTCGCAGCGAAGCCGAAGTGCGCGCCCAACACCAGCTCGGGGCCGAAATCAGTCTGGAGCAGGACCCCGACGTGCTGGACACCTGGTTCTCCTCGGCGCTGTGGCCGTTCTCGACCCTCGGCTGGCCGGAGAACACCGAGTCGCTCAAGACCTTCTATCCGACCAGCGTGCTGGTGACCGGCTTCGACATCATTTTCTTCTGGGTGGCGCGGATGATCATGATGGGTCTGAAGTTCATGGGCGACGTGCCGTTCCGCGAAGTCTACATCCATGGCCTGGTGCGCGATCAGGACGGCCAGAAGATGTCGAAATCCAAGGGCAACGTGCTGGACCCGCTGGATCTGATCGACGGCATCGGTCTGGACGAACTGGTGGCCAAGCGCACCACCGGCCTGATGCAACCGCAGATGGCCCCCAAGATCGAGAAGGCCACCCGCAAGCAATTCCCGGACGGCATCCGCGCCCACGGCACCGACGCTTTGCGCTTCACCTTCGCCGCGCTGGCCACCACCGGCCGCGACATCGTGTTCGACATGGGCCGGGTCGAAGGCTACCGCAATTTCTGCAACAAGCTGTGGAACGCCGCCCGCTATGTGCTGATGAACACCGAGGGCCGGGATACCGGAATCGCCGGCGGCGACATCGAACTCAGCCAGGCCGACCGCTGGATCCTGACCCGTCTGCAACACACCATCGGCGAGATCAACGCTGCGGTGCAGGATTACCGCCTCGACCAGATGGCGCAGACCCTGTACGAATTCACCTGGAACGAGTTCTGCGACTGGTATCTGGAGCTGTCCAAGCCGGTGCTGACCGACCCGGCCAGCTCCGACGCGGCGCAACGCGGCACACGGCGCACGCTGGTCCAGGTGTTGGAGACGTTACTGCGATTGATGCATCCGCTGATGCCGTTCATCACCGAAGAGATCTGGCAGCAGGTCGCGCCGCTGGCCGGCACTACCGGCGACACCATCATGCGGCAGGCCTATCCGACCGCCGATCCGACGCTGGTGGACGAGGCCGCGGTGGCCGACATCGAATGGCTGCGCCAATGCCTAGTCGGCGTGCGGCGCATCCGCTCGGAAATGAACATTGCTCCCGGCAAACCGCTGCCGGTGTTACTGCAGCACGGTTCAGCTGAGGACCGCACCCGGCTGGAACGGCATCGCCGCGCGCTGAGCACCCTGGGCCGGCTGGACGCCATCACCTGGCTGGAAGAAGGCGAAGCGGCCCCGGAAGCTGCCACTGCGCTGGTCGGGGCCATGCAGGTGCTGATCCCCATGTCCGGGCTGATCGACAAAACGGCGGAAATCGCCCGCCTGGACAAGGAGATCGCCAAGCTGCGCAAGGAAACCGAACGCGGCGCCGCCAAGCTGGGCAACGCCGATTTCATCGGTCGCGCCCCGGCGGCGGTGGTCGAGAAGGAACGCGCCCGCCTGGCGGAACTCCAAACAGCCGTAACCAAGCTGGAAGAACAACTGACCCGTATTCAGCGATTGTGAACCGGGCTCACCCACCGCAGACAAGGAAACCCCGATGGAAACTCCCGAATCCGACACCGCGAAGACAGCGAAACTGGGCGCCAAGGTGAGCCAGGTCGTCACCTACTACCATCCGCACACCTGGAAGGAAAAGGGCCTGTGGTGGACGCTCGGTCTGTTCCTGGTCACCTATGTCGTGGTGGTGGTGGTCCTCGGCGTCATCTGGTCGCGCTCGCCCGGCGAATTCAATGTGCGCGAGAACGCCCTGACCCTGGCGCACAACGACCAGAAGAAGCTGGTGCCGGGCTATGTGACCACCGCTACCGCCATCCGCATCGCCGAGACCCTGCTCGACAAGCCAGGCGGTTATCTCAGCAACGATGTCACCCCGCCCGGCGTCTATCTGGACAACATCCCCAACTGGGAATTCGGGGTGCTGACCGAATTGCGCGATCTGGTGCGGGCCATGCGCAACGACTTCAGCCGTTCCCAGACCCAGTCTATCGAGGACAAGGACCTGCGAGTGGCCGATCCGCAGTTCAACTACGACTCGAAATCCTGGATCCTGCCCTCGACCGAATCGGAATACCGCAAGGGCACCGACGCGCTCTACCGTTATCTGGAGCGGATTTCCGACGACAAAACCTATGACGGTCAGTTCTTCACCCGCGCCGACAACCTGGCCTCCTATCTGGCCGTGGTCGAGAAGCGGCTGGGCAACCTGTCGCACCGCCTGGCGGCCAGCGCCGGGCAAGTCCGGATCAACACCGATCTGGCCGGCGATCCCAATGCGCGCCAGTCCACCCCAGTTCCGACCCAGATCGAGGTCAAGACCCCGTGGCTGCAGATCGACGACATCTTCTTCGAAGCACGCGGCTATTCCTGGGCCTTGCTGCACACCCTGCAGGCCCTGGAGATCGATTTCCGCGATGTCCTGCAGAAAAAGAACGCGCTGGTCTCGCTGCAGCAAATCATCCGTGAGCTGGCCAATACCCAGGAATTCATCTGGAGTCCGATGATTCTCAACGGCACCGGCTTCGGCCTGATGGCCAACCATTCGCTGATCATGGCGTCTTACATCGCCCGCGCCAATGCGGCGATCATCGATCTGCGCAACCTACTGTTGCAGGGTTGAGGGCGCACAGCCCACGGCGCGGTAGATCGCAGATGGCGGATTTCAAAACCCACCTGATAGGGGCGGCGGCGGTCAGCGGGTTGGCCGCCACCGTACTGGTGATGACCGGTCAATTTCCCCATCAGGCGGTGATCGGTTATTTCATGCTCGGAACGATCGGCGGGCTGCTGCCCGACATCGACTCGCCCACCTCGATCCCGATCCGGATTGCCCTGATGGTGATGGCGGTGGTCGCGGGCTTCCTGGTGGTCTTCACCTTCGGCGCGCGTTATTCGCTGGTGGAACTGATCGTGCTATGGCTGGGCTGTTTCCTGCTGATCCGCTACGGTCTACTCAACCTGTTCGACCGGGCCACCGCGCATCGCGGCCTGGTCCATTCCATTCCGGCGGCTGTCGGCTTCGGGCTGATCACCGTTCTCATCGCCTACCACGCCTTCGGCTCGTCCATCACCCATGCCTGGCTGTGCGGTAGCTTCGTGACCCTGGGCTTCATCGTCCACCTGCTGCTGGACGAGTTCTACAGCGTCGATCTGTCGGGCAAGAAGCTGTTGAAAAGCTCCTTCGGCACCGCGCTCAGCCTGGGTAGCCTCAACCAACCCATCGGCACGGCCGCGCTTTATCTGGCAGTCGTCGGCCTGTTCTTCCTCTGCCCTTCGCCCCGGCCTTTCACCGAGCTGGTACTGAACCACGCCACCTACCGCGGCGTGGTTCAGCGGTTGTTGCCGGGCGACACCTGGTTTCCGGGCCTGCTGCGCCGGGTGACGCCCGCCAGCCTGATCGACCCGCGCTAGACGCGCCGGCCGGAACCGCCGTTTCAGCGCTCCAGCGCCAAGCGTCGGGTATGGCGAGCGATCACCAGTTCCTCGTTGGTGGGCAACACCCAGACCGCCACCCGGCTACCGGCGCGATCGATTCGCTGGCTATCGGCGTCGTTGGCCGCCGCATCCAGATCGATACCGAACCAGGACGACAGGGCGCAAACCCGGGCGCGGATCTCCGCAGCGTGCTCGCCGATGCCACCGGTGAACACCAGCGCATCCAGTCCACCCAGCGCCGCCGCCAGCGAACCGAGTTCG
>Ga0208823_1000650_pt1 | contig 29337 bp, 14 predicted proteins | sample AD_UKC075_MetaG_FD_184440 | JGI IMG/M metagenome (GOLD analysis project Ga0208823, IMG submission 184440) | Active sludge microbial communities of municipal wastewater-treating anaerobic digesters from USA - AD_UKC075_MetaG (SPAdes) (version 2) | ecosystem: Engineered > Bioreactor > Anaerobic >... | reverse complement strand
GGCGCAGCCGTCCCGGCCGAGTAGTTCGGAGCCGAGGTCCCAGGCGGCGACGGCCGAGCCGGCCGGCGGTGCGGGCACGACGACGGTGTGCCGGATGTCGACCGGGTGCGCGAAACCGGAGGCGTCGTACTGGGTGACGGACAGGTCGGTGACCGCGAACTGCACCCCCGACGAGCCGTCGTCGGTGCCGACCGCGGTCACCCGCACCCAGGGTGTCTCGCCGAAGGGCAGTGCCACCGCCAGCGGTTCGCCCGGTTTGTCGAAGCCGAGGGTGGTGGTCCCGTTGACGGTGGACACCTGAATCCGGCGGACCTGGGCGCCGACCGCGGTGGCGCTCGGGGTGATGGTCAGTGTCGCGTTGGTGACCGGCCGGTCGAAGTCGACCTGCAGCCACTGCCCGAGGGCCGGTTCCAGCGAGTTGGACACCCACGCGGTGGCGGGATCCTTGTCGATCGCGGCGACGGTGCCGCTGGACGGGGCGACGTTGGGCAGGGTGGTGGCGTCCGCGGAGGAACTGGAGGCGCTCAGCCTTCCTCCGGACCATTTCCCGACCACCGGGACCGCACCGGGGGCGGGATAGTCGGCCACCCGGTTGTGGGTGGTGCGGGCATCGCCGGGGGCGCGAACGGCCGAGGAGTGGTCGTCGACGCGGCCGTAGTCGGTCTCCCGGTTGACCGGCGTGTCGGTGACGATGACACCCGCGCCCGGGGGTGTGTTCAGTCCGGCGCGCTGGGCGTCACCGGTCAGCAGCATCGGTCCCAGCGGCGGGAGTTTCAGTAACCGGCGCCGCTCGTCGATGCGCAGCAGTGCTTCGGGGCCGCCGGCGACCCGGGTCAGCTCGCTGGCGGTGCTCAGGTACGGCGCGCCCGGATTAGCCTCCGCCGGTCCGCCGGCGGGCGCGACCCGATAGATCTGCACGGCCGGGAACAGTGGTCGCAGCCCGCTGTCGCTGATGAACCCCTCGACCGTGCCGGGGCCGACCGGTTCGCCGAACTCGGCCACCTTGGCCAGTCCCGGTGAGCCCTCGATGGCCCGGTGCACCAGCAGCGGACGGGCGGACCGGGAGTTCTCCGGGTCGAGGTCGTTGCGCACCACCAGATAGGAGATGCCCTGGCGGGCCAGGGTGTCGGCCAGTCCGGCCGACGGCCGTCCGGCCGCGATCAGGCGCTGCACCGAGTCCAGCGCCCGGATCGTCTGCGGAGGGGTCAGCGGGATGGAATCCCTGACTCCCCAGGGTGACTCACCGAGAACCTGCAGCGGCTCGTCGTGGCTGTTCCCCCAGATCTGGGTGGCGAACGGCGCACCGGGAACCACCAGCACCCGGCCCGGGGCCGGGTCGCCGGTGTTGTGCTCGGTCAGCCAGTCGGCGGCCTGGTGCCAGTAATCCGGGATCTCGCGGAACGCCCCGGGCGGGGTGAGCCGGCCCGTCCAGGCCATCGAGGTCGCCACCAGCAGGGCGCTCAGGACGACGATTCCCGCGGCCACCCGGCGGTCGTCCTCGGGGTGGGCGAACGACCGCACCCACACCGGCCGGGGCGCGCTGCCCGGCAGCGGGATCCGGCCGAGCAGGTGGGCGATCCCCAGCACCAGGGGAAGGCGGATCACCGGTTCCAGCTTGTGGACGTTGCGCAGGGGGGCACCGGCGGCGTCCAGGAAGGTCTGCACCGCGTGGGCCAGTGGCGAACCCAGCCCGCCGGTGTAACCGGCGGTGAGCAGCACCAGGCCGGTCAGCAGCATAGCGATCAGCCGGCCGCGGGCCGGCATCGACCGCAGCGCCAGCCCGGCCAGGCCGCCGGCCGCCACCAGTGTGGTGGCCAGCACCATGACCGGTTGGGTGACCAGTTCCGCGGCAGCGGTGGCGGTGGGCGCGACGAACGGGGTCCAGGCGGAGGTCCCGCGCAGTACCTCGGTCAGCGAGGTCCACTGGGTGGTGACCCCGGAGGACTCGATGAAGTCCAGGAACGGCGGACTCACCCGGCCCAGCAGCAGCAATGCCCCGGTCCACCAGGCGACCGCCAACGCGACCGCCAGCGCCCACCACCCGGTGAACCGCCACCACAGCCGGTTCGGCCGGTGGCAGGCCCACCAGATGACGGCCGGCAGGCAGGCGGCCAGGCTGGCGACGGCGTTCACCGCGCCCATCAGCGCGAGGGCGACCCCCGACTGCGCGGCCAGTATTCGCAGCGACCGGGGATCGCCGGACCCGGGATCGGGCCCCGCGGCCCCGGGATTCAGGGCTCTGATCACCGGTAGCAACACCCAGGGCGCCAGCATCATCGGCAGGGTCTCCGACGAGATCGAACCCAGTGTCGTCAGGACGCGGGGGGACAGCGCGAACGCCCCCGCCGCCACCAGGCGCGAGGTCGGGGTGCCGATCTTGAGCGCCTCCGCCACCCGCAGCAGGCCCCAGAATCCGGCGGTCAGCAGCAATGCCCACCACAGCCGCTGGGTGACCCAGCCGGGCACGCCGAGTTCGTGGCCGGCCAGGAAGAAGGCGCCGTGCGGGAACAGGTAGCCGTAGGCCTGGTTCTGGGCCTGGCCGAACGGCAGGTCGCTGTTCCACAGGTTGGCCGCCCGGGCCAGGAACCGCAGTGGGTTGGCCGTCAGGTCGAGTTTGGTGTCGGGGGCGGTCAGCCCCGGGGACTGGGCGAAACACAGCACCAGTGCGGTGGCGAAGACGCCGGCCAGCCACCGCCGGGACAGCGGCATGCCGGGAACCACCGTGACCGGGGTGTTCCTAGCCGCGGTTGCCGTACTCGACCCGGTTGAGCACCGAGGAGGCCGGGTCGCCCGGCGCGACCTGCGGTTTGGTGTCCTGCTGGAGCATGAGCGTCACGCCGAAAACCGAGGCGGCGCCGAGTAACAGGCCCACCAGCGTGCTGGCGGCGGCGGGCACCACGAATCGGGTCATGGTCGGAAACTAGCACGCCAGGCGCGCGTGTCGGGTGTCGGTCCAGTTGGTATCGGCTGGCCGACATGTCAGCATGGTCGGATGCTGAACCGGGTGTCCCCACTGATTCTCCGCCGGAGTCGGTATCGCCGCGCGGCGGTCGCCCTGGCCGCGGTGCCGATGCTCGTCGTCGGGTGCTCTGCTCCGTCGACGGTGTCCGCACCGGTCTCGTCGGCCCCGGCCGGTGCGCCCAAGAGCAGCGCGGCCACTCCGATGGCGGGCTCCATCCCGATGCCCGCGGCGCCCGCGCCTCCGGCCTGTGGTGAGGGCGCGGCGCTGCTGGCGTCGATGTCCACCCGGGACAAGCTGGCCCAGTTGCTGATGGTCGGGGTGAAGAACGCCGCCGATGCCCGCGCCGTGGTGGGCAACCACCACGTCGGCGGCATCATGATCGGCAGCTGGACCGACCTGTCCATGCTGACCGATGGTTCGCTGGCCGACATCGCGAATCTGGGGCCGCTGCCGTTGGCGGTCAGTGTCGACGAAGAGGGAGGCCGGGTGTCCCGGCTGGCACCGCTGATCGGCGCCGTCCCACCGGCCCGCACGCTGGCGCAGACCAAGACGCCCGACGAGGTCTACCAACTGGCGTTGTCACGGGGACGGCAGATGCGCGGTCTGGGTATCACCATCGACTTCGCGCCCGTCGTCGACGTCTCCGACCAGGGCGCCAACACCGTGATCGGGGACCGCTCGTTCTCCAACGACCCGGCCACGGTCACCGCCTACGCCGGAGCGGTCGCCCGCGGACTGCGGGACGCCGGGGTGCTGCCGGTGCTCAAGCACTTCCCCGGCCACGGCCACGGCTCGGGTGACTCGCACACCGCCGGTGCGGTGAGCACCCCGCCGCTGGACCAGCTCATGGAGAGCGATCTGGTGCCGTACCGGACGCTGACCGCCGAGGCCCCGGTCGGTGTGATGATCGGCCACCTCGAGGTGCCCGGGCTGACCGGGAACACCCCGGCCAGCCTGAGTCCGGCCGCGGTCGACCTGCTGCGCGGCGGCGGCTACGGCGGCCCGGGCTTCAACGGCCCGGTGTTCAGCGACGACCTGTCCAGCATGGCCGCGATCAACTCCCGCTACGGGGTCGCCGAGGCCGTGTTGCGGGCGCTGCAGGCCGGCAGCGATGTGGCGCTCTGGGTGACCACCGCGGAGGTTCCGGCGGTGCTGGACCGGCTCGAATCGGCGGTCGCCGGCGGGGAACTGGCGATGCCGGCCGTCGAGGGCTCGGTGCTGCGGATGGCCGGTATCAGGGGACCCAGCGCACGCTGCGGCGGGTAACCGGCCGGGGCGGGCGGCGGTCATGGCCGCAGGTGGGACCAAGCGACTGCCGCGGGCGGTGCGCGAACAGCAGATGCTCGACGCCGCCGTGCAGTTGTTCTCCGTGCACGGCTACCACGAGACGTCGATGGACGCCATCGCGGCGCAGGCGCAGATCTCCAAGCCCATGCTGTACCTGTACTACGGCTCCAAGGAGGAGCTGTTCGGTGCCTGCCTGAGCCGGGAACTCGGCCGCTTCATCGACGCCGTCCGGGCTGATATCGACCTGAAGGCCAGCCCGCGGGAGTTGTTGCGCCGCACCATCGTCTCGGTGCTGCACTACATCGACGCCAACCGGGCTTCGTGGATCGTGCTTTACACCCAGGCCACCAGTTCGCAGGCCTTCGCACACACCGTCCGGGAGGGCCGGGAGCGGATCATCGACCTGGTCGCCCGGCTTCTGGAGGCCGGCACCCGCAATCCGGCGCCGGACTCCGACTTCCACATGATGGCGGTGGCCCTGGTGGGCGCCGGTGAGGCGGTCGCGGCGCGGGTCAGCGTCGGCGACGCCGATGTCGACGACGCGGCCGAACTGCTGATCAACCTGTTCTGGCGGGGCCTCAAGGGAGCGCGCGAACCGTCGCGGTGAGGTGCGGGTATCCCTTGCTGAGGTTGCGCAGCGCGATATCCCAGCCGGCGCCCTCCCCGCCGGTAGCGGATCTGGGGGCGCGCTCCACGTAGACACCCGCGGCGGCCGGCAGCAGCACGGGCTTGCCGAACTTCACCGCGTAGCGCACCCGGTCGGGCAGCTGTCCCTCGACATTGGCCAGCACCGCGGCCGCGCTGAACATGCCGTGGGCGATCACGGTGGGGAAGCCGAACAGCTTGGCTCCGAGGGAGCTGATGTGAATCGGGTTGCGGTCACCGCCGACGGCGGCGTACCGCCGGATCTGCCCGGTGCTGATGCGCAGAATCGAGTTGGGCGGCGGCAGCTTCGGCTGTTTCGGCGGCTCCGGCTTCGGTTCGCCGGACAGGCTGGTGCGCTGCTGGTGCAGGAACGTCGAGACCTGCTGCCAGGCGGGCTCGTTGCCGACGGACACCTCGGTGAGAAGGTCGACGAGCAGACCCTTGCGGTGTTCGCGGAGGTTCTCGGCGCGCACCGCGATCCCGACGGTGTCGGTGACGGCGATCGGGCGGTGCGCGGTGATCACGTTCTCGACGTGCACCGCACCCATCGCCGGGAACGGGAAGTCGAAACCGGTCAGCACGGACATCACCGTCGGGAAGGTCAGGACGAACGGGTACGTCAGCGGCACCGCGTCGGCGTAGCGCAGACCGGTGACCGCGGCATAGGCGGCCACATTGGACCGGTCGATCGGCAACGCGGCGACGCGGTGCACCGTCGTCGGCAGCCGGTCGCCGCGCGGGATGAACGGCAGCGCACCGGCGGCCGCGCGCACCATGTTCGGCAGTTCCAATTTCACGTCAGGCTCCCAGCATCGCCTGGCCGCAGACCCGGATCACGTTCCCGGTCACCGCGTTCGACGCCGGGCTGGCGAAGTAGGCGATCGCCTCGGCGACGTCGACCGGATCGCCGCCCTGGTACAGCGAGTTCAGCCGACGGCCGACCTCGCGGGTGGCCACCGGGATCGCGGCGGTCATCGCCGTCTCGATGAAGCCCGGCGCCACCGCGTTGATGGTGATGCCCTGCGCGGCCAGCGTGGGAGCCAGCGCCTGGGTGAGCCCGATCATGCCGGCCTTGGTCGCGGCGTAGTTCGTCTGCCCGCGGTTTCCGGCGATCCCGGCCATCGAGGACAGCCCGATGATCCGGCCCCCGGCATCGATGCTGCCGTTGGCCACCAAGCCTTCGGTGAGGGCAAGGGGGGCAACCAGATTCACCGCGACCACGGCATCCCACCGGGCGTCGTCCATGTTCGCCAGGAGTTTGTCGCGGGTGATACCGGCGTTGTTGACCAGGATGTCGGCCTTACCGCCGTTGACCTCGCCGAAGTGTTCGCGCAGATGGGCGGTGATGCGCTCGACCGCGTCGGGGGCGGTGACGTCCAGGGCCAGCGCGGTGCCGCCGACCCGGCCGGCGGTCTCCGTGAGTGCTTCCAAGGAATTCTCGACGTCCACGGCCACCACGGTCGCGCCGTCGCGGGCGAACACCTCGGCGATGGTGGCGCCGATCCCGCGGGCGGCTCCGGTGACGATGCCCACCGTGCCGGCCAACGGCCGGTCCCAGTCCGCCGGTGGGGTGGAGTCCACGGCGCCGACGTGGAAAACCTGCCCGTCGACGTAGGCGGATTTCGCCGACAGGATGAACCGCAGCGTCGACTCCACCCCGCCGGCGCCCGGGGCGGCGTCGGCGGCGACGTAGACCAGTGCCGCGGTCGCGCCCCGGCGCAGTTCCTTGGCCAGCGAACGGGTGAACCCCTCCAGTGCGCGCTGGCAGATCTGCTCGTGCGCTCCACCGGCCTGCTCGGGGGTGGTGCCGAGCACGACGATGCGGGCGCACGGACCCAGGTTGCGCAGCAGGGGGGTGAAGAACTCGTGCAGGGCCTTCAGCCCTGCCGGTTCGGTGATTCCGGTGGCGTCGAAGACCAGGCCGCCGAAGGTGTCGGCCCAGCGGCCACCGAGGTTGTTGCCGACGATGTCGTAGTCCGGGGCCAGGGCGTCCCGCACCGGTTCGGCGAACCGGCCCTGCCCGCCGATCAGCAGCGCCCCGGCCAGGGGCGGCTCGCCGCGCCGGTACCGGCGCAGTGTCTCGGGCGCGGGCAGGCCGAACTGTTTGGCCACAAACGATCCCGGCGCGGAGTTGATCAACTGGGACAACAAGTCAGAAGCCATGCACCTAACTTACTCCTGAGTAAGAACGGTGCGTAGGATGGGCACCATGGCTGATGCTCGACGGGTGGCTGTGCTGGGCGGTAACCGCATCCCCTTCGCGAGGTCCGACGGCGCCTACGCCGAGGCGTCCAACCAGGACATGTTCACCGCCGCGCTGGACGGTCTGGTGGACCGGTTCGGTCTGCAGGGCGCCCGGCTGGACGCGGTGATCGGCGGGGCGGTGCTCAAACACAGCCGCGACTTCAACCTGATGCGCGAGTGTGTGCTGGGTAGCGCGCTGTCCCCGTACACCCCGGCGTTCGATGTGCAGCAGGCCTGTGGAACCGGGTTGCAGGCGGCGATCGCCGCCGCGGACGGCATCGCGGCGGGCCGTTACGAGGTGGCCGCCGCGGGCGGGGTGGACACCACCTCCGACGCGCCCATCGGCCTCGGCAACGATCTGCGCCGGGTGCTGCTGGCGCTGCGCCGTTCACGATCCACCGGGGAGCGGCTGAAACTGGTCGGCCAGCTGCCGGCGGCGGTGGGCATGGAGATCCCCACCAACGGGGAGCCCCGCACCGGGCTGTCGATGGGTGAGCACGCCGCGATCACCGCACGACAGATGGGCATCAAGCGGGTCGACCAGGACGCGCTGGCCGAGGCCAGTCACCGCAATATGGCGGCCGCCTATGACCGCGGCTTCTTCGACGATCTGGTGACCCCGTTTCTGGGTCTCTACCGGGACGACAACCTGCGTCCGGATTCCAGTGCGGCGAAACTGGCGACACTGCGTCCCGTGTTCGGCGTCAAGGGCGGCGACGCCACGATGACGGCCGGGAACTCCACCCCACTCACCGACGGGGCGTCGGTGGCGCTGTTGGCCAGCGAGCAGTGGGCCGAGGAGCGCGGGCTGGCCCCGCTGGCGTACTTCGTCGACGCCGAGACCGCGGCGGTCGACTATGTGAATGGGGCCGATGGTTTGCTGATGGCACCGACCTTCGCGGTGCCCCGACTGCTGGCTCGCAACGGACTCACCCTGCAGGACTTCGACTTCTACGAGATCCACGAGGCGTTCGCCTCGGTGGTGCTGGCCCACCTGCAGGCCTGGGAATCGGAGGAGTACTGCACACAGCGGCTGGGTCTGGACGCTCCGCTGGGACCGATCGACCGCGCCCGGCTCAACGTCAACGGATCCTCGCTGGCGGCCGGGCACCCGTTCGCCGCCACCGGCGGACGGATCGTCGCGCAACTGGCCACACAGCTGGCAGAGAAGAAGCGCGCCCAGAAGACGGGAGCGCCGGTCCGCGGCCTGATCTCGATCTGCGCGGCCGGCGGTCAGGGCGTGGCGGCGATCCTCGAGGCCTGACTCACCGGCCGGCTGACGTCCCGTCCACCTTCCCCTGCTCAGCGGTGACCAGACCCGACTTGATCAGCGCGGTTTCGACGTAGCGCTGAACCGGGCGTGCCTCGAAGAAGCCGGTGTGACCGCCGTGGTACCAGCCGACATCCGGCCGGCCCCAGTGGTTCCACAGCTGGAGAACCTGCTGGCGGGGGTGCACGATGCGGTCGGCCAGGCCGGCGTAGATGAACCGGCCCTGCGGCGGCACCTTCGGCTGCAGTGACAGTGGCGAGATCATCGCGCCGATCGGCCGGGCGAGTTCCACGGTCCGGCGCCGCGGGTCGTCGCGGGGCAGGTTGGAATGCCGGCCGAGCAGTTCGACCAGGTTCGACGGCGGCACCCCGAGGATCGCGCAGGTGAGGTCGTCGTCCAGGCTTGCCAGCAGCGAGGCGACATAGCCGCCGAGGGAGATGCTGTTCAGGCCGATCCGGGCGCCGGGCTGCTCGGCCCGGATCCAGGCCAGCACCCGCCGCACGTCCCAGACCGCCTGAGCGGTGCCGTGGACGTCGTCCATGACGTCCTCACCGGGGAACACCGCGCCCTTGGGGAGTCCACGCCCGCGGGGACCGTGCATCGGCAGCACCGGGAGTGCGACGTTGAGGCCCAGATCCTCGTGCATGTGCCAGGCGCGGAACAGGGTGAGGTCGAGACCGGCGCGGCCCATCTCGGTGCCGTGCACACACACCAGCCACGGCCTCGGTTCCCGGTGCCGCAGGATCAGGGCGTATTCCCGGTGGTTCCCGGTGTAGCTGAGCCACCGCTGCGCACCGGGCTCGTCGGGATGCGGGGCGTACCCGCTTTCGAAGGACAGCCGTTCATGGGTGCGGTTGCCCTTGGTGTAGGACCGGATCGAGACGTCCTCGGGTGCGGTCGGCGCGGTGAAGAAGCCCTCCGGATCGTCCAGCCAGCCGCGTTCCCGGTAGAACTCGACCGCCTCGGTGATCTCGGCGTTGATCCGGTCATAGGCCTGCGGGTCGCTGAGCGGACGACGCCACAGCAGGCCGAGCAGCACCAGTTCGTCACGCAGGGCGTGGCTGGCCAGGGAGAGGGTGGGCCGGGCCACCGGCAGGTCGCCGGCGCCGGAGCCGCCCAGAAAGGCGCCCCAGGCGCGGGCGTAGTAGCTGCCGGCCCTGGCGAAGGGGCTCACCAGGGTGGCCAGCGGGTTCGCAGAGCTACCGGTGCTCTTGCTTTGGGGTGACGCGGTCTGGGGAGCCGCGGTCTGGGGAGCCGCGGTCTGGGGTGAAGCCATGAATCGTCACGCTAGCAATGGCGGTGCCCCGCGCCAGGGCATTTGGTCATCGTTGTCCGAGCGGACGGCGGACCACCCGTCGTCGGGGCCCGGAAACGAGGATGGCCCCGGGCTGAGCCCGGGGCCATCCTCGTTCAGAGAGGGGTCGAGATGAGGATCAGAACGCGGCTTCGTCGAGTTCCATGACCTCATTGTCCAGCGCCTCGACCACCTGCCGGGTGCCGGTGAGCAGCGGCAGGAAGTTCTTGGCGAAGAACGACGCCGCGGCGACCTTGCCCTCGTAGAAGGAGCGGTCCGCGCCGGAGGCGCCGGCGTCGAGGGCGGCCATGGCCACCGTGGACTGGCGCAGCAGCAGCCAGCCCATCACCAGGTCGCCGACGCTCATCAGGAAGCGCACCGAACCCAGACCCACCTTGTAGATGCTCTTGGGATCCTCCTGCGCGGCCATCAGATAGCCGGTCAGCGACGCGGCCATGCCCTGGACGTCCTCCAGTGCCTTGGCCAGCAGCGCCCGCTCGGTCTTGAGCCGGCCGTTGCCGGACTCGTTCTTGACGAACTCGTCGATCTGGCCGGCGACGTGCGCCAACGCCTGGCCCTTGTCCCGGATGATCTTGCGGAAGAAGAAGTCCTGCGCCTGGATGGCCGTGGTGCCCTCGTACAGCGAGTCGATCTTGGCGTCACGGATGTACTGCTCGACCGGGTAGTCCTGCAGGAATCCGGAACCGCCGAAGGTCTGCAGGCTCTCGGTGAGCTTGGCGTAGGCCTGCTCCGAGCCGACGCCCTTGACGATCGGCAGCATCAGATCGTTGACCTTGAACGCCAACTCGGCGTCGACGCCGTGGAGAGTCTTGGCCACCGCCGCATCCTGATAGGTCGCGGTGAACAGGTACACCGCACGCAGACCCTCCGCGTAGGACTTCTGGGTCATCAGGCTGCGCCGCACATCGGGGTGGTGGGTGATGGTCACCCGCGGTGCGGTTTTGTCCATCATCTGGGTCAGGTCGGCACCCTGGACCCGCTCCTTGGCGTACTCCAGCGCATTGAGGTACCCGGTGGACAGCGTGGCAATCGCCTTGGTGCCCACCATCATCCGGGCCTGCTCGATGACGTCGAACATCTGCGCGATGCCCTCGTGAACCTCGCCGACCAGCCAGCCCTTGGCCGGCACGCCGTGCTGGCCGAAGGTCAGCTCGCAGGTGGCCGATACCTTCAGGCCCATCTTGTGCTCGACGTTGGTGACGAAGGCGCCGTTGCGCTCACCCGGCTCGCCGGTGACGGGATCGAAGAGGAACTTCGGCACGATGAACAGCGACAGGCCCTTGGTGCCCGGTCCGGCGCCCTCGGGGCGGGCCAGCACCAGATGCATGATGTTCTCGAAGAGGTCGTCGGAGTCGGCCGAGGTGATGAACCGCTTGACGCCGTCGATGTGCCACGAGCCGTCGTCCTGCTTGGCCGCCTTGGTGCGGCCGGCACCCACGTCGGAACCGGCATCCGGCTCGGTCAGCACCATGGTGGCGCCCCAGCCGCGCTCCGCGGCCAGCACGGCCCAGCGCTTCTGCTCCTCGGTGCCGAGGTGGTGCACGATCTGGGCGAATCCGGCGCCGCCGCCGTACATCCACACCGCGGGGTTGGCGCCGAGCACATGCTCGTGCAGCGCCCACAGCAAGGCCTTGGGGGCGGGCATGCCGCCGAGTTCCTCGATCAGGCCGACCTTGTCCCAGCCGCCTTCGATGAAGGTCCGCACCGAGGTCTTGAAAGCCTCGGGCAGGGTGACGGTGTGGGTCGCGGGGTCGAACACCGGGGGATTGCGGTCGCCCTCGACGAAGGAAGCCCCGATCGGGCCCTCGCACAACCGGGCGAACTCGCCGAGCATCTCGGTGGCGGTGTCGGCGTCCAGGTCGGCGAATTCGCCCTCGCCCAGTGCCTTGTCGACGCCGAAGACCTCGAACAGGTTGAAGACCTGGTCACGGACATTGCTCTTGTAGTGGCCCACGGTTCCTCCTCGATGAGAACGCCACGTGAATTCGGTTGGGTACTCGATTTAAGTTACCCACCAGTAACCCTGTGAAAGTACACCCGCCGGTAACCGAATTGCAACTGAGTGTGATGCAGGTCAATCCGCTGTTCAGAGGGTTGGCGCGCTATCAGGCCGAGGGGGATGCCGGGCTCGTGGGCGCGGGTGTTTCCGCCGGCGCCGCCGGGCCTTCGGCGGCGGGTTCGGCCGGTGCGGACGGGGCGTCGGTGTCCGGCAATTGCGAGACCAGGTGCGCGGCGAGCTCGCCGATGGACGGATAGTCGAACACCGCGGTCGGGCTGATGTCGAACTTGCCGCCGAACTGCCCGAACAGCCGGTTCCGCAACTCGACCGCCATCAGCGAATCGGTGCCGAGGTCCAGGAACCTGCTGGTCGAGGCCGGCGGCTGGGCGAGTCGGAGGAATCCCAGGAACCTGCTGGTCGAGGCCGGCGGCTGGGCGAGTCGGAGGAATCCCTGCACCTCGCGCTGCAGGAACTCGGTCACGAAGTTCACCCGCGCGGCGGCCGGCAGCTCCTCCAGTTGGCGTAGCAGCTCGCTGTCGCCGGTGGGCGCCTCGTCGCCGCGGGGCAGCACCTGATCGAGCAGCGGCGGGCGCATCCCGCCGAGCATCTTCGCCGCGCGCTGCCAGTTGGCCTTGAGGACCGTGGCCTGCCCCGCCCCCTGCCGGACCACCTCGCCGAGGGCGGCGAGCGCCGCGGTCGGCTCCAGCGGCATCAGCCCCTGGGCGCTGAGATTGGCCACCGCGGCCTGCGACGTCGCCATGCCGCCCTGACCCCAGGGACCGAAGTTGATCGCCGTCGCCTGCAGCCCCGCCGCCCTGCGCTGGGCGGCCAGCCCGTCCAGCAGTGCGTTCGCGCAGGCGTAGTTGGCCTGGGACGGCGAACCCAGCACGGCCGAGGCCGACGAGAAGAGGATGAAGAAGTCCAGATCCTCGTCCCGCGTGAGCCGGTGCAGGAGATGGGCGGCGATGGCCTTGGGGCGCAGCGTGGTGCGGAAGCGGTCCAGATCCTGCTGCGGGAGCAGGGCGTCGTCGAGCACGCCCGCAAGGTGGGCCACCCCGGCCAACGGGGGCAATTCGGCACGGATCCGCGCCAGCAGATCGCGGAGTTCGCCCTCCTCGCCGACATCGGCGCAGAAGACGTGGATTCGGCAGTGGAAACGCTCGGCGAGATTCGGCAGTGGAAACGCTCGGCGACCGCGGCGATCGCCTGCTCCGCCTCGGCATCAGGGCTGCGCCGACTGGTCAGCACGATGTCGCCGGCCCCGAGTTGGGCCAGATACGCCGCCGTGTGCAGGCCCAGCGCGCCGAGGCCGCCGGTGACCAGATAGCTCCGATCCGCGCGCGGCCGAAGCGGCTTCGGCATCTGCACCACGATCTTTCCGATGTGCCGCGCCTGCTGCATGCGCCGGAAGGCGGACCTCGCCTCGGTGAGCGGGTAGACCTCGGCGGGCACCGGCGTCCACTGGCCGACCGCCAGCCCCTCGGACAACTCCGTCATCAGCTTCTTGATGTGGTCGGGGTCGGTCATCATCGTCACGTCCAGGGCGATGACGCCATAGTCGATATCGGGCCGGACCGCCGCCATCTGCTCCGGAGTCCAGATATCGCGCTTGGCGATCTCGGCGAACCGGCCGCCCTGGGCGGTGGCCCGCACCGTCGCCTCGATGAAACCCTCGTTGGTCAGGCTGTTGAGCACCACATCGACACCCTCGCCGTTGGTGTCGGCCAGGATCTGGTCGGCGAAATCCGTTGTCCGCGAGTCGTAGACGTACTCCACGCCCATATCGCGAAGGGTCGCGCGCTTGTGGGCGCTGGCGGTCGCGAAGACGGTCGCGCCGTGGTGCCGCGCCAACTGGATCGCCGCCATACCCACCCCGCCGCTGGCGGCATGGATCAGTACCCGATCGCCGGGCTTGAGACGGGCCCAGTCGAACGCGAGTCGGGCGGTCAGAGCCGCCGCGGGCAGGGTCGCCGCGCCGACCGGGTCGACGCCGGCCGGCACCGGGGCCAGCAGTGGGGCCGGAACGTTCAGCCGGCTGGCGAAAGCTCCCTGCATGGAACCGAAAACCCGCTGGCCCACATCGAATCCGGTTACCGCGGAACCGATCTCGGTGACGACGCCACACAGGTCGCCGCCGATCGGACCTGGATCTCCCGGGTAGAGACCCAGGACGTTGAGCACATCGCGGAAGTTCAGGCCGGCGGCCTCCACCCGGACCTGGACCTCGTTCTCGGCCGGTGGGTCCACCTCTGTCTCGGTGAGCCGGAGGTTGTCGATCGCCCCCCGCTCGGTGGGGGCCAGGACGTAATCGTCGGTGCGCGGCATCGGCAACTGGCCGCTGCGGGCCCAGTGCAGTAACCGGGGAACCAGGAACTTGCCCCGCCGGATCGCGATCTCGGGTTCCGTCACCGCGGAACCGAGCATGCGGGCGAGCCAGTCGGCCGGGTCCGCGGACGCGTCGATGTCCACGAGGCGGCAGCGCAGCGTGGGCTGCTCGGCGACAACGGTCCGGCCGATGCCCCACAGCGCGGTCTGCACCGGATCGACCGGCTCACCGGGTTCGGTGGCCACCGCCCGTTCGGTGACGATCCACAGTCCACCACTCAAGCTGGGCTTGGCCTCGGTCAGTGCGGTGTGCGCCGCCGCCAACAGTGCGCCGATCTCGGCTTCCAGCCGGCCGGTGAGCTCATCGGTCCGCTCCTCGGCGCCCACGTTCCCGGAACTGCGATAGACGATCCCGGCGACCGGCGTTCCCCGCTCGGCGGACTCGGCGAACGCCCGCTGCCACACCTGCGCATCGGCCGACGGATCCACGGTGACGGCCCCCGGCACCGCGGCCGCCAGTTCGTCGTCGCCGGCGATCAGCCAGGTGCCGGCCGCCGCCGCGGTGTCGCCGGGAAGGTCGTCCGGCTCCGGCGCAGCGGTCTCCTGCCAGCCCAGTGCGTAGAGCAGTCGGGTCGCGTCGCCGCCGAGGCCGCGCAGCAGCGCCTCCCGCGGAGCGCGCTTGACGGTGAACTCGGAGATCCCGCCGAGTCGACGGCCGTCGCGATCGAGGAACTCGATGTCGAAGACCTGGGTCTCGCCCTCGACGCTTCCGGCGTGCCAGCGCGCCCGGCAGTAGAACCGCCGCGGCATCCGCTCGCGGATCTCCACCTGCCCGTACCGCAGCGGCAGGAACAGGTCGGACACCCCGTGCTCGACCGCCAGCAGTGCCGGGAAGGCCGGGAACGCGACACCGGTGCACAGGTCCAGCAGGACCGGGTGGATGGGTTCGCCGCCCAGGTGCTCGGCGAGTTCCTCACCGACGGCGATGTCGCCGATCGCCTCGCCGCCCGTCTCTCCGGCCATCTCCGCGGCCGATTCCGCGGCCTTTGCCGCAGAGCCCACCCACAGCGACTTCAGGGACCCGGACCAGGTGGGTCCCCAGGCCAGTTCCATGTCGTTGAAGGTGTCGAACAGCTGCTGGGGGCTGGTGCGGGCCAACCGTTCGATCGCTTCATCGATCCCGGTCGGGGCACCGTCCGGCGCTGACGGCTCCTGGGCGGACGGTTCGGTGTCAGTTCCGCTGATGACGGTGCCGTCCGCGTTCAGCGACCACTCGGCGTCACGAACCCCGTACGGACGGCTGTGCACCTGGAAGGTCCAGCCGCCGTCGGCGGGGTGCATGGTCAACTGCACGTCGCGGGCGCTCTTCTCGGGCAGGATGATCGGCTCGTAGAAGAAGACGTCCTTGACCCGTGCCGGCGCACCCGCGGCGGCCAGGGCCATCGCGGCGTAGGTCGCACCGGGCACCACCACGGTTCCGTAGATGACGTGATGGGACAGCCACGGTTGTGTGCGGACCGACAGCACGCTGCTGTAGACGGTGTCACCGGAGGCCAGATCCTTGGCGCTCCCGAGGATCCCGGACGCCGATGCGCCGTCGGAGCCCATTCCGCTGAGCCCGGAGGTCTTGGGCCAGTAGCGGCGGCGCTGGAACGGATAGGTGGGCAGTTCCAGGATGTGGCCCGGGGTGTGCCGCCTTGCGCCGAAATCCGGCCGGTGGCCGCTGATGTACGCGGCGGCCAGTGCCTCGGTGATCTGACGCTGTGCGTTGGCGCCCTTGCGCAGTGACACGATCGTGGTGGGCGCGGGCCGGGCCTCGGGCCAGGTCTGCAGGGCCGCGGCGGTCAGGATCGGCTGCGGACCGATCTCCATCAGGACCGAACAACCCAGGGCCGCGACGGTGGCGACACTTTCGGTGAACTGCACCGGCTGCCGGGAGTGCTTGCGCCAGTACTGCGCGTCGATGGGGGTGTCCGCGGTCAGTACCGCCCCGGTCCGGTTGCAGACCAGGGGCAGGGCCGGCGGGGCGAACTCGAACTGCCCGGCGAAGGTCTCGAACTCGTCGAGCACCGGATCCAGCATCTCCGAGTGGAAGGCGTGCGACGTCTCCAGCCAGGTGCACCGGGTGGCGTCCTGGCTGCAGGCGGCGACGATCTGCTCGAGATCCTCGCCCGGGCCGGACAGCACCGTATTGCGGCCGTTGTAGGCGCCCACCGACACCCGCGGGTACGGATCGGCGGCGCGCACCACGTACTCGGGATCGGCGAACACCGCCACCATCCGCCCACCCGGGGGCAGGCTGCCGAACAACCGTCCGCGTTCGGCGATCAACCGCGCACCGTCTTCGAGGCTGAACACCCCGGCGACGCAGGCCGCCGCGTACTGGCCCACGCTGTGGCCCAGGACGACATCGGGCTCGATACCCCAGGACTGCCACAGCCGGGCCAGGCCCATCTCCACCGCGAAAATCGCGGGCTGGGCGAAGGAGGTGTGCCGCAACGTCTCGGCGGCCTCGCGGTCACCGGACAGCAGCACCTCGAGCAGGGGCCGGGGCAGGATCGGATCGACTGCCTGCGCGCAGCGGCGCACCGTCTCGGCGAAAACCGGTTCGCTGTCGAACAACTCGCGGGCCATCCCCGGGTACTGGCAACCCTGGCCCGGGAAGAACCACGCCGTGGTGGGCGGGTCGGCGCATTCGCCGCGCAGCACGCCCGGGCGCAGCCGGTTGGCCACCAGGTCGTCGAGCAGCATGCGGGCCTCGTGCACCGAGTTCGACACCACCGCCGCCCGGTGCTCGAACTGCGCACGCCCGGTGCCGGCGGTGTGGCACACATCGGCGATATCGGCGTCGGGGTGCGTTTCCAGCCAGGCGGAGTAGCGCTGGGCCAGCGCCGTCAGGGCCGGTGCCGACCGCGCCGACAGGGGCAGCACGTTCCACGACGGGTGAGTTGGTTCCGCCTGGTGGGGCGGTTCCGGCGCCTCGAGTTGGTTCCGCCTGGTGGGGCGGTTCCGGCGCCTCGGCCGGCGCGGCCTGGGGGGCCTCCTCGATCAGCACGTGGGCGTTGGTTCCGGTGAACCCGAACGAACTGATCCCGGCCCGGCGCGGCCGGCCCTCCGCCACCTGCCAGGGCGTGGGGTGCGCGACCACCCGGACGGGCAGCGAGTCCCACGGGATGTGCGGTGAGGGGGTGTGGAAGTGCAGGCTCTGCGGGAGCAACTCGTGCTGCAGCGACAACACGACCTTGATCAGGCCGGCGACGCCCGCCGCCGACTCCAGGTGGCCGATGTTGGTCTTCGCGGTGCCGATCAGCAACGGGCGGTCGGGCTCCCGGTCGGTGCCGTACACCGCCGCGGCGGCCTGCACCTCGATCGGGTCGCCCAGCGGGGTGCCGGTGCCGTGGGCTTCCAGGTAGTCGACGTCACCACCACGCAGACCGGCCCGGTCCAGGGCGGTGCGGATGAGCCGCTGTTGCGCGCCGCCGTTGGGCACCGTCAAGCCGCTGGAGGCGCCGTCCTGGTTGACCGCGGTGCTGCGGATGACCGCGCAGATCCGGTCACCGTCGCGCTGGGCGTCGCTGAGCCGCTTGAGCACCAGGACGCCGCAGCCCTCGCCCCGGACGTAGCCGTCGGCGGCGGCGTCGAAGGTCTTGCACCGGCCGTCCGGGGCCAGCATCCGGGCACGGGAGGCGGCGACGATGGAGGCCGGGCTGAGCAGGATGTTGACCCCGCCGGCCAGCGCCATATCGCAATCGCCGGAGTGCAGGGCCTGGGTGGCCTGGTGGACGGCCACCAGCGAGGAGCTGCAGGCGGTGTCCATCGCCACCGCCGGACCCTCCAGTCCCAGGGTGAACGCCACCCGGCCGGCGATGGCGTTGAGCGCATTCCCGGTGATGAAGTAAGCCTCCAGGTTCTCCACCGAGTTGCCCGACATCAGGTGCGCGTACTCGTTGGCGCCGACCCCGACGAACACCCCGGTTCGGCTGCCCCGCAGCGAGGTCGGCGCGTAGCCCGCTCTTTCCAAGCCCTCCCAGGCTATTTCGAGCATCAAACGCTGCTGCGGGTCCATCCAGACGGCTTCGCGCGGGGAGATGCCGAAGAACTCCGGATCGAATTGGTCGACACGGTCCAGGTATCCGCCGCTGCGGGTGTAGATCTTGCCCGGGGTCTGCTGGTCGGGGTCGTAGAACTCGTCGACGTCGAAGCGGTCCTCGGGGATCTCGCGGATCGCGTCCACCCCGCCGGAGAGCACCTCCCAGTACGCGTCGGCGTCGGGGGAACCCGGGAAGCGGCAGGCCACCGCGATGATGGCGATCGGCTCGTCGGCCGCCGACGAGACCGGCCTGACCGGGATTGCGGCGCCGGGCTTGTCGGTGAGGCCGAGAACGTCGCCGAGCAGGTAGTCCGCCACATCGGACAGCCGCGGGAAGTCCATCGCCAGGGTGGCCGGCAACTCCTTGCCGACGGCCTGTTCCAGTCGGCGGCGCAGTTCGATGGCCATCAGCGAATCCATGCCGAGGTCGAAGAACCCGGCTTCCTCGCGAACGTCGGACACATCGACCCGGGTGACCTCGGCGACGGCGGTGCGCAGGAACTCCAGCAGCATCTTCCGGCGCTGCTGGACCGGGGCCGCCGTGAGTCGACCGACCAACGCCGTGGGTCCCAGTGGGCCGGACGCGGCGGGTGGCGAGTCCCCGGTTTCCGGGGCGAGGCCGTCGAGCAAGGCCCGCCGACCGGCCTGCAGGTAGATCGGAAGGAAACGGGCCCAGTCGATCCGGGCCACCACGGACTCCGGGTTCGTCGGCGCGGCGGCCTCGGCGATCAGGTCGGCGATGGCGGGCAGAGCCTGGGCGGGGGACAGCGTGTGGACCCCCCGCAACTCCAGTTGGGCCCGGGCGTCACCGTCGGCCATGCCTCCTGAGGTGCGACCGGCCGAGAACGGCCCCAGGTTGACGCTGACCGCCCGGACGCCGCGCTCGCGCAGCTGCCAGGTCAACCCGTCGAGATAGGCGTTGGCCGCGCTGTAGGCGGTCTGGCCGAAGCTGCCCCACACCGCGGAGATCGAGGAGGTGAACAGCACGAAATCCAGTTCCGGGCCGGCGACCGCCTCGGCGAGATGCCATGCGCCCCAGACCTTCCCGGCGAAGACCCGGTCCACTTCGGCACCGTCCAGCGCGGTCAGCGGGGTGGTGCTGTTCTCTCCGGCGGCGTGCACGATCCCGGCCAGCGGTGGGAGTTCGGCCCGCATCATGGCGGTCAGTCGGGCGACGTCATGCGGATCGGCGACATCCGCGGCGACCACCCGGATATCGCAGCCGTGCTGTTCGCGCAGTGCCTCGATACGGTCCCGGGTGGCATCGTCCGGGGTGCGGCGACTCGTCAGGACCAGATGTCCGGCGCCGCGGGCGGCGAGGTACTCCGCGAGTTCGAGGCCGAGGGCGCCGAGTCCGCCGGTGACCAGATAGGTTGCCGTGGAACGTAGTTCCAGCGCTGCGGGGTCCTGCCGTGCGGCGCTTCTGACCAGGCGGGGGACGTGCACCGCGTGCTGACGCAGCGCGATCTGGTCCTCGCCCGGGGCCGCGGTCGCGATGCAGCCGACCAGCCCCGACCAGTCGTCGTCGCCGGGGCCGGACAGATCCGCGAGCCCGCCCCAGGGCTGGGGGTACTCCAGTGCGGCGGAGCGACAGAACCCCCACAGGCTGCTTTGTTCGGGTGACACCGTGTCGGAGTCGATGATGTGTTGGGCGCCGCGGGTGACCACCCAGACGGCGTTGCGGAGGTCGGCGGCGGCCGCGGCGCGGAACAGTCGCTGGGTTCCGCCCAGGACGCGGTGCTGCATCCGCAGCAGCGACTGCATCGACGGTGTGCCGGTGCCCAGGGCCGCGAGATGCAGAACCCGCAGTCCGGCCCCGTCGTTCGCCGCCGAGTCGTGCGCCGCTGAACGCAGTTCGGCGGCCAGCCGTTCCTCGTCGGCGTCGGTTGCGGGCAGGCCGAAGGTGCGGCACCGGTGGCCGGCCGCGGTGAGCGCGTCGGACACCGAATCCAGAAGGCCGGCGTCGTCGCCGACCAGCGCCCAGGCGGCCTGGCCCGCCCCGGGTGTCAGAGTGGCCGGCTGCCAGCGGATCTCGTAGCGGATATCGGTGGCCGCGGCACGGGCGTCCGGGGCGGCCGCCGATGAGTTCCGGACGCTGGCCGGTTTGCCCCCGAACCAGTACTGGCGATGCTCGAAGGGGTACGGCGGCAGGTCGACCTTCTTCGCCGTCGCGGGCGCGAGAGCATCGAAATCGGGCAGGCCGCCGGCGACGTAGACCGCGGCCAGGGCCTCGGCGATCTGGCGTTGGTCGGCGACATTGCGGCGCATCGCCGGGACCGCCTTCGGCGTGGCCGCCCCGTCCGGCCAGGCCCGCAGTGCCGCGGCGGTGAGCACCGGTTGCGGGCCCACCTCGAGCAGCAGTGTGCAGCCGAGTTGGGCCATGGTGGCGACACCCTTGGCGAACTCGACCGGCTGGCGCGAGTGACGGCGCCAGTAGGCGCCGTCCAGCGCGGCGTTGCGGCCCAGCGCGGCGCCGGTCCGGTTGCAGATCAGAATCCGTTGCGGCGCAGCGAATTCGAAACGGTTCGCGTAGGCCTCGAACTCGTCGAGAGCCGGGTCCAGCAGTGCCGAATGGAAGGCGTGGCTGGTGTCCAGCCATTCGCAGCGGACACCGTCGGCGGTGAGCCGGGCAACCACCTGCTCCAGTTCGGCGCCGGGACCCGACAACACGGTGCTGGCACCGTTGTAGGCGGCAACCGACAGACCCGGGAACTCGTCGGTGAGGCGCTCCACCCGATCCGGGTCGGCGAAGATCGCCGACATCCGACCCCCGGCGGGCAGGTCGCCGAAAAGACGGCCACGCTCGGCCAGCAGTCGGGCACCGTCCTCCAGGCTGAACACCCCCGCGACGCAGGCCGCGGCGTACTGCCCGACGCTGTGTCCGAGGACCACGTCGGGTTCGAAGCCCCAGGACTGCCAGAGCCGGGCCAGGCCCATCTCCACGGCGAAGATCGCGGGTTGGGCGTGGCGGGTCTGCTGCAGGGCGGCGGCGCCGTCCGGGTCACCGGGGTCTGTGTCGACGCCGAAGATCACGTCCAGCAGGGGTCGGTCGAGGATGTCGGCGACCGCAGCCGCGCACCGGGTCATGGTGTCGGCGAAGACCGGTTCGGTCTCGAACAACTCGCGGGCCATCCCGGGGTACTGACTGCCCTGCCCGGGGAACAGCCAGGCGGTCTTGGGCCGGTCCGTGCAGTCGCCACGCACCAGACCGGGGGCCGGGCGTTCATCGGCCACCGCGTCGAGGAGTTCCCGCGCGGCATCCAGGGAATTGACGACGCAGGCGGCCCGGTGTTCGAAGTGGGCCCGGCCCGATCCGGCGGTGCGGCACACGTCGGCGAGCGTCGCCTCCGGGTGCTCGTCCAGCCAGGTGCGGTACTCCGCCGCGGTCCGAGCCAGGGCGGCCGGAGTGCGGGCGGACAGCGGCAACACCCGGAACCTGCGCGGGTCGGTGGGCGCGGCGGCGTTGACGGTCGGCGCCTGGGGCGCCTCTTCAAGAATCACGTGGGCGTTCGTGCCGGAGAACCCGAACGAACTGACGCCGGCGATGCGGGGCCGCGCACCGCTCTCCCAGGCGCGGGCCTGGTCGACCACCCGCACCGGGATCCGGTCCCACGGAATGTGCGGCGAGGGGGTGCGGAAGTGGAGATGCCGGGGCAGTTCCTGGTGCTCGAGGGCCAGCACGACCTTGAGCACCCCGGCGACCCCGGCGGCGGCCTCCAGGTGCCCGATATTGGTCTTCGCCGAGCCGATCAACAGGGGTTGCCCGGTGTCGCGGCCGGGGCCGAGGGCGGCGGCGGCGGCCTGGGCCTCGATGGGATCGCCCAATGACGTCCCGGTGCCGTGTGCCTCGAGATAGTCGATATCGCGCGGACTCAGGCCCGCCCGTTCCAGTGCCTCGGTGATGACCCGCTGCTGAGCCACACCGTTGGGCACGGTGAGCCCACCGGACGCGCCGTCCTGGTTCACCGCGCTGCCGCGGATCACCGCGCGGATCCGGTCACCGTCGCGAATCGCGTCCTCGAGACGTTTGATGACGATGACGCCGCAACCCTCGCCGCGCACGTAACCGTCGGCGGCCGCGTCGAACGTCTTGCACCGGCCGTCGGGGGACAGCATCCGGGACTGCGAGAAGGTGATCATAGTGGCCGGGCTGAGCAGGACGTTCGCGCCGCCGGCCAGCGCCAGGTCGCACTCACCCAGACGCAGCGCCTGACATGCCTGGTGAATGGCCACCAGCGACGAGCTGCACGCGGTGTCGACGGTGACCGCGGGCCCCTGTAATCCCAGCCGGTAGGAGATCCGTCCGGCCCCGGCGGCACCGGACGTACCGATCGCCAGGTAGGCCTCGATCTCCGGGTAGGTCAGGGCATCCGAGGCCATGCCGAGGTAGTCGTGGGTGGAGAGCCCCACGAAAACCCCGGTCCGGGTATTGGCCAGGGCGGTCGGAGCGGTGCCCGAGTGTTCCACCGCCCGCCACGCGGTCTCCAGCAGCAGTCGGTGCTGCGGGTCCATGAACTCCGCCTCGCGTGCCGAGACCCCGAAGAACGGGGCGTCGAAGCCGGTGACGTCGTCGACGAAACCGGCGCGGCGGGTGACGACCTTGCCCGGGGCAGCGGGGTCCGGATCGAAGAACTCATCGGCGTCCCACCGGTCCGCGGGGACCTCCGACACCGCGTCCCGGCCGCTGTGCAGCAAATCCCAGAACTGGTCGGCATTCGCGGCACCGGGCAGCCGCGCCGCGTAGCCGATGATGGCGAAACGAGGCGTCTGGTCACTCATGTCCGGTGGCTTCCATCACTTCCGTGTCGGCACTTCCGTGTCGGCTCCGAGTCGGCTCCGAGTCGGCTCCGAGTCGGCGAGGCGTTCGATGCCCGCAGGCACCCCGAAACCTCCGAACGGTTCGGCCCGCTCGTCCTCCCCGGACGGCCCCGGCCGACTCGATCTCCCCCGGGCAAGTATGGCACGCGTGCAGGCGGCCCACGGCGGCGTTCCGGTGCAGGTCGGTCGGGTCTGGCGGCGGACAGCGGGGTCGCACGGTTATCTTGGGGGGTCTGGTCGCAGCGTGCGGGCCCGTCGGCCGTGCTGTTTCGGGGCCGGGGCAAACCGGATGACGCCGGAAGAAATCGGGAGAGACCGGGAGAGAATCAGTGCAGATCGGGAAGATCACGGTCGGCACCATCGACGATTGGGCGCCGAGGCCGGGCACGCTGATCTCGTGGCACCCGACCAGCGCGGCGATGGCGAAGGCCCGTAACGCGCCGGTGAGTCCGGTGCCGGTCAGCTACATGCAGGGCCAGCACATTCGCGGAGTGTGTGAGCAGGAGGCCGCCGGGCTCGACTACTCCCGGCAGATCATCGCCACCTGTGAGGTGCCCGGCCGGTGCGATGTCGCGGCCATGAACCACGCCATCAACGCGTATCTGCGCCGGCCGGGCTCGAACTCGACACCTACCGGAGCTGGTTCACCTACACCGATGACGGGGAGATCCTCCGGCACACCCTTGCCGACCCGGCCGATATCGAGTTCGAGCCCGTCGAGCACGGTGAGATGTCGGCTGAGGACGCCCGCAAGCACATCGTCGACATCCCCACCCCGCTGGAGTGGGGCTGTTTCTCGTTCGGGATCGTGCAGAGCGAGGACCACTTCGACTTCTACGCCAGCATCGACCACGTCCACGGTGACGCGGCGTTGATCGGGATCACGATGCTGGAAGCCCACGGCATGTACACGTCGCTGACCGCCACCGGGCAGCCCCTGGCGCTCCCCCCAGCCGGCAGTTTCGACGATTTCTGTCGGAAGGAGCGCGCGGCCACCGCCACCCTCACCGTCGACTCGCCGGAGGTTCGCGCCTGGATCGAGTTCGCCGAGAACAACGACAACACCCTGCCCGAGTTTCCGCTGCCGCTGGGCAATCCGCTGGAACCGACCGTCGCCGAGATGACCGGCGAGATGATCCTCGACGCCGAACAGACCGCGAAGTTCGAGGCGGCCTGCGCGGCGGCCGGCGTGCGGTTCGTCGGCGGGCTGTTCGCCTGCACCGCCAAGGTGGAACATGAGCTGACCGGCGCCGCGACGTACTACGGGCTGACGCCGCGGGACACCCGACGGACATCCGGCGTGCGGTTCGTCGGCGGGCTGTTCGCCTGCACCGCCAAGGTGGAACATGAGCTGACCGGCGCCGCGACGTACTACGGGCTGACGCCGCGGGACACCCGACGGACATCGGACGACTTCACCGCACAGGGCTGGTTCACCGGGCTGGTGCCGATCACCGTGCCCATCGCCGCGACATCGTTCGGCGAAGCCGCCTGGGCGGCGCAGGAGTCCTTTGACACCGGTCAGAAACTGGCCAGGGTTCCCTACTACCGCGTCCTCGAACTCGCGCCGTGGCTGGAGAAGCCCCGGCCGAACTTCCCGGTGGCGAATTTCCTGCACGGCGGGGCCGCCCCCCTCAACGCCATTCTCGCGGCGACCGATCTGGGCTACTCCAACAACATCGGGATCTACTCGGACGGACGGTTCTCCTACCAGCTGACGATCTACGTGTTCCTGTACGACGGTGGAACCGCCATGTCGGTGCTCGGTCCGGACAACCCGATCGCCCGGAAGTCGATCGCCCGGTACATCGACGCGATGAAGACGGTGTGCCTGCAGGTCGCGGAGGCCGGCGACTGGGGACACGGTGTTTGAGAGCACGGTTTCCGGGCTGACATGCGGCGGCTAGCCGGCATCGTCGTGCGGTGGCCCGCCGCCGTCATCCTGGTCTGGGTGGCGATGGCCGTCCTCCTGCCGCAGTCCTTTCCCAGCCTCAACGAGATGGCGCAGAAGAATCCGCTGGCGATGCTGCCCGGGAACGCGCCGTCCAGCGTTGCCGCCAGGGAGATGACGAAGGGGTTCTCCGAAACCGGGACCGACGACCTGCTGCTGGTGGTGCTCAGCGACGAACGGGGAGTCGGCGGGGCCAACGAGGCCGGTGCCGGCCGCGACCAGGAGGCCACCTACCGCAAACTGGTCACCGCGCTGCGCGACGACCCCGACGTCGTCATGCTGCAGGACTTCCTGGAAACCCCCGCCTTGCGCACCTTCCTGACGAGCAAGGACGGCAAGGCCTGGGTGGTGCCGGTGGGTCTGACGGGCGCCTTGGGCACCCCGCAGGCCTACGCGGCCTTCAACCGCGTGTCGGGCATCGTCGCGCAGAACACCGCGGGCAGTCCGCTGCAGGTGCACCTGACCGGGCCGGCCGCGACGGTGGCCGACCTGACCGTCGCCGGCGAGCGCGACCGCGCCCCCATCGAGATCGCGATCGCCGTCCTGGTGCTCGCGGTGCTGCTGATCGTGTACCGCAACCCGATCACCATGCTGGTGCCGCTGATCGGCATCGGCATGTCGCTGGTCATCGCCCAGGCGGCGGTCGCCGGCCTCTCCGACGTCAGCGGGCTCGGGGTGTCGAATCAGGCCATCATTCTGCTGAGTGCGATGATCGCCGGCGCGGGAACGGACTACGCGGTTTTCCTGATCAGCCGTTACCACGACTACGTGCGGCGCGGGGAGAGCTCCGACGACGCGGTGCGCCGGGCCATGGGCTCGGTCGGCAAGGTGATCACCGCGTCCGCCGCCACCATCGGGCTCACCTTCCTGGCGATCAGCTTCGCCCGGATGGGGGTGTTCTCCACCGTCGGGGTGTCGTCGGCGGTGGGGGTCGCGGTGGCGCTGCTGGCCGCCCTGACGCTGCTGCCCGCGATCCTGGTCCTCGTCGGGCGGCGCGGCTGGATCGCACCGCGGCGGGAACTCACCGCCGGGCTCTGGCGCCGTTCCGGTATCCGCATCGTGCGCCGGCCGCGGACGTATCTGCTGGCCAGCCTGCTGGTCCTGGGGCTGCTGGCCGCCAGCGCCGGAATGGCCCGGTACAACTACGACGATCGCAGGGCGGTCGCGCCGAGCAGCCCGAGTGCGGTGGGCTACCAGGCGTTGGAACGCCATTTCGACCTCAACCAGTTCGTCCCGTCCTATGTGCTGATCCGATCGGAGCGCAATCTGCGCACGCCGCGGGCGCTCGCCGATATGGAGCAGATGGCCGAACGCATCAGCCAACTCCCCGATATCGCGATGGTCAACGGCATCACCCGGCCGCTCGGGCAGGTGCCCAGGGAGTTCCGGGCCACCTATCAGGCGGGGCTGGTCGGCGAACGGCTCAGTGACGGCTCGGCGACGATCGCCGAGAACATGGACGGTCTCAACCGGCTCTCCGACGGGGCCGACACCCTTGCCTCCGGACTCGTGGACGTGCGCGTCGAGGTCAACGATCTCGCGACCAACATCCAGGGCATGGTTGACGCCGTCTCGGCCCTGAAAACGCACTACAGCGGCGACACGCTGGTGAAGAACGTCGAGGTCGCGGCGAAACTGGTCAACGCCGTCAACGAACTCGGCAACTCCATGGGCCTGAGTTACCAGGCGGGCCGGGACCTGGTCGGCTGGGTGGGGCCGGTCCTGGCGGCGCTGCACGGCAACGTCGTCTGCGACCTCAACCCGTCGTGCAGCGAGACCCGCGGGCACTTTCAGCGCCTGGTCGACGCGCGCAATGCCGGGACCATCGACAAGATCAACGACCTGGCCGGGCAGCTGAAGTCGTTGCAGGACACCCAGTCCCTGAGCGCCACCCTGGCCAGGCTGCGGGTCGCGCTGTCGAGCCTGAACGCGACGATGCGCGCCATGGGACTCGACACCCCGGCCGGTGCGCAGAGCACCATGACCGAATTCCGCCGCCAGGCCGACCGGGCCGCCGACGGCAGCCAGGAGGTGGCGGCCGGGGTGGATCAGGTGGTCCGGCAGATCGAGGTGATGCGATCCGGGCTCGATCAGGCGGCGGCGTTCCTGCGGTCGCTGGAGCAGGACGCCGCGGCGCCGTCGATGGCCGGGTTCAACATTCCGCCCGAGGTGCTGGAGACGACCGACTTCCAGACCGCCTCGAGGACCTTCATCTCGCGGGACGGCCACTGGGCGCGCTACCTGGTGTTCACCAAGCTCGACCCGTTCAGTTCCGCGGCGATGGACCAGGTCAACACCATCCTGGACACCGCCAGGTCGGCGCAGCCCAACACCAGCCTGGCCGGCGCCACCATCTCGATCGGGGGATACCCCGCCGCCCTGCGCGACACCCGCGACTACTACCGCGACGACATCCGATTCATCGTGGCCGCGACGGTCGTCATCGTCCTGCTGACGCTGATGGTGCTGCTGCGGGCGCTCATCGCGCCGCTCTACCTGGTCGGCTCCGTGGTGATCTCGTACTTCGGCGCACTCGGCATCGGTGTGCTGGTCTTCCAGTACGGGTTCGGCCAGCCCCTGCACTGGACGGTGCCGCCGTTGGCCTTCGTCGTGCTGGTCGCGGTGGGCGCCGACTACAACCTGCTGTTCGCATCGCGATTACGCGACGAATCCCCGCGCAGCACCCGGTTCGGGGTGATCAGGACGTTGTCGTCGACCGGGGGCGTCATCACCGCGGCGGGCTTGATCTTCGCCGCCTCGATGTGGGGTTTGCTGTTCTCCAGCATTGGTACCGTGGTGCAGGGCGGTTTCGTCATCGGCGCCGGGATCCTGTTGGACACCTTCCTGGTTCGCACGGTTCTGGTTCCCGCCGTGGCCACCCTGTTGGGGAAGGCGAACTGGTGGCCGTCACGAGCGATAGCGCGGGGGAGAGCCGGATGGAAATCCCCAGCATGAGGAAAGCCCGAGCATGAGGAAAGCCCGAGTATGAGGGAAGACCGAGCATGAGGAAACTGGCCGCGGTCGCGACGGCACTGCTGAGCGTGTTCGCCGCGGGTGGGGCCGCCTCGGCGAGCGAGGAGTCCCCGGACACGACAGCCGCGGCAGCCGCAACGGACGCGGACGCGACAGCCGGTGAGCCGGCCCCGCTGCTGGGCACGCCGGGCCGCGGGTACGCCCTCGGCGGCGCGCACGTCGCGGGCATCCCCTATGAGGAGTACATCCGCCGGACCGGCGCGGAGTGGTTCCCGCACCTGGACCGGCAGATCATCGACTACCCGGCCGGACAGGTGCAGGGCCACACCCTGGAACGGCTCTTCCCGGGGATCGGGCGGCTGGATGACGAGTTCCCCGGCCTGGGTCTCGACGGCCCGAGTGTCGGCGAGTCGGTCGACGAGGGGGCCGGCAATGTCATCAGGGCGGTCGACGAGGGCGGCCAGGGCATGGTTCTCGGCCTGTCCGAGGGCGCCATGGTGGTCAACGCGGTACAGGCCCGGCTGGCCAGTGATCCCAACGCGCCGCCACCGGACCAGTTGTCCTTCGCGGTGTATGGCGACCCGATCGGTCAGCACGCGTTCGGCGACGGTTTCCTGCGGCAGAACTTCCCGGTGGGCAGCGTCGTTCCGTCGCTGGACTTCCGGATCCCGCCGCCGGTGGAAAGCCAGTACGACACCTACTCGTTCGTATCGGCCTACGACAGCATCGCCGACTGGCCGGACCGCCCGGACAACTGGATGTCGGTGCTGAACGCGATCGCGGGTCTGGCGACCGGTCACACCGCGGTGGCGTTCACCAACCCGAGCATGGTTCCGGAGCGCAACGTGCGGACGACGGTCAATTCCCGGGGCGGTAAGACCACGACGTACATGATCCCCGAGAAGCACCTGCCGTTGGTGCTCCCGTTCAAGTACCTCGGTGTCGACGAGGACACGCTGAACCGGCTCGACGCGATTCTGCTGCCGATGGTCGATGCCGGCTACTCCCGGAACGACGACCCGTCCACCGCGCCGATCACCGTCGACCCGGTCAACGGCTATGACCCCGCGGAGATCACCGCGCCGGCCACCCAAGCGGCGTTCGGTGAGGATGTCGGAACCGATCCGATCTCCCAGATGCTGGCATTGGTCAACAGCAGTTTCTCCTCCCCTGAGGGCTGACCGGGGATCGCGAAAGCGCCGGTCACGAACCCAGTAGTCCCGCGACCAGCAGTACCGTTCCCACCACGGCCAGCAGCGCGGCGACCTCCCGTCGCTGTCGGGCGCGAACCCAGCGATGCATCGCGGTCATCGCCGCGCTGGTGCGTCCCGGGGCGACCAGATAGGCCAGCAGCGGAATCTCGATCAGCGCGAACGCCACGGCGTTGAAGATCAGCAGCGCCGCGAACTGGGTGGCCGGGGTTGCCCCGGCGGCGGCGATGATCGCCAGCGCGGCCAG
>Ga0208823_1000636_pt1 | contig 29606 bp, 27 predicted proteins | sample AD_UKC075_MetaG_FD_184440 | JGI IMG/M metagenome (GOLD analysis project Ga0208823, IMG submission 184440) | Active sludge microbial communities of municipal wastewater-treating anaerobic digesters from USA - AD_UKC075_MetaG (SPAdes) (version 2) | ecosystem: Engineered > Bioreactor > Anaerobic >... | reverse complement strand
TTGCCGTCCTGGTAGCTGATATCGCTATGGGCTTTGTAGCTAGAACTGTTCCTCAAATGAATGTATTTATTGTCGGACTTCCTTTGAGAATAATGGTTGGTCTAGTGACTTTGATGCTGATGATTCCCGTATATCTATGGGTATTTACTATACTGTTCTCCAGATTCTTTACTTATTTGGATCAAATAATCATGGCGATGTGAAAAATGACATGAATGAAGAGCAGCTTTGGCTGGTTGACCTGCAGCTTTTTGCTGAGGATGGAGCAACCGGTGAAAAAACTGAACAAGCTACACCCAGGCGGCGGGAAGAAGCACGCCGCAAAGGCCAGGTATTTAAAAGTACCGACTTAAACGCAGCGATTATTATGGTAGCGGGTTCAGCAGCGGTGTATTTAACCTATCCTTATATAATTCAGTCTTTGCAGGATTTCACTTCTCTATATTTGCTGGAGCGCGCTCATGAGGAGTTTACGATTCAGTATATTTACGGCCTGCTTTTAGAAGTATTATTCATTTTAGCTAAGATCGGACTACCGATTATGGCTGCTTGTTTTGTGGCTGCATTACTGATTACCTATCTACAGGTGGGCTTTGTATTCTCGGGAGAGCCCTTAACTCCTAAACTGGAACGCCTTAACCCGGTGCAGGGATTTCAAAGGATTTTTTCCAAGCGAGCGCTGGTGGAACTGGTCAAGTCTCTGCTTAAAGTTGCAGTTACTGGATGGATTGTATATACGGTTATCCGTAAGTATTATTATGTATTTCCACGTTTTGTTGATATGGAACTGATAGCGACTTTACAGGCTTTAGGGCAAATCATTTTTGAAATGGCCATGAAGGTAGGAGTCGTTTTCGTTATCATAGGGGTTTTGGATTACCTATACCAGTGGTTTGAGCATGAAAAAACCTTAAAAATGAGCAAGTACGACGTCAAACAAGAGTATAAGGAAACGGAAGGTGACCCGCTCATTAGGTCGCGCCAGCGGCAAATTCAAAGAGAAGTGGCCATGCGGCGTATGATGGCGGAAGTACCCAAAGCCGATGTCATAATTACTAATCCTACTCATTTTGCCGTAGCCCTTCGTTATGAAGTGGATATTATGGATGCACCCGTGGTGATAGCTAAAGGGCAGGATTATATGGCGGCGAAAATAAGAGAGATTGCTGATGAATACGGGATTATGATAGTAGAAAATCCACTGTTAGCCCGTACTCTATATAATTCAGTTGAGATAGGACAAGAGGTGCCAGAAGAATTGTATCATGCTGTTGCTGAAGTGCTGGCCTTTGTCTATCGGCAGAAGAAAAAGGTTCTTTAGGAGGTAGCCGAATGGAGCAAAGATCTCCATGGATGAACTTTATAGCTGAAAGAACCGATGTATTGGTAGCGGCAATGATTGTGGGAATTGTCATGATGATGATAATCCCCATGCCTACCTGGTTGCTGGATATACTGCTAACTTTTAATATCACCTTTGCCCTGATCATCATCATGGTATCGGTATTCAACCTTGATCCTCTGGATTTTTCTGTTTTTCCATCGCTGCTGTTGATAATGACTCTGTTTCGGTTGGCTCTTAATATTTCCTCTACCCGTTTAATTTTATTACATGCCTATGCAGGTGAGGTTATTAATACTTTTGGCTCATTTGTGGTGGGAGGCAACACAGTGGTGGGGTTTATTATCTTTCTAATCCTGGTAGTGATTCAGTTTATTGTTATCACCCGGGGAGCAGAAAGAGTCTCTGAAGTAGCAGCACGATTCACCCTGGATGCTATGCCTGGAAAACAAATGGCTATCGATGCTGACTTAAATGCTGGTCTTATTAATGAAGATGAAGCTCGGGAGAGGCGCCAGAAAATACAAAGAGAAGCTGATTTTTATGGTGCTATGGATGGAGCCAGCAAATTTGTCAAAGGGGATGCTATAGCCGGGATTATCATAGTAATAATCAACGTTGTGGGCGGCCTCATAATCGGTATGGCCCAGCGCGGTATGCCCGCTGGAGAAGCTGTACAAGTTTATACTCTACTGACTGTAGGAGATGGTTTGGTAACTCAGATACCTGCTTTGCTGATGTCTACGGCCACTGGTATAGTGGTTACCCGCAGCGCGTCCCAGTTTAATTTGGGCAAAGAATTAACCTTGCAGGTATTCAGCTATCCCAAAGCTCTGGGATTAGCAGCTATAATACTGTTTATCCTGGGCACCATTGGGTTGCCCCGCACGCCTATGTATGCCTTAGGAGCATTCTTTGGGGCGCTATTTATACTAACCCGCAATGCGGGCAAAGCGGAAGAGGAACAGGAATTAACTGAGGATGTTGCCGAAGCAGAGCAGATAAAACGTCCGGAAAACGTAATGGAATTGCTCCAGGTTGAAAAAATGGAAATGGAGCTGGGTTACGGGTTAATACCACTGGTGGATGTGGAACAGGGTGGGGATTTATTAGATCGTATCGTAATGATCAGACGCCAATGCGCGGTGGAACTCGGTTTTATTGTCCCTCCCATACGTATACGGGATAATATGCAATTAAAACCCAATAGTTATGTGGTAAAGATTAAAGGAGCGGAAATAGCCAGTGGTGAGTTATTGTTAGACCATTACTTAGCCATTGGACCCGATATCGAAAATGATATGGATTTAATAGGGGTGGATACTGTTGAGCCGGCTTTCGGGTTACCGGCTCGTTGGATAAACACCGCCCAAAAGGATCAGGCGGAGATGAATGGATATACAGTGGTTGATCCGCCTTCTGTCTTGGCTACTCATCTGACCACGGTTATAAAAAACCATGCCTTTGAACTATTAGGACGGCAAGAAGTTCAGAATATGGTAGATTACATAAAAGAACAGAATCCAGCCGTGGTAAGCGACTTGATACCTGATTTGATAAATTTAAGTGAACTGCAGAAAGTACTGTCCAATCTGCTGCGCGAGCAGGTATCTATCCGTGATCTGACCACAATTTTAGAAACCCTGGCTGATTATGGGCGGTTGACTAAAGATGTTGATGTATTAACCGAGTATGTACGCCAGGCTTTGCGCCGGCAGATTACCCGACAGTATGCAGGCGAAGATAAAAAACTGCAGGTACTGACACTTGATCCGGCGGTTGAAGATATTCTCAGATCATCAATTCAGCAGAGCGAATTTGGCTCTTATCTAGCGGTGGATCCTGAAGTAGCCCAATCCTTAATTGATAAGGTGTCGCGCTATCATGAGGATCTGATACGGCGGGGCACCACTCCCATAATTTTGTGTGCTCCCATTTTAAGGATTTATTTTAAGCGCTTATTAGACCGTTTTATGACTGATTTGGTGGTTTTATCTTATAATGAAATCGACTCTAATGTACAGGTTGAGGTAGTGGGGATGGTATCATCATGAAAATAAAGAAATTTGTAGCCAGGGATTACAAAACTGCTATACACCAGGCGAAGAAGGAAATGGGACCAGATGCCATAATACTACATTCTCGCCAGATTAAGAAACGAGGGATTATGGGCTGGTTTTCACCACCGCAGATCGAAATAACCGTAGCCATGGATGATACCCTCCAGGTTCACACAGATCGGAAGAGAAAGAACATAGATGCGGCTTGGTCAGCGCCCGCCGGCAATGCTAATCAACAGGTGCCATTGCCACGAGACACAGGGAGAGAAGTGGAACTGGTTGAAGAAATAAGGCGCATGAACCACCTTATGGAAGAAATGAAAAGTAAGCTTTATGAAGTTGAAAGCATTAAGGGTTTATCACAATCGGTACAACGTTTTCATCAAATGCTGTTGGAAAATCGTGTGAAACCGGAAATAGCTATGCATATAGCTGCCAATATTCAGAACAGGTTGCCCCAGGACCACAGAACTGAACTCAAATGGGCTCACGAAGTATGTGTGCATACCTTACGAGAGTTTGTAAAGGATATAAGTCCTATTAATCTGTACAGAAACCAAACCAGTCGCTTGGTGTTTATGATCGGGCCAACTGGAGTTGGGAAAACCACAACTATTGCCAAATTAGCGGCTAAGATGACCTTTTTAGAAAACAAAAGAGTGGCCTTGATTACCCTGGATACCTACCGGATTTCAGCCGCTGATCAGTTGCGTACTTTTGCCGATATAATGGGTATTCCCCTTAGTGTAGTCTTTTCAGACGGTGAGATGAAAGAGGCGTTAGACAAGTACCAGGATCAGGATATTATTTTTGTTGATACAGCGGGGTGTAGTCCCTTTAATAAGGAGCAGATGGCAGATTTAGAGCGTTTTGTTAAAGTAGCTCAGCCTGATGATATTATTTTGGTCTTGAGCGTTACTACCGACAGCGATGATTTAATAAATACTTATGAACAATTCAAGAGTGTAGGTATTGACAAAATCATTTTCACCAAACTTGATGAAACCACTACCTATGGGCAAATCTTAAATGTTGTATATGAGATTAGAAAACCAATTGCCTATGTTACTACTGGACAAAACGTTCCAGATGACATTGAAATACCAGATTCTACCCGCTTAGCCAGAATGTTTCTGGGAGAGGAGGGTATAAGATGAAGGACCAGGCTGAACGTCTGCGAGAGATGGCAAACCAGATTCGTCAACAAATTGAGCAGGAATTTGTGCGGCAAGTTCATCGGGCCAGGGTTGTAGCTATAAGTAGTGGCAAAGGAGGAGTCGGCAAAAGTACTTTGGCTCTCAATCTGGCTTTAGTTTTATGTAAACAGGGCAAAAAGGTTTTATTATTGGATGCAGATATGGGTATGGCTAACCTGGATATAATGCTGGGTGTAGTACCTAAATACAATCTTTTTCATGTTATCCAAGGGCGGAAAAACCTCCATGACGTTATTATATCTGGGCCGCAAGGCATGTCGATTATTCCAGGAGGATCAGGAATTCTGGAATTAGCCAATCTTCCTGCCAGTGACATGAAGAGACTTTTGGTAGAGTTAATTAAATTGGACAGCGATTATGATTATATGATTCTGGATACTGGTGCAGGCATATCGAAAAATGTCACCAGCTTCCTTCTGGCAGCCGACGATGTTATTATAGTCACTATTCCCGAACCAACCTCTATAACTGATGCCTATGGAGTACTTAAAAGCATGAATCGAGCCTCGTATAATGGTAAGGTATATCTAGTGGTCAATCGGGTCAGTGACGAATCTGAAGGTATCTGGGTAGCTGAAAAATTAACCATAGTTGCTCAAAAGTATCTGGATATAGAGGTGCTAAGTCTCGGCTATATCTTAAATGATCCCAGTGTCAGTGAAGGGATAAGGCGACAGCAGCCATTTGTAGAGATATACCCCCGCAGCCGGGTAACCCACAATTTTAAGCGGATTGCTGAAAAACTTTTAGAAGCCCACCGGGAGAAAAGGTTGGATGATCTTCAGGAGGCAAAACAACCTGGAATAAGAAACTTTTTTAAAAGGGTCCTAAGTAGTTCTAAATAATGTACCAACGGGGGATAAAAGGATGAACGATTTTGATCTCAAGGTAAATCAGCTAATAGAAATAGAAATGGATCAAAACGGGAAGAAGGTATTTTTAGCCAGTCGAATTGAAGCAATCGAAGAAAGGTATATGTTGATAGCAACCCCTATCCGGCGAGGCATTCCTTTGTTATTACCGTCTGGAAGTCCAATCGTGGTTCAATTTAGGAAGGGTAATACTTTTTTTTCTTTTGAAAGTGAAATTATGGGCAGGTATTTGCGACCCATCCCTTTATGGATGATTAAAAAGCCCGTTTCAATATATAGGGTTCCTCAAAAACGTAGCTCGGTTAGATTACCCATTAATTTACCTGTGCAGTATCAATACCTGGATAGAGATGATGATTCACTGTATGAAGGCGTAACAATTGACATAAGTGCGACCGGTATTTTGTTCAGCAGCGCCCAGTCATGTGATTGGGGAGAAAAGTTAAAGGTGGATTTGTTTCTTGGCAAGGATAATATAATTTCCTCAGCAGCTAAGGTGGTCCGTACTGAAGATAAAGGTGGTCTGACTAGGTATCGGATAGCCGTGGAATTTGAAGATATGCCCGAGATAGAACGTGATCGCATTTTTAAGTTTGTGTTTGATAAACAACGCGAGTGGATACGTAAAGGAATTCTTGAATGAATGGAGGCTCTCTGATGAAACCAATTCGCGTCTTGGTAGTTGATGACTCAGCTTTTATGCGTAAGGTAATCAGTGATATTATCAACAACGACCCTAATATGACAGTTATTGGCACCGCCAGGGATGGAAGGGACGCCTTAAAAAAGATTCAGGAGCTTAACCCGGACGTTGTTACTATGGATGTGAAAATGCCTGGTTTAGATGGACTGGCTGCTCTAGAAGAGTTAATGAAGATATCCCCTTTACCAGTATTAATGATTAGCAGCTTGACTAAACGAGGTACTGAGCAAACGGTCAAGGCTCTTCAATTAGGAGCGGTTGATTTTATAGCCAAACCTTCCGGACCAATTTCTTTGGATATCGACACCGTAAAAGAAGAAATAATTAGTAAAATTAAAATTGCAGCAGGTACAAAGAATAAATTGGCGAATTTTAAGTATAAAACAGTAATTAGCCCTGTTCGCCCTGTCTCTACTTTTAAGGAACTGGCGCCAGGCACAACCCTTGACAAATTGGTGCTTATTGGTACTTCAACTGGAGGGCCTAAAGCTCTTCATGAAGTAATACCTAGACTACCAGAGCAAATAAATGCTGGTATTTTGATAGTTCAACATATGCCACCTGGATTTACCAGATCTTTAGCGGAAAGACTAGACTCTTTGTCACAGATAACAGTGAAAGAAGCAGAGCACGGCGAAGAAATAATTCCCGGTTGTGCATATATAGCTCCTGGTGACTATCATTTGACTGTCAGCAGGCCTCCTTCCGGAGCACGAGAATTAAAGGTCAACTTAACCAAGGAACAGCCCCGAGGAGGACATCGGCCTGCAGTTGATACTATGTTGGAATCGGTAGCCCAACTATATTGGTCAGATATGATATGCGTAATTATGACCGGTATGGGCAATGACGGAAGCCAAGGAGTTCAATTAATTAAAAAGCGGGGCGGCAAAGTAATTGCTGAACATCAATCATCCTGTATTGTATATGGTATGCCTAAAGCTGCTATTGCAACAGGTTGCGTTGACAAAATAGTTCATCTCAAAGACATCAGCAGTGAAGTTTTGAGAATGCTGTAGAGCAAGCATTTTGATGGATCTGGAGGTGGTTGGGTTTTGAAAATGGACATGTCACAATACCTAGGTGTTTTTCTAGAAGAAAGTAAAGAACACTTAGGAAATCTTAATGAACAGCTGTTGAATTTAGAAAAAAACCCTGGGAACTTGGCAGCCTTAAACGAAATATTTCGAGCTGCTCATACATTAAAGGGAATGTCCTCTACCATGGGATTTGAAGATTTAGCCGATCTAACACACCATCTAGAGGATGTGCTATCAGATCTTAAGGAAGGTTTACTGCAACCTGATACATATGTAGTTGATACGTTATTTCAATGTTTAGATCGCGTCCAATCGATTATTAGTCAAATCGAGAGTAATGGTTCGGCCGAATACAATAACCAGGACCTTATTGCGATCTTGAATAGTATTAAAAACCAGAATTATACCGGGGATATTCAGCTAATTGAAGATAAACAAAAACCTGCAACAGCCCAAACTGAAGAGCCTTCCATTGAATTAGACTTTAATGAATACGAACTAACGGTGATGGAGGAGGCAGCCTGCAAGAACTATCAAATAGTTGCTATAAGGGTCGCCGTTGATCCAGGTTCATTAATGAAGTCAGTTCGCGCTTTCATGGTATTCAAAGTTTTAGAAGAAGACAGTGAGGTAATAAAATCCATACCAGCCGTAACCGACTTAGAGGATGGTAAATTTGATGAAACCTTTGATGTAGTAGTTATAACTAAAACACCCTTGCCAGTGTTAATTGATCGTCTGGAACACATATCCGAAATCCGTGTGGATAGTAGCCATTTGGTTAATATTGACCAATTGCCTTTACACCGGGACGATATAGACGTAATGAAATCGGACCAGAAAACCACTGAACAGGTGGACACCAAAAGAAATCACAAAATAAAACAAACTGTGCGGGTGGACATTGATCGGCTAGACAACTTAATGAATCTAGTGGGAGAACTGGTTATGCATAAAGGCCGTTTAGGCCAGATTGCTTCCAACCGGAGAATTGTTGAACTAAATGAAACTATTGAACAGATTGACCGGATAAGTACGGATTTGCAGTCGGTAGTCATGAAAGTGCGTATGGTGCCTATCGAGCAAGTATTTAACCGTTTTCCCAGAATGGTCAGAGATTTGGCCAAGGAGTTAAATAAAGAAATAGAATTCATCATGGAAGGTAAGGAGACCGAACTGGATCGGACGGTTATAGATGAAATAGGCGATCCGCTTATACACCTACTGCGCAATGCTATAGATCATGGTTTGGAATCACCATCGGTAAGAACTCAAAAAGGTAAACCCCGCATAGGGACCATAATTTTGCGCGCCCGTCATGAAGGCAACAGTGTTTTTATTGAAGTAGAGGATGATGGGGCGGGAATACAAATTGAACGAGTTAAAAACAAAGCTGTGGCTAAGGGAATTATTACTGCCAAAGAAGCGGAAGAGATGACCGCAGAACAAGCCGTGGATCTTTTGTTTAGTCCTGGATTCAGCACAGCCGAAAATATTACTGATGTGTCAGGACGAGGGGTTGGACTGGATGTGGTCAAGAGCAAGATTGAATCCTTGAATGGGGAAATACAAGTGGACTCCAAACCTGGGCAAGGTACAAAGTTCGTCGTCAAACTACCTCTCACACTAGCCATAATTCAAGCCTTAATGGTAGCGGTCCGTGATGAAATTTACGCCATTCCACTCAGCACGGTTAATGAAACAACTATGTTGTCCTCTGAAGACATCAGGCTTATTCAAAACCAGGAAGTGATAGTACTTAGAGGCAATGTACTGCCACTTTATCGTTTGGATAGTCTGCTTGAAGTACCTGGAGAAACTGTATCAGATGAATCTTATGTGGTGGTAGTTTATAAAGGTAACAAACAGATTGGCCTGGTAGTAGATAGACTAATTGGTCAACAGGAAATTGTGATCAAGTCCTTGGGTAAAGTTCTAGCCGGCACTCCTGGCATTGCCGGGGCTATTGTGGCTGGAGACGGCAATGTGCGTTTAATACTTGATATAGATACTTTGTTTTAGAAGGAGGCAACATCATGGAGGATGTGATCAATATGCGCGTTGATGACGGCTACCAGGAAGGGGAAGAAATACAAGTAGTCGCTTTTCGGTTGGGTAATGAGGAATACGCGGTAGACATTTTATATGTTCAGGAAATCATTCGTTTGCTTAATATAACTAGGGTTCCTCGCAGCGCCCAGCATATTGAAGGAGTTGTGAATTTACGGGGCAGTATTATTCCCATTGCTAACCTGCATTCCAGATTTAACCTGCAGTTATCAGATAATCAGGATGATAAACGCATTATTGTGTTCAAGTTTGATGAGGTTCAAGTGGGCATTATCGTGGATGAGGTTTCGGAGGTTTTACGTATCCACCAAAATGACATAGAAGCTGCTGATAAAGTTTATGGTACTTTGGAAGCTGACCATATAAAAGGAATTGCTAAAGTTGGTGAGAGATTGCTAATTCTGCTAGACCTGGCCAAGATTTTCGAAGCAGGATGGTGATGATGGTGGAAAATTTCCAAGAACTAACGAATCTGCAGGTAGATGCCTTAAAAGAGATAGGTAACATTGGAGCTGGTAATGCAGCTACAGCCTTAGCACAAATAATTAATACCAAAATTGACATGAACGTTCCTCGGGTAAGCATATTGGAGTTTGATAAAGTTCCAGCCTTAATTGGAGGAGCTGATACGTATGTGGTGGGGATTTATTTAACCGTGTTTGGTTCGGCTCCTGCCAGCTTGTTGTTTATTCTGCCAGTAGAACAGGCGTGTCGACTGGTGGACATGATGATGGGACAACCTGCTGGACATACCGTACCTGAGAATATGGGGGAAATTGAATACTCAGCCATGATGGAACTGGGTAATATTATTTCCGCAACCTACTTAAATGCACTGGTTGCGTTTACTCAACTGACCTTAGCACCATCAGTACCAGCTTTGGGAATGGACATGGCCGGAGCAATATTAAACGCCATTTTGGCCCAATTCGGGGAAGTAGCTGACCACGTTCTGGTATTAGAAACTCAATTCAGGAAAGATGACGAGGATGTAGTAGGCCATTTTTTTATGTTACCTGAACCCGGTTCACTAAACACTATTTTAACTGCACTTGGGGTGAGTCATTAATGTCAAACATTATTCAGGTCGGAATGGCTGACCTGAAACTAGCTAAGGCGCCGGATAAGCTAATGACGGCTGGCTTAGGTTCGTGTATAGGCATATGCATTTTCGACCCTGTGGTAAAAGTGGGTGTCTTGGCACATATAATGCTTCCAAATAGCACTCAGTCCAAAAATCCACAAAACCGTGCTAAATTTGCCGATAGTGCTATAGTAATGGCACTGGAGGAGATGGATAAAAATGGGGCTTCCAGAGTTAGGTTGCAGGCCAAAATAGCTGGCGGTGCCCAGATGTTTAAATTTTCCGGTGAGAGCGATATTATGAAAATAGGGGAAAGAAATACTCTGGCGGTTATAGAGAATCTAACAAAACATAATATTAAGCTGGTTGCCAAAGATACGGGTGGAAACTTTGGACGTACTATTATATTCGATGTGGGAGATGGCAGTTTGTTAATACGAACCATAGGACATGGGGAGAGAGTTATTTAGGTGAAAGCTGACCTGAGTTCATTGTGGAATAATTACAAAGAACATGCTCAATTGGAAGCGAGAGATGAATTAATAGTTCACTATGCACCTATGGTAAAATATGTGGCTGGCCGCCTGGCTATTAATTTATCATCAGCAGTGGAGATGGATGAGTTAATCTCCTATGGTATAGAAGGATTAATTGATGCCATAGAAAAGTATGACCCTACCCGGAATATCAAATTTGAGACCTATGCTGTAACCCGAATTCGCGGATCTATGATAGATGGTCTGCGTTCAATGGACTGGGTTCCGGTCTCGGTTCGCCAGAAGAGCAAGGAATTAGAGAAGGTTTATGTTCAACTGGAAAACCGTTTGGGCAGAACCGCTACTCATCAGGAGGTTGCACAGGAACTGGGCATCAGTGAAAAAGAGTTATCTGTTTTGTTACAAGAGGTTGCTGCGACCACTCTGATCTCCTTAGATGATTATATTCCAGGGGATGAAGGAGAGGAAAAAAAGCGCCGCATTGTGGAGATGTTAGAGGACGATAACGCTGTTGATGCTCTGGAAATGGTGGAAGTACAGGAAGTAAAGGAATTATTGGCTAGGTCAATTGCCAAACTTCCTGAAAAAGAGAAAATGGTAATATACTTATATTACTATGAAGGATTAACCTTAAAAGAAATAGGATTGACCTTAAACTTATCCGAATCAAGAATATCACAACTTCATACCAAAGCCGTGTTGAGGCTTAGAGGGGGATTGAGCAAAAAGAAACATTTAGTAATCTAGAAAGGGGGTATGAGAATGTCCGAACAGAATATGAACAAGGATGGACAGGTGAAAATTAGTTTCGGTCCGGGGAAAATGTACGCCTTTCTGGAAGTTACCGCACCCATTGGTGAGGGAGTCCCATGTAAGCGGGAACAGGTGTTAAAAGCACTTAAGGATCACGAAATTGTCTATGGAATCAATGACAGTGTAATAGACCAAGCCCTGCAGCAGCAGAATTGGAATAAAAGGCTTTTAGTAGCCAAAGGACTTGAACCCGAAAGCGGAACTGATGGAAAGCTAATCTACAAGTTTCCATTACCCCAAGAGCGATTAAAACTCCAGGAAGACGAAAAAGGTAATATTGATTACCGTGAACGTGGTTTAATATACAACGTAAAAATGGGTGAACTGTTGGTAGAAAGAATCCCTCCTACTGAAGGTACCCCCGGGAGAGATGTAACCAACCGGGAAATACCACCCAAAAGGGGGAGAGATTACCACCTTCCTCGTGGGAAAAATACCGTAGCCGACCAGGAGCAAAGGTATTTATTTGCTAATTGCGATGGTCATGTTACATTAGCTGATGGTAAGGTAGTGGTGGATTCTATTCTAGTAATTGGCCAGGATATAGATTTTGCTACAGGCAACATTGACTTCATAGGCAATGTAGTAATACACGGCAACGTAACCCCTGGTTTTAAGGTACATGCATCAGGAGATATAGAAATAGAAGGTTTTGTTGAAGCTGCCGAAGTTATAGCGGGTGGTTCTATTCAAGTAAAAGGAGGAATAACGGCTGGTGCCAAAGGTTTGATTAAAGCCGGGCAAAATATTTTCGCTCGATTTATAGAAAACTCCACCGTGGAAGCTGGCGGTGACATTGTTGTACGTGACTCTATCATGCAATCTCTGGTACGCTGTGGCGGTAGTGTTAAAGTAACCGATCATCGAGCCAGAATAGTTGGAGGTACTGTTCTGGCCTTTAATCTAGTAGAATCTAAAGTTCTAGGATCGCAATTGGCTACCCAGACTATTGTTGAGGTGGGTATTAATCCTCATCTAAGGGAGGAATATCAGGTTTTAATAAAAACTAAGGCGGAAAAGAAAAAGGTTTACGATAATCTTCAGCATAGTCTTAGGTCATACCAGCGTAGCAACGTCTCGCTAGATAATTTAAGTGATAAAAAAAGGCTAGCTTTGATAAAGATGTTGGATGATTTCAAGACTCTACGCGGTGAATTGGATTCTTGTGAAGCACGCATAGCTTATTTGGAATCGGAATTTGAAAAAACCCACAATGCTAAGGTTAGGGCATTACAAATAGTATATCCGGGAGTTCGCATTACGATTGGACAGTCAGTTTATACAGTTAATGACCCCATCAAGTATGCCCAATTTATTAATGAAGATGGAGAGGTTCGACTAACGTCCCTTAGCTGAGCAGGGGGTGAGGTGCGATGACCATCCGCAGTATTGATATGCAGGTTTTGGTACAGAAGGTTGGTGAAGTTGCCAAAATACAGCAAGCAGAGAAAACTAGCCAGCATATCAAACAACAATCCTTTCTAGAGCAAATAGCTCAACAGACTGAGGTTGTCAGTAAAACCGTTAATGAAGCATCTGCCAGTGAATCGGGTTTGATCAGAGAAAAACAGTCCGAAAAGAAAAAGAAACATACCGGTAAGAAAAAGGCCCGGCAGAATGAGCCTGATGATGAGGAGACTGCTAATTGGACTCCTGATCCCAATAAGGGTTCCAATTTGGATGTGCGAGCATAAAACAGGATGTGAAAATGCTTATGACTGGATTACTTATAATAAGTGCCCTGGTATTGGTGACGACTTTAGTAATCGTCACTCAACACAAGAAGTTTCTGGAAAGTTATCTACAGGAATTGGCACTTACCCTTCAGGAGAGCCGGGCAGTGAGAACAAATTTAGAAAATCTTTTGAACCAGGCCGTTCTATTATCTGATCAGATAGCGCAGAAATTAGAATATCAGGCATTGGCAAATGAACAACCTGATAATCATATAGGTGGTCCCAGTAAGAATGACGCATTAGCAGCTGACGAAGCGGTTCATACTAATAGGGATATCTCCAACCAGCAGGCTGCCCAACAGTCATATAATATCGAATCAGGGTTACCCCTACTGAATGAACAGGTGGTAGCGCTTTATAAAGACGGATATTCAATCAAAGATATTGCCAGTATGTTAAATCGAGGTCAGGGAGAAATAAGCCTGATACTGAATATTACTAACCAACGCCGGGTTATTTAAGATGACTACTTTAGGACTTATTAATTGGTTACCGGTATTAAAGCTCATGGAAAGATAACCCGGTAATAACGGAATACATAAACATTGAGGAGGCCAGCACATTATCGGTTTTTGCATAATATGTTGGCCTTTAGGCTGCAGTTTAGCTGAAAAATATTTTCGCTGGGGCGTTTTTGTTAACATTAGTAATGAGAATAAGATATTGATTTATTGGTAAAGGTTTCAGGGGCCTTTACAGCAGAAATCTTGCAAAAGCACTTGCTCTCTGGTATATTATTTTTTGGTAATTACACACGCTGGGGACTTTTCAACTCGTGCTGGGTGAATCAGTGGTTGAAAAGGATGAATCTAGCGGAGGACAAACGAAAAGGAGGATTAACTATGTCAGTCATTACCATGAAACAACTCCTGGAAGCAGGAGTGCATTTTGGACATCAGACCCGCCGATGGAATCCCAAAATGGCTCCGTACATTTATATGGAGCGTAACGGCATTTACATCATCGATTTACAGCAGACCGTTAAAAAATTTGATGAAGCCTATGAGTTTATTAAAAGTGTAGTGGCAGAAGGCCAAGATGTGCTTTTTGTCGGCACTAAGAAACAGGCTCAGGAGACTATTCGTGAAGAAGCTAGCCGCTGTGGTATGCATTTTGTTAACCAGCGTTGGTTAGGGGGTATGCTAACCAATTATAAAACCATTCGTTCCCGGGTATTACGTCTAAAGCAACTGGAAAAGATGGAAGCTGAAGGAGCTTTTGATGTATTAACTAAGAAAGAAGTCGCCAAGCTAGTTAATGAAAGGGAACGTCTGGAGCGGTTTTTAGGTGGTATCAAAGAAATGGATAAATTGCCCGGAGCTGTCTTTGTGGTGGATCCCCGTAAAGAAAAGATAGCGGTGGCAGAAGCCCGTAAGTTAAATATTCCGGTGGTGGCTATTGTAGATACCAATTGCGACCCAGATGAAATTGATTATGTAATTCCTGGCAATGACGATGCTATCAGGGCAGTAAAACTGATTTCCTCTAAAATTGCTGATGCCGTGTTAGAAAGCAAGCAAGGTGAGCAGGTAACAGCATAGAGCGCCATTAGGGGGGTGAAACATACAATCACCCCCTTTTTCTAAATAATTTATAGGAGGTTGCCATAGTGATAACAGCACAGATGGTTAAAGAACTCCGGGAGAGAACCGGTGCAGGAATGATGGATTGCAAAAGGGCTTTGGAGGCTACCCAGGGAGATATTGAAAAAGCCATTGATGAGCTTCGCACCAAAGGTCTAGCCAAAGCTGCTAAGAAGGCTAGCCGTGTAGCCAGTGAAGGTACAATAACTTCTTATATACACGGTGGGGGCCGGATCGGTGTATTAGTAGAAGTAAATTGTGAAACCGATTTTGTTGCTAAAACGGATGAGTTTAAGCAGTTGGCTTATAACATTGCTATGCAAATCGCTGCCTCTAATCCCCAGTATGTCAGGAGAGAAGATGTGCCTGAGGCTGTCCAGGAACATGAGAAAGAAGTATTGCGTGCTCAGGCTTTAGAAGAAGGCAAGCCGGAAAAAGTTGTGGCCAAGATGGTGGAAGGCCGCCTCGAAAAGTTTTTCCAAGAAAATTGTCTTTTAGAACAGCCTTATATTAAAGATCCTGATAAGACGGTACAGGAAATGATTCTGGAAATGGTTGCCAAGATTGGAGAAAATATTAATGTTCGTCGTTTTGCCCGTTATGAAGTAGGAGAGGGCGTAGAAAAAGAAGAAGTTGATTTTGCGGCTGAGGTTATGGCACAGATAAAATCATAAGTTATATAAATGGATCTGGGAGGTAATGGCTTGAAATCCCCGAAATACAAAAGGATAGTGCTCAAGCTGAGTGGTGAAGCCCTGGCGGGAAACAGAGGATATGGGATAGATCATGATGTGCTCACTTCCATATCTCGCCAGGTAGTTGAAGTTGTAGAGCAGGGTGTTCAAGTTGGTATTGTAGTCGGTGGCGGCAATATCTGGCGGGGAGTAGCAGGCAGTGCCCAGGGCATGGATCGGGCCACCGCTGATTACATGGGTATGCTGGCCACTGTTATCAATGCCTTGGCTTTGCAGGATGCATTAGAAAAAGAAAATATGGGCACTCGGGTTATGTCGGCTATTGAAATGAAAGAAATTGCTGAACCTTACATAAGAAGGCGAGCCATTAGACATCTGGAAAAAGGCCGAGTGGTCATTTTTGCAGCAGGTACAGGAAATCCCTATTTCTCCACAGATACGGCCGCTGCCCTTCGTTCTGCAGAAATAGAAGCAGAAGTTATTCTTATGGCCAAAAAAGTGGATGGTGTCTATGATTCAGATCCGGTTACTAACCCAGAAGCCCAAAAATTTACGGACTTGGGTTATATAGATGTTTTGAATAAAGGACTAGGAGTTATGGATTCCACTGCCGCATCATTGTGTATGGATAACGGTATACCGATTATTGTCTTTGATCTAACCCAGGAAGGCAATATTCTTAGAGCGGTTATGGGTGAGGATATAGGCACCTACGTTGGGAGGTAATAAAATGATCAATGACATTCTTAGTGAAGCGGAAGACAGAATGAAAAAAGCGGTAGAGTACCTGACCAAAGACTTAGCAACATTGAGAGCAGGGCGTGCCAATCCAGCCATGCTGGATAAAGTGATGGTTGATTATTACGGAGAACCAACCCCTTTGAATCAGCTGGCCAATATAACGGTACCTGAAGCGCGGCTACTGGTGATACAGCCGTGGGACAAAAGCAGTATGGCTGATATTGAAAAAGCTATATTGAAATCAGACCTAGGTGTAACCCCTAACAATGACGGCAATGTAATTCGGATTGTCATACCTCAGTTGACTGAAGAACGCCGTAAAGAATTAGTAAAAGTTGTGAAAAAACGGGGCGAAGAAGCTAAAGTAGCGGTACGTAATATTCGCCGGGATGCCAATGATATGCTGAAGTCTAGCGAGAAGGAGAAGATGATTTCTGAGGATGAAGCCAAAAGGGGAAGCGAAGAGGTTCAAAAGGCGACCGATAAATATATAAAGGATATCGATGTAATACTGGCCGCCAAGGAGAAGGATATTATGGAAGTCTAGCCAGATAGATGACTACCATGTATTATATTAATAGATGGTTAACCTACCCCCGGTAAACGGGGGTATTATGATTTTAGGAAGAAGGGTGAACGGTGAATGACTACACCCAACTACAGGCAACTCATTAAAAAGGATAAATTGCCCCGGCATATAGCTATAATTATGGATGGCAATGGCCGTTGGGCCAAAAGGCGCTTCATGCCTCGTACCTTTGGGCATCGTGCTGGTATGAGTTCCTTAAAACAGACCGTGAAAACCTGCGCTGAACTGGGAATTTCATATCTTACCGTATTTGCTTTTTCAACGGAAAACTGGAAAAGGCCTCAAGACGAAATCAGCTATTTAATGGGCCTTCTAGTAGAGTATATCGATAAGGAAATTGATGAATTGCATCAAAATCATATACATTTACAGGTCTTGGGTGACTATCGCAGTTTGCCTGTAGACAGCGTACAGGCTATTGACCTGGCTTTGCAGAAAACTGCTGCCAATCAAGGTATGGTTTTTAACATTGCTATTAATTATGGTGCCCGCGATGAAATAATCAAAGCTGTGCAGCATTTGGGTGCCCTTATTAAGCAAGGGCAGCTAGAACCAGAAGATATTGATGAGTATTGCTTTAGCCAAGCTTTATACACCAAAGGTCTACCGGATCCAGATCTGCTTATTAGGACCGCAGGTGAAATAAGGGTAAGTAATTTTTTGCTCTGGCAGATTGCCTACACAGAACTGTGGTTTTCGTCACTAATGTGGCCTGAATTCAATCAGGAAGAACTTTTGAAAGCCATATGGGAGTTTCAACAGCGGGACCGTCGCTTTGGGGGATTAACTCAACAGAAGTAAGGAGATTGTCATGCTTAGAACCCGAATTATCACAGCCTTAATTGGGGTACCTCTTCTGATAGGGATACTTTATGCCGGAGAAATACCGCGCACCGGTTTCTTCATCCTGCTGGCTTTACTGGGCATGTATGAATTCAACGGTATGCTTAAGGCGGCGGGCCGTAAAAATCCACTCTTGCCAGCTCTATTATTCATGCTGGCGTTGCTTTTAGTAGAGGTGGTAGACTATCCATTAATGCCCTTGCTAATAACAGCTATATTATTATCCTTGTTCATTTCGGTGGTAAGCTATCCGAAGGTTTCATTTGACGATAATGCCATGACTATTTTTTTTGCCACTTATTTAGGGGTATGTTTGTCCTATGCCATAAAACTGTCTCTTTCGGAGCAGGGGTTTGCCCTCTGTATGCTGGCGTTCATCTTAACTTGGGCCAGTGATATAGGCGGGTATGCAGCAGGAGTTAAATGGGGTAAACATAAAATGACCCCCCGCTTGAGTCCCAATAAAACCTGGGAGGGCTCTCTGGGCAGTGTTATTTTAACCTCGGTAGCCGCACTATTGTTTTTTAATTTGACTGATATGACGACATTATCCAGTGCATATGCTTTATTACTAGGTGTGTTAGCCAGTACGGCTGCTCAGTTTGGAGATTTATATATGTCTGGGGTGAAAAGATTTTTTGCCGTTAAGGACAGCGGACACCTTATACCCGGACATGGAGGATTTTTAGATCGCTTTGATAGTTTTCTGGTGGTAGCGCCGGTAGTGTATTTTTACCTTCAATACTTGGGGTAAAGAACGGGGGAAATAATAAATGGATCCTGAACTGCAAAAAAGCGTCAAACTACTGGTCAAAATGGCAATTCTCACTCTATCTCTAATAATCATATACCTTCTGTTTGCCTATGTTTTTCCCATCGTGGGGGAAATTCTAATATATATTCCTATACTTTTTTTACCCTTTATTATTGCCATTGCCATTGCGGTAGTGATCGAACCTATAGTGGTGTTTTTTGAGACCAGGCTGAGAATGAGACGGAGCCTGGCGGTAGTTTTTAGTCTGGTTTTTTCAGTAGGCGGATTTATATATTTAGTTTCGCTGGCTATATCTCAAATCGTTAAAGAGCTATCAGGATTATATCCACTTATGCTGTCTTATTCGGATCAGGTGATTACTAAATTCGTGACTGCCATTGGCGATTTTCGTTTATTCTACCTCCAATTAGATCTAGCCCCTGAATTAGAAAAAGCCCTGGAAGACAACCTGCAAAAAGCATCGGAAATACTGCAAACGGTAGCTAATAACAGTCTTAAGTATCTAATAGATGTCTTTTCAGCTCTGCCCGGAGCATTTATTCTTATATTAATAGCTATGGTGGCTACCTTCTTCATAATAAAGGATCGTGCTCTGTTGCGCACCTTTTTCCTGCAGATCATTCCCGGCAGTGCCAGGGCTCAATCTCGCGACGTTTTAGCCGAATTGTTCCGAGCTTTAATAGGGTTTTTGAAGGCTTACAGTATTTTAATCAGTATTACGGCTATCATAACTATTGTTGGGCTCAAAATATTGGGAATAAGCTACATTTTTACTATCGGCATTTTAGTGGGTATACTGGATATTCTACCCATACTAGGACCAGGCACTCTATTTATTCCTTGGATTATTTGGGAAATAATCAGTGGAGATACTGGGTTTGCGGTCAGCTTGTTGGTATTATATGTAATTATCTCCGTTGTACGGCAGTTTTTGGAGCCCAAAATCATCGGGGACAATATAGGACTGCATCCCTTGGCTACTTTAATCTCTTTATATGTAGGTCTGCAATTGGGCGGTATAGTAGGAATGATTGCCGGGCCTGTTTTGCTGGTTATTTTTATCGCCTGTTATAGAGTGGGTGTTTTCAATAGGTTTAACTGGAGGAAGAGTGATTAATGCAATTTATTTCTGTGCTAGGCTCTACCGGCTCGATAGGGCAACAAACTCTGGATGTGGTAGCCCATCATCCTGAGCATTTCAGAATACTGGCTATCGCCGCTTTGAATGAAGTGGAATTGCTTTGTGAGCAGGTACATCGCTTTAATCCCGCCTATGTGGTGGTATATGACGAATCCAAGTATCAACAATTAAAAGAACGTATCCCTGATTCGGTGCAAATACTCACTGGTCAGGATGGTTTATGTTATATAGCTTCTTTAGAAGAAGCTGACATAGTGGTAGTCGCGGTAAGCGGTGCCGTAGGCATTTTACCAACTATTGCTGCTGCCCAGGCTGGCAAACGCATAGCTCTGGCCAATAAAGAAACCCTGGTGGCCGCAGGAGATATCGTAATGCCTTTGTGTAAGAACTCAGGCAGTGAACTGATTCCTGTGGACAGTGAACATTCCGCCATTTTTCAGTGCTTAAGAGACGAAGGCAAATATCTTCACCAGATATGGCTTACAGCCTCCGGGGGACCTTTCCGTTCCTACAGCTGGGAACAGTTACAGCAAGTAACGGTAGAAATGGCCTTGCAACATCCCAACTGGACTATGGGACCTAAAATTACGGTGGACTCAGCTAGTATGATGAACAAAGGCTTAGAAGTCATCGAAGCCCACCATCTTTTTCAGGTGGATTTTGACCATATACAGGTACTCATTCACCCACAAAGCATAGTTCACTCCATGGTAGAGTATGTAGATGGCTCATGGCTGGCTCATTTAGGAGTTCCCGATATGAGAATTCCCATCCAATACGCCCTTACTTATCCCCAGAGGTTTTCTACTCCTACCCAACAGCTTGATTTGCTCAGCTTACAGGCTTTGCATTTTGAAAAACCTGATGTAGAAAGGTTTCCTGCTCTTCAGTTAGCCTATGAAGCAGGCAGAACGGGTGGAACTATGCCGGCAGTACTAAATGCGGCCAATGAGGTGGCCGTGGAACACTTTTTGACTGGAAAGATAAAATTCACCAATATACCCGATATAGTTTCTCATGTTATGAGCTGTCATCAGGCCCAAGTGGTCAGAACGGTAAATGATGTATTACAATGGGACCATAATGCTAGAGAACTGGCCAAGGAGCGAATTGCTAAAGGGGGATAATCAATGTCCGTTTTAATAACCATCATAATCATTGCCGTTCTTATTTTGGCTCATGAATGGGGTCATTTTATGGCGGCGCGCCGTATAGGAATACCTGTTTATGAGTTTAGTCTCGGTTTTGGTACTAAGCTGCTATCGACTAAACGCAATGGAGTTGAGTATTCACTGCGCTTACTGCCTTTAGGCGGGTATGTTCGTATGGCCGGTGAAGAACCAGGGGATGAGAACGACCCTAATGGATTTAATAACCGTACTCCACTGGAAAAGATACGGGTGTCTTTTGCCGGCCCCTTTATGAATTTTGTGTTGGCCTTACTGCTATTTATTTTCAGTTTTGCTTTTATTGGTATTCCTGAATCATCGGATCAACCGGTATTAGGAAAAGTACTGGATAACAGACCGGCAGCTGAGGCAGGCTTAAAACCAGGGGATCGTATTATAAGTGTAAACCAAAAATCAGTAGCCACCTGGTCTGATTTTACAGAAATGATTGCCGCTTCTACCTCGGGAGAACCACTTTACCTGGAAGTAGAGCGGGACGGGAGGAGCCAGAGCCTTAAGGTATTCCCAGACAATGAAGGAACCGGGGGCAAACCCGCCATTGGAGTATTGAACCAGGTGAATTATAATAGGCTGGGTATAGGGGATTCGATCAAACTGGGACTGGAGCAGACTTATCAGCTAACCGTTCTTCTATTATCCTGGTTGGGAACCTTATTCACAGGCGGTGCATCCACAGCTGATTTGGCGGGACCAGTAGGTATTGTCAGTCTGGTTGGCGAAGCGGCACAGATTGGCACGGTGTTTTTGCTTAATTTCGCAGCCTACCTGAGTATAAACTTAGGGATTCTTAATCTTTTGCCTATACCAGCTTTGGACGGCAGTCGTATTGTGTTTGCGGTGGTGCAGGCAGTGCGTAGAAAGCCTATGGAGCCGGAAAAAGAAGGATTTGTTCACTGGTTGGGCTTTTTACTCTTGATGTTGCTGATTGTAATCGTTACTTTTAACGATATTGTAAGGTTAATTAAAGGATGAGTCCTATGCGCCGGAAAACCAGAGTTATTAAAATAGGGGATGTCCGCATTGGAGGAGAACATCCCATAGTAGTTCAGTCTATGACCAATACTGATACCAGAAATGTTGAGGCCACCGTCCGGCAAATACAGCAACTGGAGACGGTGGGTTGTGAGATCGTTAGGGTAGCGGTACCAGACGAGGAGGCAGCAGGAGCTATCGCGAAAATAGTGCCGCAGATAAATATCCCCTTGATAGCTGATATTCATTTTGACTACCGTTTAGCCCTCAAAAGCATTGCCGCGGGAGCTCAGGGACTGCGCATTAATCCTGGCAATATTGGTGAGCGAAAAAGGGTTCAAGAAGTCGTGCGTCAATGCCAGGAGCGGGGCATACCAATTCGCATAGGTGTTAACGCAGGCTCCTTGGAACGATCATTACTCACCAAGTATGGGAAAGCCAGTGCTCCCGCTATGGTGGAAAGTGCCTTGGAGCATATAAAAATTTTAGAAGATATGGGATTTACGGACATCAAGATTTCCATGAAATCTTCTTCGGTGTTGATGACAGTCAATGCTTATCAAATGTTGTCACAGCAAGTGGATTATCCCCTGCATGTGGGCATAACAGAAGCAGGCACCTTAGAACGGGGACTGCTCAAATCAGCAGTGGGATTAGGGCTGTTGTTGTACCAGGGCATAGGTGACACCATCCGGGTTTCCCTCACTGCCGATCCGGTGGAAGAAGTATGGGCAGCTTATGAAATCTTGCGCAATTTGGAGTTGAGACAACGGGGGGTAGAATTGATTTCCTGTCCTACTTGCGGCCGCTGTGAAATTGACCTGATCAACTTGGCCCAGTCGGTGGAGGAAAAAGTCAAGTTTATTCCTGAGCCCATAAAAATAGCAGTGATGGGATGTGTTGTTAATGGTCCTGGGGAAGCCAGGGACGCGGACATAGGTGTAGCCGGGGGACGGGGAGTCGGACTGCTGTTTCGCAATGGAGAAATCATCAAAAAAGTACCGCAAACCCAATTAATAGATGAATTAATGGCAGAAATTTATAAACAATGTGGACAAGGGGGTACAGGCCAATGAAATTTTCTGAGTTGTTTTGTCCTACACTACGAGAGATGCCCAGTGAGGCGGAAACTGTCAGCCACCAGTTGCTGCTGAGAGCAGGTTATATCCGCAAAGCTGGTGCGGGGATATATTCATATCTGCCCTTGGCCCAGCGAGTGCTGAAAAAAATCGAGGCCATTGTGCGTGAAGAAATGGACCGGGCGGGAGGTCAGGAACTGCTGATGCCCATAATACAGCCCCGGGAGCTGTGGGAGCAGTCTGGTCGCTGGGATGTTTATGGTGATGAAATGTTTAGACTCCTGGACCGTCACCAGCGTTATTTTGCCCTGGGACCCACTCATGAAGAGATAATTACCAGCCTGGTTAATGGAGATGTCCACTCCTACCGGGATTTACCTTTATTACTATATCAAATTCAGAATAAATACCGGGACGAAATCCGTCCCCGCTTCGGTTTAATGCGGGGCAGAGAATTCATAATGAAAGATTTGTACTCCTTTGATATGGACGAAGCGGGTTTGGATGTATCCTACCTAAAAATGTATACTGCCTATAACCGGATTTTTCAACGGTTAAAACTCCAGTATCGGGTGGTGGAAGCGGACAGCGGGGCTATTGGCGGCAATGAAAGCCATGAATTTATGGTTCTGGCTGATACCGGTGAGGATGCCATTGTATTTTGTGAAAGGGAAGATTTTGCATCCAACGTAGAGAAGGCTGCCTGTGTTTATAGAGATGAAGGGCCCCATGAAGATATGCGGGAAATGCAAAAAATACATACTCCCGGTATGCGCACTATCAAAGATTTGGTGGATTTTACCGGAGAACCTGAACAGCGACACGTAAAGACGTTAATGTATTTTGCCGATGGACAGCTGGTAGCTGTTATTCTACGGGGTGATCGAGAACTTAACGAAATAAAGCTTAAAAATGTTTTAGGCTGTAATCAATTGTTTATGGCTGATGATGATTCGGTCCGATCCGCATGCGGGGCTGGATTTGGCTCTTTAGGACCGGTGGGCATGGACATAAAGATTTATGCTGACCAGGAGATAGCCGGTCTGAGGAACTTTACTTGTGGAGCCAATGAGGACGACTATCATTATATAAATGTTAACCCCGGTCGCGACTTCCTACCGGAAGACTATGTGGATATTCGTAATGCGGTAGAAGGAGACTTATGCCCGGTGTGCGGACATCCTCTCAAGGCCGCTCGTGGTATTGAAGTGGGGCACATATTCAAGCTAGGGACTAAATACTCTCAGGCCATGAACGCTACTGTTCTTGATAAGAATGGCCAGAGTGTTCATATAGTCATGGGCTGTTATGGTATAGGTATTTCCCGGACCATGGCGGCGGCTGTTGAACAAAATCACGATGAAAACGGGATAATTTGGCCTATTCCCATCACTCCTTTCCAGGTGATTATTATACCCATTAATGTAAAAAAGCAAGAGCAAATGGAGGCAGCCCTATCCCTTTATAATGAACTTCAGGAGCTTGGCCTGGAAGTACTGTTAGATGACCGGGATGAACGGGCCGGAGTTAAATTCAAGGATGCGGATTTAATTGGTATTCCTTTACGCATAGTCATAGGACCTAAAGCTTTGCAGGAGAATCAAGTCGAAATGAAGAAAAGATGGGAGAATGAAATCTATAATATTGCGATTGATCAGGTGGCCGGTACCATTATGAATATCCTAAAAGAGGGGTAACAACAGGCCAGGAAGTGAAGTTATGTCAGTTTATGAAATAATCTTCAAGTTAGCCTTGGCGGGCATATTGGGCGGGGTAATTGGCTTGGAGAGGGAAAGCTTAAATCGCCCGGCTGGACTGCGAACCTATACTTTGGTATGTGTAGGTTCGGCATTGGCTATGGTAGTTTCTTTGGATATGTATTTTCAGTATTATCAGACCGTTAATGCTGATCCAGGTCGAATAGCTGCTCAGGTTATCAGTGGGATAGGTTTTTTAGGCGCCGGCACCATCATGCGAGAGGGAGCCACAGTAAGAGGGCTGACCACCGCTGCAGGTCTTTGGGTGGTGGCTTGTATTGGACTGGCCGTTGGTGCCGGACTATACATACCAGCTATAGCTACAACTATTCTAATACTGTTTATCCTGATTTACTTTATACGTTTTGAAGAGAGATTTACAGGCTTAAGGGAGTTTAAAGGACTGGTAATGCTGGTAGAAGACCGTCCCGGCCAGGTAGGCATTATCGGATCGATTCTGGGTGATCTGGGTGTGCTTATTAAAAACATTCAGCTAACCCGGGTAGAGGGAGAAGATTTAGAAATTGAACTTCTGATTCAGCTGCCGTCTAACCTGACTATTAATGATGTAGTAAATGAGTTATCGGAAGTAAAAGGCTTGCGAAACATTGATCGACTGAATTAGAGATGAGAGAACACTAAGAAGCGGGAGGAATCAATAATGCAAGGAAAAAGCTTGGTGCAGCTTCACTCCTGCTTTGCTGATAATTGTTGCTGGGAAAATGCTGCCATAGAGCGAGTAGAGGTTTTTTCTAAACAGAGACGATGGAAACTGGTAATTGCTGTCCAACAGCCTGTACCTATTGAGGAGATAAATGCGGCGGAGCAAAGCCTCTTAAAAGAGTATCCTTTTTTAAGTCAAATCGAGCTGATACCCTCTTTATCCAACAGCAGTGAGCATTTAATAAAGCTTTTCGAAAAGCATCAGACCGAAATAGCGCAGCAACTGTTCGGTAGTACTACCAAACTGCCCATAGCACCTTTTACGGCTGACGAAATGCGCTTAGACTTTCATCCATCTGATGAAGCCCTATATCAAAAATACCTAGATAGCGGAATTTGCAGCCGGTTGTCTGCTTGGTATTGGCAGCAGTATCGGCTGCCGGTCTTGGTGAGGGTTATGCCCAGTCATAAACGCATGTCAATACCGCAGGTTACTTTAATCGAACCCTCTCAGGGCAATTGGTTGCCTGAATCCCAAACCAGTTCCAAGCGCTCATCCTTCATTAATCGTTCTCGCCAAGACAAAAAATTATTGGAGGCCAAGACCATATCAATAGGTGAACTACAGGAAGGGCTAAAATCAGCTATTGTGGAAGGAGAGATTTGGGATAAGGAAACCACCGTCTTGCGTGACGGTCGCCTGGTGGTTACCTACAACCTGACCGATTATAATGATTCTATTTTAGTAAAAGCTTTTTACGATCGTCCTCAGGATGACGCCTTTCAGGTGGGAGACTTTATAAGGGTAAGAGGCAGTGTTCGTTATGATAGTTTTGCCCGGGAAATTGTCCTATTCTTGGACAGCAGCATAAAGAGGGATAAAAAGCTCAGAACTGATCAAGCTGTGGTTAAACGTGTGGAATTGCATGCTCACACTAAGATGAGTGCTATGGACGGATTAACCGAGGTATCGGCACTGATAGAACGGGCTGCTACCTGGGGCCATCCAGCTATTGCTATAACTGATCATGGCTGCATTCAAGCATTCCCTGATGCTTACCAACAGGCGCAAAAACATGGCATTAGGATTCTCTACGGAGTGGAAGCGTATCTAATAGAATCAGATCGCCGTCAGCGTCCCTATCACATGGTACTAATTGCTTGTGATCGGCAAGGGTTAAAAAACCTTTACCATCTTATAAGCATATCCTATTTGGATTATTACCACCGTCACCCCAAAATACCACGGGAGGAACTTGTTAAATACCGGAAGGGCATACTGGTAGGATCAGCCTGTCAAGCTGGTGAGCTGTACAGTGGTATTTTGCAGGGCTTACCTAAGGATGAAATTGTAGCAATTGCTAAATTCTATGATTATTTGGAGATACAGCCATTGGCCAATAATGAGTTTTTAGTACGAGATGGAAGAGTTAACAGCATAGAAGACCTTCAGCAGATTAACGCTCAGATCGTAGCCTTGGGAGAAGAACTTAATAAACCAGTAGTAGCCACCTGTGATGTGCATTATCTAGATCCTGAGCACGATATTTTTCGTCGCATTATACAGGCAGGTCAGGGTTATGAAGACAGTGACGGGGGGGCGGGGCTGTACCTGCGTACTACCGACGAGATGCTGGACGAATTCGCTTACTTAGGAAAAGAAATGGCTCAAAAAGTAGTCATAGAAAATCCTCTTAGCATCGCCCAGCGGGTTGAAGATATTAAACCGGTACCGGATGGGTTTTTCCCGCCGAAAATTGACGAGGCTGAAGATGAAGTGTATCAGCTCAGCTGGAGCCGGGCCCGGGAGATATATGGTGATCCGCTACCGGAGTTGGTGGAAGCCAGAATAAAAAAAGAACTAGATTCCATTATTCGTCATGGTTTTAGCGTCTTATACTCTATTGCTCACAAATTGGTGAAAAAATCTAACGAGGATGGCTATATGGTTGGTTCTAGAGGCTCAGTGGGTTCATCACTGGTAGCTTTTTTGACCGGTATTACCGAAGTCAACCCCCTGCCACCCCATTGGAGATGTCCTGATTGCTGTCATACTCGTTTTATCACAGATGGCTCGATTGGCTGTGGAGCCGATTTAGAACCATCAGTGTGTGAGAAATGTGGTGCAGTGATGGAGCAAGATGGATTTGATATTCCCTTTGAAACTTTCCTGGGATTTGAAGGAGATAAAGTACCTGATATCGATTTGAACTTTTCCGGTGAATACCAGAGTCGAGCTCATTCCTACGTTGAAGAGCTGTTTGGCAAAGAAAATGTTTTCCGCGCCGGCACCATATCTACTATTGCTGAAAAAACCGCCTATGGATTTGTGAAAAAGTATGAAGAAGAAAACCAATTGCATCTTCGCAATGCAGAAATAAACAGGTTGGTTAAGGGCATTGCCGGGGTAAGGAGGACCACTGGTCAGCATCCTGGGGGACTGATTGTCGTACCCCAGGATCGAGAAATACTGGAATTTACACCGCTGCAGTACCCAGCCGAAAACAAGGATTCAGGTGTGGTTACAACCCATTTTGAATATCATGCTATAGGCGATCAGCTAGTCAAGCTTGATATCCTGGGACATGATGATCCTACCGTAATAAAAGAACTGGAAGACATGACCGGCATAAAAGCCTCTTCAATTAAGCTGAATGATCGGGACACTATGCTGCTTTTTTCCAGTGTTGAGCCTTTGGGAGTGACTGAGGAAGAGATCGGTTCCACCGTTGGAACCTATGGTATACCAGAATTCGGAACCCGTTTTGTCCGTCAGATGCTGGAAGCAACGCGCCCCACTACCTTTTCAGAATTGGTACGCATAAGCGGTTTATCTCATGGAACCGATGTCTGGCTCAACAATGCTCAGACATTAATTGAGAACAATGTGGCTAATCTAAATGAAGTTATTTGCACCCGTGACGATATAATGAGCTATCTGATTTATAAAGGAGTAGAAAAGAAAACCGCCTTCAAGATAATGGAAAATGTGCGCAAGGGCAGAGGATTAAAAGGGGAAGAAGAGGATATACTGAAGAAATATAATATTCCTGATTGGTATATAGATTCCTGTCAAAAAATAAAGTATATGTTTCCAAAAGCCCACGCTGTAGCCTATGTTACTATGGCATTTCGTATTGCTTATTTTAAGATTAATTACCCGCTGGCTTTTTACGCTAGTTTTTTCAGCGTACGCGCCGAAGATTTTGAAGCCCAAACCATACTGGCTGGTTATGAACAGGTCTATAAGCGAATTAGAGAAATTGAACGGCAGGGAATGGGAGCCTCCCAAAAAGACAAGAAGCTTTTACCCATACTGGAAGTGGCCTTGGAAATGTTAGCCCGAGGGTTTAGGTTTTATCCAGTAGATATTTACCATTCCCTAGCTCATAAATTTACCATTCTCAATGATGGGCTGCTGCTGCCATTTTCCGCTTTACCTAATGTAGGGGTGGCAGCTGCTCAAGGAATAGTGGCCGCCAGAGAAGAAGCTGAATTTATTTCTGTAGAAGACTTTCAGCATCGTACTCATACCAATAAAACAGCCATGGATGTATTGCGCGATTATGGATGTTTTAATGACTTGCCTGAAAAAACACAAATAAGCTTGTTCGGTAGCTAGAAAAACCTGTTCATTGCTTGAATATTTTTATACTACTGTGTTATACTTCTAAATAAGCTGAACCATATTCTGTTACAATTAGTGGGTGTGCGCCCACTTTTTCTATTGTAACCTCTCTAATAAGGTGTGGATACTGGGGGTGGTACATTGGCGAAATCAAAAATAGATCTCATTTCCAGCATGATTGAAGAACCTATTAGGCAATTATCGGCTGAGCTGGTTGAAGTGGAGTACCGTCGTGAGGCTGGCGACCAATACTTAAGAATATTTATCGACCGGGAAGCGGGAGTAGATCTCGATTTATGCAGTCGGGTCAGTCGTGCTATTAAAGGATTAGTTGATGAACAGGGTATTGAGTACGATCACCTGGAGGTATCATCACCTGGATTGAATCGCAAACTTATTAGTAATAAGGATTTCCAACGTTTTAATGGGCAACGGGTTAAGGTTAAACTATCTAAAAGATTTGATGGTCCCCGACAAGTGGTCGGGGTTCTTATTGGTCACAGTGAGCAAGTTCTC
>Ga0208823_1000627_pt1 | contig 29871 bp, 22 predicted proteins | sample AD_UKC075_MetaG_FD_184440 | JGI IMG/M metagenome (GOLD analysis project Ga0208823, IMG submission 184440) | Active sludge microbial communities of municipal wastewater-treating anaerobic digesters from USA - AD_UKC075_MetaG (SPAdes) (version 2) | ecosystem: Engineered > Bioreactor > Anaerobic >... | reverse complement strand
CAAGACCGATGTGGCCGACCCTGAGCAGTGCCAGCAGTTGGTGGACGCGGCGATGTCCGAATTCGGACGCGTCGACGTGCTGATCAACAACGCCGGGGTGGGCACCGCCGTCCCGGCCACCCGCGAGACGCCCGAGGAGTTCCGCGCGGTGGTGGAGGTGAACCTGCACGGCTCCTACTGGATGGCGCAGGCCTGCGGACGGGTGATGCAGCCGGGCAGCGCGATCGTCAACATCGCCAGTGTGCTGGGCCTGACCACGGCGGGACTGCCGCAGGCCGCCTACAGCGCCTCCAAGGCCGCGGTCATCGGGATGACCCGGGATCTGGCCCAACAGTGGAGTGGACGCAAGGGCATCCGGGTCAACGCACTCGCGCCGGGGTTCTTCGCCAGCGAGATGACCGACGAACTCAAGCCGGGGTATCTGGACAGCCTGCTGCCGCGGGTGATCATGGGCCGGCTCGGTGACTCCGAGGAATTGGCCGCCACCGCGGTCTGGCTGGCATCACCCGCCGCCGGCTATGTGACCGGTCAGACCATCGTCGTCGACGGCGGGATGACCATCGCCTGAGCGGCGGTGACCGGCGCGGGCCGGGTGATCGGTGAACCGGGTTTGCGGCTATCCTCCCGGGTGTGACTGTTGGAGACCACGTTCGGAGATCACTGGATCACTGGAGCGCCAAGGAGTGGAACAAATCGGTGTCGCAGGCGTTCGACGCCGTCGCCGAGACCGGGCGCAAGCGGTATCCGACCCTCGGTGTGGCCGCCCGCTTCAAGCGGACTCTCCGCGACGAACTCGACGTCTTCGGCGCGATGACGGCCTCGGACTTCGACTTCCGGGCCTCCCGTTTCCCGGTCCCGGTCCAGACCGAACTACCCGACGGCCGACCCGATATCGCCGACGTCCTCTACGGGGTGCACCGCTTCCTCGACGGTCACGAGGACGAACTGCCGGCGGGCTGTGAGATCACTCCGCACGTCGACGGAGTCCCGATGTTCCACATCTCCCGTGGGCGCCTGCGGTTGCGCGCCTCGGCGGCCCTCGGCCTGCTGGCGGTCGCGGTGTTCGCGCCGGAGAACAAGGGCGAAGTCGTGCCCGACACCTACACGCTGGGCTGGCAGCAGCACATCTTCCACATTTGCGCGTGGTGGGGCTGGCGGGAGCACTACATGGAGATCGTCAGGAACGCCAATGTGCCGCAGGTGGTTCTGGACTTCGGTCCGGAATGGGCGCACTGGGAGCCCGTGCGCTAGGACGGAGATCCGTCAGCGCTGGCCGGCGGCCCTGGCTTTCCGGGGCTCAGTCGCCACACCGCCGAGGGTGTCGTGACGGCGGTAGCTGCGATCGCCGCGGTTTCTGCGCAAGGCCTGGGTGGCGAACCTCTCGATGTTCCACCGGCCCACGGATTCCCACACCCGGTCGAGACCGGGCACGAATCGCATCGGATAGCGCAGGGTGTAGTTGGTCGCCACCAGGCTCGCCACCATTGCCTGCGCGATCTTGTTGTCGGGCAGCTGCAGGGCGTCGGCGTTGGACGGTCCGAGGATCAATCTGCTGTAGGCGCAAAGCAATTCGGTGGTGAGGGTCCGTGCGGCCTGAGCCGCCGGATGCTCGCTCCTGCCGACGGCCAGCGGTCCCAGCGCCGCACGCAGGGCCTGGCCCAGACGGATTGAGTCTTCGTCCGGGCGGAACTCGTAGTCCGCCTGCAGCCAGAGCAGCCGCCAGGTGTCGGCTTCGTCGGCGGGGAGTAACTCGGCGTCGACGCCCAGCAGGAACCCGACGTACCGCCAGAAGTGGTACAGCGCGTCCTTGTCCCGGCGGCTGAACTGCACCCCCAACGCCTGGGAACCCACCACGTTTCCCAGCGAGAACAGCATCAGCGTGCCGGCCATCGTGGACTGATTTACCGGATGGTCCCAATCCTCGAAGTCCCAATCGGGGCGCCGGCTCATGCCGGCCCGCACCATGGCGTGCATGAGCCGCACCCGCAGGGTGCTGGTGAAGCCGGGAGCGAAGCGCTCCAACGCCCCGGGTGCGGTGACGTCCACGGTCCAGGTCAGCGTCTCGGCCAGACGGCGGGGTGCCATCGCCTCCAGATCCCCGGTGTAGACCAGGGTCTTGTCGGCCCGCGAGGCCAGGTACCCGCCCATCAACGAGAACATCGACATCGAGGTGAAACCGGCGACCATGCCGATACGTGCCGCCACCCGGGACGCGTAGTCGAGTTTCCGCTGGTCCACCCAGTACGGTCGGGCGTCCACCGCGGCGAAGAACGCCGTCAACTCCGGTAGCGGGTCGTCGACGGCGTCGATGCCGCGTTCGAGGGCCGTCTCGAACTGGGCCCGCCCGACGCCGGCGGGCAGCCGGCGAAACGCCGCGACCACGTCGTCGGCCAGGGGATCGCCCATCTGGGTGAAGCGCCGATACCGTTCCCGTTGCTCGGGGGTCGGCCGGATGTCGCCCGGGGCAAGGAACCGCAACCCGATGTTGAAGGGGAACTCCCGGAACACCGGGGGATCGGACACCGGGGCATCAGATACAGCGGGATCGGTGATAGGGGTCACCGGGCACCTCTTCCGGACGTGGTGGGCACCGCAAATTCTGGTGCTAGGCTTCACCAGATTCGTCCGATCGTCAAGAGGACACCCCGTGACACCCCAGTCGCCGCGTAACTACGGCGGTGTCAGCGCGCGGCAGCGGCGCGACCGCCGCCGCGCCGCGTTACTGGACGCGACCCTGGATGTCGTGGCGGGCCGGGGGGTCAAAGGACTTGGCGTCAAAGCGATCTGCACCGCCGCGGGTCTCAACGACAGGTACTTCTACGAGCAGTTCGGTACCTGCGACGACGCGTTGATGGCGCTCAACGATCTGCTTATCGCGCAGGCGGCCGATGCCTTCGCCCGGGCCATCGCCAATACCGAAGCGGAGGCCTACACCCGACTGCGGGCGTGCGTGGCGGCCGCAGTCGACTTCGTGACCGTGGACCCGCGCCGCGGGCGCTTCCTCATCGAGTCTCAGGCCACCGAGCAACTGCGGGTCAAGCGGCGACAACTCGTGACGACCCTCGCCGACATGATGATGTCGGGCCGGCGGTTGCTCGGCCCGGATGCTCCTTCGGAAGAAGATTCCCGTTTGATGGCGCTGACGATCATCAGCGGTGGCCTTGACGTCGGCGCCATGTGGCTCAGCGGGGATCTCGACGTCGGCCGGGACAGGCTGATCGACTTCATGACGGCGTTCGTGTTGTCGTCGACGCGGTTGTCCGCGCTTCGGCCGTGAGCGGTTGATCGGCGCAGGGAAGCGGTTGCCTCGCTCGATCTCGCGAGGCTCGCCGCCATCATTCGAACGTCAGATAGATCAGCGAGAAGTCGTCCTCGAAAACGCCGTTCGGTGTCAGGAGGCGAAGTTCGTCGACGAGTGTGTCGATCGTGAAGCCCACCGACGCGGCAAGCCGGGAGACCAGATCCCTGAAGGCTCTCAGCGACAGTTGCGAACCGTCGGCAAGGGTCTGCTCGCTGGCTCCGTCGCTGAAAATCAGGATTCGGCATCCCGCCGGGACGGTGTAGCTGTCCGTCCTGAAACCAGTCCTCTCGAAAGCCCCCACGGGGAGCGCGTTCGAGGACAATTCCGTTGCCGGGGTGGGACTTTCCGCCCCGGGATCGAAGGCGAAAGCGGGCGGGGCGCCGGCGTTGGCGTATCGCAGTACGCGGGTCGATCGCTCGTAGACCCCGTACCACATGGTGAAGTAATGCTCGCCGTGCTGCTCCATCTGGAAATGCTGGTTCAGTTCGGCCATGACCGACTCGGGCGCGAGCAGGGTTTCGGTGGTGAACGCTCTGGAGCGCAGCATGTTCTGCAACGACACCGCCAGCAGGGCGGGTTCGATTCCGTGGCCGGAGACGTCGATGAGGTAGACCATCAGATGGTCGTCATCGATCCAGGAGTAGTCGAAGCAGTCGCCACCGAGTTCGCGCGACGGCAGGTACCGGGATGAGACACACACGTCGCCGGTGAGACCGCGCGGCAGGATGGACTCCACATACGCGGCCGCCGTAGCCAGTTCCTCGGTGATTCGTTGGTTCAGCAAGGCGTTGCGCTCGTTGGCCTCCACCGCCGCGGTGATGTCGGCGATCTGCGAGACGAAATTCTCGACCCGGCCGCGCGCGTCCCGGATGCAACTCACCGAAAGATCCCCCCAGATCAGATGGCCGTCGGCGTGGACGTACTGCTTGAGCATGCGGTAGGACTCCAGGCGGCCTGCCAGGATTTCCTCGACCCTCTTCAGGTCGGCGTCCAGATAGCCCGGAGCAGTCAACTCCTGCCACGTCTTCTGCTTCAGCGTTTCCGCGTCGTACCCGAAGAGCTTGCACAACGCCTCGTTGACGTCCTCGAAGCGGCCCTCGGGCGTGATGAGACACATGCCGATCGCGGCGTGATCCATCGATCGGCGGTAGCGGGCGTCGGCGATCGCCTGCTGACGCCGGGCTTCCTCGAGTTGCTCGCGCATCTCCACATCGGCGGTGATGTCGGCGATCTGGCCGATCAGACGTTGGGGCTCGCCATCCGCGTTTCGCAGGACGCTCAGCGACATGTGGCCCCAGGTGCGCCGGCCGTTGGCGTGCAGGAACTGCTTGCGCACCCGGTACACGTCGATCTCACCGGAGATGATGGCCGGGATCGCGTCAAGTTCGGCCTCGAGGAATTCGCTGGCGGTGATGTCCTGCCAGCTCATCTGGCCGAGCGCGGCTGCGTCGTAACCGACCAGGTCGCACATCGCCTGGTTGAACTGGACGAAACGGCCGTCGAGCGTAGCCAGTGCCGTGGCGATGACGGAGTTCTCGATGAGCCCCCGAGCCAGGGCGTCGGACTCAGCCTGGCTGATCCGCGCCTCTTCGAGGCGCCGGCGTGACTCGACCTGTTCGGTAATGTCCACGATCTGCCGGATCAGGTGTTCCACTTCACCGTCGTGGTCGGTGAGCCGACCCAGCGACAAATCCCCCCAGATGCGGCTGCCATTGGCGTGGATGTACTGCTTGATAATCCGGTAGGAGTCCTTTCGGCCGGCCAGGATGTCCTGGACTGCAGCCCGACTCTCCTCCAGGTACTCCGGTGCCGTCAACTCCTGCCAGGTCTTGGTGAGCAATGTCTGCTCGTCGTAGCCGAAGAAGTCGCACATCGCCCGGTTCGCCAGAACGAATCGGCCGTCGACGGTATTGAGGCTGGTGGGGACGATCGAGTAGGCGATGAGTCGGCGATGCCGCGCATCGGCGCTGGCTTGTCGCCGTTGCGCCTCTGCCGCCACCGCCTCTGCCGCCACCTGGGCATCGGCCAGCCGCAGCGTGGCCGTCACGCCGTCCTGGCGGCCATCTTGTCCGTAGAAGGGCTTGGCATGCACATCAAGCCAATGGATGATGCCGCGCCGGGAGATCACCCGGATGCGTTCCTGGACCGAACCGCCCGCGGCGACGGCGGCGAGTTTCTCGGCGTTGGCGGCGAAGTCCTCCGGCAGAGTGACTTCACGAATGTCCCGGCCGGGCCAGTACTCCGCGGGCGCATCGAGTACCGACTCAACGGACGGCGATACCCAGACCCACTTGCCGTCCCGGACGTGGCAGACGACATCGGCGGCATTTTCGGCGAGGAGTCGGTACCGTCGCTCGGATTCGGCGAGCCGCGTGGCGCTCTGGTAGCGCTCGGTGACGTCGGTCCAGCTCAGGGTGATCAGGTGTGGACCCGCCCGGGTAGCGCGAATGTCGTAGTAGCGGGAAGCGGCGAGGAACTTGCTGACGTGGTGGAAGTCCGAAACGATGAACGGCTCGCCGGCCACGACGCATCGGACGTAGCCTTCGAAGATTTCCGATCCCACCAACTGGGGTGACAGGTCCAGGAGGCTGTGCCCGACGAGGTCGTCCTCGGCGACTCTGAGGTAGGCGCAGGCGGCGTGGTTGACCATCAGGTAGCGGAAGTCGACCACCTGCCCGTTCGGGCCGGGAATCGCCTCCAGCAGAGCCTGCGGGTCGAGCATCCCGTCCGACGTCGCGCGCAGCAATGTCCGCTCGGCCGCGACCGCCGCGAGAAGTTGTTGCTCACGCCCGCTGAGATAAACGACGATCCCCGCGGCGATGGCAGTCCCGACGACCGCCGATTGCGCCAGCGCAGCGTCGGATCCGAAACCGAGGGCCATGAACACGAGTCGCGAAAAAGCGACGATGAAGGGGAAGAGGAGGAAGAAGGCCGTCAGCCGGAACAGGCTCCGCTTGTTCGGTTGCGCCAGATACCAGCCGACCGGATTTCGGTCAGGTCGCATCAATAAGGTCGCCGCGCCAAGGAGGAGCAGACCCACGGCGGTAGTGATGGCGATTCCGGTCGCTTCCGCGGCGTCAACCACATCCATGGCGTCAAGGAGGTAAGCGAGCACAGCCACCCAAGCGGTGGTCATCGCACCGACCAGACAGACCACCCAGGTGGAGCGGATCCCGCGACAGTCCAGTCGAATGACGGCCACAGCGGCAGACAGAAAGATGATCGCCATCGCGGTGGGTGCGGCGGGCCGTCCCATCCAACTCGACTCCAGCGCGGGTACCGCATCCGCGAACCACACACGATCGATACCGAACGCCCGTCCGGTTGCATACTCCGCGGTGACGATCATTGCGGTCGCGCCCGCCAGGGTCGCGATCCCTCGTCCGACCCACACTCGGAAAAGAGGTGGGTTACCGGACTGCACCAGGATCGCCACACTGAGCGTCGCCAGCCACAGCGCAGACCACGGCATCATCGGCGGCCAGGTTGGATAGATCCGTGTCAACGACTCGGTGCCGCTTGCCCAGCCGAGCCAATTGAGAATTGTCAGGATGAGCACCGCTACGGAGATTCCGCGACCCCAGTGCGTCAACGTTGCTGCGGCCCGGGTCGAGGACCCAGTGGTCAGCGTCAAGGCGAAATCCCATGAGCCGAAGAAGAATGTGCGAAAACCAGGCATGGCTGAGCCAGGAACCCTGGTCTAGGGGGTGTTTGGCCCGCGAATCTCGAGCATGTGCACATTGCTATAGGTTTGAAATTATCAGAACCGGCCGGTGCGGGTGGCCGTGTGTTTGTCGTTCCGGCTGAAGGGTTTGCCGGGTATCTCGTGTGGCTGGGCTTAGACTCGCGTCCGAAACCTCGCATTGGTCCCCCAAGGAGTAGTGCGAACGTCGCTTTCCCGCCGAAAGGATCCCGGGCGATGACCGAAGAGCCCGACCGGTACGCGCTGCCGCCCGAGGTGGAAGCGGACCGGGTGCGCTCCCTCGACCAGTTGCACATGTTCCACTCCCAACCGGAAGACCGGTTCGCGCACGTCACCCGCATGGCCTTGGTCGCCCTGGGGGTACCGATGTCGGCCATCAACCTCATGGATCGCGATCACCAATGGTGCAAGCAGTTCAGTGGGCCCGGTAACCCGGACTTCAACGTCGCCCGCAACCAGTCGGTGTGCCGAGCGACCATCGCGCGAGCGTATCGCGAACCCGAGGACCCGGCGCTGATCTTCGAGGACCTTGCCGACTCGGAGTTTGCCGAACTCCCCGCGGTCGCCGCGGAGGGCGGGGTCAGGTTCTACGCCGGTTTCCCGCTTTACGGGCCGGGCGGACACCCGGTGGGGACCTTCTGCGTCTACGACACCGAACCGCGACGTCTCAGCACCCAGGATCGTGCCACCTTCGCCGAGTTGGCTGCGTGGGCGCAGCGCGAACTCGCAAGCTCCGATGCGCTGCAGCGGGCCGTGGAAGTGCAACATCAGTTGCTACCGCCGCCACTCGGCGATCTGCCCGGCTACACCATCGCCACCCTTTTCGAGCCGGCCTTCGCCGTGGCCGGGGACTTCTATGACCACTACCTCGTCCCCGACGGCGTCAGCGTCACCGTTGCCGACGTCATGGGTAAGGGGCTGGGGCCCGCGATTGTCGCCGCCAATGTGCGCTCCGCGCTGCGTGCCACGTCCCGCGCTTTCGACCAGGCCGGGCATACGTTGAACCCGGCTGCCGCGATCGGCTCGGTCGACCAGCAACTCGGCGACGATCTGGCGCGCACCGGGAGTTTTGTGACGCTCTTCCAAGCCTGGCTGGAGACGGAGTCGGGCACGCTGATCTACATCGACGCCGGACACGGGATCGCGGCGCTGCTGCGGAGTTCCGGGGAGGTCCAGCCGTTGCGCAGTGATGACCTGCCGTTGGGGGTCAACTTCGACGGCACCTGGACCGCCCATCAGTTGGTGATGAACCCCGGCGACATCTTGGTGATCGCCTCCGATGGATTGCTGGACCTGCTCGGCGAGCAATCCATCGTCGATGAGGCCTTCGATTTTCTCGCCGGACACCCGGACCCCGAGGCCATGTGCGCGGCGGTGAAGGAGCTGACCAGGAAGCAACCGCCCGTCGACGATGTCACCATCGTCGCGATACGTCGGGACAACGACCGGAACGAACTGTGAACTGCGACGAGCAGAATGTGTTCCCCGCGTTCGAAGGCCCGAACCACTCATTCGTCGTGCGGCCGAGAGGTCGACTGACGACGTCATCCGCGCCGGCGCTACGGGATGCGCTGGCCGAGCAGGTGCGCCGAGGACGGGCCCGGCTGGTCCTTGATCTGACCGATGTCGATTCCATCGACTCGGCGGTGCTGGGCGCCATGATCAGTGCTGTGAAACTGGCTCGGCAGGCCGATGGCGACCTGCGGCTGGTCGGATCGTCGGGCCATGTGGCAGAAGTGCTGCGCCTGACGCAAATGGACCGGGTTCTGAAAATGTGCTCGAGTGTCGACGGGGCCTTTGCGGGCGATTGACACACCTCCGTCAGCCGAGTTTCTCGATGACGATGGTGAAGATCGCCCAGTCACTGGATCCGCGGGTGTTGGGATCTCCGTAGAGTGCCTTGTACGCATCGGAAGCGGGCACTTTCCAGCCGTCGTTCTCCCGCTTGAGCCATAGGGTCGTTCCGCCCGATATCTCGTGGTGGGATTCGCCTTCCTTCCAGCCCGTTCGTTCGGACACCGGATCTGTGCTGCCGACCGGGGTGAATGCCGACGACGGTCTCCCGATGAGTGGGTCCGTCAGAGAAAGCTTGGCGGGCAATGTGATCGTGCTCGAGGCCTGGCCGCCGAGGAAGGCCTGCGCCGTGGCACCTTCGCCGTCCGAGCCTCCCGTGTCGAACACCACCGTCGGGACGCTGGTGTAGCCGCCGCCCGGGTTGGTGATCTCCAACCCGACGATCTGTCCGCCGATCACGTGGCCCTGTTCGTTCTCCGCGTCGTTGTCGTAGAGGACGACGCGGGCGGTTGCCCCTTGTCCACCACCGCCTTCGAACACCACCGTGGGTGGGTTCAGCACGTCGTAGTACTGACCGCGCGAATTGAGCTGCAAAGACTGAACCTGGCCGGTCACCGCGGGGTAGAACTCCAGTGGGATGCTGCTGATGGGCAACTGGTACGGAACCTCGGCACCATCTTCCAAAACTGTCTGCTCGTAACCCTTGTCGCCGTTTCCGCGGTACAGCATCACCATCACGCGCTGGCCGGAGGAGTTCTTGATCATGCCCTGGACGCCATCTCTGCCATATGCGTCGCCGCCGACGAGGGGAGCTCCCGGCGTGGCACGTAGCGTCGGTCGGTACTCATACCACCCGTACTTCCATTTGTCGAAGCCCGCCGCGGGCTGGACGGGGTACCACTCGTCGGCGCTGGTGATGGAGTTGCCGGAACAGCCGGTACTGCTGGCCGCACCGTCCGGGCAGGTTACGTCGGTCCAGGTCACCGAACGCAGGTTGGCGCCGACGAGATCGGCCTGCCACAGGTCCGCGCGGTCCAGTCGCGCACCCCGCACCTCGGAGAGCCTGCTTTCGGAGCCGATCTTTGTGCTGGCCGGAGTCGACACCATCGGAGCGGTCACCCGCGTTCTTAGGCTCGTGGCGGCGTCATGCTGCTCAAGCCCACCCCGATCGGCCTTCCCGGGAGTGTCTGAGCGCGCTGCCGCACGCCGTCGATCAAGGCGCGAATCCGCCGGAGCGCCGCCCGCGGCACGTGCAGAACCAACGGAATTCGTGGAGTCATCACCGATGTCAGCAACCGCGAGGCCCACAGCCTGTGGTCCTGCCAACCACAACCCAACGAGAAAGACGGAACAACCGAAGCGCGCTGCAGGAGAAAGGCCCGACATCGGCAAACCCCGTTCCTCCGTCGGCCGTGCGGCAGGGCACCGCTATCACAGGCTGAGCCGAGGCTTCAGCCTAGATCAGCGACCGCTCCCGATGCCGGTCGGGGATTCACGTCTGACATCAGAATTCCTCGCAGACGTGACCCTTACCAGGGCACGCCCGTGTGGATCCGACGGTCAACTGCCAAAGTCGTCCAATCCACCACACCCCGACGGCGCCGCGGTCGTATCAGGGCTGGAGAAGGCTCCGGAGCATCCACGCGGTCTTCTCGTGGATCTGCATGCGCTGTGTCAACAGATCGGCGGTGGGCTCGTCGTGGGCCTCCCCCACCACCGGGAACAACGCCCGGGCGGTCCGGACCACGGCTTCCTGTCCGGCGACGAGATCGCGGATCATGTCGGTGGCACTCGGGTCTGAGGACCCTTCGGGGATGCTTGTGAGACGGGCGAATTCGGCATAGCTGCCCGGGGCTTTGGCACCCAGAGCTCTGATGCGCTCGGCGATGAGATCGACGGCCAGTGCCAACTCGGTGTACTGGGTCTCGAACATCAGGTGCAGTGTCTGGAACATCGGGCCGGTGACGTTCCAGTGGTAGTTGTGGGTCTTCAGGTACAGGGTGTAGGTGTCGGCAAGCAGTCGGGCGAGGCCCTCAGTAATGCGGACGCGGGTCTCGGCGTCGATCCCGTTGTCGATGCTCAGGTCTATCTCGGTCGTCATGGTCTCCATCAAACCTCTCGTTGAACTGTCCGTACCGTTCAGGGTCGGCCGGGCACCCGGATGGCCGCCTCGATCTCCTCGGCGGGGATGGGCTTGGTGCAGAAGAACCAGTCCTCGCAATGGACGTCGGCGTCGTGTCCCTCCATGCGGTCCTTGGCGGTGCCGCAGGAGCCAGCCGGCGGGACGATGACCGGCTCACCCGGGCGCCAGTCGGCCGGCGTGGCGACGTCGTAGTGGTCGGCGGTCTGCAACGCCTTGACCAGACGGAGAAGTTCGTCGAAGTTGCGGCCGGTGCTCAGCGGGTAGTAGATCACTGCGCGGACCACGCTTTTCGGGTCGATGACGAACACGGCACGCACTGCCTTGGTGGCGTCCTCGCCGGGCATGATCATCCCGTACTTGCGGGCGACCTCCATGGAGATGTCCTCCACCAGAGGGAAGGTCACCTCCACATCCTTCATGCCGCGGAAGGTGATCTTGTCTTTGATGGTGCGCAGCCAGGCGATGTGGCTGTAGAGGCCGTCGACGGACAGCCCGACCAGTTCGGTGTTGTAGCGGGCGAATTCGTCCTGCATTGAGGCAAACGTCATGAATTCGCTGGTGCACACGGGGGTGAAGTCGGCGGGGTGGGAGAAGAAGATCACCCACCTGCCCGAGTAGTCGCCGGGAAAGTTGATCGGGCCCTGGGTGGTTTCGGCAGTGAAGGACGGGGCTGGATCGCCGATCCGGGGCATCCCGGTGGCCGTTTCGTGATCGCCGAGTGGTGATGTCATCTGATCTTCCATTCGTTTCTGACTCAAACTTCTGCGCCTACCTGATTGGGTCGTGCGGCCTACCCCGGAGGATTCTCGGCCGCGTCAGCGAATTCGCAGAATGCGGTGAAGGCGCGCGCACCGTAGATCGTGGCGGGTCCGCCGTGCATCAGGATGCTGACGCCGATCGCCTCGGCCGCCTCCTGCTTGGTGGCACCGGCGCGGACAGCTCCCCGGGCGTGCGACGCAATGCATCCGTCGCAGCCGTGGACCACCCCGATGGTCATCGCAATCAACTCTTTGGTCTTCGTCTCAAGTGCCCCCGCGCTCAACGCCGCTCGGCTTAATTCGCCGAAGCCCTTGTAGACATCGGGAATCATCTGTCGTAGCGCACGGTGTTGCGGATTCAGCGTGCCGAGGATCTCGCTGTGGTGGTCGTGTTCGTGATCGCTCATGCCCCCATGGTATACCCCGGGGGGCATTCTGCGGAAGGGGATCCGACGGTAGATGCGGCAGCCAGCGTTCCCGGAGCGCCTGCGCTGCCATGCCGCACCGCCGTCGCCGTACCGATCGGCAAGGATGTCGAGTATCGGATTCCCCTGGTGCCCAACGCCCGACGCTTCGGGCCAGGACACCGCATCCAACTGGTGCTCACCAGCGATGATCAAAACCCCGACACGCCCGCCATCATGAACTTCCGCCACGCCAGCGTTGGCACCAGCAGCCTGAACACCATCAGATCATCGTCGCGACTGCTACTCCCGGTCCTTGGTGGATGAGCCTAGGAACAGACGGAACGTCGCGGGTTCATTGCGTCAGCAGTCAGCACCTGCCTGAGGGGCGCAGGTACCCTCCAGCGCGGAGGTGGTCCGCGCCTCGCGGCGCAGCGTCGGGGCCCGGCGCAATACGTGTCGTTTACGAACATTGCGAAGTCCACGATGTCTGGCTATGGCCACTTGTCGGACATCGTCTTCGTAACCTGGCTGGGGCTTGGGTGCGGGGACGTCAACCGATGCCCGTGAAGTTCTGGACCGACTTGCGGCCGATGACATAACGATGGGGAGTCGGGGAAAGTGGCGGATTCCGGAGGTCTCCGTCTCACGGCTTGAGACGTTTCCTCTGCTAGAGAGCGCGCCCGAAGGGATTCGAACCCCTAACCTTCTGATCCGTAGTCAGATGCTCTATCCGTTGAGCTACGGGCGCCGTCATTCAGTTGTTCGTGGCCGACGAGTCGGCCGCGGCGGAGGCGAGAGGATTTGAACCTCCGGTCCCCTTGAAGGGGGACAACTCATTAGCAGTGAGTCCCATTCGGCCGCTCTGGCACGCCTCCTGAACCACGGGAAGCGTACACAGCGCCGATGACCGATGGCAAAAGGCCGCCCCTAAACTTGGCCGGATGACGGTCCGACTGCGCCCCGAACTGGCCGCCTTGCCGGCCTACACCCCGGGCCGGACGGTCCCGGGCGCGATCAAACTGGCCAGCAATGAGACGGTGCAGGGTCCCCTTCCGGGGGTCCGGCAGGCGATCGCGGCGGCGGCCGACGGGATCAACCGCTACCCGGACAACGGCCATGCCGAACTCAAAGAGCACCTGGCCCGCTACCTCAGCCCGGCCGGCGCCATCGGCACCGAACAGATCTCGGTCGGCTGCGGTTCGGTGAGCCTGTGCCAGCAGTTGGTCCAGATCACCTGCTCGGCGGGTGACGAGGTGCTGTTCGGTTGGCGCAGCTTCGAGGTGTACCCGCTGCAGGTGCGGGTCGCCGGCGCCACCCCGGTCCAGGTGCCGTTACGGGATGAGACCTTCGACCTCGACGCGATGCTCGCCGCGGTCACCGAGCGGACCCGGCTTATCTTCGTGTGCAACCCGAACAACCCCACCTCCACGGTGGTCGATCCGGCCGAACTGGCCCGGTTCGTGGCCGCGGTGCCCTCCGACATCCTGGTCGTCATCGACGAGGCCTACGTCGAATACGTCCGCGACGGCCTGCTGCCCGACAGTCTCGCGCTGGCCCGCAACTACTCCAATGTGGTTGTGCTGCGGACATTCTCGAAGGCCTACGGGCTGGCCGGTCTGCGGGTCGGGTACGCCGTCGGCGATCCGGAGATCATGACGGCGCTGGGCAAGGTCTACGTGCCGTTCACGGTCAGCACCATCGCCCAGGCCGCCGCGATCGCCTCGGTGCAGGCCGCCGGGGAGCTGCTGGCCCGCACCGATGCCGTCGTCGCCGAACGGCGCCGGGTCAGCACCGAACTGGCCGGGCTGGGATACCGGCTCCCCGCATCGCAGGCCAACTTCGTCTGGCTGCCGCTGGGGGAGCGGACGCCGGGTTTCGCCACGGCGGCGGCACAGGCCGGGGTGCTGGTGCGCCCGTACGGTTCGGAAGGGGCCCGGGTGACCATCGGCGCGCCCGCGGAGAACGACGCCTTCCTGCGCTTCGCACGTGACTGGGCCGGCGAGGGCGGTGCGGCCGACGGCCCGGCCCCGTCGTAGCCTCTGTGCTTATGAGCAGCGCGTATGAATCGCTAACCGTCGAGGTCTCCGGCCACGTCGCCCAGGTCACCCTGATCGGCCCGGGCAAGGGGAACGCCATGGGGCCGGCGTTCTGGGACGAGATGCCGGTGGTGTTCGCCGAACTCGACGCCGACCCTCAGGTGCGGGCGATCGTGCTGACCGGGTCGGGGCGCAACTTCTCCTACGGGCTGGACCTGATGGCGATGGGCGGCATGTTGCCCGCCGGGGGCGGTGGCGAGGTGACCGCGAAGCCGCGGACCACCTTCCACACCAAGCTCAAGGCCATGCAGCAGTCGATCAGCGCGGTGGCCGACTGCCGCACCCCGACCATCGCCGCCATCCAGGGCTGGTGCATCGGCGGCGGGGTGGACTTGATCAGCGCGGTGGACATCCGCTACGCCAGCGCCGACGCCAAGTTCTCGGTCCGAGAGGTGAAACTGTCCATCGTCGCCGACGTCGGCAGCCTGGCCCGGCTGCCCTACATCCTCTCCGACGGTCACCTGCGCGAGTTGGCCCTCACGGGCAAGGACATCGACGCCGCCCGTGCCGAAAAGATCGGTCTGGTCAACGAGGTGTTCGCCGATGCCGAGGCGACGCTGGCCGCCGCGCACGCCACCGCCGCCGAGATCGCCGCGAACAGCCCGCTGACGGTCCGGGGCATCAAGGACGTGCTCGACGAGCAACGCGTCGACGACGTCGCCGCGTCGTTGCGCTACGTCGCGGCCTGGAACTCCGCCTTCCTGCCCTCGCGCGATCTCAAGGAGGGCATCCAGGCGATGTTCGAGAAGCGCGCGCCGGAGTTCACCGGGGAGTAGCTGGGCGGCGCCACTGGCGTAGCCCTGTGCGCAAAAATGCGCTTGTGCGGACCTATTTGTGCTGTTCTCCGGTTTAAGAATCGTTGTTTGCTGAAACATCTCCACAGGGTGACTTGGCGCACCCTGCAAGCCCGCCCTAGTATCGCTTCCGCGTCGTAGCTACGGAGCACGGCGAGCGAAATGGAGCAAACATGGTTCTCAATGTCAGCGCCAGTGCTGTCGGACTCTCCGCGGCTACCGAGAGCGGTACGGCGACCGCTATCGCTGCGGCAACAGCAGCAGCATCGGCCGCGCTCGTTGGCGTAATGCCGATGGGGGCGGATCTGGACTCCCTCGAGTTCGCGGCGGCCCTGAATGCGGCCGGAGCGTCGTACATCGGGACCGCCAGCGAACATGCGTCCAACCGCGGATTGTTCGCTGGCGCACAGTCCCTCGCAGCTGCCACCTACACCGTCACCGACGCCGTCAACAACGCGGCGCTCGCGCTGTAGGGCGGGTCGACATGCCGGATCCCGCGTGGCCGTCATCGCCGCCGGAGGCGAACTACCTGCGTCTGATCGGGCCAGGGGCGGCCGGTACGGCGACCACGCTGGCCAGTGGTGCCGCATGGCAGGCGCTGATGGCGGCCAACGAGGTGGCATTCACCACGTCGACGGTGAACACGACCGCGACAGCGGTGGATTTCGAGGGTGTCGGCGGTGCTGCTTCGGCGGCCACCTGCACCGGACTCAATACCGCCCTGCAGCTTCTGTCCATGTGGGTTCAGGGGAAGGCGCCGATCGCCGCGGGGGCGGTGGCGGCGTACGAAGCCGCCGTGTCCGCGATGATCCCTGCCGAGGTTGCGCTCGCCAACCGGGCCGAACAGGCCGCTGACGTGGCGCTCAACCCCTTGGTTCTGGGGGCGTTGACCCCGGCCATCGTGGCACTGGACGCCGCGTACTTCGGTGAGTTCTGGCCGCAGAACGCCAGTGCCGGGGCTGCCTATGGTGCGGCGTTGGCGGTGCTGGTCGCCGCTCTGGCAGTGCCGCCGCCGATGTCACCGCCCGGCGCGGCGGCGACCGCCCCGGCCAACGCGGCCGCCGCGGTGGCGCAGTCGGTCGGACAGGCGGCTGCCGGGGAGGCGATGAAGGAGTCGGCGCAGGCGGTCACCGCAGTGGGCGACGCCGCGACAGGTCCCGCCCGGGCGGTAGCCGAGGGTGGGGGAATGGCGTCGGCCCTGATGCAACCCATGCAGGCGGCGATGGGGGCCGTCCAGCCGGTGACCGGCATGTTCCAGGCGCCCATGCAGGCGCTGCAGGGGATGGCGAGTTTCCCGCAGGCCATGGCGGGAATGCTGTCCGGCTCCCTCGACCGCAACGGCCTCGGCGAGGGTCGGATGCCGGCCGCGGTCATCGCAGGGGCGGGTTCAGCAGGGGCTGGCGGTGGGGTCGCTGTCGCACCCGGTGGAGGTGCGGGCGGGGCCGGCGGGCTCGGAGCCGCCGGGGTGCCAGGTGCTGGCTTGACGAACTTCACCAGACCGCCGGCCAGCTTCCCGGCGGAGAACTCCGGTCGGCCAACAGGTGTGAAGCCCGGACTGCTGAGCTCGGCGGAACTCCGCGGAGGGGGCGGATTGTCCGGTCTCGGCACGAGTCCCGTTCCGGCAGGACCGGTCGCCGCTTCCGGTCAGGCCAGGGGCGCGTCAGACAAGGACGGTGTCGCGCATGCGCGCATCGCCGTCACGGTCGCGCCGCCCCCGAAGGGATTGCACAGCTAACTCTTCGGGGCAGCCTTCGAGGAAAACACGTTCCGCACTTCGGCCGGGAAAAGGTGAAGTGACAGGCCTTGAAGCTCGTTCAATACTCAGATTTCCTGCGCCCGGCCGGGTTCAGGAGCGAAATTCAGCAAAGGAGAAACAATGACACTGGTTGTCACGCCCGAAGTGCTACGCACCACCCAGCAGGCCATCGAGGCCGCATTGGGCCAGGCAACGGCAATCGCCAATGGCTACCTCGGATCGCATGAGGGTTTGGGATCCGCGGTCTGGGGTGGTCAAGCGCAACTCGCCTCGGTGAACACCGCCTCGCAGATCAATCACGATCTGCAGCAGACGATCACCGGGGGTACCCGGCTTGCGAACGGGCTGAGCCAGGCGGCCTCGATGATCGAGCAACACGAGGCCGACGCCGCCCACAATCTCACCAGCTTCGCCGCGAACGCCTGATCCCCACCATTCACCGCACGGAAAGAGAGAGCTACAGCCATGTCCCAGAACATCACCTACAACCACGGCGGTGTGGCCGATTTCGCCGCTGACGTCGGGGCCCGGTCAGCCCAACTGATGTCGATCCACGACGACATCCTGCACCGGACCAACGCCATCGCCGACTTCTTCCAGGGATCCGCGGGAACCTCGTTCCAGGAGGCCCAGCTACAGATGCTGCGGGGTCTGCAGGGTCTGGTCGAGACCATGAACCATCACGGACGAACCATCAGCACTGTCAACGACAGCGCTCACCAGACCGACGTGATGATGGGGAACCTTTTCTAGCAACGAGATCCGTCAGGCGGTGGGGCGCACAGGCTGCGCCCCACCGCCGTGCGGGGGAGAGAACTCATGTTGACGACATCAATCGACGGACTGTGGGTGCTGCAGGTTCTGACCGGAATCGAAGTGGTGGCACCGGAACTCGGGCTGCGACCCCATCTTCCCAGTATTGAGAAGCCGGAAGTGGCGCTTGCCCATCCCGTTGCCGCGGAACTTCGTCAGGCGGCTGTGCTCGACCGGGCCGGCGACGTCGATCCCGTGATCACCGAATGGCTGACGGTCCTCGCTCGCCGGGACGTCGCACTGCTGATGAATGCGCAGACTCCGCTGTGCGCAACGGAACCGCAACGCGTGCTGCTGGCGAGGTTCTCCCGCTGGTGGGTGACTTTGGAACGCTACGGAGACGTGGTCAGGCTGAGCGCAGCGGGAACAGCGACCACCGAGCGCTCCGCCGCCCAGGTCGTCGCGGGCGAGATCGAGCGACTCATCGGACACCTGGCGCCCGCCGAACTCGCACCGGTGACACTTGACGCCGACGAACTGATAGCGGGTGTTCGTGGCGGCGTGGGGCTCCGCCGCGCGTTGGACCGCCAACGGCTGGACGAGGATCAGGTGAGAGTCCTCGTTCTGGCCAGTGATTCGGAGCGATCCGCACAGTTGTCCATCGCCGCAATCCAGTCCGGTACCGAGAAGTCCTCCGCTCGCGTGCATATCGACCACGGTGCCGTGACGGTCATCGACACTCCGCAGGGTCGAGTGATCGTCGAACACATCAGCCGCGACGGCAAGACCTGGATGATCGTCGCCCCCGGTTCGTCCCCGGCTGTTGCCGCCGCGATGCAGAAGATGTTGCGCCGGCTTCCTGCCCAGGCCGAATGGCACTCCTACCGAAAGGCCGTCTAGTGACGAACCTCCTGAACGGGTCCGAGACGAGGACCCACCTCTCGACTCCTTCCCGCCGGACCCCTCTGCCCGAGTCCGTATCGGGCAGCCTGCGGATCTCGGACATGGTCGCTCCGCGCAAGATTCCACCGGGTTCGGGCTGGCGAAAGCTCGCTTACACCATGACATTCAAGCTGGTGAACCCCGGTGAGTCGCCGGCCGAACGGCACTACCGCGAGTTGCGTGAGCGGATTCGGAGGCATATCCGCAAGCAGTACGTCATCACCGTGGTGTCGGGCAAGGGTGGGGTCGGCAAGACCACGCTGAGCGCTTGCCTCGGAGCCGTCTTCCGGGAGTGCCGGCCGGACAACGTGGTCGCGGTCGACGCGGTGCCGGGGTTCGGCACTCTGGCCGGTCGCATCGACGAGTCACCGCCGGGTGACTACGCGGCGGTTCTCAACGACACCGACGTCCAGGGGTATGCCGACATCCGGGAACACCTGGGCCAGAACGCGATCGGATTGGACGTTCTGGCCGGTAACCGCGCCTCAGACCAGCCCCGTCCGCTCGCCCCGGCGATGTTCGACGGTGTGGTGGCGCGCCTGCGCCGGACGCACAACGTCATCGTCGTCGACACCTCCGACGATCTCGAACACCCGGTCATGAAAGCCGTCCTGGACTCCTCGGACACCCTCGTCTTCGTCTCCGGGCTCACCGCCGACACCTCACTGCCGGTGACCCGCTCGATCGACCTCCTGCGATCCATGGGCTACCACGAGCTGGTGTCGCGCAGCATGGTCATCCTCAATGACAGCCGCGGCGGTTACGACAAGGACTCCCGTAGCTATCTGAGCGAGCGATTCGGGCAGAGCGGTGCCTCCGTCGAATTCATGCCCTACGACCGGCATCTCGCCAAGGGCGGCATCATCAACACCGCTGACGAATTGCACAAGAAATCGCGACTGCGGCTCTTCGAGATCGCTGCGGCGATCGCCGACAAGTACGTACCCGACGCCGAACGGACCCGATGATGGCGACGGTCGCATTCCCGGCCCGATGCGCGGTCGCGGTCATCTGCGGTGAGCATCTGGTCTCCCAGGTTTACCCGGCCGGCGTGCCGATCGAAGCGTTCATCGACGGGGTCGTCGATCTGCTCAACGACGATCTGAAGCGGCGAGGGGAGCCCGGCCTGGACGCCGCCATCGCCTATGAGCTCCAGCGGGCCAATGGAACACGGCTGGACGTGACCAAGACCCTCGATGAGTTGGGGGTCGAGGACGGGACAACGCTGGTGCTCGCTCCGGCTGGCGAGGGCGACTCCTTCGATCCGCAGTACGAGTCGCTGTCCACCGGCTTGGCTCGAACGGGTAAAACACTCTTCTCACCGGTCACCCCAGATACCGCTGTACGAACCGCACTGGGCATCCTCGCGATGGTCGCCGCCACCATGTGCGGGCTCACGGCCTACACCCGCCTCGGCACCCAGTCGTGGGTGCCCTCAACCGTCGCTCTGGGAGCCGGATTCGCGATCGCCAGCGGCGCCGCCTGGGTATGGCGCTGGTGGCCGGGCCGCTCCGACGTACTTCTCGGGCTCAGCTGGCCCGCGGTTCCACTGCTGGCGGTGGGCTTCGCATCGGCGGCGCCCGGCGATCCCGGCGCGCCCCACCTGTTCATCGCGGCGTTGATGACGGCGGTGCTCGCGGCGGGCGTCTTCGCTCTGACCCAGAGATTCATGGCTTTCGTCTCCACGGTGGTGACACTGGCGATGATCGTGGCGGCCGCCGCCGGAACGGCGATGTTCGTTCAGATGCCCGCGCAGTGGATGGGGATGGGTGCTCTGGTGGGACTGCTCATCCTGCTCACCCTCGCGCCGACCATGGCGCTCTGGGCAGCCCGGATCCGGCCGCCGCACTTCGGTTCGATCACCGGTCGTGATCTGTTCCGCCGGGGCGACGGGATGCCCGTCGACGCCGTCGTGCCCGTCGATGAGGACGCCGAGGAGGAGGGAGACCGGGACACCACTCCCTCGGGGACGGCCATTGCCCGCGCCGCCAGGCGGGCCAACGGCGTGCTGCGCGGTATCTGCATCGCGGCGGCCATTGCACTGCCGCCGGCGGTCTGGGCGACGCTGGTTCCCGGCCAACCCCGCAGCGTGGCCGCCGTTGTCCTGGCTGTTTTGTTCGTGCTCATCTTCATCAGCCGTGCGCGGGTCTTCACCGACAGCACCCAAGCGGTCGCACTGGTGGTGGGAGCGGCAGCGGCGGTGTGCGTCGGTACGGTGCGCTATGTCCTGAGCAATCAATGGAATTCGCCCACCGGGCTGGTTGTCGGGGCCGCGACCCTCGTCGCATTCGCCGGTGCAGGCCTGGCCGCCGCACTGCTGGTGCCCGCCACCAGATTCACACCGCTGGTGCGCATGGTGACCGAATGGCTCGAGCTCGCCGCCATCGTCGCCGCCCTGCCGTTGGCTGCCTGGATCGGTGGCCTGTTCACCTGGGTCAGGATGCGATGAGCACCGGAACAGCGACGCGGCTGGGCGCACTGGCTGGGGTGTTCCTTCTGGCGGCAACCCCCAATGCCCCGGTTGCACTGGCGATCACACCCCCGTCGGTGGACCCGGCGATGGTGCCGGCCGACGGCCCGCCCGGCCCCGAACAGACCATGCGTCAGACCGGACGCTGCCGCAGCGCGGTCGCCGCCCCGCACCCCGATGTGACCCTTCCCGCCCCCGGTTCCACGATGCTCAACATTGCGCGGGCCTGGCGGCACTCGACCGGCAACGGCGTGCGGGTCGCGGTCATCGACTCCGGTGTGAACCCCAGCCCGCGGTTGCGACCGGTGGCGGGCGGGGACTACGTCCAAGGGGGCGACGGCCTGAGCGACTGCGATGTGCACGGGACCGTGGTGGCCGCGATCATCGCCGCGGCACCGCAGGGTGTGCCCATGCCGGCCCCGATGCCTCCCAACCGGCCCCGGGCTCACCCCGACGACCCGCCGGTGCCGGCTGTGACAGGTGCGCCAACTGCGCCCCCGCGCCCGAATGAGGCACCGGCACCGGTCGGTCCCACCGGGCCCGCCCCGGCTCCCGCCCCGACTGACGGGCTGGTCGGTGTGGCTCCCCACGCCACCGTGATAGCCATCAGACAGTCATCGGACTTGTTCAGGCCGGCTGACCCCTCGCCGGATGATGCGGGATCCCGGGAACGCGCCGGTACGGTCGCCACCCTGGCCCGGTCCATCGTGCACGCGGCCAACCTGGGCGCGGCGGTGATCAACGTCAGCGTCACGGCATGCGCATCGACGGCCGATCCGATCGACCAGGGTGCCCTGGGAGCCGCGGTCTGGTACGCCGCGACCGTCAAGGATGCCGTCGTCATCGCCGCCGCGGGCAACGAAGGCCAGAACGGGTGCTTGCAGAACCCGGCCTTCGACCCGCTGAACACCGAGGACCCGCGCGATTGGCGGCAGGTCAAGACCCTGTCGGCGCCGTCCATGTTCTCCGACTACGTGCTCTCGGTGGGAGCGGTGGACACGACGGGTGCACCGATCGGTGCGAGTCTGGCCGGTCCCTGGGTGGGCGTCGCCGCGCCGGGCGTCGGCATCGTCGGCCTCGCCGGGGCCACCGGCACCGCGGTCAACGGTTACGCGCCCGCGCGTCCCGGTGAAGCGAGCGTTCCCTTCTCGGGGACGAGTTTCTCCGCCGCCTATGTCAGTGGTGTTGCCGCGTTGGTTCGGGCGAAGTACCCGGATCTGTCCGCGCACCAGGTGATCCATCGCATCCAGCAGACCGCCCACAACCCGGCTCGCGGCGTCGACAACCAGGTCGGCTTCGGCGTGGTGGATCCCGTCGCGGCGTTGACCTTCGATGTGCCACCGGGGGAGCGGGTGGCACCGGGCGCGCAGAGTCGGGTCCTGGTACCGCCGCCCGCGGCCCCACCACCCGATCACCGGGCCAGGAACGTTGCGTTGGTGTTCGCGACCGCTCTCGCCGCGATCGCGGTGTTCGCCGCGGCCGTCGCCCGGGGCAGGAGGGCGCGATGAGCGACGTCATCCGGCTCGCGGTGGTCATCGGGCTGTTGCTGTGCACGATGCTGGGATGGGCCGGAGGCCACGTCGGCGGGGCATTCGTGGGTCTGCTCATCGGGCTCATGGCGTTGGTGCTGCCGTGGCGCGGTCAGCCGCTGTGGCGCTGGGCGGGCCATTACGCCCGGCGGAACCGCCCGATCGCGCTGCAGGAACCGGTCACGGTGACCAACGACCGCTCGGGCGGCGGGATTCGCTACCAGGAGGGAACAGCCGTGGCTGTCATCCAGGTGATGGGAAAGCGCCACCGGCCAACACTTCTCACCGGCTCGGCGTTCACCCGCACCAGCAATCTCATCGACGCCGATTCGGTCGTACCGCTCCTGCGTCACAGCCTTGGGCTGACGATCGAATCCGTCAGCGTGATCTCAACCGGGGCGCGTCGTCGCAACACCGGTGACTACTCGCGGGTCTACGACACGCTGGTGGGCCCCGCGCCGTACGCGGGTAGCCGGGAGACCTGGCTGGTGGTGCGGGTCCGAGACATCGGCAACGGGGAGGCCCTGCGGTGGCGGCCCACCGCGGGAAGGGCCGCACTCGCCGCGGCGCAGCGCATCGCATCGGCGCTTCGGCGCGAGGGGGTCCGGGCGAGGGTTGCCACCGCAACCGATATCGCGGAACTGGACCGGCGACTCGGCGTGGCTGCCCTCGGGCCGCATGGCCGGCGCTGGCAAAGCCTGCGCGGTGACGCCGGGTGGATGACCACCTACGCCTATCGGCCGGCCGATATCAGCACCGAGGTCCTTGCCCAGGCGTGGTCGCAGATGGCCGACGGCGTCATCCACAACGTGACGATCTTTCCCGACGGAACCTGCTGCGCATCGGTGACATTACAGAGCCCTCAGCCGCCCACGGCGTGTCCCAGCGTTGCACTGCGATCGCTGCCCGGGGAGCAGGCGCGGGCGCTGGCCAACAACCTGGCCGGCCCCCGTCGGGAACTTCACGGACAGGCCCGCAGTGCGCTGCCGTCGTTCCTGCAGATTCCCGTCGGCCCGTCCGGCATCCTCCTGGGCAAGGTGTCCGGCGGAGACCGGCTTCTCCTCCCGTTATCCGACCCGGCGGAGCCCACTCGGGTCCACATCGCCGCCGAAGACGCCATCGTCAAGCGGATCGTCATCCGGGCCGCAGCTGCCGGCGAGCGGATCACCGTGCACACCCTCGACCCGGACCGCTGGGACAGCGTGCGGATGCCCTATGTGACGGTCACCGATCAACCGCGGCCTGCGTCCGGATCGACGATGAGCGTCACCGACGGCACGGTGTCACCGGCGCCGCGGCCTGCGACGGTGATCGAGGTCGGTGAGCCGGGTACGGGGCGCGGCCTCGCCGACATCACGATCGTCCAAACCGGCTCGGCGAACCTCGAGGTCCGGACGCCCGGCGACGTCCACGACGTGGAAGTGGAGTTCTTCAGGGCGGAGAACCGCTACGTCTCGGGTGGCCCCGCCGAACACGCTGCGGCTACCCCGGTCATGGCGGGACGCCGATGAGCGGCCACAGCAACGCGGTTGCCGCGCGGCGGCATTTCGATCAGGCGATGGCGGTGTTCGGAACGGATACCGCGGCGGCCCTCACCTCGTTCACATCGGCGACCGATGTGGACCGCTCGATGGCGGACGCCTGGCTGGGCCGAATCGCCGCCGGCGACGAGGATCTGACGACCCTGGAACAGGTGTACGCCTACGGCGCCCGATTGCACAGGGAGTCCAACCGGTTGGGCTCCCCCCTGGCGGCGGTGGTCAAAGCGGGCCCCTACCTCTCGATCACCGTCACCGAGGCTTCACATGCCGGTATCGCATTGGCCAGTGCGCTGATCGACGACAGACAGTTCGACCGGGCCGACTCCCTGCTGGCCGACCCAGCCCTCCTCGACTCCCCGGAAAACCACCAGTGGCGGCAGTACGTGCGTGCCTACCTGATGTTTGCGACGCAACGTTGGCCAGACGTCCTCGCCGAGGCCGCCCGGATGCTGGCGCCGCAGGCGATCGTCATGTCGGCCGTCACCGCCGGACTCAACGCTCTCGCCGCCCACGCCGCGGCCCACCTGGGACAGGCCCGGGTGGCCTTGGACTGGGCGGATCGGGTCGCGTTGCGGGTGGACTCCGGGAGTTCGGCGCCCGGACTCCGGCGTGATCATGTGGAGACCGCCGCGGCTGTCATCGATCCGATCGAGTTTCCGCTCATCGCCGCCGATCTGGCCTACGTCCGCGGAATGGCCCACCGCCAGTTGGGCGACGAGGGCAGTGCCGAACGCTGGTTGTCCAAGGCGACGATCAACGGCGTGCTGGTCGAGGCGGCCAGGCAGGCGCTGAATGACCCGTGCCTCCAGTTGGTGGTCACCGACGAGGAAACCATCCAGAGCCGCACCAACAGGTGGGAGGTCGGCACCGCGGTGCCCGCCGACGCCCGCGCCGATGAGGCCAACGCCGAGCGCCGGGCGGAGTTGCTGTCCGAGGGCCGGGCACTGCTCGAGGGCCAGGTTGGTTTGGCCGAGGTGAAACGGGCCGTCGCCGAACTGGAGGACCAGATCGAGGTCCGCGCCCTGCGGTTGGCACACGGGTTGCCGGTGGCGAATCAGACCAATCACATGCTGCTGGTCGGCCCCCCGGGAACCGGCAAGACCACCACGGCCGAAGCCCTGGGAAAGATCTTCGCCGGGCTGGGGATCGTTCGCCATCCCGAGATCATCGAAGTCAAGCGGTCGGACTTCTGCGGGGAGCACATCGGTTCCTCGGGGCCCAAGACGAACGAGCTGATCGACCGTTCGCTGGGCCGGATCCTCTTCTTCGACGAGTTCTACAGCCTTGTGGAGCGGCACCACGACGGCCGCCCGGACATGATCGGGATGGAGGCGGTCAACCAGTTGCTGATCGCCCTCGAAGTGCACCGGTTCGACTTCTGCTTCATCGGCGCGGGCTACGAGCGGGAGGTGGACGACTTTCTCAAGGTCAACCCGGGATTGGCCGGAAGGTTCAACCGAAAACTGCGCTTCGCGTCGTACAACCCCGATGAACTCGTCGAGATCGCGGTGCGTTACGGCCGGCCGCGGGCGACGGTGATCGCCGCCGACGCCTGCGACGCCCTGAACGCGGCCTGCCGTCAGTTGCGCGGTTACCTCGCGCCGGACGGTATCCACGGAATCGACGTGATGCAGAACGGCCGATTCGCCCGCAACGTGGTCGAGCGCGCCGAACGCCTCCGCGATTCCCGGGTGGCCGCCCAGCACCGCACCGACCGCGGTTCGGTCACCATCGCCGACCTGGAGACATTGCGCAGCCAGGACGTCGTCGCGGCAGTCGCCGCGGCCTGCGCGGAAAAGCACGTGCTCGTCGAACTGTGAGCGCCTTGTGCCACGTCGGGGTTAGGTCGGACTCGGGGTTAGGTCGGACTCGGGGTTAGGTCGGACTCGGGGTTAGGTCGGACTAAGTTGGCACTTCCGTCCCAGGCTGCCTATCGTTTCGGTAACTGTCTAGATCTACTGAAGGGCCACCGTTCACCGACGCACGGAGGTACCCCGACGGGGCGCGGCGCCAGGCCATACCTGAGCCGAACCGCCGCGCGGAATCTTGGTGAAGGGTGAGGTGCTATGCCCAGCAGTGTCGGGCTCTACAACCCCGCGTACGAACATGACGCCTGCGGTGTCGCCATGGTGGTCGATATGCATGGCCGGCGCAGCCGCGACATCGTCGACAAGGCCATCACCGCACTGCTGAACCTCGAGCACCGGGGCGCGGCCGGAGCCGAGCCCAACAGCGGCGACGGAGCCGGGATCATGATCCAGGTCCCGGACACGTTCCTGCGTGCGGTCTGCGAGTTCGATCTGCCCGAAGAAGGTGCGTACGCCACCGGCATCGCCTTCCTGCCGCAGTCCTCCCGGGACGCCGCACTGGCAGTCGAGGGGGTCGAGAAGATCGTCGAGGCCGAGGGCCTGGCCGTCCTCGGCTGGCGCGAGGTGCCCATCGACGACTCCTCGCTGGGGGCACTGGCCCGCGACGCGATGCCGACCTTCCGCCAGTTGTTCGTAGGCGGCGCTTCCGGGATGGAGTTAGAGCGCAAGGCTTTCGTGATCCGCAAGCGTGCGGAGCATGAACTGGGCACCAAGGGCCCCGGCCAGGACGGTCCCGGACGCGAAACCGTCTATTTCCCGAGCCTGTCCGGCAAGACCCTGATCTACAAGGGCATGCTCACCACGCCCCAGTTGCGGGCCTTCTACCTCGACCTGCAGGACGAGCGGATGGAAAGCGCGCTGGGCATCGTGCACTCGCGGTTCTCCACCAACACCTTCCCCTCCTGGCCGCTGGCCCACCCGTTCCGGCGGATCGCCCACAACGGCGAGATCAACACCGTCACCGGCAACGAGAACTGGATGCGGGCCCGCGAGGCGCTCATCAAGACCGACATCTTCGGCACCGACGTGGAGAAGGTCTTCCCGGTCTGCACCCCCGGGGCTTCGGACAGCGCCCGCTTCGACGAGGCCCTGGAACTGCTCCACCTCGGCGGGCGCAGCCTGCCGCACGCGGTGCTGATGATGATCCCCGAGGCCTGGGAGCGCAACGCGGACATGGACCCCGCGCGCCGGGCGTTCTACGCCTACCACGCCTCGTTAATGGAGCCGTGGGACGGACCGGCCTCGGTCTGCTTCTCCGACGGCACCGTCGTCGGCGCAGTCCTGGACCGCAACGGCCTCCGGCCCTCGCGCATCTGGGTCACCGACGACGGCCTGGTCGTGATGGCGTCCGAGGTCGGCGTGCTCGACATCGACCCGGCCCGGGTCGTCCAGCGCATGCGTCTGCAGCCCGGACGGATGTTCCTGGTGGACACCGCCCAGGGCCGGATCATCTCCGATGAGGAGATCAAGGCCGAACTGGCCGCCGAGCACCCCTACCAGGAGTGGCTGGACGCCGAGCAGTTCCACCTCGACGATCTGCCACAGGGTCCTTACAGTCGGATGCCGCATCACCGGGTCGTCTTGCGGCAGCAGGCTTTCGGCTACACCTACGAGGAGCTCAATCTGCTGGTGGCGCCGATGGCGCGCACCGGCGCCGAGGCCCTCGGCTCGATGGGCACCGACACCCCCATCGCGGTGCTGTCGGCCCGGCCGCGGATGCTGTTCGACTACTTCCAGCAGCTGTTCGCCCAGGTGACCAACCCGCCGCTGGACGCCATCCGCGAAGAGGTCGTCACCAGCCTGTCGGCCACGCTGGGCCCGGAGCGGGACCTGCTGCACCCGACCCCGGAGTCCTGCCACCAGATCCTGCTGCCGCAGCCGATCCTGCGGAACCACGAACTGGCCAAGCTGGTCAACCTCGATCCCGAGGACGAGGTACACGGCCACCGGCACGGGATGCGGGCGGCGGTCATCCGTTGCCTGTACCCGGTCGCCAAGGGCGGCGCCGGCCTGCGCCGCGCCCTCGACGACATCCGAGCCGAGGCGTCCAAGGCGATCGCCGACGGTGCGCGGATCCTGATCCTGTCCGACCGCGAGTCGAACATGAACATGGCGCCGATCCCCTCGCTGCTGTCGTTGTCGGCCGTCCACCACCACCTGGTCCGGGAGCGCACCCGCACCCAGACCGGTCTGGTGGTCGAAGCCGGTGACGCCCGCGAGGTGCACCACATGGCGATGCTGATCGGCTTCGGGGCCGGCGCGATCAACCCCTACATGGCGTTCGAGTCGATCTCGGACATGATCGACCGCGGCATGCTCGGGGATATCGACCGCGAGAAGGCGCTGACCAACTACATCAAGGCCGCCGGCAAGGGCGTGCTGAAGGTGATGTCCAAGATGGGCATCTCCACCGTCGCCTCCTACACCGGCGCGCAGTTGTTCCAGGCCATCGGCATCTCCCAGCAGGTGCTCGACGAATACTTCACCGGCCTGTCCTGCCCGGTCGGCGGGATCGACCTCGACGACATCGCCGCCGATGTGGCCGCCCGCCACCAGTTGGCCTATCTCGACCGGCCCGATGAGCGCGCGCACCGCGAACTCGAGGTGGGTGGGGAATACCAGTGGCGCCGCGAGGGCGAGTACCACCTGTTCAACCCCGACACGGTGTTCAAGCTGCAGCATTCCACCCGCACCGGCCAGTACTCGATCTTCAAGGAGTACACCAGGCTCGTCGACGACCAGAGCGAGCGGATCGCCTCACTGCGCGGCCTGCTGAAGTTCCGGGACGGCGTTCGCCCGCCGGTCCCGATCGACGAGGTCGAACCGGCCGGCGAGATCGTCAAGCGGTTCTCCACCGGTGCGATGAGCTACGGCTCCATCTCCGCGGAGGCCCACGAGACGCTCGCCATCGCCATGAATCGCCTTGGCGCACGGTCGAACTCCGGTGAGGGCGGCGAGGCGGTCGCGCGCTTCGAATTCGACGAGAACGGCGATTGGCGCCGCAGCGCCATCAAGCAGGTGGCGTCCGGCCGCTTCGGCGTCACCAGCAACTACCTGACGAACTGCACCGACATCCAGATCAAGATGGCCCAGGGCGCCAAACCCGGTGAGGGCGGCCAGTTGCCGGGCCACAAGGTCTACCCGTGGGTGGCCGAGGTCCGGCACTCCACGCCCGGTGTCGGGCTGATCTCCCCGCCGCCGCACCACGACATCTACTCGATCGAGGATCTCGCGCAGCTGATCTACGACCTGAAGAACGCCAACCCGTCGGCTCGGATTCACGTGAAACTGGTGAGCGAGAACGGGGTGGGCACGGTTGCGGCCGGCGTGTCCAAAGCGCACGCCGACGTCGTGCTGATCTCCGGTCACGACGGCGGCACCGGCGCCACCCCGCTGACCTCGATGAAACATGCCGGCGCGCCGTGGGAGCTCGGCCTGGCCGAGACCCAGCAGACACTGCTGCTCAACGGCCTGCGCGACCGGATCGTCGTGCAGGTCGACGGCCAACTCAAGACCGGCCGCGATGTGGTGATCGCCGCTCTGCTCGGTGCCGAGGAATTCGGTTTCGCGACCGCGCCCCTGGTGGTGTCGGGCTGCATCATGATGCGCGTCTGCCATCTCGACACCTGCCCGGTCGGCGTCGCCACCCAGAACCCGGTGCTGCGCGAGAAGTTCACCGGAAAGCCGGAGTTCGTCGAGAACTTCTTCATGTTCATCGCCGAAGAGGTTCGTGAGCTGATGGCTCAACTGGGCTTCCGCACCGTCAACGAGATGGTCGGTCAGGTGGGCACACTGGACACCAGCCGGGCCGCCGCGCACTGGAAGGCGCACAAGCTCGACCTGCGGCCGGTGCTGTACGAGGCCGAGTCGGCGTTCATGAACCAGGACCTGTACTGCAGTTCGCGGCAGGACCACGGTCTGGACAAGGCATTGGACCAGCAGTTGATCGCGCAGTGCCGGGAGGCACTGGACTCCGGCACCCCGGTGAGCTTCTCGATGAAGATCTCCAACACCAA
>Ga0208823_1000620_pt1 | contig 30010 bp, 21 predicted proteins | sample AD_UKC075_MetaG_FD_184440 | JGI IMG/M metagenome (GOLD analysis project Ga0208823, IMG submission 184440) | Active sludge microbial communities of municipal wastewater-treating anaerobic digesters from USA - AD_UKC075_MetaG (SPAdes) (version 2) | ecosystem: Engineered > Bioreactor > Anaerobic >... | reverse complement strand
ATGCATGCTGGCGTCCGCGCCGAGGCCCCATAGCTCAGGGGATAGAGCAGAGGTTTCCTAAACCTTGTGTCGCAAGTTCGAATCTTGCTGGGGTCGCCGTTTCTGACTAGGTCATTTACCCTCATTGACTAGGCCTTTTAGGCCCCACTTCTCGCCCACGCCAGATCCCCCGAGTGCCCGTGAGTAGACACGGATAGCCCTCCTTAGTGCACGATTAGTGCACGGATGATGCGCGATAGATGCACGCCGATTCGGCGCTGAGGCGAGGAGAAGGACGTGGCACAACACCGTCGGAGCTTCGGGACCCTCCGAAAGCTGCCCTCCGGACGCTTCCAGGCCACCTACGTCGGCCCCGACATGGAGCGCCATGCAGCCCCAGTCACGTTCGAGGCCAAGATCGATGCTGAGGGTTGGCTGGCATCTGAACGACGACTCATCGAGCGCGACGACTGGATGCCTCCCGCACGGAGGGCAGCGGTCGAGGCGGCGGCCCTCCAGGCGGCGTCCGAGACGGTCGGTACCTACGCAAACCGCTGGCTCGCCGAGGGCGTTGCCCAGGGACGCCTTCGCCCGCTGACAGTCGTCGACTATCGACGCAGCCTTGACCTGCACATCCTGCCAACGCTTGGCGACGTGCGCCTGTCTGAGGTGACCCGCGGGACCGTGCGGGCCTGGCACGACACCACGATGGCGAATACCGCGCCGCGAGCTCGCTCCAAGGCCTACGCGTTGTTGCGGACGGTCATGAACAACGCCGTCCAGGACGAGCTGATCGCGGCCTCCCCCGTGCAGATTCGCGGCGCCGGAGTTGCACGCCGCAAGCACGAGATCGAGCCGGCGTCCCTCGCCGAGCTGGACGCCATCGTGGCCGCGATGCCGGAGCGTCTGGGTCTCACGGTCCTGCTCGCGACGTGGTGCGCGCTGCGCTACGGCGAGGTGGCCGAACTTCGGCGCAAGGATGTGAACCTGAACGCCGGTCAACTCCGCATCGCGCGGTCCGTCAGCTTCCTGCCGGGCGGCACCCAGGTCGGCCCGCCTAAGACCAAGGCCGGCGCCCGACGGGTGGCGGTACCTCCCCACGTCCTGCCCGCCTTGGAGCACCATCTGAAGACGTTCGTGAAGTCGGACGCCAACGCCCTGCTCTTTCCCGGCGAGGCCGGCGGACACCTGCACGAGTCGGTGCTCTTCAAGCACTGGGACCGTGCGCGCCGATCGGTCGGACGGGCCGACCTCCGCTTCCACGACCTCCGACATACCGGGGCCACCTTGGCAGCCCAGGCCGGCGCGACGACAGCGGAACTCCAAGCCCGCCTCGGTCACGCCACCCCGGACGCGGCGATGATCTACCAGCACGCCGCGCGGGGGCGTGACCAAGAATTGGCTGCGCGATTGAGCCTTCTCGCAATTCGCACCGAAGCCGAGTAGGAGTTCAGAATCTCGTATCCTCCGCCAATGCGATCCGCGCCACAACGAGGCTAAACACTGCTCTTTTCGAACTTGTTCGATTTTTGTCCTACGACTTTCTGCGCTATCTGTGCGCTAAGAACCTGGCTTGGAGACCTTGCGGGGGTAGAGGCCAGGCGCAGGCGCCCATCACCACAGAGCCTCGTCGAGCGGCCCCCCAACCTGGGCTGTGAGGTCTCAAAGGGGCACCATGCGGCAACCTCGGCCTGCGTTTCACCTGACGAATCTCCAACCTCGTTGCCGTCGGGTGGGCCTTTTGCAGCCGCCTCGCGCTGGTGTGAACGCCCTGCCCCCGCGCCCGGCCGCAGACCTGTGTACAACATCGGGGGCCAGGTGGACCAAAACCGTTACAGACGCCCCGGTCAGAATCCGCCGTGCGTTCGACGTGATCTGCGGGTTCGAGCTGGATGGTGGGGTGAGTGACGGCGCAGTTCTCGGTGAGGATCTGGCGTGTCGAGTCCAGCACGCGATGCCACGTGGCGTCGTCGTCGGCAACGATGTGCACGGTCGCGACCTCCATCCCGCTTGTCAGGGTCCAGATGTGGAGGTCGTGGACCTCCCCTACCCCGGGCACAGCGGCTAGCTCTGCCGTTGCCTTGTCGACGTCGATCCCGGGGGTGCGACCTCCATGAGGATCCGCAGGGCCTGGCGCATCAGGTTCCAAGTGCGGGGCAGGATGAGCAGCCCGATCGCGACCGCGACGATCGCGTCGATGAAGCGGAATCCCGTGAGCGTGAGGTTGATCGCGCCGACGATGACCCGATAGAGCCGAGCATGGCGGAGCACCTCGAGGTAGGCGCCCTTTGAGGTTCAAGCTCTCTTTGGACCCGGCTGTTAGAAGCTTGAAAGAGATGATGTTGATGACGAGCCCGATCGAGGCGACCACCAGCATCGGCATTCCGGCGACCTCAGGTGGGTTCCGGGAGCGCTGCACTGCCTCGTAGAGCACGTAGAACCCGACGCCGAACAGCAGTACCCCGTTAATCACGGCGGCCATGACCTCGAGGCGGTAGGTGCCGTATGGCCGTCCTCCGGCTGCCGGACGTTTCGCCAGTTGGATAGCGGCTAGCGCCATCCCGAGGCCCAGGACGTCGGCCCCCATGTGGGCGGGTCGCTGATCAGCGCGAGGGACCCTGTGGCGAGGCCGGCGACGACCTCCACGATGGCATGAGACGCGGTAAGGGCGAAAGCGATGGCCAGCGGGCGCTGGTGCGGGGAGCCTGCGCTTCCGATCCGGGTCCGTGCGCGTGCCCATCGTGGTTGTGGTCGTGAGCAGTGCTCATGCTGCCGCCTCTGCCAGGACGGGTCGGGCTGGGCTGGTGACGACACGTAGATCGGTGGCCCGGCCGGCGCGGACGCCGTTGGCGATGACGAAGACCTCGGCGAGTTCGTGGACGAGAACCACTGCGGCGAGGCCGAGGACGCCGGCGAACGCGAGGGGGATGAGGATCCCGATCAGGACCAGCGACAGCACCACGTTCTGCATCATGATCGCTCGGGTGCGGCGGGCGTGTGCGAACGCTCCCGGCAGGAGTCGCAGGTCGTCGCCCATCAGGGCCACGTCGGCGGTCTCGATGGCTACGTCGGCGCCCATGGCACCCATCGCCACGCCGAGGTCTGCGGTGGCGAGGGCGGGAGCGTCGTTGACGCCGTCGCCGACCATGGCGGTCACGCGCCCGGAATCTCGCAGGCTACGGATCTTCAGCGACTTGTCCTCGGGGCGAAGGTCCGCATGGACCTCGTCGATGCCGACCGCACGGGCGAGCGCCTGTGCCGTGGCCGGGTTGTCGCCGGTCAGCATCACGACCGTGTAGCCCTGGTGCCGAAGGTAGGCCACGACCTCCACGGCCTCGTGGCGTAACTCGTCACGGACGGCGATCGCGCCGATGACGTGTCCGTCCACCTCGACCACGACAGCGGTCGCACCCCCAGCCTGCATCTGGGTGACCGGCTCGGCCACCGGGCCAGGGTCGATCCAGCCAGGTCGGCCCAACCGGATCTGCCGTCCGTGGACCGTGCCCGAAAGACCGGCACCAGTCACCGCTGCTACGTCGTGAGCCACGGGTACCGACGAGGCGGCTGCGAGGATGGCGCGGGCTAGCGGGTGCTCGCTGCGCGCCTCCAGGGCTGCCGCCAGGGCCACCACTTCGTCGCGGGTACGGTCCGGGACGGTGGCGACGTCGATGACAATCGGCTGGTTGCGGGTCAGAGTGCCGGTCTTGTCCAAGGCGATGGTGCGGACCTTGCCCAGCGTCTCCAGTGCGGCGCCGCCCTTGACCAGGACACCGTACTTGCTGGCAGCACCAATGGAGGTCACGACGGTCACCGGTACCGAGATCGCCAGCGCACACGGGGAGGCCGCGACCACCATCACGAGGGCTCGTAACACCCACACCCCGGGGTCCCCGAAGACAGAGCCCAGGACCGCGACCAGGACCGCGGCGATCATGATGGCCGGTACCAGCGGCTTGGCGATCCTGTCCGCCAGCCGCTGCGTGGCACCCTTGCGGGACTGCTCGGTCTCGACGATATGGACGATCCGGGCCAGCGAGTTGTACTCCGCGGTCGTGGTGACCTCGACCTCCAGGGCGCCGGTGCCGTTGATCGCGCCGGCGAAGACCTCACTGCCCGGGCCCACCTCGACCGGCATCGACTCGCCAGTGATCGCCGACAGGTCCAAGGCCGTGCGGCCAGCCCGGATGATCCCGTCGGTCGCCAACCGCTCGCCCGGCTTGACCAGCATCAGGTCCCCGACCACCAGCTCGTCGGATTCGACCACAAGCTCGCTGTCACCGCGTCGCACGATAGTCTCGCGCGGAACCAGATCAAGCAGAGCCCGCAACCCCTTGCGGGTCTTGGCCACCGAGTACTCCTCCAGACCCTCACTCAGCGAGTACAAGAAGGCCAACGTCGCCGCCTCCTCGACATGCCCCAAGACCGTCGCGCCCACAGCGCCGATCGTCATCAACAGGTCGACGCCGATCTTGCCCTTGACGAGCTTCGTGAACGCCTCCGGCACGAACGTCACCCCACCGGCAATCAGCGCAGCGATGCTCAGCCCCAGCTCCCAGCCCGGCTGACCACCCCGGCCCATGACGAACCCCGCGAGGAGCAACACCGCTGCTAGAACACCCAGCTGGAATTCTTTGACCTGCCACAGATGATCATCATCATCATCGTCATCCTCGCCGGGGGCATCGACGTCCAAAGGGACCTCCGGATCCAACTCATCCCCACGCGTCATCGGCGTCCTCACAGTTCGCTCTTCTCGCTCCGATGGGATCTCAAGTCCTCAGGTTCGGAATTCCCCACGGTGCCGACGCCGTAATTGGGACACAGCGCAACCCTGTTCCCGGTCGTCGCAAGGAGCCGCTCCGCCGCGGCCAGAACGTCCAGCAGCTCCGGGCTGGCGACTAGCGAGAACAGCGACGCCCGCCCGTCCGGACGCGACGACACCAAACCGCACTCCCGTAGACACCCCAGGTGCGCGCTCACCGTCGACTGCGCCAACCCCAGGTGTTCTGTCAGGTCCCGCACACGACGCTCACCCACCGTCAAGTGCTGCAAGATCGCCAACCGAGTCGGTTCCGACAACCCATGGAACAACGCAGCAGCGACCGTGAGGCCGCCCTCAACACTCACAGACCCAGACGCAGCGCGATCATCCGATATCATCGTCATATAACGATGCTATCGACGTAGAGCTGCTCTTCCAAACCTCATCCCGGACAAGGGGTCTGCTGATGGCGATGGTCGGTCTTTGACCGAGCGGCGCGCACGTGCCCGATTAGTTGTAGCGCAGGGTCGTCATCATGCCGAGTTCAGCGTGGTAGATGTTGTGGCAGTGGTACATCCACACGCCCGGATTGTCGGCTTGGAGGTCGGCGGTCACGGTCTGCATCGGCATCACTAGGACGGTGTCTTTCCGTAGGCCTCCGTTGCTGGGCAGTCCCCAGGTGTGGCCGTGCAGGTGCATGGGGTGCGACATCATCGTCATGTTCGACATCCGGAGACGCACTCGTTGGCCAGCTTTGACCGTGATCGGGGTGTCTTGGCCGAAGACTTTGCCATTGATACCCCAGGCGTAGGGCTGCATCTGGCCGTTGAGTTGCACGTCGACGACGGCGTCCGGTTCGCGGTTGGGCAGCAAGGCTGAGGTGTCAGCCGACAGTTGACGGGAATCGAGCGGATTGTCGAGTTCTGGCACCAGGACGCCGGGTGTCGGAGTGGTGCCGGAGCCGGTCTTCACGATCGCCCATGCGGTGCCGTTCTTGCCTTCGGGGCGGGCGACCAGGGGGAACACGCCGTCGGCGAGGGTGACCGTGACGTCGTAGCGTTCACCCATCGCGATGTAGAACGAGCGGGCCTGCGTGGGCTTCGTCGGGTATCCGTCGGTGTGGGTGATGGTGAACAGGTGGCCCCCGAGCGCCACCCGGAAGATCGTGTCGGCGGCTGCGTTGACGAACCTCATCCGGACGCGCTGGCCAGGCTTGCCTGAGAAGGTCGCCGGGGCCGTGGAGGCGCGTCCGTTGATGAGGTAGTGCGGGTAGTCGATGTCGCCTGCGTCGCCCAACGGTGAGCCCATCGAGCCGTGTCCCATGCCCCCCATGCCGCCGCTGCCCATCATGCCGCCGGGGTTCATGCCGGAACTGACAGTGCCGTGTTGGGCCTTGAACGCGGCGAGGATGTCGTCGGGGCTCTTTCCGACGCCGTCGGTCCAGTCGTCGAGCACGACGATCCACTCGGCGTCGTAGGCGCCCGGTTCGCGGGGGTCGTCGATGATCAGGGGCGCGTAGAGGCCGCGGTCGATCTGGACGCCCGAGTGCGGGTGGAAGAAGTAGGTGCCGGGGTCGGGCGCGGTGAACTCGTAGCGGTACTGCTGTCCCGGTTCGATCGGCTGCTGCGTGATGCCGGGGACGCCGTCGGCGGCGTTGGCAAGCCGGACGCCGTGCCAGTGGACGCTGGTTGATTCGGGCAATCGGTTGTCCACCGTGACCCGGACTAGGTCGCCTGCGGTGGCCCGGAATAGGGGCTGGCCCAGCTGATCGCTGTAGCCCCAACTGGACGCGGTGACGCCCCCGAGGTCGTAGGTGCGGGCGGCGGGGGTCAGGGTGGCCGTCGTCACACGTTGCCCTGCCGTGGGGGTGGCCGCTGTCGGGGTGGGCAGCACCACCGGCGACGGCGTGCCGGGCGTAGGGGGCGTAGTGACGGAACAGCCGGCTAGGGCTCCCGTGGTGGCGAGGCCTAGACCTCCGACGAGCAGGGTACGGCGCGACAAGTGGTTCACCGCTCTATCGTGAAGGTCACTCGTGTGGTTTTTGCCCCATGATCGATGAAGATTCGCTGAAGGCGGCGGGCAGGCTGAGCTTGAACGTCTGAGCCTTGACCGTGGCGAATGTCGCAGCGTCGACCGGAACCACGCCGTCCTGCATCCCGCCGGAGTCGCACGCCGCAAGCACGAGATCGAACCGGCGTCCCTAGCAGAACTGGACGCCATCGTGGAGGCGATGCCCACACGCTTCGGACTCTCGGTGCTGCTCGCGACGTGGTGCGCGCTGCGCTACGGCGAGGTGGCCGAGCTGCGACGCAAGGTCGTCACGCTCTCGTCCGGCAGCTGCGTGTCGCGCGATCGGTGAGATTCCTGCCCGGCGGACCGCAGGGTCGGCCCGCCCAAGACCAAGGCCGGCGCCCGACGGGTGGCAGTGCCTAGTCGCGCTTAGTGGCGGTGATCTAAGCGAGATTCGCCATGGCCGTAACGGTGTGGGTCGACGTCGAAGGTCGCGGCGCAGCCCTTGGAGCAGAAGTGGAAGGTGGCGCCGTCGTGCTCACGGGTGGCAGCCGCCGTGGCGGGGTCGATCTTCATGCCGCAGATGGGGTCCACGACCCTCGTAGGGGCGGGCTTCTTGCCGAACAGGCTGATCATGGGGGTTTCCTTCCCTTGGCTGTGGTGATCGGACTGCGTGCTCCCGCCGATCTCGACCACCGGTGGGGCGGTCGCGGCCCGGTCGGCGTCCGGGAGGGGGTGCGGGGCGAATCGACGCAGACGGTTGGCGTTGATGACGACCGACAGTGACGACAGGGCCATAGCGCCAGCGGCGATGATCGGGCTGAGGGTGATCCCGAACGCCGGGTACAGGACACCGGCGGCGATCGGAATTCCGAGGGTGTTGTAAAGGAACGCGAAGGCCAGGTTCTGCTTGATGTTGCGCATGGTGGCCCGGGAGAGGTCGACCGCGGTGACGATCCCCGACAGGGCTCCGGAGATCAGGGTGATGTCGGAGGACTCGATGGCGACGTCGGTTCCGGTGCCGATCGCGGAGCCCACGTCAGCCTGGGCCAGTGCGGGGGCGTCGTTGATGCCGTCGCCGACCATGCCGACGATCTTGCCCTCGGCCTGCAGGCGGCGGACCTCGGCGGCCTTGTGTTCGGGGAGGACCTCGGCGACGACGCGGCGGATCCCGACTTGGGCGGCGATCGCGGCCGCAGTGGCGCGGTTGTCGCCGGTCATCATGATGACCTCGATGCCGCGGTCGGTCAGGGCGGCCACGGCGGCGGCGGAACCGTCCTTGAGGGTGTCGGCCACGCCGAGGACGCCCGCTGGCCGGTCGCCGATGGCGACGAGCATCGGGGTCTTGCCCTGGCCGGCAAGCCAGTCATGGGCGGCGAGCAGCGGCGCGACGTCCACGCCGTTGGCCTCCAGGAGTCGGCGGTTGCCGACCAGGACGACGTGGCCGTCGACCGTGGCGCGGACGCCCTGCCCGGTGACCGAGTCGAAGGCGGCCACGGAGGGGAGGGTGAGGCCGCGCTGGGACGCACCGGTCACGATGGCGGTCGCGAGGGGGTGCTCGGAGGCTCGCTCGACGGCGGCGACGGTCGCCAGGAAAGGGCCTTCGTCGATACCGCCGGTCGGCATGACGTCGGTGAGGGCCGGGACGCCGCGGGTGATCGTCCCGGTCTTGTCCAGGATGATGGCGTCCAGTTTGTGCGCGGTCTCGAGGGCCTCGGCCGAGCGGATCAGGATGCCGTACGCGGCCCCTTTACCGGTGCCCACGGTGATCGACATCGGGGTCGCCAGCCCCAGCGCGCAGGGGCAGGCGATGATCAGCACCGAGACGGCCGCCACGAGCGCGAAGATGAACACCGGCGGCGGACCGAACAGGGTCCACGCCGCGAAGGTCCACACCGCGATCACGATCACGGCGGGCACGAAGTAGCCGGACACCCGGTCGGCGAGCCGCTGGATCGGCGCCTTCGAGCCCTGGGCCTCGCGCACTAGCTTGATGATTTGGGCCAACATCGTGTCGGCGCCGACCTTCTTGGCCCGGTAGCGCAGGGCGCCCGTGCCGTTGATCGTCGCGCCGATCACGGCGTCGCCGACCTTCTTGGTCACCGGCATCGATTCGCCTGTCACCATCGACTCGTCCACCGACGAGGACCCGCCGACGATCTCCCCGTCGACCGGCAGCTTCTCGCCGGGCCGGATCACGACAATGTCGCCCACGCGGACGTCGTCGACGCCGATCTCGAGCTCGTTGCCGTCCCGCTCGATGCGGGCCGTCCGGGGCTGTAGCCCGATCAAGGCTCGGATCGCCTCGCCCGTGCCGGCCTTCGCCTTCGTTTCGAGGAGCCGCCCGAGCAGGATGAGGGTGAGGATGACCCCGACGGCCTCGTAGTAGACGTGACGGAGGGCGTCCGGCAGGAGCCAGGGCAAGGCGGTGACCACCAGGCTGTAGGCGAACGCGGCCGAGGTGCCGAGCGTGATCAGGGAGTTCATGTCGGCAGTCCGGTGAGTCAACGCCTTCCAGCCCGTTCGGTGGATCGGCCAACCTGTGTAGAACATCACGGGCGCGACCAGAGCCAGTTGCAGCCACGGGTTCATCCAGAACTCGGGCACCCAAGTCGCCCGGAACAGCTCGGCGGCCATCACCGTCACCAGCACCGGCGCAGACAACACCGCTCCCACCACGAGACGACGGGTCAGGTCGCGGATCTCGGCCGCCCGCTCGACCTCCTCGCCGTCAGCGGCGGCCGGCGGCGTCCCCCCGACCCCCGCTTGGGCCGCACCGCTGGCGTCCGCGAGCGCGGGAAGCGGTGGGCCGGCCTCGGCCGAAGCACTCCCGTTGACACGGATCACCCCGGAGACCATGTTCATCCCGCACGCGAACCGGTACTCGCCGGCGACGGCAGGCACGAACTCGACCGCGGTCGTCTTGAAGGCGGGCAGGGCCGCGTTGACCTTGAAGTCCGGCATGACGACCCGCGAGGTGCACTCACCGCTCTCCCGGCGGTCGAACAGGATCCTCAGCGGCACGCCGGCGCGCACGCCGTCGATCACGTCGGGGTTGTAGCCCCCGTCAACCGTCACCTGCACGACCTGGACGCCGTCCACCAGTTCGACCCGTCCCGTGCGCCGGGGCCCGAAGAAGAACCAGCCCAGGCCCACCGTCAGCGCGATCGCACCCACGACCACCAACCACTGCATCGTTCACCCACTCGTTCGGAGATACCCCTGGGGGGTATCGGTGAGGCCCAGCGTAGGCCGCTCGCGCGGTAACGCAAGCGCGGAATTGGCGGTACGCCGCGGGCGCGGTCAAGAGGCCCTCAAGGTTCCGCGAAGGTTGCGGTTCACCGGAGCCGACCGAGCGTTCTAGTGGTGATGACTAAGTCAGTCGGCACCGAGTCGTAGGAGATTCATGTCGAAGTCCCGAACTGAGGGAGGTGCGCTCGTCGCGATCGTGATCGCCTTGGGCGGCGCTCACGCCGCGTCCGCCGACGCCACCGCCCACCAGCGGTGCGCCGGTGGCGTCCGCAGTCGGAACCGTCAGCTCGACGGGTCTATCGACCGCCTGTCACCTCCACTTCAGCCTGTTCAAGGATGGACAGGCGTCGGACCCGCTGAAGTCCATCTCGAAGTAGACCGAGGAAGCTGGACCTGCTGTGTCGGCGCTGCGTCACGCAGCCCGAGGCAGGACGATGTTGAAGACGGCGCCCCGGCCGGAACCGTCGCTGACGACGCCGATCGTTCCCCCATGGGCATCGACGATGGCTTTGCTGATCGTGAGCCCGATCCCGGATCCGGAACTCTCCCGGCTACGCGCCGTGTCGCCGCGGTAGAAGCGTTCGAAAACATGGGTCAGTTGATCGGCCGGAATGCCGTCGCCATCATCGGCCACGGTGATCACGGCCCCCTGCGGCTGCGGGCGCCCCGAGATGGTGACGTGTCCGCCGGGGGGCGTGTGGCGAAGCGAGTTGGCCAGAAGGTTGCCCAGCACTTGTCCGATCCGGTTGGGGTCGACGTTGACGCTCAAGCCGTCGGTCTCGCCGAGGTCCAGGGTGAGGTCGACGCCCTTGTCCTGATAGCGGCCGCGCGCGGCTTCCGCGCTTCGGAGCAGGAGATCGCCGACGAGACACGACGCCCGCTCGAGGCTGAGCCGGCCTTCCTCGGCCCGCGAGACGTCGTCGATGTCGTCGGCGAGCCGGGTCAGCCGGGCTGTTTGGGAGGTGAGAACCGTTTGCGTGTCGACGCCGAGGTCGGTGATCCCGTCGAACAGCCCCTCGTGGTAAAGGGCGAGGGTGGCGATCGGAGTTCGCAGTTCGTGCGCGAGATCCGACAACAGCCGTCGACGGGTGTTCTCGATGTCCTCGAGTCGGCTGGCCATCGTGTTGAACGCGGCGCCGAGGGTTTCCAACTCGGTCCCGCCGCCCATCGTCGGTACGCGGCGGGCGTAGTGGCCGCGGGACAGTTCGCGGGCGGCGTCCGTCAACTCGTCCAGGGGCTGACGCAGTCGGCGGCTGACGAACCACGTAACGACGATCGCGCAGGCCAGCGAGGTGAACAGGGCCACGCCCAGCGCCACCGCGCTCGCCTGCTGGTAGGCCAACTCGATGTGGGCCAACTCGGGCGAGTTTTCGGCGTGACCGCTTTCGGTGAGGTGTCCGTGGAAGATCGGCGGCCCGACGATCGATGCGACAAGCCCGGCCGTGAGGACGCTCGCGAGCAGGACGATGGTCTGACCGAGCATCAGGCGTCCCGCGAGGGTCTCTTGGACCCACAGTGTCCGGGTTCCCACCCACGATTCGCGCCGGGCCACTGTCATCCGTGCCCCATCCGGTAGCCGACGCCGCGCACCGTCCGAACGTAGCGGGGGGCGGCGGGGTCGTCGCCCAGTTTCTGCCGCAGATGGGCGATGTGGACGTCCACCACGTGGTCATCCCCCGTCCAGTTGGGACCCCAGACAGTGTCGAGGATCTGGCGGCGGGAGAACGCGAGCTTGGGCCGGGCCGCCAAGGTGGCCAGGATGTCGAACTCGGTCGGGGTCAGCTCGATCTGGACTCCGGCGACGTGAACCTCGCGCCCCGCCGGGTCGACCCGCAGATCGCCGAACACCCGCGGGGGCTCTTCGGCTTGGGTGGCGGCTCCCAGGCCGCCTCGTGGACGCCGTTGGAGGGTCTTGATCCTCGCGAGTAGTTCGCGGACGCCGAAGGGTTTCGTCACGTAGTCGTCGGCCCCGACCGACAGGCCGATGAGGGTGTCGACCTCGTCGTTGCGGGCGGTCACCATGATGATGTAGCAGTCGCTGAAGGTGCGGATCTGACGGCACACCTCGATGCCGTCCATCCCAGGGAGGCCCAGGTCGAGAACGACCACGTCAGGGCGGTTCTCCCGGGCCGAGGCCACGGCGTCCGGACCCGTGTGAGCCAGCAGCGTGTCGAAACCGTCGCGGGACAGGTAGGCGGCCACCATCCCCGCCAAGGCCAACTCGTCGTCGACCACCAGCACCCGCACAACCGCACCCGTTGTTGAATCGCTCACCTACACAGTGTCCAACCCACGCACCGCCCGGGGGCCACGTGTGCCTGCGCACCCTCGCTTCTTGACCAAACCTAAACGTCTTCGCCACGGGACGCACGGGAATAGTGGCTCACAGTCTTGGTCACGAGGTCGTACCAGGGAGGGAGTGGCTCGATGACGTCGGCTTCCATCAATGTCGTGACGTGGGTGCTGGTGTTCGCCAGCACAGGAGCGTTCTGGGCGATCGTGTTCTGGACCCTGCGGGCGTTGGTGATCCGACAGGAGGCCAGCAGCGCACGAGCCGCCGACCCGATGTGGGGACTGAAAGAACGGCTCGCACAAGGGGAGATCACCGTCGACGAGTACTGGCGCATCCGCGACCTGGTGGACAACCTGCCCACCCAGGTCTAGGGCCCCACGTGACCATGATGGCTAGCCACACGGACTCGATGGTCGCCTCGCAGGCTTGACGCCATCTTGACCGCTCCGATGCTGAGGGATCATCAACACCCGGCACGCTGAGAGCAACAGAGCAGGACAACGGGAAGGAATCCCCATGGACACCAATGCAAGGCTTCAACGCACCCCCGGGACCGAGTTCGGCGCACCGCAGGAGTTCAAGCCGTACGACTCGACACCCCCGCTCCGGGCCGGCTCCGCCGAGCCCACCCCAGGACAGGCGCACACCGGCACGACCCCGACGAAGGCCCACGGCTGGATGCACTGGCTGATGTGCCTGCCCATGGTCGCCATCATCGCCTACCTCGTTCTGACCGGCGCCGTCGGGGGCGGGGCCATCCTCTACGCCCTCGGCTGCATGGCCATGATGGGCGTGATGATGCTGTTCATGAACCACGGGTCGGGGACATCCGGGCACCGTCACTGACCCGCGATCGGGATGCCCACCGCTGAGCCAACGAGGACACCGAATCTTGATCGGGCCTTGAGGGCCACCACATGGCGACGTTGCACCGTTGACGGTGTGAACTTCTCCCCTCAAACCGCACCCGTCGTGACCTCCGACCTGGCAGCACCAGAGGTGACCGTCGTCGTGACGACCGCGTGCCACCTCTGCGAGGACGCCGTCACGGAGCTAATCCGCCGCTCCACGCTCGGCCAGGTCGACGTCGAGGTCGTGCAGGCCGAATCCGAGCGGGGCCGGACGCTGCTGTCGGCGCACCGCCCCACCATGTTCCCCCTCGTCCTCGTCGACGGCCGGTACTTCAGCGTCGGACGGCTGTCCCGCCGCAAGCTGGACAAGGCACTGAGCGTGGAGAGGGTCGGCTGATGGGCACCGAGCTTCTCGGCACCGGCAGCGTCCTGGCGGCCTTCTTCGCCGGAATGGTCGCGTTGTTCGCTCCTTGCTGCATCGTCTTCCTCGCGCCGTCCTATCTCGCCGCCGCCGTCAAGAACAACCGATGGCGGCTCCTGCCGCTGACCTTCGTGTTCGCCTCCGGTCTCGCGCTCGTCCTCGTGCCCATCACGCTGGGGGTCAGCCTGATCGCTGGCGCGATCGCCAAGTACCACGCCCCCCTGTACTGGGCCGGCGGACTGCTGATGATCGCCCTCGGTCTCCTCGCGCTCACGGGCCGCATGTGGGCGATGCCCTCGGTCCTTCGCGCCCCGGACGCCACCCGCGCCGACTCCGGCACGTTCTTCAGCCTGGGCGTCTTCTCGGGCATCGCGTCCAGTTGCTGCGCCCCCGTCCTCGTCGGCGTCATGACCCTGTCCGCCCTGGCAGGGAACCCCTTCGGAGGACTCCTCCTCGGCCTAGCCTTCGTGTTCGGCATGGTGCTGCCGCTGCTGGCGATGGCCCTCCTCTGGGACGCAGCGAAACTCAACCAACGCCGCTGGCTCCGAGCGAGACCCGTCACACTCCGGGCCGGGCGGCTCGTCCTGCACACCAACACGGTGAACCTCCTGGTCGCGGTCGCGTTCACCGCGATGGGGATCGGCGTCATCTCGCTGGCCGGCGCCACGACCATGACCGGCCCCGGCAACTGGTTCCAGCAGGCAGCCGGGCAGGGCCTCACCGAGTTCGCCCGAGCCACCCTCGCCTGGCTCGCCCCCGTCCCCGAACCCGTCCTCGGCGTCGGCCTGCTCGCCCTTGCCGGCGCGTTCGTCTGGTACACGCTCCGCGACCGGCCACGGCCCCAACTCGAAGCCCCCGCCCCCGACCCGGAGGAGCTACCGGCCCTCCCGGACCGGGAGCACGCATGCCACACCCAAACGCCCGACCATGACCACGCTAGGAACTGAGCACCCATGTCCACGAAGCAGCATCACGCTGAGCAGCAGCACAACGCTCGCCGGGAACTCCAACAGACGATCGCTGGTGACTCCGCCCGTCAGGCACAGCGTCGCTCGGTGACCCGCGTCGCCTCGGTGGCCGCCGCGATCGTGGCCGTCGGACTGGTGGTATTCGGCCTATGGAGCGCGCAACCAACGAACGTCAGCGGGTCCAGCCAGGCCCCAGCCTTCACCCTGAAGACCACCGCAGGCACCTCAGTGTCCCTGGCCGATTACCGGGGCAAACCCGTCATCCTCTACTTCAACGAGGGAGCCGGCTGCGGCGCCTGCACCCAACAGATGGCCGGAATCGAGAAGAACCCCGGCTTCGCCCAGGCAGGCATCGTGGTGCTGCCGATCGTGATGAACACGGCCGCCCAGATCAAGCCCGACCTAGACCGGTTCGGGGTCAAGACCCCCTACCTCCTCGACGACGGCACCGTCTCCAAGGCCTACGGCACCCTGGGCAAGGGCATGCACGCGGATCTCCCCGGCCACGGCTTCGTCCTGATCGACGCCAACGGCGTCCAACGCTGGCAGGGCAACTACCCCTCCATGTGGCTCGATCCGGCGACGCTACTGAACGAGGTCAAGAGCCGCCTCTGAGCCGACGTGGACGCCGCCTCAACTAGCGGCGTCCACGATCAGCACTGCGGCGGGCCGCACGTCGTTGTCATCCTGACAACGCCTGGTACTCGGCGACGGTCAGGGTGGACGTGCCACCACGAGAGCCAGATCGGCGTCGAAGACGGCTCTTCATTGAGAGCTTGGAGTTCGGCGTCGTAGAGATCGATGGCAGCCTTCACGGTCTCCAGCGGACTGAGCGTCTCGAATTTACGCCACCTGTCACGTCACCCGACGCGCCGGTCAGAACCCGGCCGCCGATACACCCCCGACTGTGATGAGCCACCTTGTGGGCGGAATTCGAATCTCGCATTCGCCCCGTGCGGCTCACGTCGCGACAACGTCTTATACGCAGATGTTCGGGGCCGCTTCGTCGGCGAGAGTGTTCCTCCAGACCTACACCAGACCCAAAGGGTTGCCGGCGAGGCCGGACAGTCTGCGCAGAACTAGGGCCTCCGGAACGGCTGCATTCCAGGCGGTCGGCAGCTGGGTTGGCGCGATGCCTGACGCTCACTACGTGTGAAGCGTTTCAACACGTGGGCGTTCGGCGTGACGTCCGTCGCCCGACGGGCGAAACAGCGCCGCTGTTGACGCGAGTGAATAGGGTTCTGCGCACCTAGCAGGAACCCTGCGCACCGAGCAGGAACCCTGCGGACAGTAGCCCATCTACTGTGCATTGGATCCAACTCGATCGTGATCGAAGCCGGACGAGATCGCTTCGCCGCCCGTGGGGGTGATACCTGGGGCTGGAGCGTCGCCACATGGCACCGGGAGCCGATGGCGTTGTTGCGGCTCGAGATGACTCTGGCTGACGACTCCCACACGCACATCCAGACGGACAACAGCTGGCACGCCGCCGCCGGACCGGTCGTAGAGAAGTTCTTCCAGGGTGAACGGTGGATCGTCGATGGCGGGGCACCCGAATGGCGGCCCGCGACCGTCGTCGCCGCTCCCGCGGGCGAGCTCCGCCGCGCGACTCACCCGGCGCCGGAACGGATGGCATCGATAGCGCCCGTCACGGCCTCCCCACAGGGCGCGGGGCGCACTGTCTACGACTTCGGCGACGTCATCACGGGTCGACTCACGTGTCAGGCGGTCGGCGGGCCAGGCGCAGCCGTGGAGGTGGTCAGCGGCGAGCAACGGGCCGCCGATGGGAGCGTGATCTGTGACAACGTCCTGGTCGCGGGCCCGGGCCAGAGAGACTCACTCCACTTCGCTGCAGCCCACGAGCAGTTCAACTGGGAGGCGCGCTTCTGATACCGCGGCTTCCGATGGATCCAAGTGACTGTCACCGGTGAAGCGTCCGTGAGCAAGGTCAGGGCGGTCCCGATCTACACCCCACTCGAAGAAGTCGGCGCATTTCAGTGCAGCAACCCAGTCGTCGAGTGGGTCGACGCGGCGTTGCCCGCCACGTTCCGGAACAACCTCCATGGCGTCCCCACCGACACTCCCATCTACGAGAAGAACGGGTGGACAGCCGACGCCCACCTCGCCACCGCAGCCCTGCTACACCGCTTCGATCTGCGAGCGTCGTTCGGCAAGTGGATGGACGACCATGTGGGCGCCCAGACTGCCACGGGCGCCATCCCACAGATCATCCCGACGCCCGGATGGTCAACGGAATCCGGCCCGGCTTGGTCCTCGTCGGCCGTGCTTATCCCGTGGTACCTGTACCGCGAATACGGCGAGATCGCGACCCTTGAGCGTTACGCGCCCATGGCTCGCCGGTACGCCGATGACTTGCTCAGCCACCTACGCGACGACCTCTGGACTGGACGCACCTGGGGAGACTGGCTCGCCCCGGGGTACATGGTCCCGCCGGAGGGCATGACGCCGATCGGCACCCTCATGACCATCACCGCGCTTCAACACACCGCACAGATCCTCGAGGAGTTGGAGGAGGACGCTAGCTCTTATCGCGACGCCGCCGCACGGATCGGCAGGCGCTACCACAGCCAGTACTTCGACCCCCATTCGGAGCACTACGCCGTCGAGGGCGTCGGCTACCGACAGAGCCTGAACATCTTGCCGTTGGCGTTTGGTGCCGTCCCGCCCGAGTGGATCGCGTCGGTTCGCAAGATCGTCACCGACGACATCGAGCTCAGGACCGCTGGCCACCTGGTCTGTGGTGCCCTCGGCGCCCGGCATCTTGTCGACGTTCTCACCGACGCCGGAAGAGATGACCTAGCGCTGACGATTCTCACCAACCCGACCCGACCGGGCTGGGGGCAATGGTTCAGCGACGGAGAGCGAACCCTGCTGGAGACTTGGGACGCCGATGCCCGCTCTCGCAACCACTACTTCCTTGGGTCGGTAGATTCCTGGATTCAGCAGCGCGTTGGTGGCCTGCGCCTGACCCAGCCCGGCTGGCGGTCCGTCGTTGTAGCGCCACTCAAGGATGACCGTGTCACGAGTGCCCGAATCAGCTACCAAACGCCGCTTGGCCGAGCGGCAGTCATCTGGGAAAGGGGTCCTGGTGGCTGGCAACTCGACGTTACGGTCCCGGACGGCGCGTCGGCTCTGGTCAACCTGGAAGGCGACTCGCTCGCGCTCAAGCCAGGCCAACATGCGTCCGGGTCAAATGTCAGGCGCAATGACGAGCCTCACCACCCGAGAGGCGGTTGGATCTTGACCTCGACGAGTACCTGGACCACGGTCCGCTTCGTGCCAATCAGCGCCGACCTTGACGCTCCCCGGACTCAGGTTCGCCTGTCCAGTCCAGCTGGATGCCAAAGGGCTTAGTTGGATGCATTCGTCGTTCATCCTCGTTTGCCCGGCCGCATAGACGTCTGCCCCTGACCAACGGCTGAGAAGTCACGCACACCTTTTGCATCAGCGGAACGTTCCCCCTAGCCGGGCGTCCGGGAGGAGGGCTGCTCCGCCGGTAGGTAGGCGTGATGAGTCTGCACAAGATCACGGCTGGGGTGGGGTATGACTACCTGACCCGGCAGGTCGCTGCCATGGACTCCTCGGAGAAGGGCCACACCGGTCTCGCCTCGTATTACGAGCAGAAGGGCGAGTCTCCCGGCGTCTGGGTGGGCTCCGGCCTGGCTGGCATCGACGGGTTGGCCGTCGGCGATCCGGTGTCGGCTGAGCAGATGCGGCGCTTGTTCGGCGCTGGTGAGCACCCGTTGGCCGACGATCGCCTGGCAGCCCTGCCTCGTGACGCGTCGGAGGCTGATCGGCGGTTCGCGGTGCGGTTGGGAGCGCCGTTCAAGGTGTTCGAGCATGATGTGCCCGAGTTCCAGGTGGCGGTGGCGAAGGCGTTCGCCGCCTACAACTCCGATCGCGGGCTGCCGTGGGATCGGCCGGTCCCGGCCGAGGTGCGGGCTCGGATTCGCAGCGAGCTCGCGGCGGCGTCCTTCACCGCTTTGAACGGGCGCCCACCGCGGGACGCCCGCGAACTGCACGGCCATCTGGCGACGCTGTCGCGTCCGCAGACGACTGCGGTGGCCGGATTCGATCTGACGTTCTCGCCGGTCAAGTCCGTCTCGACGGTGTGGGCGTTGGCAGACCTGCCGACGGCGGCCAGGGTGGAGCGAGCCCACAACGCGGCAGTCGCGGACGCCCTGCGGTTCATCGAGGCCCGGGTGTTGTTCACCCGGACGGGACGCAACGGCGTCCGTCAGGTGGATGTGACCGGCCTGGTCGGGACCGCGTTCACCCACCGCGACTCGCGGGCTGGTGACCCCGACCTGCACACGCATGTGGCGGTGGCGAACAAGGTGCAGACCCTGGACGGGCGTTGGTTGGCCATCGACGGGCGCATGCTGTTCAAGGCGATGGTCGCCGCCTCGGAGGTATACAACACCGCCTTGGAAGGGCACCTCGCCGAGGGGCTGGGGGTACGTTTCGAGGAACGTTCCCAGCCCGATGCCCGGAAGCGCCCCGTCCGCGAGATCGTGGGCGTGGAGCCGGCGTTGACGGCCCGTTGGTCGGCCCGGCGAGCCGTCATCGAGGACCGCCAGGGTGAGTTGGCCGAACGGTTTCAGTCCCAGTTTGGACGCCCTCCGACCGCGGTCGAGACGTCGGTGTTGGCGCAGCAGGCCACGCTCGAGACCCGTCCTGCGAAGCATTCGCCGCGGTCGTTGGCCGAGCAGCGTGTTGCGTGGCGGTCCGAGGCGGACGCCGTCCTCGGCGCCGGTGGGGTGGAGCGGATGCTCGCTACCGTGTTGGCGCAGGGACGGCAGCGTCCGGTGCGGACGTCGAGGCGGTGGGTGCGCCGGGAGGCGGCTCGGATCATCGCCACCGTGGAGGGGTCGCGGTCGACGTGGCAGGACTGGCACGTCCGGGCCGAAGCCCTCCGGGTTGTCCGCCAGGCAGCGGTGCCACCGGCCCGGGTCGAGCAGGTCGTGGGACGCCTCGTCCACGTCGCCCTCACCCGCGCCTCGATCCCCCTGGCGGCCCCCGCCGATGGGATCGTCGAACCCCCGCAGTTGCGTCGCCTGGACGGGCTGTCGGTGTACACGGTGGCCGGGGCGACCTGGCACACGTCGACCCGGATCCTCGCCGCCGAACAACGGCTCGTGGATGCCGCCGGCCGTACCGGCGGGCACGTGATCTCGGACGCCGTCGTCGATGTCGCCTTGTTGGAGGCTGAGGCGAACCGGACGCCGTTGAACGCCGGGCAGGCCGCCCTGGTGCGGGCGATGGGCACGTCCGGACGCCTCGTCCAGTTGGCGATCGCGCCCGCCGGCGCCGGCAAGACCACCGCCATGCGCACCCTCGCCCACGCTTGGCAGTCCGGCGGGGGCACCGTGATCGGGCTCGCGCCGTCGGCGTCCGCAGCCGCCCAACTGGGCGAGCAGATCGGCCACCAGGCCGACACCCTGGCCCTGCTCACCCACGCTCTCGCCACCGGACGGCCGCTGCCCGCTTGGGCGCGGGCCATCGGCCCGCAGAGCTTGGTGATCATCGACGAGGCCGGGATGGCCGACACTCTCACGCTGGATCGGGTGGTCGAGTTCGTCCTCGACCGCGGCGGATCGGTCCGGCTCATCGGCGACACCCAGCAGTTGGCGGCGATCGGTGCCGGCGGTGTCCTACGCGACATCGACACCACTCACGGGGCCCTGCGCCTCGACGAGCTGGTCCGGTTCGCCGACCCGGCCGAAGCCGCCGCCAGCCTCGCACTGCGGGATGGTGACCCGTCCGCGCTCGGGTTCTACCTCGACCAGCAACGCATCCAGGTCGGCGACGAAACCAGTTGCACCAGCAACGTCTTCCACGCCTGGGCCACCGACCGGGCCGCCGGACTCGACGCCCTTATGCTCGCCCCCACCCGCGAACTGGTCGCAGACCTCAACCAGCGCGCCCAGGCCCACCTGCACGGCCACCACCCCGCCGGCCCGACCGTGTCGCTCGCCGACGGCAACACGGCCGGTGTCGGGGACGTGATCATCACCCGCACCAACAACCGCCGCCTCGCCACGACCGCCCGCGACTGGGTCAAGAACGGCGACCGCTGGCACATCACCCACGTCACACCGACCGGTGCGGTGCGGGCCGTGCACCAGCGCACCGGACACCCGATCATGCTGCCCTCCGACTACGTCGCCCAGTCGGTCGACCTGGGGTATGCGTGCACGATCCACACCGCCCAAGGCGTCACCGCCGACACCATGCACGGCGTCCTCACCGGCACCGAAACCCGGCAGCAGCTGTACACGATGCTCACCCGCGGCCGCCTCGCCAACCACGCCCACCTGCAAGTCGTCGGCGACGGCGACCCCCACACCCTGATCAAGCCAGAGGCGATCCTGCCGCCGACCGCGACCGACCTCCTCGAAGCGATCCTGGCCCGCGACGAACAGCCCACCTCCGCCACCAGCACCAGCCGCACCCTCGCTGATCCGACTGCTCGGCTCGCCGACGCCACCGCGAGATACACCGACGCCGTCCACCACGCCGCCGAAACCACCCTGCCGGCCAAGCAGCTGCAAGCCCTCGAGACCCTCGCCGACCAGCTCGTGGCGAACCTCACCGACGCCCCCGCCTGGCCCACCCTGCGCGCCCACCTCATCCTCGACGCCGCCCACGGCATCAACCCCGTCACCGCACTCCAAGCGGCCGTGGCCGAGGGATCCCTCGCGGACGCCGCCGACCCCGCCGCGGTCCTCGTGTGGCGGCTCAACCCGATCGGACGCCTCGCTAGTACCGCTGGACCGTTGCCGTGGCTGCCCGGCATCCCGACCAGCCTCACCCGGCATCCCGATTGGGCCGGCTACCTGCAACGCCGCCATGGCCTCGTCACCACCCTCGCCGACCAAGTCCGCGTCGCCGCGATCACCAGCCTTGAGCGTCCGGGATGGCTACCGAACAGCATCACCCCACCCGACCAGGGCACCATCGGCGACGTCGCCGTCTGGCGGGCCGCCCACGCCATCCCCGACCACGACACCCGCCCCACCGGAGACCGGCAACACACCCCTGCTGAGCGCCGTCATCAGGTCCAGCTCGAGCAGCGGGTCGTCGACCACCTCGCCCCGGGCGCCGCCGAATGGACACCGACCATCACCGCCCTGGCGCCCGCTACCGGCGGGGATCCGTCCGTGCCGGTCCTCGCGCACCGGCTCGCCCAAGTCTCCTCCGCCCGCCTGGACGCCGCCGGACTGCTCCGCTCCGCGATCAACGAAGGTGAGCTACCCGATCATCACCCGGCCGCTGCGTTGTGGTGGCGGATCAGCCGCCACATCAACCCCGCCGTCGCCACCCGCCTCCAGCCGGCCCACCAAGAACTCCTCACGAACTGGCTGCCCGACCTCGAACGGCTCACCGGGCCCACCCGCGCAGCCGCCCTTCAACAGTCCGAATGGTGGCCGCCGCTCGTCACCACCATCGAGAACGCCCTCGCCCGCGGCTGGCGCCTCGACCAACTCATCACCCCCATCGACAACCCCGACTTCGATGACGCTCAAGCCCTCGTCTGGCGCACCAACCTGCTGCTCGCCCCCGTCCCCGACGACGAACCCGAACCCGCCCCCACCTGGGAAACCATCCCGACACCCGAGCGTTACCCGGTCGACCTCGCGGAACCCGACGACCCCTACGACCCGCTGCCAGACACCGAAGAGCCATGGACGCCGGCGACCGTCACCGGCGGCGCCGACGGCGTCCAAACCGGGAGCCCAACTGACGCCCACGGCGTCCAAGCTGATGAGCCGACCGACCTGGCGTTCACCCTCGAAGCGCAGCTACGTCGGGTGATGCAGCCACCGGAGCCGTCCGAGGCGGACGTCCTGGCCCAACTCGACCGGGCCTACGCCTGGCTCGACAGCCCCCACACCCCCGAGCGGCTCGCGCACGTCAACGAGCTGGCGGCCCAGTTCTACGAGCACTGCTACCGCGGATCCTGGGCCCAGCCCTACCTGACCGGACGCGTCCACACCGACCTCACCGGCCACCCCGACATCCGACCCGGCTACGCCCCCAACACCTGGACCGCCCTCATCAACCACCTCCACCACCACGGCGTCACCGACGCCGAGCTGGTCGCCGCCGGGCTCGCCAAAGAGGCGTCGACCGGACGCCTCATCGACCGATTCCGCGACCGGGTCGTCTTCCCGATCACCCATGAAGGACAGGTCCTCGGGTTCGTCGGACGCCGCAACCCCGATAGGTCCGATGACGAAAGGGCCGGCCCGAAGTACCTCAACACCCCCGACACCCTGCTGTTCCACAAGAGAGCCCAGCTGTACGTCGTCGGCCACGACCAGTTGGAGGCCGGAGCTACCCCGGTGATCGTCGAGGGCCCCATGGACGCGATCGCGATCACCACGGCAACCGGCGGCCGTCACGTCGGCGTCGCACCGCTCGGAACCTCGCTGAGCACCGAGCAAGCCGTCCAGCTGCGCGGCTACGGCACCGCCCCGATCATCGCGACCGACAACGACCCCGCCGGACAAGCCGCCGCCGACCGCGACTTCTGGACCCTCACCCACCAACTCATCCAACCCCGAGCAGCCAGACTCCCCGACGGCACCGACCCCGCCGACCTCGTCGCGACCGGACGCCAGGACACGCTGGTCAACGCGCTTGACGAGGCGCCCAGCCAAGCCCAGGTCCTGATCGATGACTACTTCGATCGGCTGCCCGCATCCGAGGCGGCTGCCCAGTCCCTCGCCCTCATCGCCACCCGTCTACCCGAGCACTGGGAGCCCGACCTGGACGCCCTGACCAAGCGGATCGGGCTGCCAACGGAGGTCCTACGGCCCTCTCTGCTGCACCACATCAGAGCCCTCACCGTGGAAGGCGAACCCCCACCTGGCATGCGTAATGATCGATTGCAGACGGACGACGGCGACGTAAGGCATGCGGCCGAACCTATGACGCGCCGATACCCACCGCCGCCCCCGCCTCGGCGCATGTGACCTGGAAGTCATCCGTTGGGTACGTACACGGTTCAACCCACGAGCTGCAAGCCGCCACTGTGCTCCGTCAGGATGCCGCGCCAGCCATAGACCGGGATGAGCGGCTCAGCGTAGCCGCGTCTTCCGCGGCGGCGCTCGGCATTTTGCTCGCCGAGACGCTGTCGGCAGGAGAGAGCACGGCTCTGTCCAGGCTCACGTGCATGAGGTCGACGAGAACGGTCGGCGACTGATGGTCCGTAATGGATTCCACGCCCGCGGGAGGTAGGCAGGGCAACTGGCGCAGTAGCGGTGCGTCAGCCCGGCGTCAGCGACAAGCGCATCGGCCAGGGCCCTGGCGGAATCCGCGCATGAGGACAACGAGGCTGGCCTGTGGGCCCTTGTCCATCAGAGACAGTTAGTTCGGCAATTCACCGCGTGACTTCGAAGCCCACTTATCGACTCGCAAGGCCTCCGTTCCCGCTAGCGTCTGTTCATGAGCAGCGTCGACAGCAACCGCTTCGGTGCTGCGGGCTCTGCGCTCGGCTACCTTGCTCAGGTCGAGTACGCCCTACTCATCGCCCTGCAGCGGATGGACACCGAGAACAGCCTGAAGCTCTCCCTCGAGACGGTTGATGACATCACGTTCGAGACCGAAGGGCGCCCGCAGGAACTGTGGCAGACGAAGCATCATGTTGGGAGGCAGGGCTCACTCGGTGATGCGAGCACAGACCTCTGGAAGACACTGCACAACTGGCTTGAGACTTCAGACGAATGCTCCGCGTGCTTCCTTTTCACCACAGCTAGTGCGCAGCCCGGCACAGCAGCGAGTCTGCTTGGCCCGACCCGCAGCCGTGACGATGTTGCGATCGCCCGAGAGAAGCTTGACGGCGTGGCCCGAGCGGGAGGAAACGCTGCATCTGCCGGCTACTACGCGAAGTACCTCGTACTCAGCGAGGCTGAGCGCACCCAACTCCTGCAGCGGGTGGTCGTGCTGAGCGCCGCAGCAACTGGTGAACAGCTCACCGAACAGTTCATCGCCACAGTCCGGAAGGCGGCGGTGCAGCGTCGCCGAGGTCCGCTGGTTGATCGGCTGCGCGGGTGGTGGCACGGTCGAGCCATGGCCCACCTCACGAAGGTCGCCCGCGGCGAATCGGACTGGATCGACATCATCGAGATCGAAGACCAACTGCACCTGATCGCCCAGACGCTCCGTGATGACAACCTGCCCTTGGACTATGGTGACGAGCCCAAGCCCACCTCTACTGGGGTTGAGGGCGACGATCGAGTCTTCGTCGAGCAACTCAAGATCATCCTCCTACACCACGCACGCATCCGACAGGCGGTGTACGACCACAATCGGGCCTTCCTCCAACGGTCCCGCTGGCAACGCGAACAGTTGCTCGCGATCGGCGAACTGGACAAGTACGACCGACGCTTGATCGAGGAGTGGGAGCGGGTATTCCTACCGCTCGGAGAGGACCCGGACGGCGACAGCGCTGACGCAGCTGGCAAGCGGATGCTGGCACAAACGGCATACAGCCGCCTACAAGAGCGCACCCTGCCCGAGATTCGTGCTGAGGTGCGATCTGGCTACATCCCATTCGGATCGCTGCACATCCTGGCTGATCGGTTAGAGATCGGCTGGCATCCGGATTGGGTAGACCTCCTGAAACACCGCCTTGCGGAAACACAAGCGGTCACCAAAACGGCGGAGGTTGCATGAGCATCGCTACGCAGACCCTGTCCGCAGACTCCGAGACCAGCACACTCTTCAATCCCGCCTTCTGCGCTCTCCTGCTCAACAAGGCATGCGCGGCATACGAGGCAAAGGCAGGGACCGCGTTGCCCATCACATTTGCATTCCTCACCCTGCCCAGCGCACTGCATAAACCTACCCGTGATGCGCTGCCAGGCACTACTGCGGCGTCGATGTGGTCATGGCTACGAAATAACCCGGTGATTCTTATGGACTTCGCCAACCGGGTCCAAGCCTTTCGACCGTTCACAGGAGCCGCCATCAGTTACGGACTTCGGCACACCGTCCTAACAAGCTCACCAGGGTCGATCGCCGCAGGACAGCTCCGCCGCCGGCCCCGCACCCTCCACCCAACGACCGACTGGACGGACTGCGTGAAGGCTGCCGAGTTCCTTGGACGGTGGTTTGGATGCTCCGACTCCGATGAAGCCACCACCCTCGCTCATTGGGGAGTAATGCCGTGATGCAACTCGATGCACTCGCCCTCTACAACGCCCACGGCGGTATCCGTCAAGTCCGCTTCAGGCCAGGGCGGCTAAACATCATTACGGGCGAGTCCGGAACAGGCAAGACCAGCATTATCGGCATCCTCCGGTTCCTGCTCGGTGGCGACAGTCCGCAGGTACCGCTCGGCCCGATCCAGAAGACCGTGGCCTGGTACGGACTGCTTGCGCACGTCGGCGGAGCTCAGTTTTTCGTCGGACGTCCCGCGCCTGCCCACGGAGTGACCACATCCCAGGTCATGCTCTCGATTGGGGAGAGCGAGATCCCCGAACTGGCGGCGCTCGAAGCCAACGCGAACACCGACGATCTCGTGGACTTTTTGGGTGGCCTGATCGGGATCGAAGAGAATCTCCACGTGCCTGCCGAAGGGCATACCCGCCGAGCCCTTGCCGCGAACTTCCGCCACTCGTTGTACTACAACTTCCAAGGACAAGGTGAGGTCGCCAACCCAGACCTCCTCTTCCACCACCAGAACCGCGAGTTCCAAAAGCAGGCCATCCGAGACACGTTCCCCTACTTTCTCGGCGCCCAAGGGCCGGATGGGCTCCGCAAACGTGAGGAACTGTCCGAACTCCGCCGCGACATCCGACGCCAGGAAGCGCGACTTGCCGAGGCCCGCTCCGCGAGAGACTTGAGCGTTGGACGTGCAGCGGGGCTCATCGCTGATGCACGGGCCAGCGGACTCCTCCCGGCTGGTGCCGCACCTTCCGATGCCGGCGACGCAATGGCGCTGCTCTCGGCGGTACTCGAAGCGGAACAACCCCTGGCACACATCGACGACGTCGATCGAGACGCAGAGACCGAAGGTCTCATCGCGCGTCGGGGCGAACTGCGAACTCAGCTGCGAGAGATCAACGACAAGCTCCGCGGTCTGGACGAGTTCGCACGAGTTGGCACCGAGTACAACGGGGAACTCAATGAGCACCGAGTCCGGCTTGCCTCCATCGGTCTCATCCCAGAGTCAACCGACGCGGAGGCTGCCTGTCCAGTCTGCCAAACCGTCCTAAACGAAACCGGCGCGCACGATGCCATCGGACAAACGCTCGGCCGCGTCGCACGTCGGATGGAGCTTGCTCTACGTGACCAGCCGCGCATCACGCAAACCCGCGCTGACCTTCTCCAAGTCCGCAACCAACTGCGAGCAGGACTAGCTGACATCGACACAGCGTTGGACGAACTCGCGCGCACCGATGACCTTCGTGCGCGTGCGCAAAGAACCTGGGATCAACAGAGCTACGTTCGAGGTCGCATCGCCCAGTTCCTCGACACAACCACCATGGAGAGCGATGACACCATCGCGGGCTTGGAACGCATCGTCGAAGCCCTTCAGGACAAGGCTGCGACGCTCACCGAAGAGTTGGATCCCGAGGCGCTGCGCTCCGCGATGAACTCTCTGCTCAGCATCGTCGGCCGACGTATGACTGACCTTGCTAAGGCTTTGCCTCTTGAACACTCCGAGCACGGAGTGCGGATCGACCCCTACCGCCTCACAATCGTGGCCGACACCCTTCAGGGCCCGGCCTATATGGACGCCGGCGCCATCGGCAGCGGCATGAGCTGGGTTGGCTACCACCTCACCGCCTACTTGGCGCTGCAGGGCTACTTCATCGAGGCAAACCGACCTGTATCCCGGTTCATCGTCCTCGACCAGCCCAGCCAAGCATTCTTCCCCCGAGACCGCGAGCGCGGGGGAGACCTCTCCGAAATGTCCGATACGGATCGCGACAACACCCGCAAGCTGTATCGAATGATGTACGACGTGGTCACCCAAATGGATGGCGAACTGCAGATCATCGCCTTCGACCACGCGGACTTCTCCGATGCCTGGTTCCAGGACTCGATCATCGAGACGTGGCGCGATGGCAATGCGCTCATCCCGCGCGAGTGGTACGCGACCGAGCCGGAGTCGCAAGCAGAACTGCCTCCGGCGCGAGCCGAATCAGGGTCACCGCTCAACGGAGCGTAACTGTGCTCCGCGTGTATCTCGACCAAAACAAGTGGATCGACCTCGCGCGCGCCGCGATCGGCCATCGCCATGGAGCTCAGTTCGTCGGTGCGTTGACTTCAGCTCGGGCCGCCGTAGCCTCGGGCACCGCTTCATTTCCGCTCGATATCTACCGGTACCTGGAGACGGCACGACGTGCCGATCACCGATCGCGGCTCGATGTGGCCGACCTTATGTTTGAGCTTTCGAAGCAAGATGCGATCGCTCGTCCGCACGCATTGCTGCCCACCGAGATCGACCTGGCGCTTAACCGCCGGTTTGGTCGCCCCGAGGAACCTCGGCAGCACCCGGTGTTCGGCACTGGAATGCGCCACATCACCGCTGGTGGTGTGACCTTGCCGTCATTGGATCCCAGCAGGCTGCCGGACTGCGGCAAGAGTCTATCCCCGGCTGAACGCATCACGGTCGAGCGCTTGTTCAACGACCTTGCCGAACGGGAGCTTCTACGCATGGGTCCAGCTACCTCGCGCGCTGCAGGGTTCGATCCGTCGAGCACCGAGCTTGCGCAGCGGTACGTCGACCACGAGAACTCCATCGCCGCTGCGATCCGCGATCAAGGGTTGTCGGGAGCCCTTCTCGACCTAGCCGTTCGTGCATCAGATCTAGGTGACATCCGCCCAGCAGTCACCGAAGCGCTCGAGCGCATTGGGATGACCTGGGACGGATTCATCGAAAGCATGGGCCCGACTGAGATATGGCAGTTCATGGACGATCTCCCCACCCGATACGTGACGAACGTCATGCGATCCGCCAAGCTTCGCCAATCCGAACAGAAGTGGGAGCTGAACGACCTCAACGACATCGTGGCGTTGCCGGTCGCAGCCGTTTACTGCGACGTGGTATTCACCGAGAAGCAATGGGTTCACCGGCTGCGGCAGGGAAAGGTCGGCCAACGCTACAACACGACCTTGCTCAGTGACACGGCTGCGCTCGTAGACGTGCTTTCGGCCGACCGGGCTAGTCGCGCGGCGATTTCCGGCGGAGCCCATGGCTAGAAGTCCGGGGCTTCGCCGGAGCCGTCTCCGTAGGTCAGCGCGAGCAGGTCGTCCTCGTACGCGACCGTTCGGGCGATGCCAACTTCCCTCGCCACGAAGAGTGCTTGTCGTCCGCGGGCTGGCCAGGGTTGGTGTTGGTCATCGCAGTGGTTGTTGAGGCGTTCGCGCATCCGGTCGAGGAACCCGGGCAGGACGTAGCGATGCCAGTTCTCGAGCAGATCAGAGTTGGCCGCCAGGTTGCAGCGCCGGCGCTGATCGGCGAGGACGGCGAGTTCGTGGACGATGTGCGGATGCTGCGGCCAGCACGCCGGGATGAACGGCGTCCCGGACGGCTCCCAGCAGTACTCGGCGTTCACCCAGGCGGCGACGGCGTCCAACCATAGCCACAGCTCCCACCGCAGCCGCCGATCGGTGCAGGTGGGCGGGTCCCACGGGTGCGGCAGGTTCGCCGGCGACCCGAGCCGCTTCTTCTCCTCCTCCGACCCCGCCTGCGTCAACCACAGATCCGAGTACGCCCGGGACACCAACGGCCCCGGACCAGGGAACGGCTCCACCAACACCCTGCGGACTCGCGCGTCGGCGTCCGACATCTCACCCACCACCCAAGAGATCGGACGCCATCCGGCCAGTCCGCAGCTGGTCACGTAACGCACTTTGAGCGGCGAGCAGGCGACGCCCTCGGCGTCCATCAATGCAGCGGTTGAGTTTGGCGATGATCGGGCGGGCGTTCTCGGCGATGATCAACGCTTGCCGTTCGAGCAGTTGCCGGATCTCCTGGGGTCGCAGGATCGGCGCCTCCTCCGAGTGCACCGACCGGCCCCGGTGCCCGCCCAGCTGCCAAGTCGATCGGAGGATGCGGGTCTTGCCGACCAGGTCTGAGATTTCCTGGTTGAACGCGACGTCCTTGGAGCCGCCGAACCAGATCAACACGTTCGTCAGCGCGAGCAGGGCGCGGGCGTCCTGCTCGCCGAAGATGGCCGCCAACTGCCGAAACGTTTGTGCCGCCCAGATGAACGACAGCCCGAGCGCGCGTTCGTTGGCCATCCGGGTCCGCAAGGTCGGCAACGGCGCGGTCGAAGGGAGTTCGTCCAGGCAGGCCAGCATCGGCGGACACAACCGTCCCCACGGGGAGGCGTTACCGAGGGCGAGGGCGGTGTCGAGGATGTGTTCGGCGACCGCGGTCATCAGCGGGGACGCCGACGCGTACGGGTCCTCGCGGCCGAGCAGGTAGAA
>Ga0208823_1000607_pt1 | contig 30392 bp, 28 predicted proteins | sample AD_UKC075_MetaG_FD_184440 | JGI IMG/M metagenome (GOLD analysis project Ga0208823, IMG submission 184440) | Active sludge microbial communities of municipal wastewater-treating anaerobic digesters from USA - AD_UKC075_MetaG (SPAdes) (version 2) | ecosystem: Engineered > Bioreactor > Anaerobic >... | reverse complement strand
ACCGTCCAGGCCGGTGCGCGCCCCGAACAGGATGATCTTGTTGCCCGTTCCGGAGGCGAACGCCAGGTGCAGGTCCTCCTTGCGGAGCACCCCGACGCAGAGAGCATTGACCAGCGGGTTGCCGGCATAGGAGGCGTCGAACACCGTCTCCCCGCCGATATTGGGCAGCCCCAGGGAGTTCCCGTAACCGCCGATGCCGCGCACCACTCCGTCGAGCACCCGGCGGGTGTCGGGGGCGTCGGCAGCACCGAAGCGCAACTGATCCATCACCGCGACCGGACGTGCGCCCATCGCCATGATGTCGCGGACGATCCCGCCGACGCCGGTGGCCGCGCCCTGGTAGGGCTCCACGTAGGAGGGGTGGTTGTGCGACTCGACCTTGAACGTCACCGCCCAGCCGTCACCGATGTCGACCACGCCGGCGTTCTCACCGATACCGGCCAACATGCCGGCACGCATCTCGTCGGTGGTGGTCTCCCCGAAGTAGCGCAGATGCACCTTGGAGGACTTGTAGGAGCAGTGCTCGCTCCACATCACCGAGTACATCGCCAGTTCGGCGTCGGTGGGGCGACGGCCGAGGATTTCCCGGATGCGCTGGTACTCGTCGTCCTTGAGGCCCAGTTCGCGGAACGGCTGAGGCTGGTCGGGGGTATTGGCGGCGTGCGCGACGGTGTCGATGTGCGGAACCTGAGACATGATCAGCCCATCACCGGTGCGACGCAGAAGACGTTGCCGTCGGGGTCCTCCAGGACGACCCATCCGAAGTCCCCGAAGGCATGCCTGCCGACTTCGGAGGCGCCGAGTTCGACCAGGCGCCGAACCTCACCCTCCATATCGGAGGTGGCGAAGTCGAGATGGATCCGGGCCTTCCCCGGCGTCGGCTCGGCCACCCGCTGGAAGCCCAGGCGGGGCCCACGGTCGTGGGCGACGATCAGGAACTCCCCCGGCACGACGGGCACGATCTCGCCGCTGAGCGCCGTCGACCACCAGCGCGCGAGCCGATCCGGATCGACGCAGTCGAAGGTGACCATCTCCACGGAGAGCGTGCCGTTCATGGGCTCAACCCTAAACGGTCACCGGTGGGCTATTCCGCGGCCAGGAAGGCGCGGAGCGCCGCGGCGTAGGACGGCACGTCCGCCGCGCCCATCAACTCCCGGGCGGAATGCATCGCCAACTGCGGCGCGCCCACGTCCACCGTCGGGATACCGGTGCGCGCGGCGGTCATCGGGCCGATCGTCGAACCGCAGGGCAGATCCGCGCGGTGTTCGTAGCGCTGCAACGGCACACCCGCCTGCCGGCAGGCCAGTTCGAACGCCGCCGCGGTGCGGCCGTCGGTGGCGTAGCGCAGATTCGGCTGGACCTTGAGCACCGGGCCGCCGTTGACGTAGATCGGGTGAGCGGGTTCGTGGCGTTCCGGATAGTTGGGGTGGGTGGCGTGCGCCATGTCCCCGGAGGCCACCATCGAGGCCGTCGTCAGCCGCAGGAAGTCCTCCCGGTCGCCACCGCCCGCCAGCACGATCCGCTCCAGGGTGGTGAGCAGGAGTTCCGATTGCGCGCCGTGGTCGGAGGTCGACCCCACTTCCTCGTGGTCGAACAGGGCCAGCACCGGGGTGTGCGAGCCGGGTTCGGCGGCCAGCAGCGCTTCGAGTCCGGCGTAGCAGGTGACCTGGTTGTCCAGTCGGGGGGCGCTGACGAGATCCTCGTCCGCCCCGATCGGCCGGGACGGCTCCAGTACGTGCGTCATGAGGTCGGCCGCGAGCAGGTCAGCCCGCCGGATCCCGGCACGCTCGGCCAGCCAGTCCCACAGCGACCCGCGGCGATCCCCCGCCCCCCAGACCGCGTTGAGATGTCGCTGCGGGTTGAGGTTGAGGGTGGCGCGGTCCTCGGCGAGGTGAATCGCCAGTTGGGGCACGCGCAACAGCGGCTCGTCGAACCGGACCAGCAGGTGTTCGAGGTGACCGTCCTTGCCGCGCAGGGAGATCCGGCCGCTCAGGCCGAGGTCCCGGTCCAGCCACGAGTTCAGCCACGCCCCGCCGTAGGGCTGCAGCGCGACCATCCGCCAGCCGGCCATCGTCAGATCGGGGTGCTGTTTGACTCGCAGGTTGGGGCTGTCGGTGTGGCCGCCGACGATCCGGAACGGCCTCAGTCCGGCCCCGTTCCCGTATCCGGTCCCGTTCCAGGCCACCAGCGAACCGGCCCGCACGACGAAGAACCGACCGGCCGCGCCCGGCCAGCGATCGGTCTCGGCGAGTTCGGTGTAGCCCGCCGCCCGCAACCGGTCGGCGACAGTGGCGCAGACGTGGAAGGGCGATGGCGAGGCGTCGACGAACTCACACAGCCCGGCGGCTGTCGCGGCCGTCATCGGTCAGGCGGCCAGCACGGCGTCGAGCGCGGAGTAGAACATCCCCAGCCCGTCGTCCGACGGTCCGGTCAGGGGCTCGGTCGCGTGCTCGGGGTGCGGCATCAGCCCGACGACGCGGCCATCGGCCGAGCTGATACCGGCGATGTCGCGCATCGAGCCGTTAGGGTTGTCGGCGTAGCGGAACACCACCCGGCCTTCACCCTCGAGCTCGTCGAGCACGGGTTCACTGGCGACGTAACGCCCTTCGCCTGATTTCAGCGGGACCAGCAGCTCGGCACCCCACTCGTAGCGGGAAGTCCAGGCGGTGGTGACGGAGTCGACCTTCAGCCAGACATCGCGGCAGATGAAGTGCAGCCCCGCGTTGCGGGCCAGCGCACCGGGCAGCAGTCCGGCCTCGCAGAGGATCTGGAAACCGTTGCAGATGCCGAGCACCGGCATACCGCGGCCGGCGGCGGCGATCACCTCCGTCATCACCGGGGCGAACTTGGCGATGGCACCACAGCGGAGGTAGTCGCCGTAGGAGAACCCGCCCGGCACGACGACGGCGTCGACACCCTTGAGGTCGGCGTCGGCGTGCCAGAGAGGGACGGCTTCCGCCCCGGCCAACCGGACGGCGCGGGCGGCGTCGACGTCGTCGAGGGTGCCCGGGAAGGTGATCACCCCGACGCGTGCATTGATTCGCGATCCGCCTCCGGCTTCTCGCTGGTCATTCACGACTGCTCCCGGGTGATCGACCAGTCCTCGATCACGGTGTTCGCCAGTAGGGACTCGGCGATCTCGGCGAGCTGGTCGTCGGTGACGCTGTCGTCCACCTCGAGTTCGAACCGCTTGCCCTGCCGGACGTCGGAGACACCGTGGTATCCGAGGCGCCCCAACGCACCGACGATCGCCTGCCCCTGCGGGTCAAGAATCTCGGCTTTGGGCAGGACATTGACATAGACCCGGGCCACTCGGCTCCTTAGATCGTGGGGGTATCGACGGTCCCTGCACCGCGAACGCTGTCCGCGGACACGCGCTTGATCGTACCGGCGGGTCAGGGGCAGGAGTCGATATAGGCGGTGCACAACGGCGCGCTCAGCGCGTCGAACACCGTCACGGGGTCCACCGTCGGATAGGGGGTCTGCGGCGGTGAGGTCGACCACAGTGCCAGCTCGGCGACGGTACTGCTGACGGGATCGGCCACCAGGTACTGATGCAGGATCACCGGTCCGCTGATCACCGCCGCCACCCGTTCGGGGCCGTCGAAGGTCAGCGACGGCGACGCCGCCGGGTTGGTCTGCTGACACGCCCGCAGTGCGGACACCGCGGCGGCCACCGTGTCCCTGGCCAACTGCCCGGCCCACCAGGTCTCGCCGCGCCAGTGCACGATCTGGACCTGTAGTTGCCATTGCCCGTCCGGGGCCGTCACCACCGATCTCTCGGCGACCGCGAAGGCCCGCGGGTCGTCCCGCGGCACGGGACCGGAACACAGGTCCTCGAACCGGAATCGCGGTGAGCGGGAGGTGACCGCGAGATTCGCGAGTTGCGGCCAGTCGTAGCGGGCGGCCATCGGGATCGACGTCGGTGCTATCCACGCGGAGTCCGGAATCCGGTTGCAGGCCGGCGGACAGGTGCTGGCCGGTTCGGCAGCCGTCGGCGGCGCGAAGCCCACGCCCGCGGCCACCATTGCCGCTGCGAGGGCCATCCGCATCGCTGCCTCCTGTTGGCGCACAATCGTAGCCATGGAGTTGACGCATTTCGGCCATTCCTGCCTGCTCGCCGACTTCGGTGTCGCGCGAATCCTGTTCGATCCCGGAAACTTCTCGCACGGGTTCGAGGGCATCACCGGACTGACGGCGATCCTGATCACCCACCAGCACCCCGACCACGCCGACCCGCAGCGCCTTCCGGAGTTGGTGGCGGCCAACCCGCAAGCGGCCCTGTACGCCGACCCCCAGACCACCGCCAACCTGGGCGGGGCGTGGCAGGCGGTACACGCCGGTGATCGGATCACTCTGGGAGACTTGACCATTCGTGGCGTCGGGGGCCGCCATGCCGTCATCCATCCGGAGATCCCGGTGATCGACAACACGTCGTATCTGATCGGCGATGCCGAGCATCCGGCCAGATTGATGCATCCCGGGGACGCTCTGTTCGTCCCGGATGAAGAGGTCGACGTCCTGGCCACCCCGGCCGCCGCCCCGTGGATGAAGATCTCCGAGGCGGTCGACTATCTGCGGGCGGTGGCTCCGCGCCATGCGGTGCCGATCCACCAGGGCATCATCGCCCCGGAGGCGCGCGGCATCTTCTACGGCCGACTGCAGGAGATGACCGACACCGACTTCCGGGTTCTCACCGAGGAGAACGCCGTCCGGTTCTGACCGCACCGGCCGAGGCGACGCCCCGACCGCCGATCACTCGGCCGCGGGCCGACCGCCGAACCGTTCCGGATCCGCGGTCGCCAGCAACCAGGCGTACTGGAACGCCGCCTCGCGCCACCGCTCGTAGCGGCCACTGGTGCCGCCGTGGCCGGCCGCCATCTGGGTGCGCAGCAGAACCGGACGCCCGTCGGTCTTGGCGTGCCGAAGGGCGGCAACCCATTTGGCGGGTTCGACGTAGAACACCCGGGTGTCGTTGAGCGAGGTCATGGCCAGGATCGCCGGGTATTCCTTGGCCTCGACGTTCTCGTACGGCGAGTAGGACTTCATGTAGTGGTAGACGTCCGGGTCCTCCAGCGGATTTCCCCACTCGTCCCATTCGGTGACGGTCAGCGGCAATGAGGGGTCCAGGATGGTGGTCAGCGGGTCGACGAACGGCACCGCCGCAAGAATCCCGGCGAACAACTCGGGCGCCATGTTGGCCACCGCGCCCATCAGTAATCCGCCGGCGCTACCGCCCAGTGCCACCAGGTTCTGCGGCCGGGTGACACCGGTGTCCACGAGATGCCGTGCGACCGCGATGAAATCGGTGAAGGTGTTCTTCTTCTCCAGCAGTTTGCCGCGCTCGTACCACTGCCGCCCCATCTCGCCGCCACCCCGGACGTGGGCGATGGCGAACACCATCCCCCGGTCCAGCATCGACAGCCGGGCCACCGAGAACCTCGGGTCCTCACTCGACTCGTAGGCCCCGTATCCGTACAGGGTTGCGGGAGCGGGGAATTCGATTCCATCGCGGTAGATCACGGTGATCGGGATGCGGGTCCCGTCTTCGGCGGTGGCCCAATCCCGGCGCTCGACGTAGTCCTCCCGCCGGTAGTCACCGAGGACGGGCTGCTCGCGGAGCAGGATCCGCTCACCGGTGTTGAGGTCGAGGTCGTAGATCCGCATCGGGGTCAGAAAGGACGTCGCGGCGATCCGCAGGCGGGGGGCGTCCAGGTTGGGATTGCCCGCCAGCCCGCACGCCATGAGTTCGGAATCGAAACGGATCTCGGTCCGCTCGCCGTAACCGCCGTCGATGGGCCACAGTTCGAGTCGCGGCAGCGCCTCGGCGCGGGAGTGCACCACGAGGTGGTGGGCGAAGGCGTCCACCCCCTCCAACCGGACGTCGTCGCGCGGGGGAATCAGCGTCCGCTGCGCCGTCGGATCCTCGACCGGCGCCTCGACCAGGGTGAAGTTCGCCGCGCCGTCGTTGTGCAGGATCAGGAAGACCTCTCGGCCGTCGATCACCGCGTGCTCGATGGTGTACTCCACCCCGTCGCGGCGCGGCAGCACCGTCTCAAATTCGGCCCTCGGGTCCGTCGCGTCGGCCACCCGAACCTCCGAGGTGACCGCCGAACCGGCGACGATCACGATGTAGGCATTGCTGCGGGTTCGGCCCACCGCCACCCAGAAGCGTTCGTCGGGTTCGTGGAACACCTGCTCATCGGGTTCACCCGAGCCGAGCCGGTGCCGCCAGACCGTGTCGGGCCGCCACGCGGCGTCGACGGTCGTGTAGTACACGCAACTGCCGTCCGCCGACCAACTGAGTCCGGTGCCCACGCCGGAAATCTGCTCCGGCAGATGCTCTCCGGTGCGGAGGTCCTTGAACTTCAACGTGTACCGCTCATCACCGACCACATCGACCGAGTAGGCCAGCATGTTCCCGTCGACGCTGACGCTGCTGGCCCCGATGGCGAAGAACTCATGGCCGTCGGCTTCGGCGTTCTCATCGAGAAGAACCTGCTCACCGGGAATCTCGGTGTGCTCGTCGAACTCCGGCGGACTCCAGTCGTCATCGCCGGCGACGGGGCAGCGGCAGTGCACCCCGTACTGCTGGCCCTCGAAGCTGCGGCCGTAGTACCACCACGGGCCCCGGCGCATCGGCACCGAGAGGTCGGTCTCCTTGGTCCGGGCCTTGATCTCGTCGAAGATCTGCTGACGCAGCGGTTCCTGATCGGCCGTCTGCGCCTCGACGTGGGCGTTCTCCGCCTCGAGATGAGCGATGACCTCCGGGTCGGACTTGTCCCGCATCCACTCGTAGGGGTCGACGAACACGTCGTCGTGGTGCACGCGCGTGGTCGCGCTGCGCTTGGGAACAGGTGGTTTCACGCGTGCGGTCCGATCCAGTCGTCGAATCTCAGTCCTGAAATACGTTCGTAGGCCTCGATGTAGCGCGCCCGAGTCGCCGCGACGATATCGTCGGGAAGCGGTGGCGGCGGTGCGGATCCGCCTCGGTCCCAACCGGATTCCGGCCCGGTCAGCCAGTTGCGGACGAATTGCTTGTCGAAACTGGGCTGCACGGCGCCCTCCCGGTAGCTGTCGGCAGGCCAGTAGCGCGACGAGTCCGGGGTGAACACCTCGTCGGCGAGCACCAATTCCCCGTCCGGTCCGGCACCGAACTCGAACTTGGTGTCGGCGATGATCACACCCCGCTCCAGCGCGTGCGCCGCGGCGGTGCGGTAGGTCTGCAGGGTCAGTTCCCGCAACTGTTCGGCGCGACGCTCACCGACCATCTCGACCACCCGGTCGAAGGAGATGTTCTCATCATGTTCACCGAGTTCGGCCTTGGTGGCCGGGGTGAACAACGGGCGCTCGAAGCGGCTGGCCTCGACCAGTCCGGGCGGCAACGCGATACCGCAGACCGCACCGGTGCGCTGATAGTCCAGCAGGCCCGATCCGGTGAGGTAGCCGCGGGCGACACACTCCACCGGCACCATGTCCAGGCGGCGCACCACCAGCGCCCGGCCCAGCACCTCGGCGGGTATCCGCGGGTCGTCCGGGGGTCCGGCGAGGTGATTGGGGGTGTCGAGCAGTCCGAAGAAGAAGACGCTCATGGCGGTGAGGATGCGGCCCTTGTCCGGGATCGGGGTGTCCAGGATGTGGTCGAACGCCGAGATCCGGTCGGTGGCGACGAAGAGCAGATGGTCGTCGTCGACGCCGTAGAGCTCGCGAACCTTGCCGCTGGCCAGGTGACGGTAATCGGTCAGGGCAGGACGCACTGGGTCAGACTAACGGCCACCCGGACAACGGCTGTGCTGGGATCGAACCCATGACATCGCGATTCCTGCCCTACGCCACCACCCCGGCGCGTTTGACGGCGCAATTGCTCAGCGACGTGCTGATCGCATCCTGGATCACCGTGTGGGTGCTCGTCGGGGTCGCCGTGCACCACGCGATCGCGACCTTCGCCCGGGTGGGCACCCAGGTGCGCACCGGCGCCACCGGCATCGCCGACAACCTCAGTTCGGCGGGCGACAACGCCGACCGACTGCCGCTCGTCGGGGATGAGCTGGCCAAGCCGCTGCGCGCGGCCAGCGAGGCGGCGCTGGACCTGGCCGGCGCCGGCCAGAGCCTCAACAGCACGGCCACCTGGCTGGCGGTGCTGCTGGCGATCGCGGTGGCCGCCCCACCGATCCTGGCCCTCGGCATGCCGTGGCTGCTGCTGCGGATCCGGTTCTTCCGCCGGAAGTGGACGGTGATCGCACTCGCTCAGACCCCCGCCGGGGAACAACTGCTGGCGCTGCGCGCGCTGGCCAACCGGCCGTTGCGCAAGCTCACCGAGGTCAGCCCGGACCCGGTGGGGGCGTGGCGGGCCGGGGACCCGATGACGGTTCGCGGCCTGGCGGCGCTGGAATTACGCTCCGCCGGGGTCGCCCGGGTGATTTCGGCGCGCTAACAGGCGCTGACCGCACGAAACCGCGCCGAAGTTGCAGGGGCGCGTCACAGGATGGCGCCGGGAACGTAGCGGGCGGCTTCCGGATTCGCCCGCACCAGATCGTCGACCGCCGCCACCACCGCATCCACCTGCGCCCCGGCCGCCCCGGTGAAGGACTGCCGGTCGGCCAGCGCGGCGTCCAGGTCGGCCCGGTCCAGCGGTAACCGCGGATCGGCGGCCAGTCGGTCCAGCAGGTCGGGTTCGGCCCCGCGTTCGCGCATCGCCAGTGCCACCGCGACGGCGTGCTCCTTGATCACCTCGTGGGCGGCCTCGCGGCCCATACCGGCCCGCACCGCGGCGATGAGCACCTTGGTGGTGGCCAGGAACGGCAGGTAGCGGTCCAGTTCGCGCTGGATCACCGCCGGGTAGGCGCCGAACTCCGCCAGCACCGTCAGGAACGTCTCGATCATCCCGTCGATGGCGAAGAACGCGTCCGGCAGCGCCACCCGGCGCACCACCGAGCAGAAGACATCGCCCTCATTCCATTGCGCCCCGGCCAGTTCCGCGGTCATCGACGCATAGCCGCGGAGCACCACCTGCAGTCCGTTCACCCGTTCGCAGCTGCGGGTGTTCATCTTGTGCGGCATCGCCGAGGAGCCCACCTGCCCGGCCGCGAACCCCTCGGTGACCAGTTCGTGGCCGGCCATCAGACGGATCGTGTGCGCCAGCGACGACGGCCCGGCACCGAGTTGGACCAGCGCGGAGACCACGTCGTGGTCCAGCGACCGCGGATACACCTGGCCGACGCTGTCGAGGACCGCGGCGAAGCCCAGGTGCCCGGCGACCCGGCCCTCCAGCTCACCCAGTCGCCCGGCGTCACCGTCGAACAGGTCGAGCATGTCCTGGGCGGTCCCCATCGGGCCCTTGATCCCGCGCAGCGGGTAGCGCTCAAGCAATCCGTCGATCCGCCGGACGGCGATCAGCGTCTCCTCCGCGGCCGAGGCGAACCGCTTTCCCAGCGTGGTGGCCTGGGCGGCGACGTTGTGGCTGCGGCCGGCCATCACCAGGTCCCGGTAGGCGACGGCCTTCTCTGCCAGCCGGGCGGCCACCGCCACTCCGCGGTCGCGCACGAGCTGCAGTGCCGTGCGGATCTGCAACTGCTCGACGTTTTCGGTCAGGTCCCGGCTGGTCATCCCCTTGTGCACATGCTCATGACCGGCCAGCGCGTTGAACTCCTCGATGCGCGCCTTCACGTCGTGGCGCAGCACCCTCTCCCGCGACGCGATGGACGCCAGGTCGACCTGCTCGAGCACCCGCTCGTAGTCCTCGAGCACCCCGTCGGGAACATCGACGCCGAGGTCGCGCTGGGCCCGCAGCACGGCCAGCCACAACCGGCGCTCGGCGACGATCTTCGCCGCCGGAGACCAGATGGAGACCATCTCGGTGCTCGCATACCGATTGGCCAGGACGTCGGGCATCATCACGGGCCAACAGCTTACGGTTCGGGGCGTGTACTACGTCGGGGTCGACTTGGCCTGGGGGCTGCGCAGCCCCACCGGTGTGGCCGTCGTCGACGACGACGGGGTGCTGCGACATGTCGGGGTTGCCGGTGACGATGACGACGTCTCGAACCGCCTGGAACCCTTCACCCGCCACGACTGCCTGGTGGCGGTGGACGCCCCCCTGGTGGTCGCCAACCCGAGCGGTAACCGGCCCTGCGAGGCGGCGCTCAACCGGGATTTCCGGCGATTCGAGGCGGGCGCGCATCCGGCGAACACCGCATTGGCCTGGTTCGCCGACGGCGGGCGCGGGGCGCGGCTGTGCGCGGCGCTGGATCTCGACCTCGACCCGCGATCGCCGGCACCGCGGAGAGCGATCGAGGTCTATCCGCACGCCGCCAGTGTGGTGCTGTTCGGACTCGACCGAACCCTGAAGTACAAGCAGAAAGCCGGCCGGGATCTGCCTGAGCTGCGCGCAGAGCTGTTACGGCTCATGGGTTTTCTGGAGGCCCTTCACTCAGCCGACCCGAGTCTGGACGTCGCGTCCTGCCCCGATTGGGCGAACCTGACGAACGCCGTCCGGCACGCCGGAAGCAAGGCCGCGTTGCGCCGCGCCGAGGATCCCACCGATGCAGTGTTGTGCGCCTACATCGCCCGGTTCACCGCCACCCGGCCGGGGGACGTCACCGTGTACGGGGCACCGGCCAGCGGATGCATCGTCACACCGACGCTGGGGCTGACACCGACGCTGGGAACCACCCCGACCCCGGGGTGACGGTCAGCCGCGCAACCCGGTCCAGGTGTCCGGGGTGCCGGTGAGAGCGCTCACCTCGGACAGGAAGCGCCGGACCGTGGCGGGCTTCTCATGGCGCTGCCAGCCGAAGGTGGTGGGGCGCTGGACCCGGTCGTGCCAGAAATGTCCGGGGGTGGAGTCCGGCCGGGCGGCGACCAGCCACACCGCGGTGTCGGCACCGTCGGCGAGATTGCGCAGCAGTGGCCGGGTGATCACCCGGAACCGGGGCAGGTACTCGGCCACACCGGGGGTGTCCACCCAGCCCGGGTGCATACTCTCCACCCGGACGTCGGTGCCGGCCAGTCGGCGGGCCCAGGAATCCGCCAGCACCACCTGCATCCGCTTGGTGCGCGCGTACGTGCGGACGCCGTTGTAGTCCCGGGTCGACTCCAGATCGCCGATGACCAGCGGGGTGCTGTACATCCCGCCGGAGGAGACGAACACCACCGACGCGCCGCCCGCGGCCCGCAACAGCGGCAGCAACCGCTCGGTCATCAGATGCGGCCCGAGAACGTGGGTGGCGAACTGCAGTTCGTGTCCCTCCCGGGTCTCGATGCGGTCCTTGGGCATCAGCCCGGCGTTGTGCACCAACCCGTTGAGCGCGGGCACCCGGTCGGCGAAGCCCGCGGTCCATGCGGCCACCGCCTCAAGGTCGGAGACATCGCACACCTCGCCGACCACCTCGGCGCCGGGAACCTGCTCGCGGATCTCCGCGACGCACCGGTCGACCTTCTCCGGGGAGCGGCCCAGCAGGTGCACGATCGCGCCGATTTCAGCGAACGACCTGGCCATCGCCAGGCCGATACCCGCGGTGGCGCCGGTGACCAGCACCCGCCGCCCCAGCAATGCGTCACGACCGGCGTCGGCCGGCCACCAGGCGCGTCGAAGGCCGGAGCCGATCCTGGTGTAGCCCAGGACAACGGATCGGTCCAGCACTGTGTCGAGAATTCCGGTGACCGGACGGGTCACCGCAGAGAAGTCCATCGTCAACCCCGGTCGGCCAGCGAAGCCTGGATGGGAGCCAGTACGTCAATCACATCCAACAGGGTCGCACGGGCGGATTCCCGGGGCGCGGGACCATCGGCCACCAGGGCCGACACCACGGCCCCGTCGACCGCACAGACCAGAGCGGTGATCATGTCGACCCGGGCGCAGCGACCGGACCGACCGACCGCCTCCACCACCGCGTCCACCCGCTGCTGCAGCAGGCGCCGTTCCACCCCGCGCAGCGCGGGATGCCGCGCGCAGGCGATGTACCGCTCGTAGCGGCAGAGGAGCTGCTCACTGGTCGCCTCCCCGGCGAGCAGGTCCAGCAGCAGATTGGCCGTCGCCCCGGTGGACCGGCGCCGGCGCGGCAGTTTCCGCACCCGCTCGCGCAGTTCGGCGGCCTCGGTGAACCCGATGTACTCCACGGCCTTGCCGATCAGCTCATCCAGCGAGGAGAAGTAGTAGGTCGTCGACGCCAAGGGCAGCCCGGCTCGCTGGGCGACTGACCGGTGGCGCACCGCCTCGAAGCCCCCCTCATTGAGCAGTTCGGCAGCGGCGCTGACCAGGGCATGCCGCCTGCGCTCACCCTTGGGTGTCACCGCCGCGGTCATGTCGGCCATGCTTCCAGCAGCGATTCCGCTCCATCGCGGTTTGCCCGAACTGAGGACCTTTCGCGAGGATGTTCTGATGCCCCAGGCGAACCGACTGCCGCAGGTGAACCGACGCCACTTCCTGCGCCTGACCGCCGGCACCGCCGTCGCGGGAGCGGCCACGCTGACCGCGGCCGCCTCGACGATCGCCACTGCCGCCGCGGCCCCGCCGATGGTCACCGGATCCTTCGTCTCAGCGGCCCGCGGGGGCAAGCTCACCAACTGGGCGATAGCCCGCCCGCCGAACCAGACGGCAGCCCTTCGCCCGGTGATCGCCCTGCACGGCAAGGGCAGCAGTGCGGCGACGGTGATGGCGGGTGGCGTCGAACAGGGTCTGGCTCAGGCGGTGGCGGCCGGACTCCCGCCGTTCGCGGTGGTCGCCGTCGACGGCGGCGGGAGCTACTGGCACCGGCGAGCATCCGGGGAGGACTCCGGGGCGATGGTCCTCGACGAGCTGCTGCCGATGCTGTCCGAGCAGGGTCTGGACACCTCCCGGGTGGGGTTCCTGGGCTGGTCGATGGGCGGTTACGGCGCACTGCTGCTCGGCGCCCGACTGGGTGCGGCCCGCACCGCCGCGATCTGCGCGGTCAGCCCGGCGCTGTGGCTTTCCGCGGGTGCGGCCGCGCCCGGGGCCTTCGACAGTCCGCAGGACTTCGCCGCGAACAGCGTGTTCGGGCTGCCCGCGCTGGGTTCGATCCCGATCCGGATCGACTGCGGATTCAGCGATCCGTTCTACGAGGCGACCCGACAGTTCGTCGCGCAACTCCCGACTCCGCCGGCCGGCGGCTTCTCCCCCGGCGGCCACGACGGCAGCTACTGGAGCGCGATGCTGCCCGGCGAACTCGCCTGGATGGCGCCGTTGCTGACCGCCTGACAGGTGCGATAGCCGACGGCGGGTCGCCGGGCCGAACGGCTCAGAGCGCGATCCGCCCCTCCGCGGCGGCCAGGGCGATATCACGGCGGAAGTGGCTGCCGGACAGCCGAATTCGGTCGATTGTCCGATAGGCGTCGGCACGCGCGTCGGTCAGGTCCGGACCGGTGCCGACGACGGTCAGGACCCTGCCCCCGGCCGAGACGAGTTGTCCGTCGCGAAGGGCGGTGCCCGCGTGCAGCACACCCTCGCCGTCGGCCCCGGCGAGGACGTCGCCGGTTCGGGGAGTGCCGGGGTAGTTGGCCGCGGCCAGCACCACGGCCACCGCGAAGCCGTCCTTCCAGCGCAGCGGTTGCGCCTCCGCGAGGGTCCCGGCCGCGGTCGCGTACAGCACCCCGGCGATCGGGGTGTCCAGCAGTGCGAGCACCGCCTGGGTCTCGGGATCGCCGAAGCGGCAGTTGAACTCGACGACGGCCGGCCCCTCCGAGGTGATGGCCAGACCGGCGTACAACAGACCGGAGAACGGACACCCGCGGGCCACCATCTCCGACGCCACCGGGGCAACCACCTCGGCGACGATCCCGGCCGTCACCGACGCGGGCAGCCAGGGCAGCGGGGCGTAGGCGCCCATCCCGCCGGTGTTGAGCCCGGTGTCGCCGTCACCGACCCGTTTGAAGTCCTGCGCGGGAAGCAGTGGCACCACCGTCGCCCCGTCGACCAGACAGAACAGTGAGACCTCGGGACCGTCCAGGAAGGACTCCAGCAGCACCGGGTGCCCGTCGTCGAGCACCTCTGCGGCGTGCGCGCGGGCGGTGTCCCGGTCCGCGGTGACGACCACCCCCTTTCCGGCGGCGAGTCCGTCGTCCTTGACCACCCAGGCGGGTTGTCCGGCGGCCGGACCGAATCGGTCGAGGGCGGCGTCGAGCAGGGCGGGGTCGGCGACGGTCTCGCTGGCGGCGGTGCGCACACCCGCAGCGGCCATCACATCCTTGGCGAAGGCCTTCGAGCCCTCGATGCGGGCCGCCTCCCGAGACGGACCGAAGCAGGCGATTCCGGCCGCGCGGACGGCGTCGGCAACTCCCCGGACCAGGGGGCCCTCGGGTCCGATCACCACAAGATCGACGTTGAGCCGTCGGGCCAGCACGGTGACCTCATCCGGCGAGGCGCCGTCGACATTGTGCTGATCGGCGATCGCGGCCGTGCCGGCGTTGCCCGGGGCCACCGCCAGGTACTCCACCGCCGGGTCCCTGCGCAAGGCCGTCAGCAGGGCGTGTTCGCGGGCACCGGATCCGATCACAAGGACGCGCACGCACACACCCTAGCGAAGCGACGGACGGGTTCATCCGGTCGTCGTTACGATCCGGACATGGGCCATCCCCCGCCGTATCCCCCGTACTCGCAGTACCCGCAATACCCCCAGTACCCGCCGCCGCCGACCCCCGCGGCGACCGCCGGTGACCGCGTCGCCTCGATCATCGCGCTGGTGCTGACCGCCCTGATGCTCGCGGCGTGCGGGTTCATGGGCCTGATGATGCTGGCATTCCTGGACTACTGCCCGCCGGACAGTTGCAGCGTCGAGGGCGCGGTGCTGTCGGTGATGGGTGCGGTCGGCGCGGCCGTCGCCATCGGCGTCGTCGGACTGGTGGTCACCGTCGTGCGCCTCAGCCGGCGCCGGACCGGCTGGCCGTTCGCCGTGGGCACCCTGTTCCTCTGCGGGGCGGTGCTGGCGGTCGGATTGTTCGCGTTCAGCGTCTCCGTCGGGGGGTGGTGATCCGTCAGTCTCGCGGCGCGGAATCCTGGCGGCGCGCGATGACCTTCTCGACGACCCCGTTGAACGTCGAGCCGAGCGGAAAACCCACGTAATGGGTGATGAACAGGGCCATCTCACGCAGTTCGGCGGGAGTGAGTTCGGAGTTGTGCAGGGCGGCGTTCACCTGGATCTCGGCCAGGTCGGGTAGCCCGAGCGCGGTGACCACCGACAGCGTCATGATCCGTTTGTCCCGCATCGACAGACCCGGGCGGCTCCAGATGTTGGCGAACAGATGGTCGACGGTCAGCGCGAAGTAGTCGCCGGGCATATCGGGCATCTCCCACCCGTAGACCTCGTTCATCTTCGCCAGTCCCTTGCGGCGCACCGGGTCCATCCCGCCGTCTCCGGAGTCCATCGTCACTTCTTCGGGTTCCATCATCACTCCTCCGGGTGTGGCACACCCAGCCCCACGGCCAGGTCACGCAGCGCAATCTGCGCCAGCGGTAGTTCCACGTCCAAGGAATCTCCTAGGGCGAGAACAAGATCCAGGTCCTTCTCGCCCAGCGACCGGGTGTGGATGAAGGTGTCGTGGAGCCAGTGCCCGGGGCCGAGTTCGGCCATGGTGTCGCGCACCATGATCGCGCCCGCGCCCCCGGTGAGCGCGTCGGTGTGCCGAACAACCCGACCGAGATCCTGCAGGTTCAGTCCGGCCCGTTCCGCCAGCGTCATCGCCTCACAGGCCGCGGCGAATGCGGTGAAGGTGATCATGTTGCGAGCCAACTTCATCCTCGTTCCCGCGCCGGGCTCGCCGGCGTGGATCACCAACGACGCCCATTGTTTGAAGATGGGCTTGACACGCTCGTAGACGGGTCGGGGCGCGCCCACCATAGTGGCGAGTTGACCCTTCTCGGCCGCGCCTGCACCGCCGCTGACGGGCGCGTCGATGATGCTGATCCCCTGCGGTGCATAGCGCTCGGCCAGTTCGCCGGCGGTGCTCTCGCCGATGGTGGAGTGGATGGCGATGACGGTGCCGGGTGCGGCGTGCGCGGCGAGTTCGGCTACCACATCGCGCACCTGCGCATCATCGAGCACCGTGACGCTGATCAGGTCCGCGGTCGCGACGTCGGCGGGACTGGCGGCAACCGCCGCACCCGCTTCGGCGAAGGGGGCTGAGGCTTCCGGCCGCACGTCGTAGACCACCAGTCCGCCGGCCCACCCGACGAGCCGCTGCGCCATCGGCGCACCCATACTGCCTAGGCCGATGTAGCCGAGTCGCGGAACGGCCTCGTCGCCGTCTTCAATGGGATCACTCACAGTCATCGGATGATCTGCCCCCCATCGACGTTGAAGATCTGCCCGGTGATCCAGCGGGCCTCGTCGGACAGCAGGAACAGGCACAACCCGACGAGGTCCGCGGGCTCACCCATCCGGCTGAGCGGGATCCGCGACACGATGTCGGCGACGATCTGCTGCGGGGTGGTGGTCCGATTCGCTTCGGTGTCTATCGGTCCCGGCGCGATGGCGTTGATCCGGATCTTCTGCCAGCCCAGCTCACGGGAGAGTTGCTGGGTCAGGCTGTTGACGCCGGCCTTGGCCAGGCCGTAGTAGTTGGAGTACAACCACGCCGCGGTCGAGGACTGGTTGACGATCGCGCCTCCCCCGCGCTCGGCCATCTCCTTGTACACCGCCCGCGTGCAGACCAGTGCCCCGTCGAGGTTCACGCTCATGAACTTCTTGTAGTAGTCCCAGTCCACGGTGAGAAGCATGTCCAGTTTCATTCCGCCGAAGATGGCGGCGTTGTTCACCAGGTAGTCGATGCCACCGAATTCCGCGACCGCGCGTTCGGCCATCGCCCGGGCGGAGTCGGGGTCGGAGACGTCGACCGGCACGGCGAGCGCGATGCCGCCCTCAGCGCGGATCCCGGCGGCCACCCGTTCGGCGCCGTCGACGTTGATATCGGCCACCACCACCGCCGCACCCTCGCGCGCCAAGGCCTCGGCGTAGGCCTGGCCGATGCCGCCGCCGGCACCGGTAACGATGCCGACCCTCTCGTCAAACTGTTTCCGCTCGTTGAATCGGCTCACCGTTCCCCTCTCACACCGCCGTCGCGATGGCCTTGATCTGCAGGTACTCCTCGAAGCCGGGCACACCCATCTCGCGGCCGATCCCGGACTGCTTGTAGCCGCCGAACGGCATGTCCGCGGAGTACCAGACGCCGCCGTTGACGTTGACGGTGCCGACCCGGAGTCGGTCGGCCACGGACTGAGGGCGTCGCGGGTCGGCGCTGAACACCGTGCCGGACAGCCCGTAGGGGGAGTCGTTGGCGATGCGGACCGCGTCGTCATCGCCATCGTGCGCGATCACGGTGAGCACGGGCCCGAAGATCTCCTCACGGGCGACCTGGGAGGTGTTGTCCAGGCCCGCGATGACCGTCGGCTCGATGAAGTACCCGCGGTCCCGCTCGGCCGGTTGCCGCCCGCCGCACGCGAACCGCCCGCCCTCGGCGACGGCGAGGTCCAGGTAGGCCTGCACCCGGTCGCGCTGGCGCTGCGAGATCAGCGGACCGCAGATGGTGCCCGGGTTGGTCGGGTCACCCGGCCGGATGCCGCTCATGGTCGCCGCTGCCGCCGCCACCGCATCGTCGTAGCGGGCGCGCGGTACCACCAGTCGGGTGGTGATCGCGCATCCCTGCCCGGCGTGCATGGATGCGGTGAACCCGGCCATCGCGCAGGCCGCCGCGAGGTCGGCATCGTCAAGGACCAGGAACGCCGACTTCCCGCCCAGTTCCAGGAACACCTTCTTGACGGTGGCCGCGGCGGCGGCCATCACGGCGCGGCCGGTCGCGGTGGACCCGGTGAACGAGACCATGTCGACTCGGGGATCCTCCGTCAGCAGCGCGCCGACGGCGTGGTCGGCGGAGGTGACGATGTTGAGGACCCCGGGCGGGAGGTCGGTGTGCTCGGCGGCCAGCTCGCCGAGAACCGCTGCGCACCAGGGGGTGTCGGGTGCCGGTTTGAGGACGACGGTGTTGCCCGCCGCGAGTGCGGGGCCGATCTTGGCGAGGTTGATCTGGTGCGGGAAGTTCCACGGGGTGATCGCGCCGACCACCCCGACCGCCTCGCGCACCACGGTCCTGCGGGTGCGAATCCCCATCGGGGCGGCCTCGCCGAGGTCGACGCGCCAGGGGTAGCTCTCGGCGGTGTCCGAGGCGAAGCTCAGATCCGCGACCGGACCCTCCAGTTGGGCGGCAGCGGTCAGCATCCGCGGCGCGCCCGCCTCGGCCATGGTGATCTCGCGCAGGTCCTCGATGTGATCGCGCATGGCCTGGCGCAGCTGGCGGATGCAGTGCACCCGTAGCGCGGTGTCCCTGGACCAGTCGGTGTCGTCGAAGGCGCGGCGGGCGGCGGCGATCGCGCGGTCCATGTCCGCGGCGTCAGCATCGGCGGCGGTACCGAGCACCTCCTCGGTGGCGGGGTTCAGCGTCGGGAATCGCCCACCGTTTCCGGGTAGCAGATGGCCGTCGATGAACAGCTCACTGGAGCGGTCCGCCGCGATGGTCATCTCCCACTCCTTGCCGAGGCGCTGGACATCTGTCCGGTAGTCCTGGGTCGAACCCTATCCGCGCCCGTCCGACCGGGCAAGGTCCCGGTCTCAGCGCATGGGTCATGACATGCCATTTTGGCAAGTCCTTGCCTCGGCCGAGAATCCCGCACTACCGTGGACATGTGTCCAGCAATGTCGTGGTACCTCCTGGGTCGACGTCACCCGACGCGCCCCGGCGACCACGGCAGGAAGAGACGGTGCGCAAGCTGGTGAACGCCGCGCTGGAGACCCTGCGGGGTTCCTCCTATGCCGACCTGACGGTCCGGGGCGTGGCCGCGCGGGCCAACGTCGCGCCGGCGACGGCCTACACCTACTTTTCCTCGAAGAACCATCTGGTCGCCGAGGTCTACCTGGATCTGGTCCGACGCGTGGACTACTTCACCGACGTCAACGACAGTCGACTGACCCGCGTCCAGCAGACACTGCGCAGCCTCGCCCTGGTGGTGGCCGACGAACCCGAGGTCGCCGCCGCGTGCACCACCGCGCTGCTGAGCAATGACACCGCGGTGGCTCCCGTCCGGACCCGGATTGGCGCGGAGATCCACAAGCGGATCAAGTCCGCCCTCGGTCCCGACGCCGACGCCGGAACGGTGGCCGCGCTGGAGATGAGCTACTTCGGGGCACTCGTGCAGGCCGGCAGCGGGGCGTTCAGCTACCACCAGATCGCCGACCGACTGGGATACGTGGCCGGCCTGATCCTCGCGACGGGGAACGGATGATGGCCGGCAGCCTCATGGATCCCGTCGCAGACCCGGTTCTCGACCCGTATGACTACGACTTCCACGAGGACCCCTACCCGTACTACCGGCGACTGCGCGCCGAGTGTCCGCTCTACCGCAACGACGACCTGAACTTCTGGGCGCTGAGCCGACACGCCGACGTCCACTGGGGTTTCCGGAACAGCACTGAGCTGTCCAACCGGCTCGGGGTGTCCCTGGACCCGATCTCCCGGACACCGGAGGCCTACCGGACGATGTCCTTCCTGGCGATGGACGACCCCGGACACCTGCGGCTGCGGACGCTGGTCTCCAAGGGGTTCACCCCACGGCGGATCCGCGAGCTGGAACCCCGGGTCCGGGAGCTCACCCGGGCCCACCTCGACACCTCGATGCAGAGCGAATCCTTCGACTACATCACTGATTTCGCCGGCAAGCTGCCGATGGACGTCATCTCCGATCTCGTCGGAGTGCCACCCGCGGACCGCGGGCAACTGCGGGTGCTCGCCGATACGGTGATGCACCGCGAGGACGGGATCACCGACGTCCCGCGGGCCGCGCTCGTCGCGGCGATGGACCTGCTGACCTACTACGCCGAGATGGTCCGGCAGCGACGGCGGAACCCCGGTGACGATCTGACCTCCGCGCTACTGACCGCGGAGATCGACGGCGACCGCCTCGCCGACGAGGAGATCATGGCCTTCCTGTTCCTCATGGTCGTCGCGGGGAACGAGACGACGACGAAACTGCTGGGAAACGCGGTCTTTTGGGGTGCCCGTCACCCCGATCAGCTCGCCGGCGTCGTCGCCGACCGGTCGCGGATACCGCTGTGGGTCGAGGAGACCCTGCGCTATGACACCTCGAGCCAGATCCTGGCCCGGGAGGTCGCCGTGGACATCGAATGCCACGGCACGACGCTGCGCTCCGGGGACACCCTGTTGCTGCTGCCGGGCTCGGCGCATCGCGACGAGCGAGTCTTCGACGACCCTGACGAATTCCGCATCGGCCGCGACATCGGTTCGACGCTGCTGAGTTTCGGCAGCGGAGCGCACTTCTGTCTGGGCGCCCACCTGGCCAGGATGGAAGCCCGGGTAGCGCTGGCCGAACTGCTCTGTCGAGTCAGCGATTTCGAGGTCGACGAAGCCAACGCCGTGCGGGTGCATTCCAGCAACGTGCGTGGTTTCGCCCGGTTGCCGATCACCGTGACGAAAGCCTGATGCCCTGATGCCCCGATTCGACCCCCACCCGGCCCGCCGGCCCACCCTCGTAGCCGGCGCCTCCTCGGGAATCGGCGCGGCCACCGCCACCGAACTCGCCGCCCGCGGTTTCCCGGTGGCCCTCGGCGCCCGCCGCGTCGACAGGTGCGCCGAGATCGCCGCCGCGATCCGCGCCGGCGGCGGCGAGGCGGTGGCACTGCCCCTCGACGTCACCGACGCCGACTCGGTCGAGGAGTTCGTCCGGCGGGCGACCGACGAACTCGGAGACATCGAGGTCCTGGTGGCCGGCGCCGGCGACACCCACTTCGGCCGGGTGTACGAGACCAGCACCCGGGAGTTCGAGGCGCAGATCCAGACCCACCTCATCGGCGCCAACCGCCTGGCGACCGCCGTGCTGCCCGGCATGGTGCGACGGCAGCGCGGCGACGTCATCTTCATCGGTTCCGATGTCGCCCTGCGCCAGCGTCCGCACATGGGGGCCTACGGCGCCGCCAAGGCCGGCCTGGTCGCCATGGTCACCAACCTGCAGATGGAACTCGAGGGCACCGGAGTGCGGGCGTCCGTCGTCCATCCCGGCCCCACGCAGACCGAGATGGGCTGGACCCTGCCACCCGATGCCATCGCCGCCGCCCTCGAGGACTGGGCGAAGTGGGGGCAGGCCCGGCACTCGTATTTCCTACGCGCCGCCGATCTGGCCCGAGCGATCGCCTTCGTCGCCGAAACCCCCCGCGGCGGGTTCGTCACCTCGATCGAACTGCAACCGGAGGCGCCGCTGTCCAGCGCGCCGCGGGAACGTCAGCAACTCACATACCCGGAGGGCTCACCGTGAGCGGCCACCCAGTCCAGGAGGTCCGCCGGGTGTCCGGCGGCGAAGGCGAGCACGGACATCTCGAGGAGTTCCGCACCGACCCGATCGCGCTGATGCGGCGGTTGCGCGAGGAGTGCGGTGACGTCGGCTACTTCCAACTGGCCGGCAAGAAGGTCATCCTGCTCACCGGCGCGGAGGCAGGAGAATTCTTCTTCCGCGCCGCCGACGAAGACCTCGACCAGGCCGAGGCCTACCCGTTCATGACGCCGATCTTCGGCAAGGGTGTGGTGTTCGACGCCAGCCCGGAGCGGCGTAAGGAGATGCTGCACAACTCCGCCCTGCGCGGCGACCACATGCGCAGCCACGCCGCCACGATCGAGCGGGAAGTTCGCCGGATGACCGAGAACTGGGGTGACTCCGGTGAGATCGACCTGCTCGACTTCTTCGCCGAGCTGACCATCTACACCTCGACGGCGTGTCTGATCGGCCGCAAGTTCCGCGCGCAACTGGACTCCCGGTTCGCCGAGCACTATCACCTGCTCGAGCGCGGCACCGACCCGCTGTGTTACGTCGACCCGTACCTGCCGATCGAGAGCTTCCGGGTTCGCGACGAGGCGCGCGCCGCCCTGGTCGGCCTGGTCGGCGACATCATGACCGAGCGGATCGCCAACCCGCCCGACGACAAGGGCAGGCGGGACATGCTCGACGTGCTGGTGTCGATCACCGATGACGACGGAAACCCGCGCTTCTCCGCCGATGAGATCACCGGAATGTTCATCTCGCTGATGTTCGCCGGCCATCACACCAGTGCGGGCACCTCGGCCTGGACCCTGATCGAACTGATGCGCCACCCGCAGATCCGCGCCGAGGTCACCGCCGAACTGGACGAGCTGTACTCCGATGGCCAGGAAGTGAGTTTCCATGCGCTGCGCCAGATCCCGAAGCTGGAGAACGTCATCAAGGAGACCCTGCGGCTGCACCCGCCGCTGATCATCCTGATGCGGGTGGCCAAGGGCGAGTTCGAGGTCGAGGGGTACCCCATCCATCCCGGGGACTTCGTCGCCGCCTCACCGGCGATCTCCAACCGCATCGCCGAGGACTTCCCGAACCCGGAGCACTTCGACCCCGACCGCTACAACAAGCCCCGCGAGGAGGACGTCCTGCACCGCTGGACGTGGATTCCGTTCGGGGCGGGCCGGCATCGCTGCGTGGGAGCGGCCTTCGGCACCATGCAGATCAAGGCGATCTTCTCAGTCCTTTTGCGGGAGTACGAGTTCGAGATGGCCCAGCCGCCCGAGAGCTACCGCAACGACCACTCCAAGATGGTGGTCCAACTGGCCAGGCCCGCCAGGGTGCGTTACCGCCGGAGGGCGCGATGAGCACCTTCCGCATCGGGGTCGACGCCGACCTGTGCCAGGGGCACGCCATGTGCGAACTCGAAGCCCCCGACTATTTCCGGGTTCCCAAACGCGGCACCGTCGAGATCCTCGACGCCGACCCACCCGGCGACGCCCGGGCCGAGATCGAACGGGCTGTCGAAAGCTGTCCCACCCGAGCACTTTTCATTATCGAGGAAGAGATGTAGATGGCGGCGTTACCCCGCGAACAACTCGAGGACTTCGTCCAGCGATGGCTCGACGCCAACCGGACCGCCGAACGCGCCGGGGACTGGTCCGGGCTCGCCAACTTCTACACCGACGACGCCACCTACGGCTGGAACATCGGTCCCAAAGAGGACGTGATGTGCGTCGGCAAAGACGAAATCCGCGACATCGCACTCGGTTTGGAGATGGCGGGCCTACAGGGCTGGACCTACCCCTACCAGCGGGTGCTCATCGACGAGAAGATCGGCGAGATCGTCGGGTTCTGGAAGCAGGTGGCGGCCGACCCCGACGATCCAGCCGGGAAGTCCTATGAGATCTACGGCATCGGCGGGAGTTGGTTCCGGCTGACCGGCCGGAACGGGACGGCGCTCATCGAGTGGCAGCGCGACTTCTTCGACTTCGGCCACGTGCAGAAGCTGTACCTGGAGTTGATGAAGGACGGCAAGCTGTCGGCGGGCATGCAGGCACGCATCGAACGCAGCCTCGCCGGCGAGAAGTTGCCCGGGTACTACCCGATCGGACAGGCACCGGTGCCCATCTGGTGACTCGACACCCGTCAAGTCATAGGATGGCCCTTACCGATCGTGTTCTCGATCACTCGACCAGGCGGAGGTTTGTATGAAGACAAAAGGCGCGCTCATCTGGGAGTTCAACCAGCCCTGGTCGATCGAGGAGATTGAGATCGGCGATCCCCAGCCGGGCGAGGTCAAGGTGCAGATGGAAGCCTCCGGCATGTGCCACTCCGACCACCACCTGGTGACTGGCGGCATCCCGATGCTGGGCTTCCCGGTGCTGGGCGGCCATGAAGGGGCCGGGATCGTCACCGAGGTCGGCGCGGGCGTCACCAGCGTCGCCCCGGGCGATCACGTGGTGATGTCCTTCATCCCGTCCTGCGGCAAGTGTCCGTCCTGTCAGGCCGGCCTGCGCAACCTCTGCGACCTGGGTGCCGGTCTGCTCGGTGGCGTGGCGATCGCCGACGGCACCCACCGGATCACCGCCAAGGGGCAACCGGTGTTCCCGATGACGCTGTTGGGCACCTTCTCCCCGTACATGGTCGTCCACGAGTCCTCGGTGGTGAAGATCGACCCGTCCATCCCGTTCGAGGTGGCCTGCCTGGTGGGCTGCGGGGTCACCACCGGATGGGGTTCGGCCACCCACACCGCCCAGATCAAGCCGGGCGAGGATGTCGCCGTCGTCGGCGTCGGCGGGGTCGGCATGGCCGCCCTGCAGGGCGCGGTCAATTCCGGTGCCCGCAAGATCTTCGTCATCGACCCGGTGGAATGGAAGCGCGACCAGGCGCTGAAGTTCGGCGCCACCCACGTCTACGAGGACATCAACGCCGCCCTGATGGGCATCGCCGAGGCGACCGGCGGCTTCATGTGCAAGAAGGTGATCGTCACCGTCGGTGAGTTGCAGGGCTCCGACGTGGAGAACTACATGATGATCACCGCCAAGTCGGGCACCTGCGTGCTGACCGCCATCGGCAGCATGGTCGACACCAACGTCACGCTGAACCTGGCGATGCTGACCCTGATGCAGAAGAACCTGCAGGGCACCATCTTCGGTGGCGGCAACCCCTACTACGACATCCCGCAACTTCTGTCGATGTACAAGGCCGGCAGGCTGAACCTCGACGATATGGTCACCCGCCAGTACCGCCTCGAGCAGATCAACGACGGCTACCGGGACATGCTCGAGGGACGCAACATCCGCGGCGTCATCCGCTACACCGACGAAGACCGGTAAGCCCGGTATGGCAGACGCCGCAGGCCTGACGCCCGCCATGGCCGCCTCCCTGGCGTCCTGGCGGTGCGTCCAGTCCCACGACCGTGAGGGCTGGCTGGCCCTGATGGCCGACGACGTCGTCGTCGAGGACCCGATCGGGCCGTCGGTGACCAACCCGGACGGCCACGGTGTGCGCGGTAAGGAAGCTCTGGCTGCCTTCTATGACACCAACATCGCTGCCAACGACCTCACCGTCACCTGCGAAGAGACCTTCCCGTCCAGTTCCCCCAACGAGGTGGCGCACATCCTGGTGCTGCGCAGCCGTTTCGAAGGCGGCTTCACCAGTACCGTCCGCGGGGTGTTCTGCTACCGCGTCAACGACGACGGCAAGATCGCCAACCTACGGGGCTACTGGAACCTCGAGGGCATGCAGTTCGGGCAGGTCACCTGAGGCGGTGACGGCGCCAGGGCGGTGGTAGCCACCCCGGCGCGTTCTCCGTCGCCACTCGCGCGTCACACCGCGTACCGGTGTACGACGCCGCTGCCCTGCCCGGCCACCCACAGGATCGTGCCGGTCGCCACGAGGCCCTTCACGCCGCCCGGAGCGCCGAGGGTGGCGAAGACCATGTTGCTTGTGGTGCTGATGACCGACACGGTGTTGGATCCGTTGTTGGTCACGTAGAGCCAGGCGCCGTTGGGGTCGACCTGCAGGAACGCGGGAAAGGCACCCGCCGCGATCGGGATGGTGTTGGTGACGGTGTTGGTCGCGGTGTCGATCACCGAGACGGTGCCATCGGCGTTGTTGGCCACGTACACCCGGGAACCGTCGGGGCTGACGGCAACCCCCTGCGGTTCGTCACCAACGGCAATCGTGCCGAGAACTGTGTTGTCAACGGTCGTGATGACCGAGACCGTGTCGTCTCCGAGGTTGGCGACGTAGAGCCGGGATCCGTCCGGGGTGAGCGCCAATCCCCAGGGGGTGCTGCCGACGGTGATCGCCGCGACGAGTGATCGGTCAGCGGTGTTCACCACAGAAACTGTGCCGCTGCCTTCATTGGTGACGTAGATCCGGGTGCCGCCCTGGTTCACCGTGAGCTGTTGCGGGCGCGTTCCGCCGCCGATCGTATCGACCACGGCGTTGGTGCCGGTGTCGATCACCGTGACGTCGTTGGTGCCGTTGTTGGCGACATAGGCCTCGTTGAGGATGGGGTTCACCGCCACCCCGGTCGGTAGCATGCCGACGGTGACGGTGGTGATGATGGTGTTTGTGGCGGCGTCGATCACCGCGACGTAGCCATCGTCCCAGCTGGTGGCGTACACCGTTTGCCCATCGGGGGTCAACGCCACGGAACTAGCGCCCACGACTGAGCTGTCCGGAGGCACTTCGATCGGGTACGACATCCCCGGCTGCCCCGGATCGCCCGCAGCCCCGGTGCCCCCGCCGCTGCTTCCGGCAGCCCCGCCGGCACCACCATAGGCGTCGGTGTCGAAGGCGGCGCTGGCGTTGCCGCCGTTCCCACCGGTGCCGCCACTGGCGTTGGTGGTCAGACCGCTTCCGCCCCTTCCGCCGTTTCCGCCGATGGCCGGGCCAAAGACGTCGGAGTTGATTGCCTGCCCACCGGTGCCGCCGTTTCCGCCGGTCGCGGGTAGGCCATCCGCCTGCCACGCGTTTCCGCCGTCACCGCCGCCACCGCCGGTCGCCGGGTTTCCGGAGACGGACCACGCGTCACCGCCTGCCCCGCCGGCACCGCCGCCGCCGGTCCAGCCGCCGTTGCCGTCGGAGATCCCGGCGCCGGTGCCGCCGTTGCCGCCATTGCCACCGGTGGCCGGATCGGTTGTGGAGGTGGCTACACCACCGGTGCCGCCGTTGCCGCCGTTGCCGAGCAGCACGCCGCCGTTACCGCCCTTGCCACCGTTTCCGCCGGTGGCCTGCCCGCCGGCCGGTGCGGCGCTGCCGCCGCTTCCGCCGTTGCCGCCCTCGCCGAAGATCAGGCCTCCGTCGCCGCCGTCGCCGCCGTTTCCGCCGAGTCCGCTGATGTCGCCGGGGGCACCGTTGCCGCCGTTGCCGCCGTTGCCGATGAGTCCGGCGTCACCGCCGGGGCCGCCGGGTGCGCCGTCCGCCGAACCGGCCACCCCGTTACCGCCGTTGCCGTAGAGCCAGCCGCCGCTGGCGCCGGAGGCTCCGGGGCTGACACCGTTGTTGCCGTTGCCGATGGCCAGTCCGTAATCGTCAGTCAGGGTCGCGACATTGCTGTCCCCGGCAGACCCGGATGCGCCCGTCGCCCCGGTGGCCCCGCTGGCCCCGGTGCTGCCGGTGGTCCCGACCGCTCCGGAGGCCCCGGTGACACCCGATCCGACCGGGGCGCCACCGGCACCCGGGGTTCCCGCGGCCCCGCCACCGCCGCCGGTGCCACCAGCGCCGCCGTCACCACCGTCGCCAGCGGCTCCGCCGTTGAGCCCGATGTAGCCGACACCGCCGTCGCCACCCTGGCCGCCGACGCCACCCTGAGCACCGGTCCCGCCGGTGCCGCCGGTACCGGCCGCCCCGCCGAGTCCGCCGTCACCGCTGATCAGGCCGCCCTTGCCGCCGGTGCCGCCGTTACCGCCCGAACCGCCCGAACCGCCGCTGGCGCCCGCACCGCCGGTGCCGCCCTTACCGCCCGGCCCGGCGGTTCCGGGCCCGACCGGGGCGACCGCGTACCCGCCGGTCCCGCCGGTACCCCCGACCGCACCCAGGCCACCTGCACCGCCCTGACCGCCGGCACCGCCGACGACCAACCCGCCGTCGCCGTACACCGCGGCCACCCCACCGCTACCGCCCTGCCCGCCGGCCGCCCCGGTTCCACCGGTCCCGCCGGTACCGCCGATCCCGCCGACCGCCGAGACACCGCCCAACGCCCACTGGCCGTCACCGCCGTCACCACCGGTCTGCCCGACCGACCCGATGGACCCGACCCCGCCGGCGGCACCGGACGCGCTGTCGATACCCACCGTCGAATCCCCGATCGAACCGGGTGACGCACCCACGTAGTCCGGGGCGCCTGGCGCGGCTTGGCCGCCGACTGGGCCGGGGTTGACCCCCACCGGCCCGGAGTCCCCACGCCCACCGCGCCCGCCGGTCCCACCGGTGCCGTAGTTCCCGGCATCACCGCCGGCCCCGCCATTACCACCGGCGCTGGCGGTGTTGGTGTCAGTCCAGCTGTAGCCGTCCCCACCGGCCCCGCCGTTACCCGGCGCGGTCGAGGCCGCCCCAAAGCCCCCGCTACCCGCACCCGGCCCGCCCGGGGCACCCGGATCACCCCCGGCACCACCGTTGCCTCCGTTACCGCCGGTGCTGCCGTCAAGATGACCCGCCGTCCCGGCCGCCCCGGTACCACCATCACCCGGGGCCCCGCCGGTCCCACCCCGACCACCGGTACCGGCAGCCGCCTGCCCCCCCCTGCCGATCCCGCCGGCACCACCGGTACCACCGGTGCCGCCCTTACCGCCATCCCCGCCGTTTCCACCGCTGACCGTCGGGCCGGCCGCGGCGATGCCATCACTGCCCACACCACCGACACCACCGACACCACCGACACCACCGGCCCCGCCAACACCCTGCAACCCGCCGCCCCCGGAGCCCGGATCACCACCGGTACCGCCGGTACCCCCGGCCCCGCCGAACGCGCCCATCCCCCCGGAGGCGCCATCAGCGGGCACCACGAATCCCAGCGCCCACGACCCCAGCGACCCGCCACTACCGGCGGAGGCGTCGAAGACGTAGAGATTCCAGGCCCCGTTGACGTCCCCGGTGAACGAGGACAGCAACGACCCGAACGGCGGCGTCAGCACCGGACCATTCCAACCGGGGTTCGTGGTCGTGCGATAAATACCCGAAGTCAGCGGATCCGGCAGTGCCGGCGCCCCGTCGGCGAACACGATCGTCAGACCGCTCACCGGGGTGCTCCCGCCGTTGTAGGACAGCAACAACACCTGGCTGCCATCCGGGGCGACCAACGCCATGTCCACATCTTCGGGGTAGCCGTGGGAGAACCCGGTGATCGTGACGGTGTTCAGCGTCGCGCCGGTCAGACCCGACACCGTGATCACCGACGGATACGGCGTGCCCGTACCGCTGCTGGGGATAGTCACCCCAGCCCCGGTGAACGTCCCTCCAGCCGTGGAAGAGCCCGTCCCGCCGGTGCCGCCGACACCACCGCGCCCACCCGCGCCGCCGTTACCGGCATTCCCGGAACCCAGGCTGCCCGAACCCACACCGGCGTCCCCTGCCGCACCGCCGGTACCGCCCTGACCGCCACGCCCACCGACCCCACCGACAGTGTTGACCGAAGCACTGTTATCGGTGCCCGCGCCACCGGTGCCGCCGGTGCCGCCGGTGCCGCCGTCACCACCCTTACCGCCGACACCCTGAGCCCGACCCAGACCACCCGTACCGCCGGTGCCACCCGCACCGCCCTGGGCGCCGATCACCCCACTGCCGCCACCCGCGCTGCCGGTGGATCCGAACCCGCCGGTGCCGCCGGTGCCACCCTGACCACCGGCACCACCGACACCGATAAGACCCGAACCCAGGCTGCCCAAGCCCGCGCCGGCGTCCCCGGCCGCACCCCCGAAGCCGCCCTGACCACCACGACCGCCGGCACCACCCACGGTGTTCGCCGAATTGGTGTTGTCGGTACCCGTGCCGCCGACACCCCCCGCACCGCCGGTGCCGCCGTCACCACCCTTGCCGCCGACACCCTGAGCCCGACCCAAACCACCGGTACCACCGGTGCCACCCGCACCGCCCTGGCCACCGATCACCCCGTCGCCGCCGCCCGCGCTGCCGGTGGACCCGTAGCCGCCGGTGCCGCCGGTGCCGCCCTGACCGCCGGCCCCACCGATACCGACCAAACCCGAACCCAGGCTGCTCGAGCCGGCGCCGCCGTCCCCGGCCGCACCACCACTGCCGCCCTGACCGCCACGCCCACCGGCACCACCGGTGGCGTTCACCACCGCGCTGTTGTCGGTTCCGGTGCCACCGGTTCCGCCGGTGCCGCCGGTGCCGCCGTCACCACCCTTGCCGCCGACCCCCTGAGCCCTGCCGACCCCGCCGGTGCCGCCGGTGCCACCCGCACCGCCCTGGGCGCCGATCACCCCGTCGCCGCCGCCCGCGCTGCCGGTGGATCCGTAGCCGCCGGTGCCGCCGGTGCCGCCCTGACCGCCGGCCCCGCCGATACCGACCAAACCTGAACCGAGGCTGGCTGATCCGGTGCCGCCGTCACCGGCCGCACCCCCACTGCCGCCCTGACCACCACGACCGCCAGCCCCACCCACGGTGTTGGCGGTGTTGCTGTTGTCGGTACCGGTCCCGCCGACACCACCGGTCCCGCCGGTGCCGCCGTCACCACCCTTACCGCCGACCCCCTGGCTGCGACCCGAACCCCCGGTGCCGCCGGTGCCACCGGCACCACCCTGGCCGCCGATCACCCCGTCCCCGCCACCCGCAGAGCCGGTGGACCCGAACCCACCCGTGCCACCGGTACCGCCCTGACCGCCCGCCCCGCCGACACCGACCAGACCCGAACCAAGGCTGCCGAAGCCGGTGCCGCCGTCCCCGGCCGCGCCCCCACTACCGCCCTGACCGCCACGACCGCCGGCCCCACCCTGGGCATTCAGTGCATTGCTGTTGTCGGTACCGGTCCCGCCCGTGCCGCCGGTCCCGCCGGTCCCGCCGTCACCGCCTTTGCCGCCCACACCCTGGCTGCGGCCACCAG
>Ga0208823_1000606_pt1 | contig 30411 bp, 34 predicted proteins | sample AD_UKC075_MetaG_FD_184440 | JGI IMG/M metagenome (GOLD analysis project Ga0208823, IMG submission 184440) | Active sludge microbial communities of municipal wastewater-treating anaerobic digesters from USA - AD_UKC075_MetaG (SPAdes) (version 2) | ecosystem: Engineered > Bioreactor > Anaerobic >... | reverse complement strand
CGCAGTTAAGTATACATGTTGGTAATTTGATAGAGGTAAAAGGTAAATTATCTGGGATGGAATTAAAGAAAGAAGTTATAGAAATAGAGGATAATTTTATTAATCATCCGTTGGTAGAGGGATATATTAGTGACGTATCTGTTTAGGCTGATATATTCTACACATATGAAACACTACAATATAATGAAGATTATAGTACATTAAATAAGAGATAGCTAGTATTTAGCGTTGAAAATGTTCTAGATAATTATAATGTTAATAGAATAAGTAAAGTTGAATATATGGGTAAAGAATTAGAGTATCAACTTATTGGGAGTGACCTTTACGTAATAATAGAAGATGTTATAGAGATACCAGACTTTTAGCAATCTATTATGATGGAGTATTTGGTTCGTGAGTTCAACAATAAATATGAAGTAGATTATGACAACAATACTATAAGTATTTATGAAGACAACATTTATAAATAGTATGTAGCGATAACGTATTTATATAAAGAGTTATAGTTAGAAGATAAAAATATAATTGAAAAGATAGACATCGTTGTTAGCTGATATAATATATTTGTAAACTGTTGATTGCTTGGTAGATTATATTTTAGGAGGTAGACATGATGTTTTATAAAAATATACCAGGAGTAAATATAAGTGTAAATGAAGTTGGTTTAATGGAACTTTAGGCTGAAGAACAACAGCAAGGTGTTGATTTTATACAGCCGAGAAATATGGTTATTGTCGGCACAGCTATCGACGGGGCTAATCCTGTTGGTTAGTTTACAAAATTAGGTTATAATACAGATAATAACGCGCTTGACTATTTAAATGCTAAATCTATTTATGGAAACGCCTATGAAGAGTATATGGTCAAAGATGTCAAATATGAACAAGGTAGTATGACACTAATAGACAAGAAAGAGGTTAGATTAACATCTAATTTATTAAAAGCTATAAAAATAGTAGCAGACCAAGGTGTAGAAGAAGCATATACTATGAGGTTGAGAACGGAAGGATAGGATATAGAAAAATCCGTTTATTCAACTGGCGGAGGAACGTTCACAGAAGTTACGAGCGAAGAAGAGCATATATAGGATATAAAAGACGGATTTGGGAATTATAACAGAAAGTTTATTAACTATTTATTTAGTGTTCAAATGACAAGTGATTTATAGTTTGATTTTAGAGCAGCTTCTATGTAGGATTTTGAAAATTCTTAGGGTAGTGCTAACGATCCGTTTTTAAGTGGCCAAAATAGAAGTATAGATAATACAGATCCTTTAGTTACAATACAGTTTAAAGCTGACTTTAAAAATTTTATTGACAATGACGCAGAACAGACTATTGAAATAGAAACATTATCAGGTGATAGTTATTCATTAAAAGTTGGCGGTAATAATGATGATGCTATGTTAGTTATTAGAGTTAATATATCGCCTAATGGTAGTTTAGGTACTTAGCTAACGCCCATTCTAAAAATAGCTAATGGGAAAGAATATGGTTTATAGAGAATAAAAATAGGCAGTAGTGCTTGGATAGATGATATAATAAACAAAGTTGTGGATATAAGTAGTAGTAGTTATAACGTAACAGAAAACGATATTATAGCAGCTGATGTTTTAAGCTTAAGTAGCGGGTATAATGTAGACATTTATCAAATTCCAGAAGAGTTTACTACTGACGTAAACCAGTTAATAACATTTAAGCCTGCTGAGTCTAAATAGGGAAAGTTAGTTAGAGAAGATGTAGACACTTTATTCTTCCTCTTATTAACAAATCCAAGCATTTATTATATTGTTGTTGCTGATGAACTTTCAAAATATAGTGTTGTGGTTGACGGAGAAGAGCATCAGTTATATGATTATTTAAGAATGAAGATGGACAGCATGTATGATTTTGAGAACAGAGAAGGCATATTATTCGCTGGTGTTGACAAGACTGTAGTAGCGAATTATCATCCTAATAGACATATGGTATTAGTAGCGCAAGAAGCAAAAGTCTCATGGAATCCAAGTAGAACACAACTTGTTTCTACATATAAAGATACATTCTCTAGTGTTTATGATTCTATGATTGAAAGTCCTGCTATTTTAGCAGCGGCATAGGCTGGTATGGATAAGGCGTTTAGAGATCGGCCTGGTAATTTAGCTGATAGCACTATGGATCAAGAAAGAGTAAGGGTAAAGAGAGTTTTCGATGGTTCTGTTTTTTCGCATGGAATAAAAGAATTGTATAATAGATATAATCCTGAAAGTGGATATATGTATGTTAGAAAAGATTTAGTTGAACTTCAAAATCTTAACACATTTGCGTTCAAAGAAGATAAGTCAAAGGGTATAATTACAGTTGTTAGAGATTTAACTTTTGCCGATCCCTATAAAAATCCTGGCTTAAAATTTGTATCTATAAAAGTTAATGCTGATGTTACTAGACAAAGATTAAGAAGTTAGCTAAAAGATTTTATTGGGAAAAGAAATAATCCTGCTGTTAGAACTAATATATTAGAAAAAGGGAATTATGTATTAAGATATAATAGGGACAATGATAGGATGTATGAAAGATTACCAGATTTATTGGCTGAAGGATTTTCATTAAAGTTTGATGAATAGAAAATGAACGAATATCCAAGACAACTAGGTAAGATTTTCTTAAACTGTAAGATAGTACCACCTTTTGCTATTCAAGAAATAAACATTGATGTTATTGTAGAATAATAGGATTAAATAATATCCCCGCCCTATAATCGGGGCGGGTTTTTAGATAAGCTGTTTAGGTGGTGTAATAAATGATTTAGATAGAAGAATATGTTGCTAACAAGAAATAGTTATATGACAGTACAGATATATACGGTAGTTGGCTATATATTAATCATAACATAACGCATACGGCTACGTTCACATAGACGTTTGGTGAGGATATATTAGATTTTTTAAGATATAATAACTAGATATCATAGAAGATAACAATATAGGATGATGTGTTAAGTGGCACCTTTGAGTAGCCTATTGGCAAAATAAAAACAGATGGGTTTGGCCATAATATAAGTATAGATTTTTCAAATGTATTTAATCTTATAGAAAGTATAAATATAGATTATAGAAGAGAAAATTATACTAGTGATTATGATGGCATGGTGTATTTTGGAGATGCTTATTCATTATAGTATAATATAAGTGTAGAGAAGATAACAAATAATCCTAATATAAATTAGGACAAAGAATTTGATAACATAAATAATATTATAAAAGATGTTTTGTTCTTAGATATAGATATTGAAGATATAAATGAAAAGAGACAAGTGTCTTATAGCAGGGGCAACTATGTAGAAACACGCTATTATTTCTTATATTTTTCATAATTAATGTAATATGTTTTTAGTTTATTTGGTGATCGGGATGACCAATCACTTTATGGTTTGGTAGTTAGCTGACAAATTAAGAAGACCAATCGTTTTTTGGACTGATAATCCGCGGTTTAATATGGTAATTAAAAAATGTTAAGCCCTTTGAAGATTGTTAGATTACGTATGAAAGGAGGCAATGGATAGATTGTATTTTATCTGTGATCTAAAACAGATATTTTTACAATCGATTCCGTAAAATTTATGGCTTTAGAAAGAAAATCTTTGCTTATTAATTATAACAGTTCATCGGACATGTAGATTTACCCGCATTTGAACAGCATTAACTTTACGCATGATATAGAAAGGATAGAGAGACAGTATTTGAAAGGAAGAGCATATAGCCCAAAAGATTTATTAAAGTTTAAGCATCAAGATAGTATTTCTATATCTTTTGATGGTGATATGTTCTATCCAGAAATAGCAACTAAAGATAACTATGGTAAATTATTTACCTTTAATGGGTAGGGTAAGAGGATAACTCCATTTTTATTTACATGGTAGGAAAACTCCTTACATAATGCTGTAAGCGGATTATATCCAATATTGCCAGTTGATAGTAATGGTAATCGAGTTTATTATATTACGCAAGAAGTAGATAACAGAATAAGTAGAATGATTGATAATTATTTAGTTTTAGTAACACCAAATCAGGCAATGTAGATAGATGACATAATAATAGAAAACTAGACATTCACAATAGATGCTGAAAGTATGGTGCTTAATGAAAGCTATGATATGAGAGGAACTGGGACAGATTGGGTTGGAAATAAAGTAGACGCACCAGATTAGAACAACGTAATGATGTACCAAGATTTTGATAATCTATCTTCTTATAAATTATCTGCCTTAAAGTTTAACACTGTTAAATAGTCGCTTAACTATGATGGCGGATCATGGATAGCGCCGTTTGTTGATATGTCATTGTCTCTAGATTATGCTATAGAAATCAATGATAATTATATAAATGATGTAGAATAGTCAAAAACAGAACTAAACCCAACGTAGACGTTAAACTTAACGCTGGTTGACGATAGTTCTTAGGATTTTAATTACATGATGATGTAGAAAGATAAAGATAATGGTTTAACTAAACTTCGTGGTGCTAAAATAGAGATGGAAGTAAGGAAAGATAACAATAGCTTTTTTGGTTTTAATCCAGGTCGTATTTCTATTATAATGGAAATAGGCGATAATTCTATATCATAGATAGAAACATATTCTTATGAAACTTTAGAAAGAGGGTATACATAGGATGGGACACCTACGTTTACTATATCTTATTCATTACCTTCTTTTGCTATAAGTATCAAGGAGGTATCATGACGTGAGTACAACATCAGTTGTTAGATATAATGAGTATGGGAGACCTTTATTTGGTGTAGATGAATAGTCTGGGCTAAATCAGCTATTATTAACTAATTATACATATAACGATACTACGTCTATAAATAATTTCCATTATTTTGGTGGCTAGGTTAGTGGTGCTGACAAAATCGGTAAAAGGATAGACTATCAATATGGCGACAATACATATAATGTGGATTTTGATGGAGATATGTCAACATCTGGGAGCGAATTGGCATAGTTAATGGTTTATAGTTTATAGCTTGAAGAGAAATTCCCGGTATTTTAGGTATCAAAATATATGAATCAAAATATAGATTTAATTTTTAAGAATTTTCAAATGTCTTCCCTTAACATTACTATAGGAACAGATAGGGTTATTTAGTATTCTGTTTCCGGAGAAGGTACGTTAGAAACAGGAGAAAATCTTATAGCTTCTGGAAACATTATAAATAATGGTACTTTGCCGGTATAGTATTGGAGCGATGGACCGCTAATAGACTTACCGATAAAATTAATAAATTCCGACGTACCTAGCACGGAAGTCTTTGATGGTTTATCTGGGTTCAAAATAACAGATTTTACACTAAACTTTACTAACAATGTGGCTAATACGTAGTATACTTCTAAAGCCAGATTAGTAAACCCAAATAATACTTCTAACGATGCCAAATTAACGATAACATATGAAATAGATAATTAGAATGCCTATAAAGTATATTCACTACAATCTATAGTAGATAGAACAGAAGTAATAGCTACATTTGGGGGGAAAGATGCGAATGGCGTCCCTAGTACAGTTTCACGCATAGTTATAGGCAATAAGATATAGATAAACTATGAAAATGATTCAACGCAAATAGGAATAGTATCAAACATAACTGAAAATATGTCTGGTGGATAGATCGGGACATTCACACTAGAAATAACATTATCGCAATCACAAATTAAGTCAATAACTTTAGTATAATCTGTTATCAATAAAACAATCAATTTATGGTTTGGTGGTTAGCTAAGTTAAAATTTTGATTGAATTTTTATAAGGGGGAGTTAAGTAATGGCTTTAATAAACTTAGACGAATTAATAAAAGGAACTAAAAAGATAGTAAAAATAGAATCAAAAGCTTTGGGCGGATCTATAGAGGCACATAAAATACCTGCTTAGCAAATAAACAGCTTGGTAAACAAGGCAAAGGAACAGGCAAGAAAAAATATAGCTAAACAGCTAGACATAACACCTATAGAACTTATTTCGCTTATGTCCCAGAATGAGGAACTGCGGGAAGAGGTTGATTTAGAGTTTAGAACATTATTAGCTATTGAGATGGTAAAAGCATATACCGCTGGAACGCAAACTGAAATTACTGATGAAATCGCACAAAACTTATCGCAAGAGGTTTTAACAGAGATAATGAATGCCATATTTGAGAAATTTGGCGCGGAAGAAGGTACAGATAGCGACAAGGATGATGATATAAAAAACTAATAAGAACAAATCCAACTGCTAATTTGATATGGCAAGTCATGTATAATTTTAAGTATACCTTTGAAGAAGTGGGGAATATGACAAGCGAACAACTTATGTTTTTATTACAAGGATATATCTTAATGAAAGAACAAGAATAGGAAGCTTTAGACAAAGCAAAAAACATCGGCAGACATTGACTGCTGAGAAAATAGAATTTTTGTTTATAAAAATTTTTTGCAAGAAGACTCCACCTTCTTTAAGGTGGAGATGAATTGCATATAGTAGATAAATTACATATAATTATAATATAGAAAGGAGGTCAACAACCCAATGACTAAAGTCATGGGCTTGTAAGCCCCATGTTGACCAGACCAAGGCTTGAAACAGAGCCTACGTTATAGATGTCATGACACGTTCGGGTGCTTCTCCAGCCCGTTCCTCTGTCGTGCAAGGTTAAACAAGCGTGGTGGGTAGCGCTAGTGTCTTGCACATAACAAGCATCTATAACATGGTCGAGGAGAATATGACCTGCTTTATGCAGAGGAAAGGGGAGAACCCTATGGTTTTTGTGTTAGACACAAACAAACGTCCGCTTGCTCCTTGTCACGAAGCAGTTGCAAGAAAGCTGTTGAAACAAGGGAAGGCGGCGATTTACAGGCGATTTCCATTTACCATTATCTTGAAAAAATCAGTGGACGAATCAGAAAATGAAACAACATATCGGCTAAAAATCGACTATGGAAGCAGGCATACAGGATTAGCGATTTTGCGAGGACAAGAAGTGGTATGGTTAGGGCAACTTGACCATCGTACAGACATCAAGGAAAGAATAGATAAAAGGCGTGCTTTTCGTCGAGCAAGACGAAATCGAAAAACAAGATACAGAAAACCACGCTTTCTGAACCGCAAGCGAAAGGAGGGGTGGTTGCCGTCATCACTAGAGAGTCGTGTGCAAAATATCCAAACATGGGTTAACCGCCTAAAGAAGTTATGCCCCATTGGGTATATATCATACGAAAATGCCAAATTCGACACGCAACTCATGCGAAATCCTGAAATCAATGGTGTAGAGTATCAACAAGGCACGCTACAAGGATATGAAGTACGGGAGTATTTGCTTGAAAAGTTTGGGCGGAAGTGTTGTTATTGCGGAAAAGAAAATGTTCCACTTGAAGTGGAGCATATCATTCCAAAATCGAGAGGTGGAACAGACCGAGTGGATAACCTATGTCTTGCCTGTCATGACTGTAATCAGCGCAAAGGAAGTAAGACAGCAGAAGAATTCGGGTATTCACATATTCAAGAAATGGTCAAAAAAACGCTAAAAGACGCAAGTGTAGTGAATGCCACTCGATGGAAAGTGTATGAAGTGTTAAAGCAGACAGGATTAGATGTCGAGTGTGGAACAGGTGCACGAACAAAAATGAATCGTATTCGTTTAGACTTGCCGAAAACACATTATTTTGACGCTTGTTGTGTAGGCGAAAGCGCAACAAATCACTTATATTTCAAAACAAAAGAAGTGTTATTTATCAAGGCAAAAGGGCGTGGTAGCCGCTCTCGTACAAACCTAGATAGATATGGTTTCCCAAGAGGTTATCTTGCAAGACAAAAATTCTTCTTTGGTTTTCAAACGGGGGACATGGTTAAGGCTGTTGTCCCAAGAGGGAAATATCAAGGCGTTTGGTTTAGCGAAGTCGCATGTAGAAAGACTGGAAGTTTCGATATTAAAGGCAAGGACGGAAAGCGTATCGCACAAGGAATAAATTATAGATATGTCCAAGTCATTCAGCGATTTGACGGATATGTTTATGGAAAGGGGGTGGCGGAACTTGCGTAAGGTGCAATTCCTCCCCGTGCCTAAAGGCAGGGGCTTCCTTGCGTAAGTTTCGTGAAATTAAATCAACTTAAACAAACTCTAAAACAAGACTTTTGGTATAAGAATTTACACTCCCAGTCAGCACAAGCAGTTTTAGAAAAACTACAAATTGCTTGGGAAAACTGCTACAAAAAACATACTAAAAGACCAAGATACCAACCTAAAGATGGACACTTCCCTGTTAGATGGAAAAAACAAGGGTTTGTCGTTGAAAACAATAGGTTAAGGTTGTCCTTATCTAAACAAACTAAAACTTACCTTAAAGAAGAATACTCTATTGAGTCCAACTACCTATGGATAGATTTGCCGAAAAATCTATCGCTTAGTAGAGTACAAGAAGTTGAAATTAAACCACATACAATATACGGACATACTGTATATGTTATGCATATAGTCTATAAAAAAGAGATAACTCCTATTCAATTAAATTCAAACAAAACTATGGCAATAGATTTAGGTGTAACTAATCTTGCAACTTGTGTAGCAGAAAATGTAAAGCCTACCATATACGATGGAAAATTACTTATATCAAAGTTAAGACTACACAATAAGAAAAAGTCTAAACTACAAAGTACTATTAAGTTAAGTGGTTATACTACTTCAAAAAAACTGTTTAACTTAATCATTAAGGAAAGAAATTACACAAAAGACTATATCCATAAGGTATCAACCCTAATTGTAAGACAAGCTAAACAAAATGATATAGGATGTATTGTAATAGGTTCTATGAGTGATGGCATAACCTTAATGGATATAGGTTCTAAAAATAACGAAAAGCTTCACAAGATACCTTTTGGAAGATTATACAGCTTAATAAGGTATAAAGCAGAAGAAGTAGGTATTTCTGTAATAAAAGTAGATGAAGCTTACACATCACAAACTTGTTGTAGTTGTGGTATTGTTAAGAAGTCTAATCGCAAGCATAGAGGCTTATACATTTGTAGTAGTTGTAAAACTGTAATAAACGCAGATGTAAATGGTGCAGTAAATATACTAAAAAGAGTAACTCCAAATCTTGAGATAGATAGGAGTAGAGGGTTTTTGGACAACCCTGTTAGGATAAGAATATCCTAACGAATCTCCATCTTCTATAAGATGGAGAGGTTCAAAAAAATGGTAAATAATACCAATGTCTATAGGGTTTGGTAATTAAAAATAATCGGGGCTTAATGTCCCGATTTTTTAGTTTATAGATATGAAAAAAATTTAGTATTTATGAAGAACTTGTTGCTTGGCAGATTAGGTTTAACATTTTTTTAATAAATATGATATAATAAGTTTAGAAAGGGGTGGCAGCTCATGAAAGAGATAGATACTATTTCTAGCTTTTATCTTTCGCGGGGTGTTAATATATAGAATAAATCTAATTTATTTGATTAGGATTAGAATTTTATATATTCTGGAACAATCAATTTCTATATAACTAATCAACCGCATTTATTAAATCTTTTATATACAGACATATTCGAAACTTTTTAGAAGATGCCATTCTTAGTTTTTATTAAAAATGGAGATCTTTATTTTAGTGAGATAACGCTAGATAATGGGTAGGTATAGCAACTAGATAAAATAATAGGTTTTCTTAATTATAAAACTATGCTATATAGTTATAATGATAATATATAGGAAGTAAATATTGCTAAAAATGTTTATGGTGTTAATGAAAATGATTATATTGGTTTATAGGCCATAACAAGTATTCAGTTAAATGGTAGCAGTAATGTGTTGTCTGTTACTATTAATATATCTTTTTTATCATAGATAAGTCTTAGAGATAAAAGTTATATTATAACAAAAAGCAAAGAAGAAAAAAGCGAACAAACACTTTATTTTTATTTTAGACAAGGGAATAATTAGCATTTTTCATGTATAGAAGATTCGTTGTAGCTAAGATATATATATACATATAGTATAGGATCTAAGTTTTAGTACAACTTTGATTTAGACAGCAAAATGTTTTTATATAAACCAATTATATATTATGGATATGGTAATAAAAATCTATAGATTTCTTCGCAATATGATATTTTAAACGAATATAATATTACAAGTTATTTTATTAACCAGCAGGATGTTGGCATATAGATTACAATGGATAAATATTTTAGTGATGAGATGTTATTTATAGATTTGAAAGATATATATAATATATAGTTTTCCAATCATTTGAATACGAAAACATTTACTATAAGATAGGGAATACCTAGGATCGGGCGGAAGATAGAAATAGGAGTTGATAACTAATGGCTACTAACTTATCATCATTAGCCACACAGGGAACGAGAGCTTTTTCATATACTAAGAGCCAAGTATATGATAGTGAATAGTTTGATCAACTTACGGAGAATTTAGCACAACTTACATTCCAATATGAAGAAATGGGGAATTAGGCTATAAAATTAGTTAATGCTTATGGTGATCTTAATTCTGCCGCATAGAACAGGTTATCTACATTATCTAGTGAGATAGAAATGTATGGTATTCTATCAATTGCTGCTGTTAGTGCTACAATATAGATGATGGATATGGTTTCTTCACTAGAACAACAATAGCAATAGGTTGAATCTTTTACATCTGGATTGGAATAGTTTGAAAAGATTGATGTTATAACAAGTGCTTTTGATTAGGCTTATAAATCGATGGTATCGGCTAGCGATATTGTATAGAAAGAGAGATAGTTGGCACAAACTGGTTTAGAAAAAGCAAGCGTACAGCTTGGTTAGGAATTGGCTGCTAGATTAGCAACTGCGACAGCCGGCAGCATGGAAGAAAGTACTGACATTATTATTAAACTTCTTAATGCTATGAACATACCATTAGAAGAAATGTCTATGGCTGTTGATTATGTTGTAGCTTAGGTCAATAAAACAAACTTAGATACTAAGCAAATAGCTGAAACTCTTAAATATACAGCACCTGTTTTTGACCAAATGAATATATAGGTAAATGAAGCGATGGGTATGATCGGTGCTCTAGCACAGTCTGGTTTAACTGGTTCGCTTATGGGAACTTCTATAAGAAGGATTCTTCTACAATTGGCTACATTCCAATCAGAGTGGGGAACTGGTTCTAAAATAGATAAGTATTTACAACAATTATTCCCAGAGGGACTTAACTATTTTGGTCCTGGCGGTACAATTGATGTTATTGGCGCTTTTGAAACTATGTAGAAAAATATAGATAACTTGGATGTCAACTTAGCGGCATAGATGAAAGATTTATTTGGTCAAAGAGCTATACAGGCTGTATTGCGTTTATTAAGCACTGAAGATGGGGAATTAGTTATATCAAAATATGTTCAAAAAATTACCGAAGGTGCTGAAGGATATACTGAAAGAAAAGCTGATGAAATGATGAGTACGTCATAGTAGGCATTCAAGGTATTAGCAGATAATACCCAGCATATAATAGTTGATGCGTTTAAGCCGCTTACCAATATAACATAGAGCCTATAGAATTTAGCCAATTCACTTTTATTAACATTAAGGGGGAATACTGAAGAAGCTGCTGATCAGCTGAAAAGATTTACAGAAAATGTTAAAGAATAGGGTAAAAGTATGTTTAATGTTAAAGAGCCTTTTGGGTCTACTATTGGTATTGTAGGCACCGGTCTTATTTCTGTATAGTTAGCAAAGATTATAAGACCATTTATTGGAAGCATTAAAAAAGCTTTCCATTAGATTTCTTCTAGAGGCGTTTAGGAAAGGACTGTTAGTAGCTTAGGGCTTTTTGAGCCTGGAGTAAGGCATGAAATTAAAGTACAAAGAGGTGCGTTAACTGGCAAGTACGGCGAATAGTTTAAGAAATAGGTAGCTGGATAGCCATATGAGTTTCAAGTAATAGAAAGTAAAGAAGAAACTTAGTTAAGAAAATCAGACATAAAATAGATAATGAAAAGTGATAAAGTGAGTAAGGCTTTTGTAGAATATTTGTAGTAGCCAGAATCTATAGAGAAACAGAGATAGCTTTAGACAGAAATACATAGTGGATTTATAACTAATGCTATTGATAGGTCGGTATATATAGGTAAAATATACGAAGCTATTCAGTAGTTAAATTCGGCGATTGTAAAGAGATATACTGAAAGTCAACTTAGTAATATAGAACAAGGGTATATAGATGTAGATAAAAATTTGGCTGAAATATCACAATTTTTAGTTTCTGCTAGAGACGTTGGAAGTGTTTTAGAAGCTTATGTTGGTAAAATATTTTCCGGGGATATAACTGCTAAAAGTAGTATAGCTGAGATTAGGCAAAGATATGAAAAGTTTATAGGAGAGAATTTATTTAATCCTGAGATTTTTGATGATAAATAGCTAAAGACTGCTATTTCCAAGTTAAAGATTTTGACTTAGATAGAAACCGGTCAATTAGACGAATTGAGAGCTAGTACTGGATAGTATAGTAATGATTTAAGTAAACTTCAAGAAAAAATAACTAAAGGTTTTGATTATACAAGAATACTTCCAAAGCCAATGACTCCTGAAGAGAGAGAGTACCTTGGAAATATAGGTGCTTATGCAGATCCTGGGTCGTTCCTTCGTAACCAAAAAAAAGAAATACGACATTTCTAGAGTTTCGCAGACCCTATAACTAAGAAATTATTTGGTTTTTCATATAAAGCAGAGGGATAGGAAGTTATAAAGATAAAAGGAGAAGAACCAAAACCATATGACATGGTTGTGCCTAGAACTATTTTAGCTGGGAAAAAAGTTATTCTTGGGCCAGAGAATGAAGAGTTTGCTAAATAGTATCAAGATCTTATAGAAAGTGTAAAAAAATATGAAGAAGGGATAACGTATGAACAGCTATAGATAGAATAGGAAAAGTCTGGCTATTAGAAGCTATTAAGAGCTGCTATATAGAAATATAGCCCAATAGATAAACAGCAACTATTAAAACTAGGTATAACTTCTGGTGAGCCTAATGAATAGAACTTAAAGGTTAGCGATTTAATGTTTAGGGCTTTATATGCCGGAGAGAGTAAGGCAGAAGTAAGAAATATAGCTGGATTATATGGGCAAGTAGAAAAAATGTAGCTTGCGGGCGGGACAGAGTTTGTTGAAATTTTTAGAAAGAATATCGATGATTTCTTACAATAGGCCGAAGAAGGTACTCCACAACATGATTATTTAGAAAATTTAAAAGGTTTAATGCTTCATGAACAATATGGAATACTGACAGAGTAGGCTAGGACTAGACTTATATCTGGATTTGAAGGATAGGAAAATTTTCAAGAGCTACAAGATAAGGTACAGCGATTAATCAAAGCTGATATAGATAGTTTACAGGGTAATGAATTAGAGTTAAGGAAAAATATAGATTATATCTTAAAAATGTCTGGGTTAGAGGACAAAACCGGCTAGAAAAGTATTGACAGAACTTCTAGATTACTTTAGTCAACAATATAGCATATGGGTATACAAGAGTATAATGTTGATTATATGAAAAATATAATGAAAGATACATCATTTAGCGAAGGTCAATATGCTTTACAGAAAGAGACTATATTTAAAGAAATTTTTCATGGTGGAACAGAAGATACTACAAAGAAAGCTACTTCTGGTATAGAATAGTTCTTTACTTTATTATAGGGAGAAATAACGAAGCAATAGGATTAGTCGTAGATATAGTAGCAGCAACAATTACAAGAAGCTGTTAAGAAAGCTAATGTACCTATAGGTGATCTTGCCCAAAATATGCCTACGGAAGTTATTGTTAAGGGTATTAGAGATTTTAGATCATAGGAACCAAAATTACAGACAACATAGTAGGATATAGAGAGATTATCTGGGAGTTTGGATAAGATGTCCGATGCTGCTAGGAAGGCTACACAGTCAAACGATATGTTATCACAAACAACTAAACAAATGACAGATTCGGTAGAACAATCAACGACAAAGCAGAAAAATGTATTTTAGCGAATTGGCGAATCATTAAAAGGCGGATTTGCTAATATGTTAACATCTCAAATTTTTTCAAGTTTGTTGATGTTCGGTACGAGTGTTCTAAGTGGTGTAATAGCAAGATCTTTAATCCCAGATACTTCTAAATAGTTTTCAGCATTATAGTCTACTACTGGTTCAAGAATAACAAGTTTGGCTTATGCTAAAGAATTTGATTTAAGTAGATATGAAAGGGAGTATGGCGTAGAGTTTTCGTCATAGGAAAAACAATATTTAGAAACAATAAAAATGAATTTGGAGTAGACATTAGAGAAAGCTAAAAATTCTGGGAAATCAGCATAGGAAATAGAAAGAGTTGAACAAGAGTATATACAAGGAATGGAGCAGTAGAGGCAAGAAGTTTTACAAATGTAGCAAAAGAGAACATCCAATACATGGGCACAGATGTTAGCTAGTGCTGTATCTTTTGTTGCTCCTAGTGTAATGATGACGGTTGGGCATATGCCGTGGATGCAAACTGGTAACCCTTGGCTTAAGATAGGCGGCATAGGGGCAGCTGGGGCGCTTGTTTCCATAGGATTACAGTATTTACAAAATCAACAACAGCAAAAAGAAATGGAAGACATGATGAAATAGCGAGAAATGGAACTACAAGAAAAAAGACATCAAGAAACATTATAGGAATTAAAACGGATAAATGAAGATAGGGCATAGTTTGATTTAGATTAGTTCCAAGCTCAACAATATATCACTGTTACAGTTAACTCGTCAGAGGAAGCACAAAGGGAAATAGAAAAATGGCGTGATTTTGCGATAGGTACAAGAAGTGTAGGATATAACTTTATTAATCCATAATATGCCATATTTTGAAAGGGGACAAGTGTTTAATGTTCTTAATATATAATAATAAACTATATGAAATAAATGGTAATGAAAATATTTATTATTATGCTAGTCTAATCAGTAATGGCGATATGACAAACATAAAACATTTAGAAGAATACCAGGTTGGTATTATAGACATAAACCTAAGCCAAGAAGTTCAAACACTGCTTACTGATTAGGATTAGTTTTATCATGTTGGTTCTATGAAAGAATAGAGCATAAAAATCTTTTTCAAAGATTCTAAAATAGACTATAATAATCAATAGAAAAGATAGATTAGGATTATGTAGAATGATTTTATGAAAAAAATGAATAAAGGTTTTTATGTATATAGAAATGATAATGAAATATATATGTTAAAAACTGTAAACATAGATTATTCTAATATGGACAAATTGGTAGTAGTCTAGTCATAGGATATAGTGAGTAGGATAGAAAATCTTAAAGATAACGCAGTACAAGATTTGTCTGGTATAAACAATTTTTAGAACAAATACTTAAATATATTAGAAAAACATGCCGAAGCTTTATTTGGGGCATATAATTATTTTATAGGTTATCTTATTAAATAGGAAAGGTCTAATGAAGAATATAGAAAAGTATAGTTTAATGATACATATACAGATGAAGAAGGTATTGTGTTATGGCAATAGTCTAATACTAGTGTTGGATATGGTTTCCATGGATGGCTTTATACATATTAGAAATCTATTGATTAGAAAAGCACCTTGGACTAGGATTAGATACTATTTTAGAAAACTATATAGGTGCTGACAGATAGAGAAGGTAATCTAAGATTAGAAAATGGACAATTAGTTTCCAATACATAGTATATCACCGAATAGACATTTGCTAATATGGTATAGAGTAGGGGTAAAGAATTAGTTGATGGGTCATATAAGCTTACATTATAGGGGATACCAGATTAGATAGATGTGAGAGATATAAAATCTTTTGGAGAGCCTTTAGCCGGCTATAGTATAGAAGATGCTGATTTGGGTGCTTAGAATAGAATAAGTTTTACTATAAGTTAGGATGAGTTTAGCAGAATTATTAAGTATTTTAATGATGATATAGAGAGATCCATATCAAGTTAGAAGAAAAGCATTTTGTCGGAAGATGTATTAAAATCGTAGACAAATATATATAAGTATGAATATGAAAATGGTGTTGAGTATTTACCATATTCCATTTTTGGATATTTTTATACTAATGATATTATATAGGATTTTTATGATTATGTTTTAGATTAGGATACATATTTTTATTCTTTTGCGGCTAATAATAATCCATATAATGTGTACTATGAAATGGTGCCTGATAGTATACAAAATGGTTTATCTTTTTATGATGATGAGATACCTGGAGTAATGAATGGCGCTGGAAAGTTTTCTTAGTCATAGATAAAAGACTTATTTATTTATTATCGGCAGAAATATATGATGGATAGAAATTTCTAGTATTTTGGTGATAAATACAAATAGCTATCAAGTTTTATTGGTGAAAGATTTTAGTTTAGTGTACCAATATACCAGGATAGGGATTATGATACTGTTCAAACAGGGGTTTATTTTATGTAGCAAGGTGATAAAAAGAACGATAATGAAAAAGCTTTTATAGAAAGTGGTTATTTTTTATTCCCGCAATATTATGAGCATATGGATTTAGAGTAGTTGGGGAGCGATAAGACTATAGAAAGTTGGCAGGTACCAGGTGATGTTTCTATAAAGGGTAGCAAATCTGTAGGTGAATACGCGAGATAGTTTTAGTTATTAGATAAATCTATTGAAGATAACGTTAGGCTTAAATATGTATTTACCTAGATCGCTTCGACTTTAAGCGTTGTTGAGGAAGTTGAAGTATATTAGGAAATAGATACAAAGAAAATAATGTTGATGTCGTATCAAATAGTCTACGATGATATATATGATGAAAACAATAGGATTAAAGATGTTATTACTGTAAAGGGTGTTAAAGAACTTAAAATAAAGAATATTACATATAGTAGCAGTTTTTTTAGTGAAGGTCAAGAATATGGTTCTTATCCAGAAGTAGGGTATCCTGTTATATCGATATCGCAAGCTAGGAGAGGTGGTATTGATTTAACAGAATAGTTATTTATGACGCCGGATACTACTGTAGAGGGTTATTATTAGTATCTTAACGATAATTTTAAGGTGATATAGATACCATTAATATATTCAAAAGATTTGAAATCTGGCGAGATAGAGTTTAGAAAGAATTCTGGTAAAATGTAGAGAAATTATCCAGTTATGTTTAATCGATATGGGGAATATGAGTATGGACGTAACGAGTGGCTAAAGAATAATCAAGATAATTCTAGAAGACATTAGATAGACAGCAGTGAGTTCGTTGGGTATGTATATGACAAAACATCTGTAATACCTTATCAATATATAGATAGATTTGTTGGCAGTATAGATCCTTTTCTTTTAGATTAGGAGCTATAGCAGAATCAAAAGCGGTATGAAATTTATTTTACAGATAATTTTTTAAGGTTAATAGACACACATATATAGAAGTTTACTGATAGTAGTAAAGCTGTTGTTGACTAGTTATTAAATACAAGTAAAATTTTTAGATATAGATCATATGACTAGCGCGCACCTATGATATCTTTCCATGATAATGATGTGATTGAGGTTGTGGATTCAAATATATCTTAGAAAGGTAATGTTTTACTTCTTGAAGAGTTTATTCAGTAGCTATAGGACGAATATGAGTTCTTATAGAAGTTGATAATAGATGAAGAAGATGTGTTATGTAGTAAAAATTAGTAGTTAAAGATATATCAAGATTACAAAAAGTATTTAAATATAGGAAGTATTGAGCATAATCCTATAGAAATTTTTTAGAAAGACCCAAGAGAGAAAGATGAGGATTTGCGCATTATAGAGATAAACAGCGGGGCTATGTTTGATTTAAGCTATTAGCTCTATACAGTTTCTGGTACAGAAGGCATATATTTATTAAGAATCAGTGAAGTTGATGGACGGTATGTAGAGCATAATGTTTATTTATAGATAGTTGTAGAAAATGCTTATATACTAATGAAAGTTGATATGGATTTAGACTATGATTTTTATTCTCAGTATCAACATATTTTAAGCATATATGATAAATACCATAATGATAAAGTAAATAGAAGTTTAAGAAATATGATGATAACTGATGTTAAAATTATTATAAATGATATCAAGTTGCCAATAACATATATAAAAGAAAAAGATAAAGAAGGTTATATAGATGAAAAAGATTGGGAGATTGAAAGAATAAAGATGAAGGTTAGGGCTAATTATGTTAGGAGTATTTAACATATGATTGGGGTGTATTGATATGAAAGAACATATAAGTTCTTCAAGATTTTCTTATGATTTAAATAGCAAGAATATTCAAATAGAAGATAGTGGTTAGATTGTAGAATAGAAAAATTATAATCGATATAGCAATGTTAAGGTAGTGAAATATGGTAAAGATTCTAGTGAAAGTTATATAGGAAACTTTATTGGCGATTAGAAATATATCGGGGATTATATGGATATAAAGATTACAGAGACATCTTGGAAAAAGATGGTTGATGAGTTTACTGAATATACTGGTGGATTTTACATATATATCAAAGATAATGAGCTTACTATGACATCAGGGACTGAAGAAGGCGGAGAGCCTATCTGGAGTCATAGCGGAGATTAGTTTAGGAAATAGTTGGCAATATTAAACATATACCAGTATGTTTTATCTAATAATAATATGTTATTTTATTATAGTCAGGTAGAAGAAATAGATGAAGTTAGAGATTTAACATTTAGTAATCTAAGTTAGTAGCCTGTATCATTTTTTAAGTCATCACAAAATATATATAATCTAGTTAAGTACTTATTAAGACCAGAAAATATTACTTAGGAAGGTCTTGTATTTAATACGCACGGTCATATTTGGGAATAGATATGTGATGAATAGCTTGGTAATAAATCTAATAAAATTGATGAAATGATAGGTTTGTCTATTATTTTGAATATTATGGTATTATCCGGGTAGAGATATAAAGAATATAAAGGTGAATATGCCATATATATACCAAACGTTAATAGATCCAAAGTCGGTGTAAGCGTAATAGGATAGATGAAAAATCCTGGCGAAAGAAGAATCTTATTACCTATAAAAATAAATTATGCTTAGGGGCAATAGGTTTTTTATAATACAGATTATATGGATGTCTTTGACATGGAAAACATTACTAAAATATCGGACACAGTCGCAGGTCGTGATAATTCCAGTTCAGGTGGCATTGCGTATAATAATATGTAGTAGTTTATTTCATATAAGGGGACAGATACTTACCAAGAAAGTAAAAATGGTTTAAGAATGGTTAGGCTTTCTAGTGAAAAGTTTAATCCAAATAAGGAAGAATATGATAAGTAGGCTATACAGTTTACTAAAGAGCATGATATGGGCGAACGAGTATCTAAATAGGTTTAGTCATAGCAGTATTTTAACGAGATAGATGTTAAAAAAACTATAACAGAGTCTATAGCTGAATCTACTGGAAATGCTATAAGTGCTTAGACTGTAGGCATTATGCTTTCAGGTTGGCTAAAATCTTTCGAATTTTTTGCGGCTTTAGGTACTTCATTTATGATTGGTTTACCTATTGTAGCCTTTATATCTACATTTGCTATATCTGCGTAGATAAAGTATTTTTCATAGAAAAGGGATTAGAGATATGAAATAGATTAGAATAAGCTTATAGACTTTTCTTTTTATTCAATGTCCCCATATAATAGTATATCTGTTAAAGGTCCTTCGTTACTAATAGGAATAGATGATTTTATAGAAAAAGGCAAGGACATTTATGATTTAAGGGGTGGTGAAACAGATTTTTAGCAAAGTAAAGAGTATTTATCTAAGTTTTATGTATTTTCCGAGGATAATAAGGCTAAACCAGTTGTTATAATGGATGATTATGGATTAATTTTTGGAGTAGAGAATGATGATGCTGATCGTAGTGGTTATGGGACTGTAAGTATATTCGGCACATTATATTTAACAAAACAATATAATAAAGAAACAAACAATTTTATATATAATCTATAGAAAGCACAACTTTCTTCACCATTAGATATAGGAAGATTTAATCAAATGCCGAAATCTATTGTAAGAGAAACATATGAGAAAATTATAGCTGATGATAATTAGATTAGATAGTTAATAAATGCTGAATTATTTATGTTATCTAGCATACAGAATATAGAATATGTAATAGCGGAAGAAAACATTTAGGATGCGTATGAGTAGTATAGACACTAGGTAATACAGGAAGTACGATATTTGAGATATAAATCTAACGCTAAACAAATAGCGATAGGCGAGGGGATACCGATACTTGTTATCCCTATTCATTCATAGCAAAACGTTTCTTAGCTAGATACATAGGCAACATCGTTATAGTCTTCATTAAGTAATACAAATCTATTAATGACATTTTCGCAAGAGATTATAGATAGAAGCATATACTAGATGAGTTCTGTAAATGCGTCTAATGACGTAAGGATTATAATACAAACTATAGAAAGTATAATGAAAGAAGATTCATATATTTACAAAAAATATAAAGATAGAGATTATAGGTTAATAGGGATATAGTCTGGGATATACTGAGAAAGGGGAATAATTATGATAAGAACTTATTTGTTAAAAGTTAATGGTGATGGTATGATTAACGGTTATTATGACATAGAGACATATATTAATGGGAGTATAAGCGCATATAAGGATGGCAGACCTAGTACATTAACTTTATCATTATAGCAATCTTTAGTCAGTGATGAAGGTAAAGATATATTTAGTATATTGAATATGGCTAATGGCAGAAATTAGGTTTTAGTTGTAGACGATGAAGATAATACTGTTATATTTTTTGGTCTTATAGATCAATACAATATAAACAATGAAATAGGGAAAATAACGGCAAGAAGTATGGATGTCGCTATTTACGCTGATAAGTTTGAGAGTCTTATGGTTCTTAATTATCTATTAGTAAATCAAATTAGTTAGACGCAACAAAGATTTAACATTGTAGACTATATAGAAGCGGTAAAAAAGTAGTATGGGGTTTTCTAGATAAGCTCTAACTTACAATTATCGCATAATGTTTCTATTAATATGGATGAGATATAGGATTTAAGGCTTTATAATATAGATAAAGAAAAAGATAGTGTAATATATAGTAGATAGTTAGACGTATTACGTTCTTTTTTTGTTATGAACTTTGACCCATCTAAGATCCAAAATCAACCCCTAATACATTTAGATGAAATAAACAAACAATTAAGATTATAGAAGTCTAATTTATATATTAGCCCTTCATCATCATATTAGCTAGAATAGGATTAGATTGGTCATTTATTAATAGATAGGTCTATCGTAATTCATGATGAATAGGAAAACGCAAACTTGTCTTATTTTGCTAAATTATACGATATTCGCAGGGTTAATTCTTATTCATCTTATTCTATAGATTTACGGTACAATGATATATCTACAATGTTTTATTTACAATATACTGAGGATGGGTAGCCGAAACAACAAATAATTGTTAATGGATAGCTAAGACAACTTTTTGGAACTAAATCCGAGGAAATAGATTTAACAGATACTTCTGTTTATCTTTTTTCAGATCTATACGATTTAAATGATTTTTAGCAGTATTTATCTTTAAGTAGATATGTTAAATCTAGAACAATAACGATAACAAATCCATCTGTAGATAGTATTGATTTATCTTAGGTTTACATTTTTAAGATAGAGAATAGATATTATATTCCTATTAAGATAACATCATATAATTAGTAGTTTGACAGAAATGGTATTAAAATAAGCAGTATATCTGGGAATATATTATTAAATAAATATATGGATAAGTTTTTGATTGATGAAGATGTCGTTGATGAAGACTTTCTGTTGATCGAAAACTTAAAAGTTGGTGAAGGGCAATGATTGCTACAGTAATCAAAAAGTTAAACTATAACTATTATCAATGTGAAAGTGGTAGGGCTGTGTTCAACTAGTTATTAGTCCAAAATAGTATTAATCATACATATGATTTAGACATAGGCGACAAGGTTTTAATTTTGAATGATAATAATGATATGTACATAATAGGCAAAATAGATAATGGAAATAGAAGTTAGAAAATAAAGACGCAAGAGCATCAGTATTCCTATAATATAGATGAAAATGGCATAACGGAAGGAATAGTTGGTGGAAGTCCCAGGAAGTTAATGTATAAAAATATAATGGAAGATATATAGTATGAAGCGTCTATTTCTCCGTAGCCTAAATCATATTAGTATAGATGTATGGATAGTGGACAATATATTATTAAATAGACAGATTCTATTATGCTAGGTTATAGTGATAAATAGATACCTAACTTTCCATTATCTATATATGATGTTATATAGGCACAAGATTTTTAGCAGCAAATAAGAAATAATAAAATGAACAATTATATTAAAATAAGTAAAGATATAGTAGACATTTATTCTAAAAATATAAAAACTGAATAGGAAGGTATGGAGGAAAAATATAATAAATAGGTTATGGAAATACAATCCAAAAATGAAAAGATACAAAGTTTAGAGCAAGAAATAGAAGAAATAAATAGTAGAATAAGCAAACTTGAATAGATGATAGATGACATAAAGTTAAGTAGTGAAAGTATTGAATAGAATATAGATGTTTTGAAACTTCAGGGTAATAATCTCATAATAGATTTTAAAGATATAGAGTTTAAATCTAATAACATTAAAATTAACTAGTCTTATACTGACATAGATTCAAATAATATCAATACTAGTTTTTCTGTGTTAAATATGAATAATAAAATAAATATAACAAATTCGTAGGTTAGTAGTTCTTTGAGATTGATGCAGAATAATGATATAATAGTAAATGGGGAGGGGATTCTTAATTCTAAACCAATAGCCAGAAAAGGTGATAGAATAATTGTGTATGCTGGTCAAATAGTAACTACACCAGTTGGTCCTGGGACAGTTTCATCACCCGGTGATGGTATTATATCGTTATAATAGGTAGGTGTTGATTTATGTAGAGGGTACTTGTTTCTAATGATATAGATATATTTAAAAATGAATATGCTATAAACAGTTAGATAATAGATTTTATAAAATAGTTTTAGCAATGGCTTTTATCTATAAAAGGGAAAAATCAAATATAGAGGGATTTCCCAGATGATGAGATTTATTCACAATATGGCAGTACATTGTTAATGTATAATGGTGAAGATTTTAATGATATATCTATAAGAGAAGAAGTTAAAAATGAAATAGAAAGGGTATTTGACTTAGCATACGGCGCGTAGAATACGTCAGATATACGTCTTAATAAGGAAGGGATAATGTTTGACGTTGAACAGAGAACGGTTAAAATTATAATCCCTATTATTTTTAATAGGGTAGAACAAAAATTTTCAGTGGATATATATACAGGAAATGTGTATTTGATATGATTGGAGTTGATTTGAGTGAATATATTTGATATATAGAGTAATGGCGATTTAAAACAATTATTAAAAAATGAGATAATACGTGAAATGTATGGAGAAACTTAGGATTATGTAACGCCAGGTTCAAATATAGACCTATTTATTACATCGATATAGAATGTTATTTCTAAGAATTTTCCATAGTTAATGGATTATATGGATATAGAAAGATTACCTATAGAAAAGCTTAGGGAATTAGCTAAATTATATAACATACAAGTAGAAACTATTGTATACTAGAGAATAAATATGACAGTATTAAACAATGTTGAGTTAGACTAGAAAACTTTTAGAGTATTTAACAACGATAGAACAGTTGAGTTTGGTCTAGAAGATAACATTTTTTTAAATAAGTAGGATAATATATCTATTAGTGTCAAATTATTAAAAAATGATTCTTCGCAGCCGTATATAGAACAAGGATAGCTAAAATACTTTGTTGGCGGCGATGGAAATATAATGGCTGTTGCTAATCCATAGCGAATAAACTTAGAAATAGATGTTAGGCAAAGATATATAAATTAGATTAAGCAATAGCTTAAACGCAATACATTAAGTGATGAAGAAATATTAGCAAATTTTATAGAGAAAAGAATACAAAATATAGATAGTTATAACATAGATTTTAGAAATGAAAAATTAGTGATTAACCTATTATATAATGCCATGCCTAAAAAGGAAAAGTATATAGAAGTTTTGAATGGTGAAAATATACATGAGCTTGGAATTTTTTATGAAATAATGTAGAGGAAAGCTTCTAATTATTATGAATATGATATAACAACTTACGGTATAGACAGAATAGAAGATGGGATAGTGTATGTTAGTGAAGGGAATACTAGGGGTGCTATTACGTATAGAGAGATTTCAGGATTATTTGAGCTGCTACAGTTCGCTAGAGATAACACCCAATATGGATATAATGTAGATATAAAGCCGAGGTTTGTTGTACCTATTAGATAGAATGTTTTTATAAATACATAGGATAATTTAGAGTCGCAGGATTTGAACAGAATTAGCGTATAGTTAAAAGATTATTTTAGTGCTAATACTGTTATAAGGAAAAACAATGTTTTAGATATGCTTAACTAGACTATTACAAATATAACATTTTTAGATATAGGTAATTATGTTATTGATGAAGATACTGGAGAACAATACGGACATTTTGAATAGTATAATTTACAGTTTGATAGATACTTAGATACCGTTGGGAGATATAAGGGGTCTCCATTATCTGGTTATGTTCCGGTTGATAATGAAAATAATAGTATTTTATTTAACCATGACTTTGGCGATTTTATAAAAATAAAATTGGATCCAATAATATATAGAGATAATATACATTAGATTAGGTAAGGTAGGAGATATATATGTATAGTATTAAAGAAAAGTTTAGTGAGTACCAATCTAAAAAACATTATCTTGAAATTTTGGCTAATTATATATTGAACAATCTGGAAGATTTTGCCCATATAAATGATGTCAATAGTTTGAGAGGTATATATTTAGATAAGCTTGGCGAAAAGTATTCAGTGGAGAGATAGTATTTATCTAGAGATGAAGCCGATCCTGACTATTTTTTTGAAAGGGTTTTATATGAATATTTATATGGCGATAAAAGTCTTATAGAACCGTATTTATTACATTTTGACAAAGATATATAGGAATAGATTAATTTTGTTATAGTACAATATAACAATAGATAGTATAAATATGGCGCAACGGAAAAGTAGTTACCATATGATGTTTTTTTTAGAGAGGATGATTAGTCATATAGGAATAGAATAATAGAAAAGGTTTTCTAGGGGATAAGAACTAATACTATAGAATATACAAAAATGTATTAGAAAAATGTATATGGATTGTCTATATCTTTGAATAATGTTTTATATGGCAAGATAGAAGATACTTTATTCTTTCTTTCTACTTATTTCAAATATAACAATGACTTAATGGTTGGTAAAAGTTCTGATGAATAGATAACATTTATTAACTATAATCCATATACTGGGACTGTAGATTTTTCATAGAGAGGTGAATAGTCAGTTCCTATTTAGAAAACTGACGGATGGGTTAAGATATATGATGGTATTACTTCATATACGTAGAATGTACAGAAATATAAATGTTAGCAATATAACGGTAATGTGTATGAGCGAGAAATACTTACTACTAATAACTCTAAGGTGATAATGCCGTTAGAATCAATATATAATATAAGTGATATATACTTTTTTAACACAGCTATAGTTGGGAAAGTTGATACATAGATAAGACAGATAGATGATGGTCAATATACTGAAGAAGAATATGTTCATGGTAAAAAGATAAATCTATTTAGGATTGTTAAGTTGATTGACTGGGAATAGAAATAGTAGGAATTTTCTAATATATAGGATTTCTTGGAGTTTGTAATATAGGATATTGGCATTACTGATGATTATGATATACTTCTGTTTCATAATGACGGGACAAACGATTATTATTCCACATAGATAATAGATAGTTAGGGATCACGTAGCATTATATCTTATAATGAAATCGAAATAACGAATAATTAGATGTTTATATTATTAGACTAGTATTCTAAAGAAGTAGAAGAATTGCCAATAGACAGGTTCTATGTAGTGAATAATTTGGATGAAAAGATATAGGAAATATAGTTAGAGAAAAGATATGTATTTATAGATGAAGATGGGGATAAAAGAGAAGCGGTATTGTGGTATCAAGTAGATACATCTTCATATACTTTATCAAATAATGATTTAATAAGGTAGCCATAGTCTTTTAGGATAAGAGATGGATAGCTCGAGTATTTTTGTGATCTTGAAGATTAGTAGACCCAAGTTTCTAATATAAAGCTAGATAGCTCTTGGGTTAAAGAATATGATTTTTATTACAATCCTTTATAGTCTAATGGTATAGTGCTAGTAGAGTTTACATATAATAGCGAAAATGAGATAAGATATAATTTACACATACCATCTATAAAATCATTTCCAGTTATATTTTATTATACAGATAATACTATAGAGACTAAAATAGTTGATTAGGACGATAACATTTATTTTGATAAGCCGTAGGATTATTTTGAGATTTATTTATTTGACTTAATAACAAATAGCCTTGTATATGGGAAATACTATATACAAGATAATGAAGGTTCTATATTATATACAAATGCTGAAATGGATTAGAATAGATGTTTATTTTTATATAATAGTAATTACAGACTAAATAGTAGTGATGAAAATATATTATTAACTTTATATAAAGGTAATAGAAGCATTAACGACGATATTGAATCCCTAATAAGGATTCATGAAGGTTCTGGGATGTTAAACAAAGACCATTTTGCTCAGCTAGAAAGAGATATAAGATTTTATATAGATGGATAGGAAATTACTGAAGATACTTTCTTTTATGAAGATAAACAATAGCAGTTAGTTATTGATAATGTTATTGGTCCATTTGTTCCAATTTTATATTTTAACAATTTTATTAAGTTTCCAGATGAATATGTGAATGAAGGAAATGTCAGTCAATCAATAAGTGAGGATGTTGCTTTTGATAATGGGACAATAGAAACGCTAAACAGAACAATATATTTTGGTGATAAATCTAAGTATATATTTAATGTTAGGATATAGGAACCATATACCAAGTTTAGGATAATATATATACATCCAATGTAGTCAATGTTTAGTGAAGAAGTTGTTTCACCTATTATGTAGTATAAGCCAAATAATGTGCCAGATATAGAAGTATTGCTGTCTGGGAGAAATAGGTTGAGGTTATATAACAATTCTAACATAAAAATAAGTGATATAGAATTACTTATCCATAATGATGGATCTGTGTACCATTTTGGAGAATTAGATAGATTAGAAAATAAAGCTATAGAGTTATAGGATAGATATGAGAAAATTTATTAGACGCTATATATTTATGATAAAGCTGGCAGATAGCATACACAATATGCGATTATTAATAATAATAGGTATGATGGGTATATAGATAAAAATTATGGGATAATAATATAGAATAACACTATAAATTAGTATGCTGATGGTATCGTAAGAATAGAATATGATGGCAACTATTATGTTGACATTAGTATGTTAGATGGTGAAACATTACCTATTCCTTCTTAGTGTTCTAAGATATATATAGATGGAGAACTTAAGTATATAAAAGGTGATAAGAATATAGTTATAGATGGCAACAAAGTTATGGGTTCTCAATAGTATCCATAGAAAATAAGGTTAGCTAATAATAGGATTATAAAAGTATAGAATGACGAAGATCTTTTATTTGTTATAGAAAATAATGATATTATAGACGTTCAGGATTTATATGGAGATACATACGAAGTTTATATTGTGGCAGGTGATTGATGTGGTAAGATGGGATGTGGAATTCCCACATTATGAGAGCAATACTATAACGTATAAAAATATAACAATAAACATTCCAGATAGCCAAATGTTTAACTTAAAATATGATTTAGATGAAATTAATGGTTTATTAGACAAAAATGGTATTTTGTCTGATACAGTAGATACTGGTTTTATAGGTTTTTTATTGTATAATGAAGTTATAGATGAGCTCAATAAGCAAATGCCTTAGAGGAATATAATAATTTCGGCCTTAGAGCTATTATATGATTCTAAAGATGATCCAATATAGAAACATGAAGGTATAACAGAGATTGAGGATTAGCATGGAATTGGTGAGCCATTATTTTATATAGTGGGATAGCACGGGGAAGACAATATCTCTATTTATAGATAATATATTATTAGCTAAAAACCTAATAGAAAGGAGAGAAATGGATAGATTGTGCTTCATAGTCTAACACAATTGATTCCGTGAGCGTATAATGAGAGTTAATACCTCAAAAATAATGGGAATGAAATAGTTGATACAAAATGTATTTATATCATTTACCCCAGGTTCTTAGGAATAGAAAAATTATCCTAGATATGGTTTTTCGTATTTATAGTTTTGTAATGCTCCACAAACTTCGTTAGCTATAGATATAAATATACAGGAATTGGTTAACCCTATTATTTTTTATAGACTTATGCCAGAAAACTTATACAATTAGAGTGATGTTGATCCAACAATAAATGTTCCATTATTAAATTCTCCAACTGATTTGATAAGTAATAAGATTATAATTAATGTATCAAAAACTAATATACCTATTATCGCGATGGAAAATGTCGACAATAAATATAAAATATAGAGATAGTATTTGAACAGTTATCCAAATATTAAAGCATATGATTAGGATATGATGTTTGATACAAAAAATGTTTTTATCACATCGGTTTTTTTAACTAATTATAGGATTGAAAATTCGGATGGTACAAATGTTTTTTATGATTATTATGATAATGAGATAATGTTTAGAAAGGATTAGCTCATTTTTAGTGGATTTAATTTCCAAAGTAGTAATAGATTTATAACTATAGATTTAACCCAAGGTTTCAGTGATATAAAGTGGGAGGTAATAATATGAAATATATAAAAGCTCTACCTGGTACACCAGTTGATCCAAAATAGATGAATGCTAATTTAGATATTGTCTCTAATGAATTAGATTTGATTGAAAAGAAGATAAATACACTTTTAGTTAGTATTGATAGTGGCTTATCCAGGAATAGAGAAGAGTTATATGAACATTTGAAAAGTTTGAGTTAGACAAGGAATGACTTGATTGGCAAGATTAGCTATTATGAGTATTTAATACAAAGGTATCATAAAGAGTTTGAAAATTTGATCGCTGTTAATGAAGTTATTATAGATTATTTAAATAATTTAGGACAAGTAATAGAAAGTGCTGAAAGTTTTGAAGATGTCATCAGGTCAATACCGCAACCGCCACAACAAGCATCCCAAAAATACGAATAGCCTTCAATGCCACAAAATATGTTTATTGTTTATCCTACTTCTAATTAGGTAAATATAAATTTTAAGAGAACTATGTTAACAAAAGATTTTGGTGCTTTTATAAATAAAAAATAGGTAAACTTTAACTATACTGTATCAATTAAAGATGAGGAAGAAGAGGATTTTATAGTTTCTGGCGATTATAATAACTTAAAAAATCCTGATTTTTCTGGTATGATAAATATTGCTAAACATGTAAAAGAAGAGGTTGAGTATGTACCATTTACAATTTTATTTGAATAGTTTGACAGTAATGAACAAAAAGGTTTGCCAAGAGAGCCATTTAATATAAAAGGTATCAGTTTTGTTCCACAATCTAACAGTTCTTCTCAGTTTAATAATTTAGGTCTTGGGGAAATGTATTTAGAAAGTATAAAGGTATATGGTGTAAATAGTGTAAGTAATATAATACTAAATGAAAAAGTATATTCAATGGGTGAATATGATAAGTATTTTGATACGCAAGATGTTAGAAAAGTGGAGATGAACTTTATACAGCCAAATTACCATATAGAAACAAGTTTACAAAATGAGGAAGAATATGTTTATGATGTTGGGTTATATTATTTTGCCTTTATATTAGAAGAGCAAAATGATACGCAAGAATATGCTTTGAAGTTTAGCTTTTCTTAGGATAAAGTATATGATTATGTTGTGAATGGAAATGTTAGTAAAAATGATGTTAATCTTTATAAAGAAGGATAGCCAGGACAAAGTATTATTGGCATGAAGATAAACCAAGAAGATACAATAATATGTCAAATAGAGAAAGATAGTTTTTATATAAATAACATAGTTATTTTCTATGACTGAAAAGAGGTTTGAAAATATGAAATTATCCTCATTTGAATATAATAGTTTTTTTGATAATGTATCAGGTAGATTTGATAAATATAATAGATAGTTAGTTATGAGTAAATAGAATATAGATAGTACTAGTAAGTCTATGATAGATGTATAGGGTGAATATGTATTGTCTTTTAGT